>JABAOF010002266.1_pt3 | contig 44417 bp, 48 predicted proteins | sample 7062171 | NCBI WGS metagenome assembly JABAOF01 (sample SAMN14538628, study PRJNA623070) | marine sediment metagenome | biome: marine biome [ENVO:00000428]; feature: marine pelagic biome [ENVO:01000023]; material: deep marine sediment [ENVO:00002113] | place: India: Gulf of Khambhat ... | reverse complement strand
GTTTGTCTGCCCAAAATGTAATGAAGAATTGAAGAAGTCAGATGTTGATTATAGACAAGCAGGAATATGGTGCAAATGCAAAGAATGCAGAAAAAGCTTCGACATCCCAGAAACGGAGCATTTCTGCAGAGTGTGTAAATCTGCTTCGACTTTCGAAGATGCCGTGATCAAAGAAGTCTATGTCTACAATCTGAGAGAAGAGATCAAACAAGAAGCATCTGTAGGCTGGGTCATCATTGGGCCCATCAGAGAGTTCTTCCAAGAAAACGGGTTTGATGTTGAAAGCCCTGCATTCTTGAAAGGCAAGTCCGGCGCGAATCACATGTTTGACATAGCTGCGTATAAAGGAGAAAGAATAAGAAAGGTGACGGTGATAGATTTTGCGTCTTCTGCGGAAAATGTGGTGCCTGAGCAACCAGTGATCGCATTGTTTGCAAAGATCTTTGACGTCTCCCCAGACGCGGCGTACTTAATTGCAATTCCAAAGATGAGTGAGAATGGAAAGAGGATGGCTGAACTCTATGACATCCAAATTGTGGAATCCAAGGACCAGGAAGAAACACTGCGACAGTTGAAAGAGAAACTGATGGAGAATGAATAGCGAAAAAGGAGTGAAAATGGCTTTCCATTTCAATGTCCGGAATATATCGCTATGTTCCCCTTGTCGGTTATGACTTTAGCCCTGTAGTGGTTTGCGGGTAACCTAATGTAATCACAAACATGTGATTTGGTTTGACCGGAGTTGATGAATATGTCCAAATCGTATCGCTGATGCTTTGTAGCGTTGTTCACCCATAAAGAGACTATATGACAGGTTAAGGAGCCTTTATTTTCAAACACAAAAGTTGTTCCAGCCTTCACAGTCCTGTATTCGATCCAATCGGCCTTAAGATCAAATTCTGTGTCTGTGGTTTTGATTCCTCTTATTCTCATCTTCCAGTGACCCGTAGTGTTTCTGAAATGGGTGGGGTTAATGCTCACTGTCTGACTTTCGCTCTCATCAATGCCAAGTATCTCACTGGAGATGTAACTCAAATAGCCAAATCCACTTGTTGGATACCCACCAAGTGTGTAGTTGAAAAGTTGGAGTGTTACATTCACTAGGTCTGTTGTCCATGCATAGTTGACCGTCCAGTTCAGCTGGCTCCACTCGTCTGTGCTGCTATAGCCTGTGAACTCAACTTCCGCCTTGAACTCTTCCGACCAGACATGCAGCAATGTAACATCAAGATCCCAACTGTCCTGAATGGTATCGTCTGTTTCTGTCCCATCCTTAAATCTGATAGTGAAATTCGACGAGACTAGATAAGCTGAGACCGAGATGTTGTTCCATCCACTTGAAAGATCCGGAAACACGTTTTCCCATGCTGAACCATTCCATACATCTACGCCGATGTCTTCCGACCCCATTGTTCCTCCAAAGATGGTCAACCATTCATGTGGTTCGTTATGGCTAATCCCAATCCATTGAACCTCTAAATCTAGTCTATAGTTCGGTGGTTCTTTCTCTTGCAGGAAGTCTGTTTCGTATACATATACTCTTCTTTCTTGCGCCGGCATTGTGTTTAGGAATCGGAACCTCATTTTCGAAACTGGAGTTTTCGGGAAGCTTACATTGGTCCAAGTACTCCATATTCCCTCTCCACTATATACGTTTGTCCATGTTCCATTATAGAGTTCGATCTCGACTTGATTGATAGCAGAGCTTTCTCTGCCAATGTAGTATCTGATCTTGCTGCAGTTCACGGGGCTATGTGTGAGCACTAGGTACTGGCACCAAGAATCTCCTCCCGGTATGCTATTCATTGCGTATGTTTCGCCATCTTCGTCATAGGCGTTTGTCTCATTATTCCACTCATCTCCAGGGTCTTCGTGGGTAGATGGTGATATCCATCGTTCCTCCTTCGTGCTACTGCTCTCTGAGAGCGTATCCATTATGCTGTCTGGGCCAGCCTGCTGTGCAGAGAAATTGCTATTAGTTCCTATGTCTTCAGAAGAGTCTACGTCAGACGAAACGTTTGATGCGAAGTATATCTTGTCCATGCCTGAGTAGTAGCTTCTGAAGGTCATGTAAACATTGTCATTTGTTGCTAAGTCTGAGATACTACCTGACGACCAATCCGTTGATCCTTCGATGATATGATGGGAAGGGTTGTATGATTGAATCCCCGCCGAGTGCTTCACATCAGTAATGCATATGTTTTCCCGCATTTTTTCCCAATCGACCTCGTTCATTTCATAGCTCCAGAGAACGACATTCGCGACTATTATCACAACTAGTACTAGGCTGAGCATGACGACAATCACGTTGCTGACACCTTGTCTGTTCTGTCTAAGGCGCTTCATAATAGCCTTCAATATGACTCCCCCTGGTTGTGACGATATCTATATAGTAGAGATTTCCTGAAGACCAAGCATAAGAAATGTTGAGCCAATTGTGTTGACCGACTCCTAAGCTAGAAGACGTGGTGAATGATTGTGAAGTGTGATTGAGGTACACTGCTGCCACATGAATAGTTACCTTTCCAACATTCCGAAGATAGACATTTATATTGCTGGTTAGAGGATTGAACCATAAATCCTCAACAACGACTCTTTCACTCATCGTCTCTCGCAGATTGATCGATATGACATACGTCGTGGTTGTTGCAATAGACATGGCAGCCACAGCTACCACAGTGAGCAGAAGATTACTTAGGACAGGGGTCAGAGCACGTCTATCCTGTAAAAATCTCTCTCCCACCATCTCCTAGCCCCACAGGAAAAGCCTTAATCCCATATATCCGCAAAGCATGAGTATTAGACTGTGTTTCAAGCCTGCACTGATGATTCCCTTTCCCATTTTCCCGGCGACAAGTCCTCCAAAAAAAGCCTGAATTGCTGTCATGTGGAAGAACATACGTTGTATCTCTTCGGGCTTCATTATAGCTGAACTAAGTATAGGCAACTCTTCTATGCTCGCGAAGAAGAAGAAAAAGAATGATCTGAAGAGCATTATGATCGTAAACAAAAAGACGAAGAATGCCACATATATTATTGCCGTGTATGGCCTCGTCTGGTTCCTTCTTTCTTCGTTGAGTAGCAGAGTCGTCTGAATGAACTTTCCAAGAGGATCAAATATTTCTTCCACGCGGCCCCCTGAACGGGCAGCCTCAGTGATCATCGGCACAGTTCTTCTCATCAACAAGGTGTCGACCCGTTCTTGTAGAGTCAGAAGAGCTTCCTCGAATGTTCTTCCCCAAGACATTTGAGCAGTCATCTTCTTCAATTCATTCGTGAGAGGACCGTAATCTCTCTTCGAAACTTCTTCTAGGGCTTGAGGAAGAGGCATCCCTGTCTCTTGGGCTTGAACTATGCTTCTGAAAAGATTAGGCATTTGCTCATCCACGTCTCTTCTCCACTGATAGTCCACATAATCCAGAATGGTTGGGGGGATAACCCCGATCACAACAGCAAAGAAGACCAACTCGTCAAAGACGATCGTTCCCCAAAACATGATGTATCCAAACAGAATCAGAGCTGTAGCTATGAATATCGAGGCAACCCACGCAATCTTTTTCTCATTTTTCTCTATCTTAGGCATCTTGATTACCAAGTAGGTGAAATGGCGTCTAGTATTAGCAGGAATGCTATGGAGCCTAAGGGGATTGCGAGATACGTTAGCACGCCTAGGAGAAAATCAAGGCTTAACATGCCGAGATTTCCACCTCCAAGAGTTGCCATAACTGCCAACATAATTACGAGCAGTAAGGGTCCCGTGACCAATAGAGCTACGTAGAATTCAGATAGAACGGATAACGTATCAGAGAATCTGTCTAGACCTATCCTCTTGAGTTTCATGTATTGCTTAGACTTTTCCGTTAGATAAGCAGCTAGGTCTCCGCCTGAATGGATGGTTGAGATGAGTCCCTCCGTCATCTCTCTGAACCTGTCAGAAGGTGTTCTTTTTGAGGTTTTCTCTAGAGCAGAGATTACATCTAGACCGAAGAGATTGATGTCTCTAACAATGTCTTTCGCCTCTGTAGAAACGGTCAGAGGGACGTCAAGATTTGAGATTGAGTAGAAGATTCTCTCTGGAGATACGCCCGCTCCGGCAAGAATTGCCATATAACCAGCTGTGAACGGCAACTCATCTTCCAATCTCCTTTTTAGCTTGTCAGAGTGATAGATGGGGTAGACGTAGAATCCGATTATCGAGAACGCTAGGGCAAATAGTCCTCCTCCGACACCGAAGAGAATTATCGAAAGGAGTGGGATGTTGAGAACGAGCAGGAGCGAACATGGAATGACTATCAGTGTGGCAAATGAGACAATCATTGTGACAAAAAATGTGAGGCTGACATAGCCTCTAAAGCTAATTTTGATCCCGGATCTTCGTAGATTCTTGTCTAGGTCTCGAAAAAGCGGCGAAATCCAATAAGTTCTTTCTCCCAAGAATCGATAAGCCGTGGACTGGAATTCTTTGTGCGCCCGCTTGAATGTTTTCAGCGGCGTCTTCAGTGAGAGTTCTTTTTTGAGGCAACTAAGAAGCTTCTGAAGCCTTTGGAGAGTTCTAGTGTATGTCATTTCAATCCCATCCTAGCCTTTTGGTATACTCTTGTTGGGTTGGCATAGTATTCGCGGATTACGTCTGCGACTTCTGTATAGTGTCGAATACGCTTCTTAGCCATCCATTCTAGAACGATTTCTCTGCGGTTCAACTCCTGCCTGACTTTTGTATTGGTGACTTTGGTTCTGTTGATGTGCTTCTGCAAGAGTTTGCTTTGGCTGCAAGCGACGAATTTGTCTTCTCTTGAGTCCCATGTGAAGATTTCGTAAGTAGATATGCTGTTTGTCTTCTGGCTGAGCTCTAAGATTTCTTTGGTTGTGGTTGCTCTTCTTGCTGGTTTTCCTTCGACCTCTGTTCTTTGGATTATCATTATGACGTCTATCATGGCTATTAAGGTCTTTGGAATGTTCATAGGTTCGGATTCTAGACGGCTTATGACTGATTCCACAGATTCTGCGTGTATCGTACTCATTCCTAGGTGACCGGTTGCCATGGCTTGAAAAAGTGTGTAGGCTTCTTCTCCTCGAACCTCACCGACTACTATGTAGTCTGGTCTCTGTCTCACAGCTGCTTTGAGCAAATCAAAAAGGGTTATGCTACCCCCCTTGTTGTTTTTACGCCCAAAGCCCAGCCTTACGACCGATGATATCCAGTTTTCGTGAGGAAGATTCAGTTCTGGAGTGTCTTCTACGCTGACTATTTTCATCTCAGGCTTTATGAACATGGATAAACAGTTCAACATTGTTGTTTTTCCTGCTGCAACTCCACCGGCCACGATGACTGAGGCTCTATGCTCAATAATGTACCATAAATAAGCTGCCATTTCTGAGGAGATAGTGTTAAAGGCTATTAGATCTGAAATCGTTAATGGGTCTGCTTTGAAACGTCGGATAGTGAAAGTGGAACCTCTCCTTGTGACTTCGCTTCCATATGTAAGTTGTATGCGGCTTCCATCTGGAAGTGACGCGTCCAGCATTGGAGATGCCAAGGAGATGTTCTTTCCGGCTAGGTATGCAAGTCGAATTATGAAGGAGTCTAGCTGGGCTTCATCCTCATAGACTATGTTGGTAGGAAGGGACTCGTGAACTCTATGCCAGACATAGATCGGTATGTTTACCCCATCTGCTGATATGTCTTCAATCAGATGGTCTTTCATCAGGGGGTCGATCTTGCCATAGCCTATGAAGTCGCGTACTAGATAGTAGATGAGTTTGTCAATAGCTTCGGGCGAGATTTTCACATGATACTTCTTGATTGTTTCGTTGATTTTTGCCTTGAGATATTCTTTTGCCTTCTCTTTGGTTTCTATCTCTTTCAGATTTACTTCAACTTCTTCCATCAAAAGCTGTTCTATTTCTTTCAGCCGTTCTTTTTCTTTTTCTTGCAGCGTAGGTTCTATAGTTTCATACGCTATCTTCTGGGTCTTAGCGTCTTTGACTACAGCTGCATATGCATAAGGCTCTTGGATAGGATAGACTTCTTTGAACACCGCTGGCTTCTTGACTTTACTTTCTAATAGTATGACTGCTTCTTCTTTTTCTACACTTCTGGAAGTCTTCGTCATTCGTTTTCCCTGCTAATGACGCCTAGCTTTTTGGCATACAGAGTGCACTGTAGAGGTAATAATATAATGTGTAGTAAGTCTTAATAAGTCATACGAACATGCAATACTTAGCATGCTTAAGGCAATTGCGACTCACCGTTAGAGGCATCTCAAACTTTTGGAAAGGCGAGATTTGAGCGAAAGGATATCAAGAAATGATGATTTCACATTCCTACACTCTTCCCTAAGGATGTACATCTGAAAGGCAGCTAAATAGATGGTTTTTCGAGTTTGTCATGAAGGAAGTATCTATACTTCCTATCTTCCAAAAAACCATCGTTTTGAGATCGCCGGTATTGGGGGTGTCGGAATTTTTCCTCGGATTTGCTATATCACAAAGAATCTTTCAGGTCGGAGGCTACTGTGAGTGTTTTAACATGTTAGAGCTCACTTCTTTATTCTATTGTCGCGTGTCTACGTTTTAGGTCTTCTTCCGTTGTTCCAAGTCTATGCATAAGCTCTACAACCAAGCCATCTAAGAAAACCATGCAGTTATTTTCGAAAATGCTTCCAAGAGGTGTCAAAGGTTCGCGTTCGCCTGTAAGCTGCCTCGCTAGATAGTCTTCTTCTCGGGGCCAACCTAACTTCGTCCTTCCCTTGAGCGTCACCACGTGATCTGCTATCTGGCCTAATGAAGATTCTGAGAAGGAGGTCACAGCTACCACTGTGGCCCCGATTTCCTTTGCAGCCGTGCTGGCGGTCAAAACCATCTTCGTAGCTCCGGTTCCAGAGATTGCGATGAGAAGATCCCCATTTCCTGCGGCAGGTGTTATGGTTTCTCCTAAGAAATAAACGTTGAAACCTAGATTCATGAGGCGCAAGGCGAAGGCCCTACCCACAAATCCACTTCTTCCCATACCAACTATGAAGATCTTCTTGTCTTTTGCGCTAATCAAGAGTCGGATGAGCTTTTCCACTTCTTTTCTGTTAAGTTCCTCTATAGAGTGTTTTACGCCTGTAATAATCTCATCCACTGCAGCCTCTAGCCATTTCAACTTCTTTCAGTCCCGGAAGACCCATTAAGCAAATAGCTGTTTTAAAAATTTCGGGTCTAAAAGGTTACTCTGACAAGCTCGTGGAGCGATGGGATTTCACAGAAGAGACGGACATACATTGCGATTCCTGCTATTCCTATGGTTACCGCGACCAGGACGAAGTCCTTCTTGTGCAGCCGAAGGGCATAGAGGTTAGTCCGATTTTCCGTAGCTCCCCATGCTCGGGACTCCATAGCTTCAGCAAGCTCCAGACTCCTACGGATCGCACTCACAATTAACGGTATCAAGATGGGGATATAGTTTCTGATTCTTTTCAGGAAGTTGCCCCGTTCCAACTCCAGACCTCTAGCCTTTTGAGCGTCCATGATCGTCTGAGCTTCTTCAGCCAATACGGGGACAAACCTTACAGCAGTGGTGAAGGCGAAGACGAACTCGTATGGAATGTGGATTTGCTCTAGGGCCAGACCTAATTGATCTGGAGAGGTTGTGAGGAAGAATATAGAGAAAGACTCCACCAATACAATGAATCGTAAAGTCATTGCTATGGCTCGCTCCAGATCAGGAGCTGTTATCTGATACCCGGTCCTGATGAATGCGAAAACTAAGTGGGTCAGAAAAATGACTGTTGCCAGAAACGCTGCTCCCCGCATGGAGCGAAGCCATTCTCGTTTGACACCAGCTAGAATTATGAAGGGAATCTGTATCAAAAATAGTATTATTAGAGCAAGCAATTCTAGAAAAAACACTGCTACGGCAAATATTGCACAGACGTAGATGAACTTTATTCTCGGGTCCAAGTTGTGGATTGGAGAATGTACTCTTCTGAACTTGAGTCCATCAAAGACGCTCATTGGTGTTTCTCCCGTAATTTGAGCAGTTCTTCTCGAGCTTTGTAGATATCTATGATTTCATAGGGTAGTTCGAATTCGGATAACTGCAGGAAGATCTGGGTTATTTGGGGTGGCACTATGGATGCTTGTTCCAGCGTTTTGGGGTTGGTAAGAATCTTTTTGGCTTCGCCGTCTGCTACTATTTTTCCTTGACGCATCAAAAGGACTCTGGGACTGCATTCGGCCACAAACTCGACATCGTGAGTCACTATGATCACAGTTTTTCCTTGAGCTTTCATTTGAAGGATGAATTGAAGAAGTTTCTCCTTTTGTTGATAGTCTTGGCCAATGGTTGGTTCATCAAGTATGAGAATCTTCGGGTCCCACGCTAGAACTGAGGCTAGAGCTACCCTCTTCCTTTCTCCTCCACTGAGCATGAAGGGTGAGGTTTTTCTGTATTGTTCCAAGGACAAGAGGTTTACTGCCCATCCGACCCGTTTTTTCACAGTTTCTTCTGGAAATCCGAAGTTCTTCAAACCAAAGCCTATTTCCTCTTCTACCGTCTCACTGAAGAGCTGGTTGTCCGGGTTTTGGAAGACAAATCCCACTTTCCTAGATAAGGCTGCTACAGTGGATTCTGTGGTCACAACTCCATCAATGTAGACGCTTCCAATGGTGGGCTTGAGCAGTCCGTTGAAGTGTTTGACCAAGGTGGTTTTCCCTGCTCCATTTTCTCCCATTATCGCTACAAACTCACCGTTCTTGATCGTCAGAGATGTTCCTTTGAGCGCCTCAACACCATTGGGATATGTAAAATGGATTTTTTTGACGTCGATCATCAGCTTCCAAGAACCTCCCTAAGTGTGGCTGCCATCTCATCTGAGCTTAGCGGAATAGTGTCGCCTAGGCCAATCTGGTCTTTCTGGAGGATTTGGAATAGACGGGTTGGTTTGGGGATTCCTACTCCAACTAGACGGGCTTCTTCTGAACTTAGAATTCCACGAGGTTCACCGTCAAGAACGACCTTGCCATTGTCCATGATGATAATATGGTCGGCATATCTGGCGGTCAAGTCCAGTCTGTGTTCAACAAGGACTACTGTGATTCCTAGATCTCTGTTTAGATCATGGATGACTCTAAATATCTTCTCAGCGCCTAAAGGATCTAAGAAGGATGTGGGCTCATCTAAGACAATTATTTCTGGTTGCATGGCAAGTACGGAAGCGATGGCCACACGTTGCTGCTGGCCGCCTGAAAGCTCATGAGGTGCCCGTTCTCTTAAACTAAATATTCCGGCAAGGTTCAACGCCCAGTTCACTCTTTTTCGCATTTCTTCTCGTTGTACACCTAGGTTTTCGAGTCCAAAGGCAACATCCTTCTCTACGGAGAGGGCGAAGAGCTGGTTTTCTGGGTTCTGGAACACTAATCCGACATGTCTTGCCAGTTCATGAATGGGGTGTTTCAGAACATCAAATCCTGCTACCGTTATCTGGCCTTCCAGTTTCCCCGGGTAAAAGTGCGGGATCAACCCGTTGAAGCATCGACAGAGGGTTGTCTTTCCACATCCGCTGGGACCAGTAATGAGGACGAACTCCCCTTTCTGGATCTTTACGGAGACGTCTTTTATTGCTTGTTTTTCTGAGCTGTGATAAGCATAGGTGAGATTTTCGGTTTTGATCACTGACATTGTGGCTGGGGCCTGCCTATCTGTATGCGGACTTGGTTCCTCATTTAAGAGTAGCTACTTAATTATTGGTCAATTTGTGCCTCAAAACCCATAGACAACGGTTGAGTCCGATCTGAACGTCTCCTATCCCATTAACTCCAGCGGCCGTGGAATGCCCTCCGCCCATGCCGTGCAGATATTCCCCCAAAGGTCTGGCGATATCTCTTCCGAGGTGGATGCCTGTCTTTTCGTAGAATTTTCGTGTAGAACGTAGACTGATCTCCAGTTTCCCGCTCTTCTCTCCCGCTACTACTGCTACGTGAGCTCCCAGCTCAATGATGGCTCGGGCCGATGAGGCTTGGTAAGCACTGACATGTGAGAAGCCGATTATCCAATTGCTGACTTTGACGAGTTTGATTCTTCTGGAAGCCTTCAATCTAGCAACTCTTTCAGAGAAGTCCATTGGCAGAGATAGTAGAGCTAATGTTTCGCGAGCGCTTACACCTGCTTCGCTTAATTCGGCGACCGTTTTCAAGGTGGAAGAGTTGGCTATTATGAAGTGTCGTGTATCAAAAGCTATGCCTAAGAAGAGGGCTTTAGCCACATCTTCAGCTGGTTGAACTTGTGCGTCTTTGTAAAACTTGTAGACGATTTCGCAAGTGGATGATGCTTTTTCATCCGTTATGCAAAGTTTTGCGATTTGCTCTGTGGATGGATGAGCCGCGTGGTGGTCGATGACTATGATGGGCGCTTTTGACTTCTTGACTTGGTCGGCAAGATCGTTTAGTTGCTGAATAGTGTTCGTGTCCAGCAATGTTATGATATCCGATTTTTCTATGTTGGGTTGTTTTTCTATCTGTATGGGCAGTTGAGTGAGCAGATGTTTTGAAAGGCGGCTTATCCCATGGGCCGCTCCGATCTCGACTTCTAGATGAGGTTTGAAATGTTTTATGAGGCTTTCAAAGGCGTATGCCGAGCAAACAGCGTCTGGATCAGCGTTGTGGTGACATAATAGAACAATGAGTTTGGGATCTAGTTCTTCAAGGATATTAGTTATTTCTTGGAACGACACGCTAATTCCTTCAGATAATCTTCAGCTGAGATGAAGGCTTCTCTTACGGCTTCGTCAGCAAGCTTTTTGGTGTCTAAGTTAATTATCAGAGGCGATAGAATGATGTCGACTTCGACGGTTAACCTCACAGGTTTGGCTCCTTTGGTCTCCACGCTTATGTTCATTTGCTCTATCCTCTTGGGCGATACTCTGGAAAGTACGTATTCCCTGGCGCTATTTTCTGCAGTTTGACATAGTTGTTCGATCTGTTGACCATTTAGTTTTGGCAGGTCTAATTCTTCCACCGCTTGCCACCGAAAAAGAGGTCAGGTAGAAGTGATGGGACCTAAATCCTTCTGCAATTTGGATTGTACATCTTTCAGTTGTCCACGTAATCGTTCTTCCTGTTTTCCGAGTACCTTGGCCCTAGTTTCAAGCAGTTCCTTTCTCTCTTTCAAGTCTGTTGTCACCTTTTCTTTTTCCGCTTTTACCAGTAATGAGCCTATAGACTTATAGATGGTCGTGTCGTCTGCAATGTCACTCAACTCACTTAAAGCCTGTTCGATCTCTGTGAGTTCCAGCTCTACCTGCTGCTTCTGAGCTAGAACAGTCTGAAGAGTCTGCTGTAACTGCTGAAGCCTCAACAATCGTTCTTGAACATGAGGGGGAAGCTTTGAAATGTCGGTACTCATCTCATGATACCTTCCATCTGCACAGCAATACCCTGAAGCCATTAATTAAACAATTCGGTAGGAATTTCCCAACACCGAGAGATAACAAGAGATCAGTCGCCTACAAAAGTTCTTACTTGAATAGCTGACCATTTCGTCCTGCAAGCACTGTAAACCATATAAGCTCTTGATCGATTATCCTCAACTACATGCTCAGGACAGACTTTCCAAAGTCTCTAGGACGTTCTTAGTAGAATCAATCCATCTCAGATAGGAGTTCATTGCAGCCCGCAAAGCTGTCGTGTCGGCAGCCTCAATTCGCAGAATCAAAGATGTTCTCTTCCTTTCTAGGGACGTCTGAGATCGCACTGTTGGAGGCTTCCTCACTTCAGGGTCCAAAGCCTCAAAAACCACATCTACATGCTTCTTTGAAGGGAACTTCAAGCGTACTCGACCAATAGCCTTCATTTTTTTGGCTCCAAAAGCGCGCACACACGTTTCTCAACTAGGGTCCAAGTCACTGTAAGAGAAGAGTAGCTACTTCCTACTTTCCACAAATGACGCTGTTTCTTCTTTCAGTGCACTTCTCGCCGCCCGTTTTGCGACTATTCCAAGCTTAGTCGATGGCGTGTAAGCGCCCCCAGCAAATGTGAAACCGCACTTTCTACATGTCCAAATGCCAATGCTTTTTCGCTTCACTCTGGGAAGTCCACAATGTGGGCATTTATGAGGCTTCTTCATTTCTGTAACTACTTTAGCGTAACGTTTTCTGACTGTGGAGCCGTAGCGAGCTCCTAAACCTCTTGTTGACCCCACTTTCTTTGTCTTCTTTCCCATTTGTTCTTCACCATTTGAGTTTTTTGCGGATCTGTTCAGCCTTCTCCATCGCTATTTTGGCAGCTTCTAGCGTCTGTTCCAGTTTGAAGTATCCGCTGCCTCCTTTCTGGATGGCACATATGTTCCCATCATCGTCGATTGTGATAGTCAACCTAGCATCCATAGTTTGTTCTTCTTTGAGTTGAGGATCAACCACAAGCTCGTTGTTTATCTGTGCGAAAGTGACGGCTATGGGATGTCTTTTCACGGGGAGTGGTATGTAACCGGGTTTTATCTGCACTACATCATCCTTCATCTCGTATTTGAACATCTTAGTGTTAAGCAACGCAGAGAGGGCAGCCAATGCCGAGGCATCTATCAGATTTCCATCATGATTGAGTACATAGACATCCACAAAGACCACGAAAACATCTTTCCCAGGTGTAATGCATAGTTTCGCCAAGTCAATGGCCTTCGATTCTCTTATGCCTCTGTCCACTACTCTAGCTAACTCTATTGAAGTCTCACCTGGGGGGCCGGGTTCAAATGTTGGAGAAGCTAGAGGCACAAGCTCTGCGTTTACCGTTAGGACTCCTTCATTAGGCGTGTCTGGGAATGGTTTTCCTATCTCAAGTTTTATTCCAACCATAACTTCAGTCTTTCCGAGTAGAACTCTTGCGGAGCCCTCGGCACGTTCGATTACTCCTTGTTCTACTTTCACTTCTCGATAGTCCTTTAGTCCTCTGCCGTCAAGTCTTTTTCCCGTGGCAATAAGCTGTGAAATCCTTTTCTGTTTCAACTTGACAATAATGGATGACACTATTCTTCAACCTCCTTTTCAACGCTTGCATACCTAGCTTTTAGAGCTTCCTTCTGCAGATTGTGGATCTGCCTGCATCCTTTCAAGGCGAGATTGACAGCTTTCTCAAATTCAGGATAGGCCAGAATTCCATCCATCTGCAACAATGTTACTGCATTGAAGTTCGGCATCAAAGCTACAGGGATATCAGCGGTGCCTTTCTTATCCTCGGTATCGTTAAGATCTAGGACTATGGTGTCGTCAATCTTTCCTGCCGCACAGGCGGTCACCATGTCTCGCATAGGAATACCCGCATCTGCCAAGGCCAAGGAGGCCGCTGTAATGCTGGCGCATCTAGTTCCTCCATCAGCTTGAAGAACCTCGATGAAGACATCTATTGACGTGCGGGGATAATACTCGACAAAGATGGAAGGTTCCAGCGCTTCCGTGATAACCTTAGAAAGCTCTATCTCTCTTCTAGATGGTGCGGGAGACTTACGTTCGTCCACCGAGAAAGGGGCCATATGATAGCGGCATCTTAAAACTGTCTGATCAGGAAGCGCCAGATGTTTAGGGTGTAACTCTTTAGGGCCGTACACAGCAGCCAGAATCTTGTTCTTGCCTTGCTCGATGTATGCTGAACCCCCAGCGTTTGACAGTGCACCTACTTCAATCTTCACAGGTCTTAACTCTTCCGGTTTTCTTCCACCCGACCTTAAACCACTCTTGTCGATCAATTTTTCAAGTTTTTCACTCATTTCTCTTTTTCCTCCTTCTCTTTAGCTTTTTCGTTCTTGAGAGTCTGTGCTACGCGGTCTGTTAAACCAGATGTGTGAGATTCTTCCTCGATCTTCTGGAGAGCCATCATAGCCAGTCGTTCATCTTCCAAACTCTTGCCGGAGATCAAAACCACCCCATTGTGACCCAGAGTGATATGACAATTCGTCTCCTGTTTTATCATGGAGATCATTGAGCCCTTTCTGCCTATAACGCGTGGAATCTTTGTAGGAGTAATTTTCACAATCTGTCCACGAGTCACCTTTCCCAGTCCGGGCTCCTCAACTGAGAGTCGTGGATCCCTTGATCTGTCATATGCGGTTATCTTGGCGATCACCAAGTCGCCTACGTTAAGGATTTCCGATAGATCATTCTTCTGGGGTCTGAAAGGCCTACTCAACATGTCTGATGCTCTCAGAATAGCCAAATAGGGTGAGTTTATATCCACCATCCATCCGCTGAATCCTACTTCTATAACCGTTCCTATTACTGTGTCTCCGACATAAGGGATATAGAAAGCCTTCAGGGCGACAACCCTAACGTTTTTGTCCTCGTATTCCACAAGTCCCAGCCTCGAAGCATAGATCTTCTCATCCTCTTTATGCGTATTTTCCCCTGAAACGTATGCTCCTTCCGCTAGCAGATCACCGGGTGCTACAACTTGCCTACTTTCAAAGAATGTTGGCATAATCTAACCTCCAAACCTTTTGCTTAGCGAATCTAATTCTCTAAGATATCATCTTTGCTTCTGCTGTTCCTTTTGTTACTTCACCTATCTTGTCCAAGAGCGAGCCGTACAAGCCTGCTGGCATCTCTAGGACTCCGAACCATGAACCATCCGCACGCCATTCTTCATGTTTTATGGTTCCAAACCCTTTGACTGTCCCGTATGCCTTGCCTGCATATCGGGGTGGCAACCGGACTTCCACGGACAACCGCTCTGTTTTCAGAGGCAGAATAGTCCGTAACAGCTTGATTGTGTCTTTAGCCTGTTCCTCAGTGGATTTGAAGGGATCTATTGAATAGTGGATCTGTTCCATAGCTTGTTCCACACGCAGTGGGGGGTGTGGAAGGTTTGTCCTAGGGTCCACGCATTGTCTGGATATGAAAGCGGTTATCTGCTTCTTCTTGTCCTCAATCATCTTTCTACGCTGTTCCGTGGTAAGTTGCAAGGTACCTTTCTTCAGTATTTCATCTGCCACTTTGAGATGATCTGTCGTTCCAAAGATCTTCTGCAGATCATCTTCTGATGCTCGGGTGCCTTTTTTGGCGTCAGAGAATATGGTTTCAGCGACTATAGCCCTGGTTATAGCTGAGATCTCACCCTTGCGATACAATAGAGCTTCTTCCGGTTTCACGAGAATCTCAAAGTGCCCATCATCTCTGGTCAAGCGGGCTATTGTGTACTTCTCACCCATCCTGTTTTCACTTGCCTAGCTCTTTCAGATAGGCTTTGACCTTGTCTGTGCTCAACATTTCCATTTTCCTCGTTGCAGATGGTATGACTGCTACCTTGATTCTGAGCGGTAGTTGTCTAGCTTCCAACCCTTGCACCAAGCATTTTACAGCAAGCTTGGTGGCATCGTCCATGCTCATGTCCTCTTTATGTTCTTCTTGCAGTATCTTCATCACAGTCTCTCTTCCTGCGCCTTCAGCTCTAGCCTTGTAACCTCTGTACGTACCGCTTGGATGCGTGCCAAATACGTGGCTTCCACTCTTGTCTGCTCCTGCGAAAATCATAGAAACGCCAAAGGGTCTCACACCTGCATGTTGCGTGTACAGCTGCTTAATATCGCATATCCTCTTTGTGACAACCTCTGTGTCTATGGGTTCGTCGTATGTTAACCTGTTGCTCTGAGCATAGACTCGCGCCTGATCTATTAAGACTCTGGCGTCTGAGCTTAGGCCTACTATAGCTGCTCCTATATGATCGTCAATCCTGAAGATTTTCCAAGAAGCCTCTGCTTCTTCTAAGGGGTCTACAGTCTCCTCAGCCCCTAAAACCACTCCTTCGTAACATTGAATCGCTAAAATTGTGGCTCCCCGATTAACCAATTCCATCGCGTATTCAACTTGAAATAATCGACCATCTGGTGAGAAAACCGTTATAGCCCGATCATAAGCACCGGGTGCAGCAAACACAGACATCAAACATCTACCTCTTTATATTCGAAACTCACTTGCACACTCATACAACAACTAAACTAAAAACCTTTTCCTAAATCCATGGGACTTCAGTTCAATTGTATTGTCTCTTAAGATTCTATTTTCTCTCGCGGAAAATCTTGCCTACATCCATGTCGGTGACTTATTCGAAGCCAACTTCGACCTGTTTAAATGCCCCCTCTAAATCATGTGCAACGTTAACATGGTATTCATCGGTGCTTCCGGGTTTGGACAATGCTTTCTCTATGGTGTTGTATTTTCGATGTGTTGCTGATGTTTCCATATTAGGGCAGTTCCTGCACGTGTAAATGTCTTTGGTTCTGCTAACCTGCCGGTGGATAACTAGCCAGCGCATGCTGTATTATTCGGGTCAGATCTGCTTCACCTTTAAGTCTTATAACATCACATGCTAACTATGTAGATTGGTGAACGTTTAGATGGGATATCTAGAGGCGTGGAAAGTTCTTGAACAGATGATTACTGATCTCAGGAGAAGGGGACTTGCCATTCCTGCAAGTGTTATAGGTGATCTGCGACATGCAAGGACTCTGATCAATGTCCTGAGAGCTGATCCTACTCATTTAGATACTGGGCGAAAGATTGAGGAACGCCTGCGCAGTGTCGAATCCCGCCTTGTTTCTGAAGGAGAGAAAAAATTTGGGTCTAATTACGTTAAGGCCTGGGTTGAAAGGTTAGATAAAGCCAGCAGAGAAGTCGTTGATGAAGGCGAAGGCGAGACAACGTTCATCCCAGGAGTTCCACGAAACCAAAGGTGGATTCGTGTGAAATCTTCTGACGAGCTACCCCTAGATGGACTTAAGAAGCTGGCCAAGGAACTAGATATCCTATACAATAAGCAAGATGACGAGTATATAGTCGTTTACGGGAAAGAGGAAAGGATAAAAGAGTTTATCAAGAAGATGACTGAGGAATATGGGGTCAAACCTAAGGATTGGGCTTGACGCCCTAACAAGGTCAAATGCTTTTCCAAATACTAGTTTGGAGAGAGTTTGGCATGAAGGACAAACTGATCGTGGCTTTGGCGGGAATGCCTGGAGCCGGAAAATCAGTATTTGTCAGAGTTGCCAGACAGACTGGCTACAGTGTTGTTGTCATGGGCGATGTAGTCAGAGAAGAAGTGAAAAGAAGGGGATTGAAGCCGACTTCCAAGAATATTGGCAAAGTCATGATTGAAATGAGGCAAAATGAAGGACCATCTATTGTAGCGAGGAAATGCCTGTCAAAGATAAGACAGAAGACACGAAACAAGCTTGTCATAGATGGTATAAGAAGTCTGCATGAAGTTGAAGAATTCAGGAAGCATTTTGCGAAGGTCAGTCTGGTAGCCATCCACTCATCACCTGAGACAAGATTCAAGAGACTATTCCGACGCCATAGAAGCGATGATCCCAGAAACTGGAAGGTCTTCAGTGAAAGAGACTTTCGAGAGTTGGAAGTAGGTTTAGGCAATGCTATAGCCATGGCGGAGTCTACAATAATTAATGAACGGGGAATTGGAACTCTGAAGCAGCAGGTAACGGAAGTTTTGAGAAGGATTGAAAAAAATTGGAAGACGCAGAAATCCTTGTAGAAACCAAGATCAACCCCACAGAGTCCGAAGAAAAAGTGAAAAGAGCTGTGGAAAACGTTTTCGGAGACATAAATGCAAGGAGAAAATCTTACCGAAAAGAGTGTCTCCTTTTCTCCGAAATCGAAGGACTGGAAGCCCTCACCAAATTACACAATTTGCTGCGTAGAGAGCGCATTCGTAGTGCTGCCAGAGCAGTCTTTTTCAGTGGGCTAAAAGGAAAAGTCATCAGTTTCTGTTTAAATAAGCAAGTAGCATACGTCGGTCATATCTCCTTTTCTGGAGAGGTGGGCGAGTCTCCTCTAGGCCCCATAAAGGTTCGGATACAGTGTGAGAATCCGCGAGAACTTATTAATTGGCTCACTTCCAGAACATTGCAGGATGTACAGATATGAGTCTAGAAAGAATCTATGACTATATTGATATCAACGCAGAGAATTTTGTTGATGATCTTGTCAGACTCGTCCAACAGCCTAGTGTCTCAGCTAAAGGTGAAGGAATCGAAGATTGCGCACTACTCGTGGAGCAGATGATGCGCGACGTAGGATTCACCACAAAGATCCTTCGATGCAAAAACGGGTATCCTGTAGTTTATGGAGAACTAAATCGTAGAAGAGCTGACAAAACTCTGCTTTTCTACAACCATTATGATGTTCAACCACCTGAACCCCTTGAAAAATGGACCTCGGGCCCTTTTAGCGGTAGAAAAATCCACGGAAGGATCTACGGGAGGGGGGCATCTGACAACAAAGGAAACCTAGTATCACGGCTAAGTGCCGTTCGAGCACTATTAGAAGTGAGAGATGAGGCCCCTATAAACATCAAGCTCTTTGCTGAAGGAGAAGAAGAGATAGGTAGCCCACGCCTTGAATCGATCATAAAAGAACACAAACACCTTCTTTCAGCAGATGCTGCAATCTGGGAATTCGGCGGGACAGATAGATTTGGCAGGCCGAATCTGTATTTGGGACTAAAGGGCGTCTTGTCTCTGGAGTTAAAAGCCAGCGGGGCCTCTAGAGATGTCCACTCCGCTAACGCACCCCTGATTCCAAGCCCGACTTGGCTTCTTGTTTGGGGACTAAGTTGCTTGAAGGATCATAATGAACACATTCTAATAAAGGGCTTTTACGAAAACGCTCTCCCCCCTTCGGCAGAAGACATAGAATGTATGGAGAATATCCCGTTTGAGGAGGACGAATTAAAGAAGGAACTTGGATTATCAGAGTTCTTGCAGAACAAGTCTGGACTGGAAGCCCTCAAAGCGTTGCTATATCAACCCACATGCACCATCAACGGTGTCATGTCAGGCTATACTGGAGAAGGCTCAAAGACCGTTCTGCCTCACCATGCCTGTGCCAAACTTGACTTTAGGCTTGTCCCAGATCAGAAACCTAGCGAAATATTCAAGAAACTGGTTGAACATCTAGAACGGAATGGTTTTGGAGATTTGGATGTGGTCAAACATGGCTCTACTGAGCCTACGAGAACACCCGTCAACGATCCATTTGTGAAGGTAGTTGCAGATACGGCTGAGAAAGTCTATAACAAACAGGCTGTAATCTATCCCACCAGCGCAGGTTCTGGTCCAATGCATCTGTTCAGAAACTATATGGGCTACCCAGTGGTTTCTGTGGGATGTAGTCACCCAGAAGCTAATACCCACGCGCCGAATGAAAACCTAATAATTGAGAGTTTTGTCAAAGGAACCAAATTTATTGCAACTTTGATCGAAGACTTCGCCGCATAGCTGGTGCGAAGTTTGTCATGAAAGCCTGTATAACCCGAAAAGGCGCCGTTTTGCTAGGCAAATATGTGGCCTGTGACGGCTTCAATAAGGCTGTTCCATTGAGAGTTGTGACTCACGCCCACGCTGATCATATGGGCGGCCTGCGACAGAGTCTTAGAGAATGCGAAAAAGCTCTCATGACTGAAGCTACGAAGGACTTGATTGACGTTTTGCGAAGTCCCCTCTTTCTGATGGAAGGATGTGTAGAGACATGTGAGTATGGTGACTCTATTGAATACGAAGGGGAGCAAATCACTTTTTTCAGGGCTGATCATATCTTGGGTGCGGCTCAGGTGCTCGTTGAGGACGTTGAAGGAACAAGGCTTGCCTTTACAGGAGATTTTAGGATTGAATCGACCCCTGTCCTGGACGCTGATGTTCTCGTCATAGAAGCCACGTACGGAACTCCCTCTTGCCAGCGTTCATTCAGGAGAAATATAGAAAATCTGCTGGTTTCTGTCGTGGAAGCAGGTCTTAGAAAAGGACCTGTGTATCTCTTTGGTTATCATGGTAAGCTACAAGAGGTCATGCAGATCATGTACAAGGCTGGCGTGAAGGTTCCATTCGTCATGCCTGAGAGAGTCCTTCACGTTTCTAAGATCTGTGAAAAGCATGGTATGCATTTCGGCCACCGTCTAATGTTATGTAGTGAAATGGAAGCTCAAGAATTATTGAAGAAGAACTCTGCGTGCTTGGTGTTCTGTCACATGTCTTCAAGAAGCAGATTCGGTTCTGAAGGTTTTCGTGTCTATCTCAGTGGTTGGCAGTTCAATTCGCCTTGGCGGCATATCGGTAACAATGAGTACTTGGTAGCTTTAAGCGATCATTCTGACTTCGATGGACTTGTTGAATACGTCAGACGTTCAAAGCCGAAACTTGTCATAACCGACAATTTTCGTGCAGGTCACGCAAAGACCCTAGCCAAAGAAATCCGAAAACGTTTCAAGATTCCAGCCTCAGCCNNCTCAGCCCTTCCCCGTAGATGATCCGCTTCGGCCAATACTGCGCTGCGTATAACAACTTGTGAGTTTCATTCTAAAGACTCCTAGTGAAACCTGTAGTCCTACGGATTCGGATTGAAGATTCATATGTCTTAAATAAGAAGAAACCCGACATTCGCAATACGGTACCGAAATGCCCTCCCCTATTCAGCCAGAGTTCTTTGCACTACTGGGCATAGATCTTTTCCTAGCAACAAGTCTGCTGACATGCCTACTGGATCGACACTTTCCATGGCAACTACCGTACATATATCAGCTGGCGGCCTTGACTGGCTTTGGGCAACTTCTAGTGAGCAGAGAGTTCATGTCCTTCTTTGGCGAATACATGCGTTTCTGGTACAGTCTTCTATACGTGGTCGTCGCCTTGGCAAACATAGTGGCTGTTAACCTATATCTCGGAATAGTGAAGAAACTAATAACCTACTCTAAAATCTTCTCGTTTGCTGTGACTTTTCCAGCCATCGCCTTGACAGCCCTCTTTGTTACCAACTATGCTGAAGTTGCTATCCATCCACTAGTGATGTTTCCACAGATGTCTTGGGAGGCCACATTCATAGCCATGGTGGCATTCGATACTTTCGTCGTAGGGGCAGGCACATACATGTTCTTCAAACCCAAATGGTGGTACATAGTATTAGGCGCAGGCACATCGATCGGCAGCGCAAGCATTTATGCCTGTTTAAGACCCTCGTGGGGAGCGGCAGTATTTGTCGTATCAGCCATAGCTCTAGCAATAGCCTGCGTCTTCGTTCTAGGAGTAAGCCTCTACATCCTAGGCCGTATATGGAAAGACTCCATGAGAGAGAGAAAGAAACGAAAGAAGGAGGTGAGACAATAAATGAAGATAGAATACAAGAAGTCACTGAAGATCGTAGTATTGCTAATAACATCACTACTCATAGCAACAGTGAGCGCAGCCACATACTATACAATGTTCATGGATGCCACTGTTGGAGTGGCAGGCAACAAGGTTCAATTTTGGGAAGGAGCAGACTTCACTGATGCAGGTGGGGCCATTACAGATGCTCGGCAAAAAGTGACTTTCAGCTCGATGAACGGACAGAATGGAAGTCTTACAACGATCTCGAACCCAGTCACGATCAACAACACCCATGCCACCGATTCGTACACCATAGAATTGAAACTAGATTCATGGACAGGTACAGCTGCTACACCGCTGTACTATATCAACGTGACGATGTATGATGTTTCTACGAAGATGGGTGCAAACATCTACTTGGTTCCTGGTGGTGCCGGGCAAGTTGACACGACTGGGCAGCAGACCCTAGGCAACATGACTGGTTGGAGGGTACAGTGGGATATATACTGGAACGGAACAGCAACCTCAAGTGATTCAGTAACAGTGAATCTACACCTAATAGTCAGCTAAGCTCCTCCCTCCCTTTTTTTCTATTGTATTCCAATGTTGCTCAAGAGCTGCGCTTTGCAAGCCATTAAAAATAAGCAGACATCAACGATGAATCGCCACAAACAAACGCAACCACGTTCACACCTACTTCGCTTTGGATTTGCATTAGATTATATATTGCTGCGCCAGCAACTCCTACGAAAAAAAGAAAAAGAAGGCATGCTAGAAGCTTTTTCTTCCTTTTTCTATGTCTCTTAGCTCTGGTCTCCTCAGGATTCTTCATTTCTAGAATGAAACTTGACATGTCAATATCTATTGTGAGATTCGAATTCAGAATCTTTATAAAAGTTGTGAAGCACCAATCATCAACTCAAATAGACTTAAATGAATACTTTCTAATACTCAAGATGAGAGCTTAGGTGATGGTATATGAACGGTTCTTCTCTAGTTTCAGGTTTCTATAAGCTTAATCCTGAGGAACGTCTACAATTTGTCAAAAAATTTGCTGGACTGACTGATGACGAGTGTTCTTCGCTGATGAGAACCGGTTCCTTGCCCCTAGATTTGGCTGACCGCATGATTGAAAACGTTGTAGGAGCAATGCCCGTACCTCTAGGAATTGCTGTAAATTTCCTGATAAACGGAAAAGACTACCTGATTCCTATGGCAATTGAAGAGCCATCAGTTGTTGCAGCAGCGAGTTATGCTGCCAAGATCGTGCGTGATGGGGGAGGCTTCTCTGCAAGCAGTACACCATCAATAATGGTTGGACAAATACAAGCAGTCGACATAGAGGATCCCTATGCTGCGAAGGTTCGTGTTATCCAAGCAAAACAAGATATTCTGAGAAAGGCGAATGATCAGGATCCGGTGCTTGTTTCTGTCGGTGGAGGAGCGAGGGACCTAGACGCGAAAGTGATCAGTACAGGACAAGGGTTGATGCTGATCACAGAATTACAAGTGGATTGCCTAGATGTAATGGGTGCCAACGCGGTCAATACAATGTCTGAGGCTGTAGCTCCCATGATCGAGCGCATTACTGGTGGTCGTGTTTATCTGCGTATAATTTCTAATCTGGCTACGAAACGGCTGGCTAGGGCTTGGTGCAAAGTGCCTAAGGAGACCGTTGGGGGAGAAAAAGTGGTGGACGGTATAGTTGCCGCTTGCGCTTTTGCCGAGGCGGATCCTTATCGGGCGGCTACTCACAACAAAGGGATTCTGAACGGAATCATCGGCGTCGTAATTGCAACATGCAATGATCATAGAGCTGTTGAGGCTGGAGCCCACGCGTATGCGGCTAGAAACGGGCGTTACACTACACTCTCAAGATGGGAGAGAGACAAGACAGGTGACTTGGTCGGCTCAATCGAGTTGCCTATGGCTGTAGGCGTAATTGGTGGCGCGGTGCGAACACACCCGGTAGCGAAGACAGCTTTGAAGATACTGGGCGTCAAGAAAGCCAGCGAGTTCGCACAGGTTTTGGCGGCTGTAGGGTTAGCTCAAAACCTTGGAGCGTTGCGAGCGTTGGCACATGAGGGAATACAACGAGGACACATGTCTCTTCATGCGAGAAACATTGCGGTGGCGGCGGGGGCAACAGATAAACTCATAGATCTAGTGGCGGAAAAGATGGTGCAAGAACAGAAAATCCGCATGGACAGAGCGAAAGAACTGATAGAACAATACGGATAACATAGGAAAAGACTGGGTTTTTGAACAGATAACTAGGCTGGAAGAAGTATGAAAATAATTCCAGGACCCGCATCCACGCGTCTGGGAGAAGAAGTGGCCGAGCTTTCGGGCTTGGAAATCGTATCCTGCGCGTTCAAGACCTATCCAGACGGTGAATCCTACGTTAGACTTGGCGGAACGGTAGAGAATGAAGAAGTGGTAATCGTACAAACGACAGGTCCTCCCCAAAACGTTAGGATAATTCAATTGGCACTAATTATCGACGCTGCGAAAAGACTTGAGGCAGAAAAGGTGACCGCAGTAACACCTTACATGGCTTATGCACGCCAAGACAAGATGTTCCTTGTCGGCGAGTCTGTAAGCATTCAGGTTGTAGCCCGAATGCTGAAAGCAGCAGGTCTAGACCGCCTAATAACGTTAAACATTCACGAGGAAAAAGTGTTGGCTAAATTCCCCTTTCCAGCAAAGACTATCTCAGCAATTCCTCTCCTAGCCGAATATTTCAAGGAGGAGGGCTTTGCAGAAGCTTTTGCCTTGGCACCGGATGAAGGAGCCTTACGGTTTGCCGAAGAGGCAAAACCAGTCCTAGGAGGAGAATGTGGCTATCTGCAGAAGCATAGAAATCTCAATACTGGAGAGACAACCACAAAGAAAAAACCGTTGGATGTCACAGGAAAGACCGTCGTAATCTTCGACGACGTTATCAGCACAGGAGGCACTATAGCTTCGGCTGCAAAGATTGTGAGAGAGCTTGGCGCAGATAAAGTATTTGCCGCTTGTGTTCATCCCCTCTTAATTGGAGATGCTGAAGAAAGAATCAATGAAGCCGGCGTGGATGAGATTGTTGGCACAGACAGTGTTGAAAGCCATGTGAGCAAGGTTTCTCTTGCACCATTATTGAGCCAAGAACTGGCACAACAGCAGGAGTACAAGTGTGGCTGATCTCTATTTTCTGCTTTCCGGTGAACACGACACATTGCCCATCTCTGAACTCAGAGCTATACTCAACGCTGAGGATCATACATACGAAATCTCGGAAAACCTTGACCAAGTGGTAAGACTTACAGCAGACCGATTTGTGTGTGAAGAAGCCGTAAAGCCTAGGGCAGCCTTCACAAGACTATGTGGACTTGAACTTTTCAACTGTGAAGCAAAGACAAGCAAGATATTGAAATCAGCTTGCTCTGCAGATTTCAATATGGTGTTGAGGGAAGAAGAAAGCTTTGTAGTACGTGTTAGACGAGTCAAAAACTGTACCCGTGAAATCAACAGGATGATGTTGGAGAGAAAGCTCGGCAGGATTCTATTAAAGAAGACAAAGACGGCAAGAGTAGACCTTGAAAAACCAGACAAAGCCTTCATAGGGATCCTTACTGACCGAAGATTCATCTTCGGGTTGAAGCTGGCTGAGATTCCGCCAAAACCATTCATTGAAAGACGACCCAACAAAAAACCTTTTTTTCATCCATCAGCGATGCAAGCCAAGCTTGCTAGGTGTATGGTTAATCTTTCCCGGCCCAAAACAGGAGATCTAGTCTTTGACCCTTTCTGCGGTACTGGAACCATGCTTATTGAGGCTTTGCTCATAGGCTGCCGAGTCTTGGGTTCAGATATCAAAAGAAACATGGCTAAGGGCGCTCTCAAGAATCTAGTCCATTTCAAGATGAATCCAGAAGGAGTTCTCGTTGCAGATGCGCGAATGGTCCCAGTGGCGAAGGTGGACTGCGTAGTGACTGATCCACCTTACGGCAGATCTGCAACAACCCTGAAGAGACCGGCAGAACAGGTAGTGAAAGAAGTTTTAAGAAGCGTTCATGATTTGCTGGATGCAGGGAAGCGAGTTTGCATTGCTGCACCGAAGAGGTTGAACATCAGGCCTATTGGTATGAGCCTGGGGTATAATCATTTAGAGTCCCACTTCGTTTATGTTCACAGAAGCTTAACAAGAGAGATAGCCGTGTTTGAGAGGGTCTGAGAAATGTGTTTGAGCGTTGTTTTCTTGGGAACGGCAGGGAGTGTTCCAACTCTCAGGAGGAATATGCCAGCGGTTCTGGTGAAGAGGAAAGGTGAGCTTGTAATGTTTGATTGTGGAGAAGGGGTTCAGAGGCAGATGATGAAGGCCAAAACGGGTTTTTGCAGAAAGATGAAGATACTGGTGACTCACATGCATGGTGATCATGTCTTAGGCTTACCTGGGCTATTGCAGACTATGGCTTTACTTGACAGAGAAAGAAAGCTGGAGGTTTACGGGCCTTCTGGATTGAAGCGATTTTTGGAAGCCATTGAAGATTCATTGCAGTTCGTCTTGACTTTTCCCGTCGAGATCTACGAGATAGATAAGGCCGGCATTGTCCACGATGAAGAGGAGTACACTCTGGAAGCATTGTGGTCAAGCCACGTAATTCCAAGCTTGGCATATGCCCTAATCGAGAAGCCTCGTCCTGGAAGATTCTACCCAGAAAAGGCTTTGACTTTGGGCATTCCAGAAGGTCCCTTATGGTCAAGGCTTCAACAGGGGCAGGAAGTTGAATTAACGAGTGGGCAGGTGATAAGACCTGAACAAGTTCTAGGCGCATCCAGGGCTGGGAGAAAGGTTGTCTATACAGGCGACACTAAGTCTTTTGAAGGCTTAGTTGAGTTTGCAGCAGATGCAGACTTGCTAATTCATGATGCTACTTTCGCTGATGAGTTGGCTGAAAAAGCCGGAAAAGACGGTCATTCCACACCCAGCCAAGCAGCCAAAGCGGCCCAAAAGGCTAGGGTAAAACAGCTGATTCTCACTCACGTTAGTGCAAGATACGAGGATCCGTGCATACTTCAGGAACAAGCTCAGAGAATCTTCAAAAATACAAAAATAGCAGAAGACTTCATGGAGATAGAGATTCCACTTCGGAAGAGCCAAGAATCAGACCAACAGCTGTCTTAGCTTATGTACGCTATCTTTCACATGATCCAGTGACTCGATGATTACAACACCATCATATGAAATCTCACGCAGCCTCTTTGCCACCGTCTTCCAATCAGTTATGCCATACCCAATTCCGAGATGTAGGTCATTCTTACCGTCGTTGTCATGAGCATGTAAATGGACGATTCTCTCTTTAAATGTTGTCAGAAACTCGTCAGTTTGCTTGTTGATATTCGCATGCCCAACATCGAAAACCAACCCTATGTTTTCGTCAACTTCATCATAGAACCTTCTGAAGTCTTCCACACTCTTCAAGATATACGGAAAGGGTTCAGGAACATTCTCAATCGCAATCTTCACGCTATGTGCACATGCAAATTTCGACAGCAATCGCACCGTCTGAAGATTCTGAACCCGTTCTCTTCCAGGATAAAACATGCTTATGCCCGTTTTGACTCCAGGATGAAATATCCACAGTTCACAGTTCAGTGTGGCAGCGTACTTAATAGACCTGCTTAGTCTCTCGAACATGGCATCCCAGATAATTTTTGATGGGGAGGCTATGTTTATGTCTGCGAAGGGGGCATGAACCATGTATTTCAGGTCATAAGACGCAGCCAGTTCGTTCAGGATCCTAACTTTTGCTCTGGTTACTTCGTGGTCTCCTTCATCAACAATCTCTACATACTTTGTTTCCACGTCAAGAATGCATTCAATCATTTCTTTGTATTGTTTGTCCAGAGTGAAGAGTGTAGAACAACCTATCTTTGGCTTTGCCATAGGCCAACCCTACTCGCTCTAAAGCCTCCCTTTCTCTTATAAGGAGATACACTAATTGCCTCTCTACTTGCCGCAAGTATTCCTTCACGATATGAACCTTTATAGTGCGTAGATCCCAATCTTATATCTGGGAGACCTATGATCGAAGAGAAGGATATAGTCAAATTTCTCATAGCGCACAAAGGTTCAGCCTCGCTAGACAAGATAGCGGAAGAATTGGACATACCAAAGTATGGACCGAGTTCCGCATATGCCATCTTACAATCTATGAAGTCTAAGGGGATTATAGAACGGAAAGGAGAGCAATGGAGACTTGTGGATGAGGCAGCTGTTCTTGAACCTCCTCCACAGACTTCAGTAGTCAAATCGGAATCCGCCATGAAGGTGGAGGCCATGACTCCTGATGTGAGCGAGCTTGTGAAGACGATGGCAGCTGCCCTCGCTGAAGCCATGAAAACTGCGAAAAGACCATCAGACGAATGGGAATTAGCCAAGAAACCCATGTCAACAAAGATCGACAGGAAGAAGGAGAAACTGAGCTCTTTAGTCTTGACACCGGATATAGCGCCTGAAGCCAAAAAGCCCTTAGTAGGCTTTCCAACGGGGGCATTCATCGATCATTTCTTCATAACTCCGGAGGGCGAAAGTCTAGAGGGTGTGCCGATCTGTGGACAATTCGCCATTACAGGTCTACCTGGTGCTGGCAAATCAATACTTGTTGAAGAGATTGCTGCTAGGGTGGCAGATTCAGGGAGGAGAGTGCTCTACGTGACGGCTGAAGATACGTGGAAGAGTTCGACTCCTCGATTCGACCTACAGTCTCGCTTGAAGCAAAAGGCAGACATCTTGGGTCTGAAGTGGAAAGAGATTCGTGAAAACCTGTTTGTATTAGATACGGTCGCCTACCCAGAACTTAGGGATTGGAGTACGTTTGCGGAGACTTACCGTTATGTTGCGGAGAATCACGTCGTTGAATTGGCCTTGATCGACTCTGTTACAGTTCTTGAATCCTATCGTGGGGCTCTCAAATATCGGGTCATGGAACTGGCCAGATACAACCAAGTCCATGGTATAACAGCCCTCTACGTGAATCAGAGAAGTTCAGAATCTTGGGACAGCTATGATATGGCCGGGGGCATAGGTTTAGCCCATAATCTGGACGGAACAATAATAGTCGACTATGGAAGAGTGTACTGGCAGGACCAGCAAATCGATCTAGCTGTAAACAGAGGAGAATTTGTTCGAATCGTCCGCGTCCTAGACTGCAGAATGTGTAACTTTGAACGCAGAAGAATCAAAGTCAACATTACATCAGATGGTTTCTTGAAAGCCTTGGAAACCGTGCAAGAAGAAGAATAGTGGCGACGGATAGACTAATGCCAGTTGTCAAGCCACCATCCTTCGACGAGTTGGTCAAGACTTACGGGACTCCTCAAAAAGCCATATTGCACTTGATTCAGGCTGGATTCTCGCCAGAACAGATAGAATGGAAGATAGGCATTCCTTATTATCTCATACGTTTATATATGAAAGGGACCGAGCCAAAGACCGGAATCCCTTTCTTCGAGATAGCAGAGTTTTACGAACGTTTGGCCGTTCTACAAGGAAAGAAAGGAAAAGAGACAGAAATCGCAAAATTCCTCCAAGCGTCGGGGTTGGCATTGGAAGCTAAGGTTAGACTTGTCATCGGGAAACTCTCAGACGAAGTCCTGAAGATAGGGCCAGGTTTGATAGAGCGAAGTATAAGCAGAGCAACAGGAAGCCCTAGGCGCGAAATCGAAGAACTTCTTACAGATTATGGAGAACACGGCGAGGTAGCCTATCTGGTTACCGAGGCTAGGGCTCCGCACCTAACCGCGAGAGAAGTTTACGAAACCATTAGAATGCTCCCTCAATTGAAAGGAGTCATCGAACGGGAACTCCTTGTTTCAAGTCTGTTGCGAATGAGCACCCCGATAGAGGCGAAATATGTTGTTAGACTCTTACTTGAGGATTTGAAGCTGGGCTATCACACCACAACCGTCGTCAGAGCAGCAGCGAGGGCTTACAATGTACCTTCAGAACTTGTTGAGAAAGCGTGCTTCATATTAGGACTAGCAGAAGGCATAACGCTTGCTTCTAAGGGAACCGTGAAACTTCAACGTGTGAAGATGCGTCCAGGTCAATTCATCAAGCCCCAATTGGCCAGTCTCTTTGAACCTGACAAAGTTGTCTACCCGGCGAGGATAGAGTATAAACTCGATGGAAGTAGACTCCAGATCCACAGATGGGGGACAAGAACCTTGCTCTTCTCACGAAGAGGCCTAGAAAAATCGCGGACTTTGCCGGAGATAGTCGAGATTGCACAAGGTTTTCACTCACAGAACTATATCATCGACGGCGAAGTAATACCAATAGACAACGCAGGAAATCCTTTGCCTTTTCAATCATTGCTTCAAAGAACCGTACCGAAAGAACTCTCTCCAGAAGAGTTGAAAGAAAGGGAACGGGAAGTTGGAGTCACTGTCAGAGTCTTTGACATACTGTTTCTGAACGGCCGAGAACTCCTCAATCTACCTCTTTCTCAAAGACGAAAATACCTTTTGGAAGTTGTTCAACCGGGACATTTGGCAGGAGGTGTAGATTGCTCAAACGAGATCGAATTGATGCGTTTCTATGAAGAAGCCTTGAGTAGCGGTTATGAGGGGATCATGGTAAAGAACGTAGACTCGCCCTATGAAACGGGGCGAAGAACTGGAACGTGGCTTAAGCTCAAGCCGGAACGCGACACGATAGACTGTACGATAGTGAAAGGTCTATACGGAAAGGGAAAACGAGCGGGCCTCTACTCTTCCTTTCTACTTGCAGTTCGAGACCCTGCGGAGAAGAAGCTGTATACTATTGGTAAGGTCTCTAACCTTCCTGAAGAAGCTATGAATTCTCTAAGAATGATCATTGAAAAGAACAGGGCAAATGAAGACAAGGAAGGTGTCTTCGTGAAGCCTACCATAGTGGTAGAAGCCACTTACCAAGAAATTCAAGAAACTGATGAATACACAAGTGGTTTTGCCCTAAGGGTGCCAAAGATAGTAAGATTCAGAATAGACAAGTCAATAGATGAGATAGACTCACTTGAAAGGCTTCAGAAACTTCATGAACTACAGTATGAAAGATATCCAACCCGTGTGATATGATAGAGTTTGTGTGCTATGGATCGTCCACAACGGACAAACACCTTTTTCTGACTCTGAGATTTCAATTTCATCGCCAGATATTTCGATGAAATCAATCCGTTCACCTGGGTCATTTTCTTTTTCCCTACTACTGTCCAACGTCTGATTGGAAGAACCTTGAAGGTTTGCCTTTTTTTTGGCATACTGTTTTCTCTTCGTTTGGCTTTTACAGTAGTTATGGCGGCAAGGAAAAATAGAGGTGAACTCTCGAGACTGGCGATCTTACAGAGAAGTGGCTGAAAATGCCAAGCCAAAGAACTGGTGTGCAGCTTTGCATCGAGTTGATTTGTTCATTCTAGATTCTTGGCAGAACATAGGGCTGGATATGGTCAATTCTTCCTGTTGTCTTGGTCTGATCTCTTCGTTGTCCTGAAGCTATCTCCACAAACTCTCTTAAGGTATGGTTAGCAAATTCAGGTGATGGTTCTCCGTATGTGAGACCGCTGCAATTATAGTCAGCATATATGAAGAATCTATCATCGCCATTGCGATAGGCAGCTTGGTACGGGTATTTATACTTGGGCTTGCTGAGAATTTTGAAGGGCCAGAGCTTGCATGCCTTGGGTTTCGTTTTTTGAAGGGCGCAGAAATGTGTGGCAGAAAATCGGTACAGAAAAAGGCATGAACCATCACCTCTTCTTCTTATGAGAAGCCTATTCAGGCTAGGAATTGTTTTTTCAACTCCATAATTCTTGACTAAGCTAAGCCATTCTGGAAAACTCAGTACTACGCTGTAAGATTTGCAGCAGTTGCCACACGCAAGACATCTCCAGTCTGAAATGTAACGCCACGGAACAAACAACATTCCTATAGCCTACCCTATCTTGCCCTATGTTTTGAAGTGAAGCTGTCTCTTATAAAATCTGCTTGCTTGGATGTCTAAGAATTACCTAGAAAACGCCGTGTCCGACTGTACGGATTGCTATATTTTCTTGTAGAGATAGAGAGTATGAGAAGGGTATCCCAGTCTTGGATTTTCACAAAAGCTGTCAACTCTCACAGGCTTCCATCCCACAATCTCGTAGTCGTGAGAGATTATGCGGGTGCCCTTCTTCAATTCAGCCATCAGTTTAGGTCTAACTTTCTCGTTGGCACTGGTCGTCAAATACAGAAAAATAACATCTGCTGAGGATAGATCGACATGAAAGATGTCACTGTTCACTATAGTAACTCTATTCTGAAGGTTATTCTCGTATACGGTGCTTAATGCCTTTTTTACGAGGTCCTTTCTTAACTCAACTCCAACAGATCTGGCGCCGAAATCTTTTGCAGCCATGATTACTGTTCTGCCGTCTCCGGCACCTAAGTCAAAGAAGACTTCTCCAGCCTTGAGTTCGGCCAATACTAGCATTCTATGAATTACTTGCGGCGGACTCGGCACATAAGGCGCTATGAACAGTTTGTTGCCCCCATTCAAACCTGATTATTGCTAGGTCTTATAGATTTTAGCTTTTCTCAAGATACATATGTGGACTTCCTAGGTGCTGGCTTTCGAGATTCTCCACATTTCATGCAGCTTTGGGCACATAACTCTAGGTATTTTGCCTCGTCTCTTGATGCTTGTTCTGCAGCTTTTCGACACAACATGTTAGTATCCTCACATCCAGCTTCTTTGCAGAGATCTGAGATGTAGAGGCATATGTCGTGAACGTCCTTCGGTTCTAAGACGGCTCTGTTTGTACGTACAAGAAGACACAGTTCTCTGGCTAGGACACAAGTTCTGACATGTTCAAGTCTCTTGAGAACTTCTTCTCTTAGCTTCTTTCGACTTATTTCCAAGTCTGTCTTTCTCCACAACTGAAGTGAGGAATGCAACGAGTTTAGAGTGATCAAGGGTCTTAAAAGCTGTTGTGAGTCTATATTTTACCAGAATCTCTTACTTAGCGCTTTTCGTTCAGCTTCAAGAACCAACTCGTAGAATCTGTCGCTGATTCTTGACTCTTTTGCAAGAACTGCCATTACATCTGAAGGTCGAACTCTTTTGGCACACAAAGCCAAAACAGCAGGCTTTCCATGATTTGATATAAGGTAGGCTGTCTGCAACGCCCGTCTTTCCATTTTTTTCTCTATCTTAGTTAGCTTCTCACCCTTCTTCTCGAGAAGTGGAAGGGCTTGTTCCTCAGGGACCTTTAGGAGTCCGATTTCGAGCGACCCGCACCGAGGGCATTTCGGTCTGTCCGGTAAGTCTTTTGGACTAGTCATCTCCAAGTAATTCCAGCAGCTTGTGCAGACAAACGTGCATGTTTCGCCCAGCAATCGGACTTTGGCAGATTTGATCAGTACAGCTCTCATCCTTTCTGGCGGGATCAAGTCAGTTTTCATACTTACTCGTTGAATGCCGACCTGGGCAATGGGAGTGGCCTGCCCATCAGTGTCGATTTTCTGAACTTGAATCCCGCCATCTCGAATCTTTCCAAGTATATGGACGAGTTTCTCTAGAGCTAGGTCTTTTGTGAAGACCTCTTTTAGAGCTTCTTCAAATATCGGTGTATCCTCAAACCCTTTTATCAGTCTCTGTAGGCTTACGTTGCTGAAGTCAGCCCATTTCTTCAACGCCCCAAAGCGTCGAGCCACATGGATTATTCTTCTCTTAAAGAGTCCAGTTTTGATAGTTGCTTTCGTCAGTTTCTCTTCTATCGCTTGTTCGGACATGGCTTTCATTTCGTTGAGCAGTGTAACTGCTTGAGATGCGTCCGCGGGGCTATGTGTCTGTATGAAGATACGGTATGGATCATGTTGTACTACGATGCCATGTCCAATCTTGTCAGAGAACAACTGCCCTAGCATCTGGGCTAACGCTCTGTTCGTAAGTGAACCGAAATGAGCATGAATTATGACAAATTCCTCCCATTCCTCAATTGTCATTCGCTTGTCGGTAGGAACGGGGACCCTTGAACTCGCCTGTTCGACTGTCTCAGTTATGGCGCGCATAATGTTCTCTTTATCGGATGGGTATTGTTCACTCAATCTGACGGAGATCTCATCTGGTGCGAAACCTTCGCGTATTTGATTCTCAACAAAATCTCTAATGGATCCGACTTCCTGAGCGATTTCAAACGGAACAGGGATTTCTTCACCTATCCAGCTCGGTATAGCTCCAGTGGGATCATCGACCGGCTTGACATGGACTTTTTCTCCTGAGACGGTTCGGATCAGCCAAGGGCTTCCTCTGATTATGAATTTTGTACCAGGCTTGCCGTATTCAGCCATGAAGGCTTCATCTAATATGCCTATTGCTGAGTCGCTGTCCTCGTCCACAACCAAATATTGTTTTTGGTCGGGTATCATGGACAAGTTCTCGAAGTAGTATTCAAAGAGGGCTTTTGTCCTCCGGGGTTTCAAGGCCACTTGATCTTCAAAGGAGACCCACGTCAAGCGAGGAAACCGTTGATGCATATACCTCAGAAGCTTCTCTATATCTTCTATCTCCAAGTCTCTGTACGGATAGGCGTTTCCGAACACTTCTTGGATTTCATTGAATTTCCACTTCCTTCTTCTGAGCAGCAGGCCCGCAATCTGATGTGTCAAGGCATCATAGGGCTTAGGAGGGACTTCAACTGGCTCTAGATCTTCCTTCAAGGCTTTCCTAGCTGTAGCAAGGGCTTCCAATGTATCATCAGAGTCCATGGTGATAATTATTCCTTGGGCCGTGCGGCCTACCCTGTGTCCGCTTCTGCCCACGCGCTGAATCAGTCTAGTAACCTGTCTAGGACTCATATATTGTATTACCATGTCTATGCGTCCTATGTCAATGCCCAATTCGAGGCTGCTAGTGCAGACAAGTCCCTTGAGTTCGCCGTCTTTCAATCCTCTTTCAGCCGCTATTCTGGAGGCTTTGGCAAGCGATCCATGATGTATCGAGACTGGAAAGTCTAGGTCCCAAACCTTGAATCTGCTTGCCAAAATCTCAGATATCCTCCTCGTGTTTGTGAATAGCAACACCGATTTCCGTTTCCTTATGAACTCTCGGATAATTCGCAATCGCGCCGCCACTTCAGGATGAGTAAAAAGCTTAGTTGAGAGTTTGTAATCTCCCTTCTCAGGCCTTGGAAAGACCACTCTTAAGCGAATAAGTCTGGCTACTGGTACTCTAACAATATCTACCTTTCTGCCTTTTCCAACAAGGAACTGCGCCACCTTTTCCGGAGTGCCGATGGTTGCGGATAACCCTATCATTTGAAAGTCGTGATCGACTATCTGCCTCAGCCTTTCCAGAGCCAGAGACAGTTGGCTTCCCCTCTTGCTGTCAGCCATTTCGTGGACCTCATCAACTATTACCCAACGGACTTGTCTCAGATGTTTACGGAGAATCCAGCCAGGCAATATAGCCTGCAAGGTTTCAGGGGTCGTTATCAGAACAGTCGGAGGGCTTCTGGATTGCCTTCTCCTCTCCTTTGTGTCTGTATCGCCATGTCTCACTGCAAGTTTTATGTCAAGATTGTTACACCACCATTGCAGCCGGTCCAGCATATCTCTGTTCAAGGCTCGCAAAGGCGTGATATACAGCAGTTTTATGCCTAGGATCCTTCGAGGTTCTTGAAGAATCATGCTCAAAACCGGCAGGAAGGCTGCTTCAGTCTTGCCCGTCGCAGTAGGCGAAATCAGCAAAATATTCTTTCCGTCCAAAATCCTCGAGATTGTCTTCTCTTGAGGCTCTGTAGGCTCTGAGAAGCCCTTCTGTTCAATCAACCTTCGAATGGGCTTGACGAGCAAGTCAAAAGCGTTGCCGGGTGTACTTTTCAATTCCTTTTTTGCCCTCAAATGCAAAGGAATAAGCTAGGAAGCGTAGCTAAAAGCATTTTGGAAATGATGTTCAGGCTAAGAGAATAGAATGCAGGGAAAAGAATATTCTTTCCCTCCAAGAACATGGTTAACACAGAAGTGATCACATGAAAGGAACAAGTTCCAGTCTATGGGAAAGCTGGAATTTTATGCATCGCTACACTTTTTTTGCCATGTTTAGATGCAAGCAGATTGTTGTGATTGCTAGCTTTCGAAAGGGCAAGCTTGGCTGGTTTTGCGACATTTTTTCTTTGATGCTTCTGCCACTTTGACGCGCGCGGTTCTATTCGATCAGTCTGTGTTCTCTTTTGGATTCAGTCTAGGGGCTTTCTGTGCCTTCGTATTTCATTGTAAGGAAAATGTATAAAACCAACATTCAGACGGAATTTTTCTACTCTAAAAGAATGGAAAATTTTTTATTCATAATCATCAAAGACCATCACATATAGGATCTTGGAGGAAATTGAATGGCTAACTGTCCGAAGTGTGGAGCAAACATTCCTAGAGCTAGAAAAGCGTGGAAAATGGCAGGGCGCCCAGACAAAAGGGGAAAAAGGACGCAGCTGGAAATTGGACTCTTCGACTGTCCAAAATGTAAGAAATCGTTCAGAGTAGTATTGAGCAAGAAGAAGATTCCGGCTTAGATATCGGGCACTCTCAAACCAAGAGCAATCATAGAATCTACAAGTCTCAGGGTAATGATGAGGGAATCCGTATCTGAAGATATGTTTCCTTGAGTCTGCCCATTTCCCTCCCTATTTTTCAGAATTGAGCGTTAAGTTTTAAAATGCGGAAGACCAAGTCAACAGAGCCTACTTGTGAAGGAAGGCACTAGGTTGAATGGGAAATCAATTCGAAGAATGTTGAAAAATGAGTATGTGCAGACCTGCATAATACTTGTTTTGATGGTCGTCATAGTCTTTGGTTTCTGGTATGGATCACAATTAGTTTTGAATACAGAGTATCCAGCTCTAGCTGTGGCTTCTGGCAGTATGTGCATGATACAACATATGAACTGCGATGGTTTGTCACATCCATTTGGACATACGCTGCATGTCGGAGATCTTATCATAATCCAAGGCGTGGCGCCAGCAGAGATCAATGCCGCCCCCTATCCTGAAGGCGATATAATTGTGTTTCGTAATCCTCGTGCTGGTGAAGGTTTAATCGTTCACAGGGCTATTCGAACAGACCCGGTCGGAGAAGATGGATTAATTTCTTTCAGAACAAAAGGTGACGGCAACGCTCAGGAAGACAGTACGGCTGTCCGGGAAGATTACGTCGTAGGCAAAGTTGTTCTAAGAGTCCCTTGGATCGGCCATATTGCCCTTCTGATGCGGGACTCCCTCGGCGTGTTCATCATACTACTCCTTCTGGCTATCTTAGTTATTGTGGAGTTTGTGATCCCCGCGTTTTCAGTGAAAGAGCCTCCAATTGACAAGGAAGATCAGTTGGAAGAAGGCGATGAGATGGAAGGCTACCTGAACCTAAGGCTTTATAAAGACTTCTAAATACTTGGTTGATGGAAGTGATTTTCGTGCCCAAGGGTAAGGCCTTCATAAGGATCGAAAACGTTGTTGCCTCTGCAACCTTGAATCAGAAGGTGGATCTGAACGCTGTTGTGAAGGGCTATCCGGGTGTGGAGTATCGTCCAGAGCAGTTTCCGGGATTGGTTTTTAGGTTGAAGAGACCGAAGACTGCTACCTTGATCTTCAACTCTGGGAAGATGGTTTGTACTGGAGCAAAATCCGAGAAAGAGGCCCGCAGGGCTGTTAAAAAGGTGATTAAGGAATTGAAGAAAGGCGGGATAATAATCATCAGCAAGCCAGAGTTGAAAATCCAGAACATTGTGGCATCTGCAAGCTTGGGCGGAATGATAGATTTGGAGAAGTCTGCATATAACTTGGGAAGAACGATGTATGAGCCTGAGCAATTTCCAGGATTGATCTACAGAATGGATGAACCCAAAGTTGTCATACTTTTGTTTGCCAGCGGCAAACTAGTTTGTACTGGAGCTAAACAAGAACAAGATGTCTATGATGCCGTGCACAAACTCCATGGAATATTGGAAGACGAAGAACTCATATTTTACGAGTAATAGAACGTTCTCTTAGGTGACTGAAGTTTTTCACGAAGGCACACTCCTAGTCTAAGTAGACGTATCTCTAATCTCATACGAAGGCCAAATTAGATACGCCTGGAGGGTGTCGCGTGCCTAATTCGCGTGCTCAGAGATTTAAGGACAATGATCTACGAGAAGATAACAAGGCGAAGGACGATTGGAGGGCTGTTAGACATACTAAGATGGAATAGAGGGTAAGCAGATCTGCAGAGATAACTTAGGCAAAAGGAACGAATGTGTAGAAAAAACGCCCTTTGGTTTCCTTGGTGCGTGCGAGAATTTTGCATTATCTCATTGTAGCTTTATCTGTCTCAAGATTGTTTCCAACTGGTCTTGATCTATTGCACCGAGATCGTGAAGTTTGTTGGCGATTTCACTGATCTTGAGTAGCGAATGAAGTTCTATTCCATCCTTTTTCAGTTTTTCTCTGCCTCCCTCTTCCCTATCCAAGAGCACAACGGCATTCTTTACTACTCCTCCTTCAGATTCCACAGCCTTGACTGCGCTTCTCAAGGAGAGACCTGTTGTTATTAGATCATCTACGAGTAGAACTCGATCTCCTGGAGTAAGTGCTCCTTCGATTCTTCTTTTCCTTCCGTGAAGCTTTTCTCCTTTCCGTACGTAGAGGAACGGCTTCTTCAGTTCATAAGCAATCAAGGAGGCAAAAGGAATGCCCGCGATCGGTATTGCAGCTATTCTTTCAAGATTTCTGAGGCCTATTTCTTCTTTGATGAAATCTGCTTGGTGTTTGCAGATTTTTTCGAAGGCGTCGGGGAAACTCGGAACTATTCTCAGGTCTATATAGTACGGGCTCATCTTTCCGCTCGTGAGTTTGAAGGCTCCGAACTTCAGAGCGCCTATCTTGTTCAGAACTTTGCAGACATCGGTCTTTATGACTTCCCTATTTTTCTTCGGGGACAAGTTTTCCCTTCCTCTTTGAGACTTGGTAGATTTTGCCTACTTCTGGGATTAAGCATTTGATGTCTGGTATATCTTTTTTCAGAAGCTGAGAGAACTTTTCCAAGTCTTCGGTTTTGCCTGTGTGGTAAGGGACGGCCACTTTCGGCTTTATCAGTTTTACAATTTCTAGTCCAGTCTCTGGTGATGTGCCTGGGGCTATGCCGATAGTGCAGAAGACAACGTCAGGTCTTTCCCTTTCCCCGAGTTCAGCCATCTCTGGGAACGGAAGGCTATCTGCGGTGTGGTAGACTTTGACTGCATCCTCACTTGTGATCATGAAGGTTACTGGAGTAGCTGCTTGTTGATGATTACATTTTTCTGCTTTCACCAAGACTTTCCCAAATTTGACTTCAGAGCCTGGTTGGACTTCATGCAGCTTCTCCTCAGGAATCGTGTTCTTCAGCCTCATAGTGGAAGTGGGATCAGCAACAATATCACACTGCGAAAGCTTGTATAGTTCGGTGACGAGTGGTTGGTCCAAATGGTCGTAATGTTCATGGGTGATCAGAGTGGCATCTACATCTCTGAGGTTGCGAGGTTTCACCTCAACGGGATCAATGACCAAAGTCTTAGTGGGAGTCTTGAGCGTCACTCCTGCGTATCTGTTGAACCACACAAACATTATTTCGTTTTTGTCGGGCAGTTTGGTTCCGATTGACATATAGAATCCCTAAAAAGATTATCGCTTCGAACGCTTAAAAGATCTTTGACGCGGATTCCGTTACACTTAAAAGATTTGTGAAAGCCTTTAACGTTTGACAGTGAAGGGTCAGATATGGTTGACGTATGGCTTCCATATGGAAAAACAGAGGTTTGTGCTAGAATCCCAACACGAAGTTTCTTGGGTTCTATCAGGCCTGTAGAAGAGCTAGGTAAGCCGAATGTCAACGCAGAGATCAAAAGATCAGTAAGGGAACCCTTAGGGTGCAAACCTTTGCGCGATATTGTTAGGCCTGAACACAAAGTAGCCATTGTGATGGATGATACAACTAGGCCCGCCCTCAGCCATCTTATGATTCCGTCATTGTTGGACGAGTTGAACGATAAAGGTGTTCAAGACCAGAATATAACGATCATTTTTGGATGTGGTACACATAGGGCTGTGACGCGTGAGGAAGCGATAGGACTTTTGGGTAAAGATATGTTCAGCCGTATAAAGACTGCAAGTCACGACTGCAAAGCTAGGGATCACGTTTTTATGGGCAAAACTGAGAAGTATGGGACAAGTGTCTATCTGAACCGCATCTTTGCTGAAGCAGATGTCAAGATCTTGACTGGGGACATATGTTTTCACTATTTTGCTGGCTACGGCGGAGGCAGGAAGAGCGTTTTACCGGCAGTTGCTGGTGAAGAGACTATACAGCAGAATCATATCATGTTTCTGAATCCGCAGGCCAGGACAGGGATGTTGAAGGAGAATCCGGTTCATGAAGACATGGTGGATGCGGCTAGACTTGCAAAGGTAGATTTTATTTTGAACGTAGTAGTTAACATCGAAGGTGAGGTTGTTAAGGCTTTTGCCGGTGATTTGGAGAAGGCTTTCTATGAAGGAACGCGGCTTGTGGACCAAATGTACCGGGCTCGTGTGAACCGCAAAGCAGACATCGTTGTTGTAAGTGCTGGCGGTCATCCGGCAGATGTGAATCTCTTCCAGGCATACAAGGGTCTTCATAACGCCTTGGAAGTCGTCAAAAGGGGTGGAGTGGTGATTCTTGTAGCTGAATGTCCGGAAGGCCATGGCAACCAAATCTTCTATGAATGGATGACCAAATACGGGAGCTTCAGGGCCGTTGAGAAGGCAATAAAACGCAATTTTGTCTTGGGCGGACACAAGGCATACTACCTGCTGAAAGCTTTCCAGAAAGTGCAGGTCATTCTAGTTTCATCCCTGCCTGATTATTATGCTCAAAACGTTTTCCGATTGAAGACAGCTAGAGCAGTGAATGATGCCTTAGACGAAGCCTTTAAGATTGCTGGAAAAAAGGCAAAGGTGTGGGTAATACCTCATGGGAATTTCACGCTGCCTGAAATCAAGGAAAGCGAACAGCAAGCTTCTCAAAATGGTTAAATGTGAAACAGCCAACACACTTCTTTTCAAAAGGCAATGATCACATTAACTGGGGATGACGTTTGCTGCAAGCTTTCAAACTACGGAAATTCCAGCCAAGTGATTTAGATCGTGTCACATATGTTAATCGCAAGTGTTTGCCAGAGAATTACAGTGACTATTTCTTCATAGATCTCTATCGGAAATTCCCTGAAACCTTCATAGTTGCTGAGGATAATGGAGAGATCGTTGGTTACATAATGTGCCGCATAGAAACCAGCCTATCCATCATCAGCCTTCAGGGACTGATTAAAAAGGGGCATATAGTATCTGTCGCCGTTCTTCCCCAGAACAGGCGGAAAGGCATAGGAGAAGCCTTGGTCAAAAAAGCCATGAAACAAATGCTGCTTTACAGGGCCAAACAGTGTTTCCTAGAAGTCAGAGTGTCCAATAGACCCGCAGTTGACTTATATGAAAAACTGGGATTTCAGGTTACCCGCACAATTAAAGGCTACTATTCAGACGGAGAAGACGCACACATGATGACCAAGAAACTCGAAACCGACTGACCTTTGACATTAGTCAAAGAGATCTGAGACACACCATCCGTCATGCAGGAAAGAGTTCACCAAATATTACATGCAAGGAGGCAATGGCTGCGTGTTATCCTTGCTATTAAGGCCGAGGAATCTAGTAGTCACAAATTGTGACTACTGGGCGTGAGTCACCCTTTATAAAGCCAAACGCAATTCCCTGCACGGATGTATTATGGTGACCACGACGCTGGGCACTTTTTCCCATAAGACTAAACTTGATTATACAGCTGTATGAAGTATGGAGGAAGAAGCCTATTGACGCTTGCTGATGGTTTGAGGAAAGAATTCTCATTCATCAGAGGTAACTATGCTGTTCTTGTGGTCAGTTGGATCTTGATTGATTTTGCTATGGAACTCCCCGCTACGTACTACTCTCTTTATGTCTTGAACTTGGGTGCCACAGAAACAATTCTCGGCATGATAGGCCTCTCTTCTTTTTTGGCCTTGGCTTCCATGCAGTTCCCTGGCGGGTACCTAGCCGACAAGTTCGGTAGAAAATGGCTTATTTCTTCAATGACCTTCGGTGTGGCTCTTTCCTATATCTTCTATGCCTTGGCTCCTTCATGGCACTTTATTTTGATCGGCGCAGTCTTGATGAGTCTGTTCAACTCTACTTACCAGCCTGCCTTGATGGCTATGATCTCCGATTCTGTACCGCCTGAAAGGAGAGGTATGGGGTTCGGGATAATCATGCTCATAACCAGCGCGTCTACGACGCCTGGACCGATCGTGGCAGGCCTGCTTTATAATCGATTCGGCTTGTTGGATGGCATGAGAATAGGCTACGGTATCGTTGTAGCCTTCTTCCTAGTAGCCGCATTTCTGCGTGTACTGCGCTTAGAAGAGACTGTGGAAAGCGCTCAGAAACCAAGATTACATGAGCTACTGCAGAGCTACCCAACCGCCCTAAAGGAAAGCTTTGGCGTTTGGAACAATGTCCCAAGATCAATGCTATACCTGTTTCTTTCACTGATAATCACGACTTTTGGATTCGCCACAGTGCAGCTTTACTTTGTTGTTTATGCTGTAGAAGAGCTTCTGATAGATAAGACTCTCTGGTCCCTCATGCTAACAACCTTGTTCATCGTGATGATAGTTCTATCCATTCCAATAGGAAAGATTGTGGACAAGATAAACAGGAAAATTCCTATGCTAATATCTTATGCGCTATTCGGAGTTTCCATGTGGCTTTTTGTGAATGGAGACATGCAGAAGCTCTTCCTATCCCTTGCCTTAGTGGGATTGGGTCAAGTCATGATGAATTCGGCTTTCAGCGCTTTGCAAGCTGACTTCACCCCTAAAGAACAGCGGGGAAAAGTGAACGGCTTCACGAATTTCGCGAACTACATAGTGATGGCGATAGGCAGTCTGGTTGGCGGGATATTGTACGAACATGTTTCACCGCAGTTACCCTTCCTTGTCGCCACGACCCTTGTTGCACCTTCCTTCGTGCTTACCCTCACAAAAGTTCATGAACCAGAAACCAGAGAACAATAACTGCTCTGTATCAGATAGTCTATTGGCTAGTAGAAGCAAGTTCAAAATCTAATGCTGCACTTCCCTACAAACACAACTCTCTTCTCATCCATATCCGAGAGAGAAATGCGTTTCTGAACAAGATCCATCTGGAAGCCTAGATGATGTCTCGATGAAAGACTAATGTTCTTCTAGTCTCTTTCAACAGATTTCTCTTTGTCTTCGACCCAGCTGAATTTGCTTCTTAGGGCTTTCGGGTAGTATTGCTTCCAGTCGTAGTCCACTTTTTTCCCCCAATCGTAGTATATGCGCGGGTCTATGTAGCTTTTCAATGATGTAGTGAGATTGTAATCCCGTGTTCCCTTCTTAGCTTCTATCTGAAGCCTCAGTTTCTCTACAGCTGCCTTATCCCGTTTCCTTCGCTTTTTCATACTCTCATTCAGTTTTTTCATCCGTTCATTATGTTTAGCCTTAAGTTTTGCCAGAAATTGTTTCTGGTACACTATGGCCTTACGCTTAGATTCGATTCTTTGCTTGATGGAGCGTACAGGTTTACCTTGTTGTTTTCTGTCATTGAGTTCTTGCAGATAGGCTTCAAGTTTTTCCTCCATCTCCCTTATTCTGTCTTCTCGTTTCTTCTCTAGGTCTCTGTATCTCTCTTTTGTTTCCTTAGCCTTCAGCTTGAGTTTCTTTTGCTGCTTCTTTGCTCGACTCTCTAAGTCCTCTAGGCGTGCCGTACTCTTTTCCAGGGATGATTTCCAGTTCTTAGGGATTTGGCGTCGGTGGTTGCAGATCTTTGCAGCCTCGAGATTCGCCATTTTAGCCGTATGTTTCTTCGCATAGTCGGGATCTTTTGGTCTGATTAAGGTCTCTTCAAGATTGGTGTCCACTGTTTGGGATGCATAGCAGGTGCGAAAGACCTTTGCCGAGAGACCTGTCATCATCTCGTCTAGGAATTCGCTCACTTGCTGTGAACGTATACCATCGAATAGCGTGGAGTTCGCGTTTTGGGAGAATTCTTTAAGGTTTCTTATGACGTTGTCTGGAAGGCTTATTTTGAAGACGTGGGGGACTGCATCCTTGCCCAAGAAGTTGAAAGTCACAGTCCCGTCGCCGTTGTATTGAATGTGTTCCGGTCGAAGTGTGGAGGCTCCTACTGTGTCAGCCTCATCTGGATCTTTCTCATCTCCGACCCTGATCTTCAGCTCGTCAATGAGGTAGCAGACAGTGGCGGTCTTTCTTCGCTTCGGATTCTTGGAGTCAAGGTTTTCCTTGATATGTTTCTTGATACGTTGCAGACTTCTGCGAAGTTTCCTCGCTTGGTTAAATTTCTTAACGTCCTTCTTCTGTTTCATGGTACTGGAGTCTGAAAACCAGACGTATTTCATCTTGCCAGCGAGCTTGTCCCGCCATCGAGCGATCCACATGGAGTTAGGTTGCCAGACAACGTCTTTCCAGTTGCCTTTCGGTTTGGAGGCGTCCGGAGAAAGATTGAGTTCGATATCCTCCTCAGAAGGTCCTTCTTTCCATCTTCCTCTTAAGGGATGTTTTCCTCGACCCATGAAGATGCAGCTTGGTTCCGCAGCGTAGTTGGCTATCTCAATTCTTTCGCTGTCAACCCATGCGTATCCATAGAACTCCTTGTTTTCTTCCCTCTTGGCTTTTCTTTCAGTCGCCAGCCGTTTTCTTTCTTCTTTGCTGAGGTTTTCTTTCGATTCTCGCTCCTCCTCGATAACTGCAAGAATCTCTGAGAAATCTACATCTCCAGGGTCGACTTGTATCCCAAGTTTCTTTGAGAAATCACGGTGGAAATTCTTGGCGAAGACTCGATCTTCTGCATAAGGAGTGCCAATCTTTCGGGCCCAAGCTTGTGCCATCTCCTCCTGTTCGGGCGTCAGTGCAATCTTTTTTCCTCTCACCCTGATGGCGAGACCTTTTCCATCATAAGAATGCGGGACTAAGACGCCGTTGTGACGGAGTCGCCTCATTCAAATCTTCGCCTCACTGAATTCTCTTATGGGACAAGAATATAACATAAACCTTACCTCTTTAGGAATTTTATGCTCTATATTCTAAAGGATGAAAAAGCAAAGTGTGTTGTTATATCGTCACGATTTTTATAGATCGACATAAACCGCTGCTTCAAGTAGTGTACTATGTAACTCAAACTTGAGG
>JABAOF010006099.1_pt2 | contig 44528 bp, 42 predicted proteins | sample 7062171 | NCBI WGS metagenome assembly JABAOF01 (sample SAMN14538628, study PRJNA623070) | marine sediment metagenome | biome: marine biome [ENVO:00000428]; feature: marine pelagic biome [ENVO:01000023]; material: deep marine sediment [ENVO:00002113] | place: India: Gulf of Khambhat ... | reverse complement strand
CTTTTCATATGCAATATTTATGCCAATCTCAGCAGGAATTTGCGAAAGCCGCTTCTAAAAAGGATTTAGAGCGTTTGAACCGGTTGACAGAAAAGAGGTATAAGGCGGGCGAAGTGACTCGTTATGGAACACTTTTGGCAAGGAGTTTTAAGATTTATGCCGTTGAGGATTTAATATCGAGCATTTCTATTGCTTAGCGGAGAGTCTCATTTTGATACACAAGAGTTCGTTACGTTCTGCTAAACATCTCGAAAGGTTGAATTATCATGGATTCCAATGAATTTCTCCTGGTGTGTCGTTTTGATACAGCCCACTGCCTGTGGGGGCAAAGAATAGGTAGAATTACATCTCTTCAATCGGCTCGATAACCAGCAGGTATAACGAATTCTTGAGGATTAGCCTGAATGCCTCTATCAACCTGATCCGGGCGGCTTCATTGTCCGAATTGAGAACCGGGCAGGTATGATAAAATTCATTAAAGGTCCTGGCCAGGTCGTATGAATAATGAGCGATCAAAGAGGGATTATATTTTTCAGCAGCCTGTTCAACCACCCCGGGAAATTCATTAATCTTTTTTACCAGCCTGATTTCCGCTTCCTCCACCAGTTTTACCGGTGAGTCATAAGAGATGGTTTTTTTATATTTCCGCACTATCGATGAGGCCCGGGCGTATGCGTATAAAATATATGGCCCGGTGTTGCCTTCGAAGTTGATGGATTCTTTGGGGTTAAAAATCATATTTTTGAAAACATCCACTTTCAATAGATTATAGTTTAACGCAGCCATGGTTATCCGGTGACTGCGGCGTTTTAATTCTTTTTCCGGTAATTTATACCTGGATTCCAATTCTTTCCTGGCAAGAGAATTTATTTCATCAAGCAAATCATCGGCATCAACGACCGTTCCTTCCCGTGATTTCATCTTGCCTTCGGGTAATATCACCATTCCATAAGAAAGATGGATGAGGTTTTCGGCAAATTTGCACCCCAGTTTCTTTAAAATTAAAAACAAAATCTTAAAGTGATACTCCTGTTCATTGCCAACCACATATATCGAACCATCAAGGTGATATTCATCATCTTTCAATTTTGCCAAATAGAGATCCTGTGTTATATAAATAGAAGTTCCATCAACCCTCATTAAAACTTTTTCGTCGAACCCTTCTTTTTCCAGGTTTATTGTTATGGCGCCGTCGTCTCTTTTTTTAAAAATGCCTTTTTTTAGACCTTCGGCAACTATTTCTTTCCCTTTGGTATAAATTTTGTGCTCATAGTAATTTTTATCATGCTTAATGCCAACTGTTTTGTATGTCTTCTCAAAACCGTCCAACGCCCATTTATTCATTTTCTTCCACAGCCCGATAACTTCCTTATCCCCGGCTTCCCACTTTCTAAGCATCTCTTCCACTTCATTTTCCAGTGAATCATCTTCCCTGACCTTTTGATTATAAAGAACATAAAAATCCCCCACAAAATGATCTGATTTTCTGTCGGGTTCTTTATTGTTGCCGAATTTTTGGTAAGCAAGCATTGATTTGCAAATATGAATTCCCCTGTCATTATTCAAATTAGCCCTGATTACCCGGTTGTTATTAAATTCAAGAATCCTGGACATCGATTCTCCGACAGCCATATTCCTGAGATGCCCCAGGTGTAAAGGTTTGTTTGTATTTGGTGAGGGGAATTCGACCATTATTTTACCGATTTTTTTATTCCCTTTGCAGAAATTTTCTTTTTTTTGTTCAACGTCATGGATAACGTTTTGTGCCAGTATGCCTTTATTGACAAAAAAATTAAGGTAAGGGCCTTTAACTTCTATTTTTTCAATTTCTTCAACTTTTTTAATCTCCATCTGCTCCGCTAATAATCCTGCCAGGTGAGCCGGATTTTGCTTCAGTAATTTTGATAAAATAAAACACGGGAAGGTGTAATCTCCCATCTCGTCAGAAGGGGGTACTACCAAAACATCCTTGATCTCTTTAGACGTCAAGTAGACTTTTAAATTCTTTAGTTGTTCTTCTAATAACTCTATTATTATTTCTTTCATTGTTACCTTTAAATAAAGGTAGATTATAACAACTTAATAGATATTTTGCAACACAGGTGTCCCTGTCAAACCGCCCACGTTGAGGGTTGACAAAAAAACATTTTATCCTTAAAATGGAACCTTCATTGTTAGAGGAGGAAAAAATGGCATATATGATCAATGACACGTGTATTGCTTGTGGGGCATGCGAATCCGTTTGCCCGGTGGAAGCTATTTCCCAGGGCGACGAGTTTTATGAGATTGACCCGGATGTCTGTGTGGAATGCAAAGAACACTTTGATGAGCCCCAGTGCGCCGACGTCTGCCCAACAGAATCCTGTGTTCCCCTTGAAGATTGATTAATTCATCATTCCTCATTTCTTTCATTTTCAATAATGACAACATCCCACAGGTAGCTGTATTGAGGGAGTTTCTTCTTTAGATTATAGAGATTGATGCGCAATTCCTTTCTATTTTCCGGGGTCCAGTGGTTGGCCCAGTCCAAAAGTTTTCTTACCTTTTCTTCATGAGCTGTTATGTCGATATGTTCTTCTATAAACAACTTACCGTATTTTTCAAAATACCACCACCGCTGAAGATGCGTATATCTACCCTCCAATATAAAGGGTTGAAAGCTGTGATCCGACAGGAGCCATTTCTTCAAGAGTTCGAGGTAAGCCTCGGTTTGGGCAAATTCCTTGTTTTTTGAAATATTGCATATAATACTCTCCAGGTTAATAATATCAGGTGGTCTTAGATTCGTGTAATCGATCCACTGGGATAGTATATCAGTCAGCCAGGTGTCGGCAAATAGCCTGTTAAATACATGATTTCGGCTTAAATATGAGAGCGTATAGAGTACTTCGGTATTATCCGAATATTTTTTGCACCAGTAAATGGCATCATTGAGTACATCATCCGGGATATCTTTAAACCGGCAAAATCGTTTAATTACAAAGTCGGCATTTTTATCGCCTTTGTAGATGCGCAGCCAGTTATGGGCATGTTGTTTAATGGATTCCGCATCTTTGGTGGCATGGAGCCAGGATTTAATAATATAGCTGGCCTCAAAACTTTCCTGGTACTTATCCAGCCACTGTTTCACAAAATCCTCCACCACGTCGACTTCCCCGCTGGCATTTAACCAGGCTTTAATCAAGAAACTGGTGTTTTCTTCATCCAGGGGGAATTTTTTCAGCCAGGGCCGGATATACTTTCGCACCACTTTGCGATCGCCATCAGCAGCCAGCCATCGTTTGATTAAAAAACTGGATTCCATTTTATCCGGGTATTTCTCCAGCCACTGTTTAACAAAGGGTTCAACGGTATGTTTGCTCCCCCCCACATTTAACCAGGCGGAAATCACATAATGGGTATCCTCTTTTTCTATATTGCGATTAAGCCAATCGACAAAATAATCTTCAACTGCCTGTGGTGCCCCCCCGGATTTCAGCCAGGCAATCAGGACAAAATTGGCCTCGGTTTTGTCAAGGTTTTTTCTCAGCCAGCGATGCACGGACTCTTCCACTGTTTCCCTGGGACCACCGGTTTTGAGCCAGGTCACAATAGCAAACTCAGCTTCATGTTCTTCAGGATATTTTTTGATCCAACGTTTAAAATACTCTTCAATGGTTTCCCTGGGGCCCCCCGCCTTCAACCAGGCCACGATCACAAACTCGGTCTCCTTTTCTTCCGGGTACTTATTCAACCAGCGGATCATGGGAGGTTCCACCGCCTTTTTATCTCCACCTGCCCCGAGCCATGCTGTGATAACAAAGCTAACTTCAATACGCTCCGCGTACTTTGCCAACCATCTTTTGACATACTCGCCAACAACCTCTATATTACCACCAGCATCCAACCAGGATTTAAGCACAAAATGGGTTTCCATCTCTTCCGGGTATTTTTTCAGCCAGTCTATCACATATGGTTCAATGAGCTCTATTGATCCACATGCTTCCAGCCAGGATTTAATAATAAAACTGGTGCGTTCTTCTTCCAATGGAAATCGTTTCATCCACCTTTTTACAGACTCTTCAACCGTTTCAATGGTGCCCCCGGCATCCAGCCAGGATTTAATGACAAAATGCGTTTCCATTTCCACCGGGTATTTTTCCAGCCATCGTTTTACATAGGGTTCCACCACATCTAGCCCACCCCCGGCATCCAGCCATCCCTTAATCACAAAACTGACTTCCATCTCCAGGGGATAGCGTTTTAACCATTTTTTCAAATATTCTTCTACTGCTTCTTTGGAACCGCCGGCATTTAACCAGGCCACAATCAAGAAATCCGTCTCTACTTCTTCGGGGAATTTTTTAAGCCACCGCATCATGTAAGGTTCAATGATATGGTGTGCTCCACCGGCATCCAACCAGGCTGAAACAACAAAACTAACTTCTTTTTCCTCCGGATACTTATTTAACCAACAGAGCAGGAACTCCTCCACCACCCGTTTGTCACCACCGGCATCTAACCAGGATTTAATCACAAAACTGACTTCCCTTTCTTCCGGGTATTTTTTTAACCAATTGGCCAGGTACCCTGCCACCACATCCCGATCACCACCGGCATCTAACCAGGATACAATTAAAAATTGCGTTTCTTTTTCATCCGGGTATTTTTTCAACCAGTTGGTGATATAAGGATAAACATCTTCTTTGGCCCCACCGGCATCCAGCCAGGCAACGATCATAAACTGGGTATCCTTTTCCTCCGGGTATTTTTTCAACCACCGTTTTAAGTAGTCTTCCACCAGGTCCCTGGAGCCCCCGCCACTGAGCCAGGCTTTGATGACAAAACTGACTTCCATGCGTTCCGGGTATTCCTCCAGCCAGATTTTAATGTATTTCTCAACGGTCTCTTTAGCTCCGCCAGCCTTCAACCAGCCGACAATCAAGAAATCAGCTTCCACTCGATTGGGATGACGTTTCAACCACCGTACCAGGTACTCTTCGATATCCTCTCTAGGCCCACCGGCATCCAACCAGGCTTTAATGACAAAATGCGCTTCAATCTCCTCAGGGTATTTCTCCAACCACTGCCTGATGTACTCTTCCACGGTGTCAATGGGTCCACCGGCATCCAGCCAGGATTTAATCACAAAATGGGTTTCAATTCTTAAGGGATATTTCTCCAGCCATTTCTCCAGGTACCGTTCCACTATTTCCCGGGCACCGCCGGCGTCCAACCAGGCAGTAATGACAAAACTCACCTCCATTTCTTCAGGGTACTTGTTTAACCATCTGACGAGGTAATCTTCCACCACCTCCTTTTCGCCGCCGGCATTCAACCAGGAGACAATCACAAACTCACTTTCTTTTTCTTCAGGATATTTCTGTAACCATCGTTCCAGGTAGTCTTTCACTGTTTCCTTTTCGCCACTGGCATCCAACCAGGAGACAATCACAAACTGGGTCTTTCTTTCTTCCGGGAATTTTTTTAGCCACCCTTCCAGGTAGTGTTTCACTACTTCTCTGTCCCCTCCGGCATCCAGCCAGGCCACCAGCGCAAACTCGGTTTCCATTTCTGTGGGATATTTAACCAGCCATTGCTTCAGAGCTTCTACCACGATTTCACAACTACCGCCCGCCTTAAGCCACTCAGCGATCACAAACTCGGTTTTAAGTTCCTCCGGGTAGGTGACCAACCATCGCTTTAGATCATCTTCCACCACTTCCAGGGGTCCACCTGACTTAAGCCAGGCCACCATCAAAAATTCCGCTTCTATCTCTTTTGGATACTCCTGCAGCCAGTTTTTTAAATATTTTTCTACAACTCCACAGGTACCACCGGCTTTCAACCAGGAAGCAAGCAAAAGCTCTGCTTCTTTTTCTTCCGAATGTTTTTTCAGCCATTTCTTCAGGTATTTCTCTACGTTTTCTTCCTTCTTTCCCCAGTAATTGCCTACCCCAAAGAACCCAATAAACGCAGTTATAATCCGCAGCGAAATCATTTTGTTAGAAACAAAATCATGGTTTGCGGCAAACCATACATTAAAAAGGGTCTTTACGTTTTCTCTTACTTCAGGGGGGATTTCATTTTTGGAAAAATAATTCATTTTAAACGCTAACTTCAAGCCAAAATCAAGGGTTTCGATCTGCTCTTTGAAAAATCCCAGGTGCTCCACCATTAATTTTAGTTTTAACACTTCCCCCATTAACAAGGTGGAAATAAATTTATCACTTCTACCGCAGCTTTCTGGTTTTTCCTGGATATATTTGGAAAAAATCTCATAGTATATGACATTCTTGTTTTTTAGATTTTTATGGCCCGATATTCGTTCCAATGCCCGGAAACAACCGGAAAACGAATGGTACTCAACGGCAAAACGAAATATATTTAAAATCTCAGATTCCAATACATCCATATGGTTTTCCAGGTGGAAGATCAATAGTTTATCGGCTATGGCATCATGGATAAGCCTCAACCCATTCTCATCCTCCTCAAGCCACCCTTCTCGTTTTAAATTGAAAATAGGTTCGCTGTATTTCTCAGATAATGCCTCGGCTGCTTCAGGGGGGGCCGGCATGATAAAAAATAAATACAGGAGCTCTTTTTCCCAGAAAAGATCGTTAAAATCCCTTTTCCTTAGGGTTAGAGCCAATCGTTCTTTCAACCACTGAGCTGCTGATTGAAATGTGTTCACCGCAAATTGGGAATCGCCCTTTCTGTATCTCTCATAAAGAAAGCGAATAAAAACAGCAAACGCGGGCCGCATCAAGTAAAACTCGCTGCTGATTTCAAAACCTGCCAATGACTCACAACTCATCAGGACTTTTTCAACCACATAATCGTTAAATGTCACTTCATCTTCTTTGCCTTTTAATGTTAATTCAACGGTTAGAAATTCTTTAGACTGGGGAAATGCAGAGGCAAAGCTGTAAATATTTCGACAGTTGGCTGCCACTTTTACTGGAACTCCGGGTGCGATTTGGTCCAGTTTTTCGATGATATCGGAAGCAAACAGCGGATGATCTTCAACGGAATCAAAAAGCAGCAAATAGCTGCTGCCGGGCAGCAAACAGGATTTTAAATCGGAAAGGCCTTTGAGCTGATGGGTCACTTGATAAACGATCCAGCCTTTTTTTTCTGCCAGTCGTCCAAGTTCCAACATGAGGCGTGTTTTTCCAATACCGCCGTCCCCATAAATCATGACCCCGCCATACTTGTCAGGTTCCAGGAATTTTTCAAGAATGTCTGACTCACCACTCAAGTTGACAGCTTCAGGATGCTGGCGGATGTAGTCATCACGGCTCATATAGGGCAATACGGCATCATTCAGATAATCAGCGTACGTCAACCGCTCTGATTTACGCGCTTGAGACAGAGATTCCACTCCTACCATTGATATGCCAGACATTCAGCCGCTCCGGGGTTATCTTTAATCTTTTTTAACATTGTTCTAAGACCTTTTTCGGTTCAGCAAAGACGGAAGTCTTATATTATATCAAATTATTTTGAAAAAGAATATCATTCCAGAATTTTTTTTAAAGAAATCCTTTTTTTGTGATCCGGGGAGGTGAAAAATGAAGCGAAGGGAGTGGAAATAAAAACATTCAGAGGGCAGCAGGCACGAGCTAAAGCACCCTGCTGCCCCCTGATTTACTGACTCACTGACTGAGTTACTGATTTACAATTTTTTTTCCTTGGCGAAATCGAATGCTTTGGCAAGTATGCCTGTCACACTGGCCATGTCAGCGACATTGGTGGGAACGATCATGGAGTTGGTAGTTTTAGCCAGGCTTTCAAAGGATTGGATCCAATCCTGGGCAATTTGCATACTAACGGCCTCTTTACCCCCGGGTTCCTTAATGGCCATTGATATCTGCCGGATACCCTCGGCGGTGGCCCGGGCCACTTCCAGGATGGCATATGCTTTACCTTTGGCCTCATTTTCCCGTTTGACGCGCTCACCTTCGGACTTCTTCACGGCTTCCTGTTTGTCACCTTCAGCGCGGTTGATCTTTGCCTGTCTATCTCCTTCCGAAAGGGCAATGGCTTCTCTTTTTTCCCGTTCCGCCCGCATCTGTTTTTCCATGGCATCGCGAATCGTTTGCGGTGGTTCGATGTTTTTGATTTCATAGCGGGTCACTTTGATACCCCAGGGGTCCGAGGCTTCATCCACGGCACTCACAATTGATGCGTTTATATTTTCCCTGGATTCAAAGGTCACATCAAGGTCCAGCTTGCCGATCTCGGAACGCATGGTGGTCTGGGATAACTGGGTGATGGCGAACCGGTAGTCCCGGATGCCGTAACTGGCTTTAATGGGGTCCACCACCCGCATGTACAATACACCGTCGATTTCTACGGTAATATTATCTTTGGTAATACAGGTCTGGGGTGGGACATCAATGGCAAACTCCTTCAAGGAGTGTTTGTAGGCCACTTTGTCTATGAAAGGAAATAGAATGTGGAAACCAGCCTCGAGGGTCCTTGAATATTTCCCCAACCGCTCAATGATAAACACCCATTGATTGGGAACGATCCTGGCTGTTCTAAAAATGGTTATGATGATAACAATGGCTAAAATTATCAGTACAAATGTTATCGCATCCATCGCTTACCTCCTTTTTACGATTTATTTTTATTTTTTATTTTTTTATTCCTTTTTTACTTTTTCGACGATCAATGTAAGACCATCGTTACCTATTATCTCTACGCTGTCACCCGGGGCAATGGGTTCTGAGGCAGAGGCCGACCAGGTGGTCCCCATGTACCTGACCTTTCCTCCCACTTCCCCCGGCTGGATAAACTCTACAACCGGAATGATCTTGCCAATCTCGATATTAAAGTTCCGTTCACTCTCATCTCCTTTGGTTCTGCCCAGGAACGTACGTTTTACGTATTTCCGCAGAAAAACCAAAAATAATACTGAAGAGAGAATGAACACCAGCAATTGAGAGGTCAATGAAGTGGTAAGTTTTATCCAGGTGGTCAGTGCGGTTATCAAGGCACCAACCCCGAAAAACGCAATCACAAGACCTGGTATGAAAAACTCGACAAAGATAAAGATAATACCTAAAATGATCCATATTATCTCTGGGGATAAAGATTCAAAAAATGACGACATCTTACTCTCCTTTTAATCGATTTAAGCGAAGCTTCAAAATACAATATACAATATAAAGCGTTTAAAATCAATATCCATCTGAAACATTTCTCATTCATAACGATTCTCCCTGGAATTCTCTTTTTGTTGGGGTTATCTTTTTTTCCAATTGAGAAATCATGTCTTCCAGCGAAAAACCCAAATTCGAGGCTTTGGAAACATAGTCTTCCGTGATACTGGCAAACAATTCATCTCTTTCTTCTTGTTTTTGGGCAGCCCCACCTTTTACAAAATAACCGGAACCCGGCTGGGAATAGATATAACCCTCCACATCCAATTGATAATAAACCTTTACAATGGTGTTGGGATTAATCCGAAGTTGAGATGCCAACTCCCGGATCGGCACCAACCGGTCACCCTCTCCCAGGTAACCGGATGCGATCAGTAACTTAATTCCCTGTTTCACCTGCTCGTACACCGGCAGTGCAGAACGGGCATCTATCTTCATATCTAATGGTTTCGTGTCTTTTTTTATTTGCATACCACTATGATAGTACAATATTACAATGCTGTCAACTATGTTATTAAAAAAAATTTTTTTTCTTTTTAAACCACCGATAGGTACGGTCCCCGTGAACCAATTGCGCCAGTTTGTCAACGTATGGTTTCACCATTTTGGTGCTGCAAAATTTAAGTATATAATTCAGCGGGTGGTATACAAACCATCGCCATTTGCGGGCATAGATAAAATCCAAAAGCAAATGGGTATACAGTAGATTTAAATAATTGGCTTCCAGGTCAGTATTATTTTCTAACTTTTCAATGATAGCTTGTGCCGCCAGTTCCCCGCTTTTGTGTGCCTGGTAAATCCCCTCCCCCAGCATGGGGTCTACCAGGCCTGCCGCATCACCTACCAGTAACAGGTTCCCCTGTATGGGTTTTTTTAAAAAATTCCCATAGGGCAGCGGATGCCCTTTGAGGTTCGACATATCGGTATTACTGATATGATAATCATCGAGAAAAGCCTTGAATGCAGCCTTAAGGTCCTTATTTTTTCTGTGCAGCCCTCCCATTCCCACCACTAATCGGTCTTTATTGGGAAAGAGCCAGGCATAACCGTAACGGAGGTAGCCAAATGAGAGAATGGGATACTCGAGGCTGTGGAGGTTTCCTTCCCGGGGAGGAAATACTTCCAGGCAATAGGCCAGGTTGTGGTGCCACCTGGTGTTTAGTTTAGCTTGCTGAAAGTATTTGGTTCGTATGGTGCTGTTGGCGCCGTCTGCGCCGATAATAAATCTTGCGTTGATCACCCGGTTCCGGGAGGTAGTTATCTTGTATGTGTTTGCTTCTGTGTTAAGTTCCAGTTGGTTGACTTTTTCTCCTTCTATCACATTGGCTCCGGCTTGTTTTGCTTTTTGAAGTAGAAAGGTATCGTAGGTTGCGCGGTCAACAAAATAAAAAGTTAATGCAGAGGGTTTGTGGATTAGTGTTTTGGTTTTGTACCTGATTTCGAATCGATTGGATTTGAAATTAATGATGTTTTTTTGGGTTAGTGATTCTTCGGGTTCCTGGAAAAGGCGGTTCAGGAGTCTCAGGGTTTTGGCAGTCAGGCAGCCGCCGCATAGTTTTTTCCTGGGAAATGTTTCTTTATCCAGTAGTGCCACTTTATATCCTTTTTTTCCCAGGACATAGGCGGCAGTGGAACCGGCGGGTCCGGCGCCCGCCACAGCCACATCGTAATTGTCATGGGTGTGTGATGATTTTGTTTGCATCATCTATTATTTTATCATAGTGAGATACTTTTCGGAATGAGCCGCAAAGAGGGGAGAAGAAAATTCCAAATTACAAATCACAAATCACAAATTACAAATTACAAACAAATTCCAAACAAGAAGTGACTAAATAAAGGTAAACATGGAGCAAATGAAAATGACTCCAATGGGGTACGGTGACTGACACCGGGCGACACAGGCTGACCGTGTATGAAAAGCTTTTGCGGGGGGTCCAGGGGGGCGGTTTTCTCGAAAAGAGCCCCCCTGGCCGTCGGAGACAAAAAGAGGAGAAGATGGAATTGTTGATTTTTTTTTACTGTCCTCTTGAAATTATCTTGCATTTGTGTTATTTAACAATTTCGAGTCAAATATAAGGAGGTCACGGATTCAATATGACCACGCTTGAAAACATTACATTATCGGAGTTTGAAGCTTTATTAAACCACGTTAAATTACCGGCAAAGACGCGGATATCAATAACTTTTGCGGATGACCAATCAGCCATAGAGATATTTAAAAGAAAGAGGGCTACTGAGGCAATGAAAAAGCTCAGGGGTTCAGGAAACGGTAACCTTGTTACCGCTCTCCTGGAAGAACGTGAGAAAGATAAATTACGATGAACGATTATGTTCTCGATACCTCAGCATTACTGGCATATATCGAAAACGAGGAAGGGGCAGAAGAAGTAGAAACGTTGTTAGTAAATGCTCTTGAAGATACAAATACAATTTATATTTCAACGGTTACGGCTATTGAAATTCTTTATATTTCCATCAAGGAGCAAGGCAATGCAGTTGCGGAAGATCGACTCAAATTGATTGAAGACCTTCCCCTGTTCCAGGAACCGTTAAGTAAGGAATTAATAAGAATAGTTGGTGAAATAAAAGCCTCCAAAGCAATGTCCTTTGCAGATGCTTGTATAGCTGGATTAGCAAAGTTCAGGAATGCAGTATTAGTGCACAAAGACCCTGAATTCGAGCAAATTGAAGAGGAAGTAAAGCAATTTAAATTGAAGTACAAAAAAAATCGTTAAGGGAATAAGCAATATCTCCGGCTTGTCCCATTCGGTTAGTTATTATTCAAATGATCGATTATTTTGTCGATCATTACTTTCATCTGTGCTTTGTCATTATATACTCTGTGATTGCTTTATCAATATCTATATCCGCAGGAATAATGCCGGTAAATTTTTCTATATCAGGGTGAATTGTGGGTTTCGATTTTGCTTTTAAAATTTTAATCCATCGGTCGATAAGGTTAGAAATGTTATCCGATTTATTAAAAGAACTAAACCGGGCGAACACCAGGCTCGCCCCTACCTATCCCCTATCTATTTGTCTTTTGGGATAATTCATTAAAATTGACGGTGGATTTGGCTTCCATTATTAACCGTTACCCGGGAGAAAAGCAAAACCTGCGCAGGAAGGGGTTTTTAGGGCGTGGGAAGATGGTTCCAGGGCCGTAGGAACGGGGTCAGGAACCCGTAGGAATGGGTCGTCATGCCGTAGGAAGATGGTTATCAAGCCGTAGGAATGGGGTGAGGAAGCCGTAGGAACGGGTCGTTGACCCGTAGGAAGATGCTGGTCGGGCCGTAGGAAAAGGGTCAGGAAGCCGTAGGAAAGGGGCGCATTTCAGAAAACGGCCAGCAAATCTTTCTTTTCTTCTTCACGTCTCTTCGCGCTTATTACCGCATTGTAAATGCCTTCGCGACTAACTTACTCCAGCTTGCTGATTTGCTGGTGCTTGAAGCTAGTGCTTTCAGCTTAACCACTGGAAATCATTCCCACAGTGATAGAAATGATCCACACAACGCTTGAAATCATTCCTGCAGCGATTTTAACCGTTTCAATTTTTAGTAAAAAGGGGGCAGCCATAAAGCGAAGCCTTTGCTCAACCTTCTAACCGGTTTCCACGAAAATGGGAACCACCGTTATCCCGGCAGCCTCATCCAGGTAATCCTTCTCATATTTGCCGCGGTTCTCTTTATCGATGGCGTCGACAAAAAACACCAGGAAAATCTCTGCCAATCCCAATTGTTTGCCGTATTTAGCTGCTTGCTCCAGGGAATGACGATAATTCCCCCGCGTGGTAAAGGATTTTACTTCAATCCCATATTGCTGCCCGGCATAGGTAATGATCAAATCGACTTTACCGTTACCAGTTGGAAATTCAGGGTTAACACTCCCGCCCTCAGCACCTAAAAACTGTTTTAAATAAGAAAACAAGTTGAAATGATAAACCGCTTCAAAAATCCTCAAATCAGCACGGTGCGGCGCATCCTTCAACAACCACTCACGGTTCTTTTTTAAATAGGTTTCATACCTCCTGAGGAGATTTCGGATATCCAGGTGTGTCTCGGTGATAATATCATCATACGGATCGTCAAAGGAATCGTAGAGTTTTCCCATATAGCGAAACAACTCCCTGGAAAAATAGTTAAACAACCGTTTCTGAACAAACGGGGAGGCAAATTTTACATAATACCTGGTGCGGGTTTCTTTTTCCCGGTCAATCACACCATTCATATACAAAAAATTCAACGATTTATCATCATAGGTAAATTCAACCTTTTGGTCGGTTTTGAACAGGTCCAGCACCACGATTTTATGTTCCGGTTCATTGGCTTTACTGATAATATTTAAAATGTTATTGTTGGGTAAAATGTTAATGGCAGCCGCCAGCACTTCCTCGAAGTTGTCCAGGGTAATGGGTTGAGATTTATCATTGGCATATCCTTCAAATCCTTCGGTGAGTAGTTCCCCCAACCAGCAGGTCAAGCCAGGCTGTCCATTGGTTTCCCGGTACACGTTTTCAATAACCGCGGATTGGACCTTTTGTCCGCCCTCTTTTTCATACCACTGGAATATGCCCCTAACTTCTTCAAAGGTAAGATTGGGGATATGAACGCTGCGTTGGACGTTAAAAGGAGAGCCTTTGGGGTTTTCGATGCCCAGCACACTGCGAACCCCTATTAAGGCCACGGCATGAAGAAGATAGGTTTTTTGCTCCGTGGGTTTGCCTACTTCATCCATGCGGCTGATGTAAATGTTTCTAAAAGCACTCACTACGGTATTTATGACATTCTCTTCCAGTGCATCGAACTCATCGAGAATAAGAATAAGAGGTTTAGCCAATACCTCTTTTTTAAATACCCCCTGGAACTTTTCCCTGGTATCGATGGCGGTGAAATTTTTTCCCAGTCCGGCACCGATTGCTTTGGCAATTGAATCCATGACCATGGCCGCATCTTCAACGTCTTTCAGGATTTCCAGGTTGATTTTCAGCACATCGAACCGGGCATCCTCTTGCAATCGAAAGAGTATTTGCTGCATGAGCCAGGTTTTGCCGGTTTGCCGGGGCGCCCAGACAGTGATGTAATGACCGCCTTCCCCTGGCGTCTCACCTATCAATTGGGTGTATGCCCTCTCAATCAACTCTTTTCTCGGTGCGTAGTAATGCAATTTTGTATTAACTGGCCCATATGATGAAAATCGTCTCATATTCGGCTCCTTCTTAATTCATTACTTTTCCGTATCTATTTTAGCAGAAGTTATGGGGTAAAGCAAATCTGTTATAATACTACTTGTGTCAAATGGAAACCCGGTAACGAACCTGATTGAACTTTGCCTTCGGCGACCAGGGGGGGTCTTTTCGGAGAAAACCGCCCCCCTGGACCCCCCGCAAAAGCTTTTTATTAAAGGGTCTTTGTGTACCTTTGTGTAACTTCGTGGCTAAAATTTTAACAGATATGCCCAAAAGGCCTTCTGCAGCCCGTGACGCTATGCGCCTCGCCGAGGGGATTGATTTCTTTTTGGTTTTAAGACATAATATTTAACTTAAAAGCAGAGGTAAACAATGAAAATACTAAAACGAATTTCAATCCTATTAATGGTTTTTGTGTTGATGTTGAATGTCAGTGTTTCGCCTCAGGATGAAACCGATGCAAAGCCCTTTGGAATCGTTATTCATGGCGGTGCCGGAAACATGAAAAAAGGAGAAATGGCCCCGGAAAAAGAAAAAGCTTACCAGGAAAAATTAAAAGAAATACTTACCACCGGGTACAACATTCTCAAAAATGGTGGAACCAGCCTGGATGCCGTGGAAACGGTTATCCGTATGATGGAAGATTCACCGTTATTCAATGCCGGCAAAGGAGCAGTATTTACTGCTGAAGGCACCAATGAACTGGATGCTTCCATAATGGAAGGAAAGACTCTGAATGCTGGAGCAGTAGCAGGTGTTAAACGGGTTAAAAATCCTATTTCATTGGCCCGGATGGTAATGGAACACTCCCCTCATGTGATGATGGCTGGAGACGGTGCTGAAACATTTGCAAAGAAAATGGGCATGACACTGGTTTCTAAAGAGTATTTCTTTACAAAATCCAGATGGGAACGGCTTCAAAGAATAAAAAAAGAAATGAAAAAGAAAAAACAAAAAGAGAAAAACAAAAAATTCGGCACTGTAGGGGCAGTGGCACTGGATAAACAAGGAAACCTGGCCGGCGGAACCTCTACCGGTGGGATGACTTACAAAAGATATGGCCGCATCGGCGATTCACCTATCATCGGCGCCGGTACCTATGCCAATAACCGAACCTGTGCGGTCTCGGCTACGGGATGGGGAGAATATTTTATCCGGTCGGTGGTGGCTTATGATATTTCTGCTTTAATGGAGTACAAAGGACTATCAGTAAAAGAGGCTGCCCACATGGCAATAAAAAAAGTAGGAGATCTAAAAGCGACCGGGGGTGTGATTGCTATCGATAGCAGCGGCAATATAGCAATGCCGTTTAATACCAGCGGCATGTTCCGGGCTTACAAAATCAATGACGGAAAATTAGTCATAAAAATTTATAAAGATGAATCAGAAGCCAATAAAAAATAACCACAAATATCCTCTCAGCAATTTCACCTGGGATACCTGGGACGGACTTAGGACAGACTTAGGACAGACTTGGGACAATCACCGAAAGTACGTTGTGTCACTTCGTGCCTTAAGCCGTACTGTAAGTGCCTTCGTGGCTGAAAAAAGGAGTAATTATGATGACAGAAAAAAATACGCAGGAACTCAAAATCGACCGCCTCTCGTTTCAACTGGGGATGATCAACTGCTTCGTCGAGATGGTAGCATGCGGGGTAAAAAAACTGGCCCTAAGCCCACCACTTTTACCCCAAGACTACCAAAAAATCGAAAAAGCCTCAACCGATTTGGTCAACAACTTCAATATCAAATCCTATTTAGAAAAATCACTGATGGTAACCGATCTGCAAACCGAAGATTTTACCAGGGGAAAATGGTCGATTCTTTATTTTCGTACAGACGATGTACTACAAAAATACCTGGAACTAAAACAAAAACAAAAAGAATTAAAAGAATCAGGAAAATATGATAAAACAACAAGCAAAGAGATTTCAAGAGAATTCATGCGACTGCTGAGCTATCCCGACAATATTATCGAGGAAAAATTATCAAAAACAACCCCCACGTCACCATTTATGCTGGTTGAATAATATTTGGGAGCCGCGAAGAACGCGAAGGAACGCGAAGGGAAGAAGCGGAGAAACGAAGAGGGTGAAAAGATAATGCTGTTGACTTAAGGTCAAATTATAAATCTTTTCTTTCTTACTAAAGCGAATCTCTCGTACCGCACGGGCAATCTGAAAAAACTGATGCCCTCCGTGCGGATCTACTAACCCCCTATTTTTATCTACAGGATGGGCAGAAAATCGAAAAAAATTATAAACCTTTCTGCCTGCCCATCCTGAACTCCTATAAAACTCTATCAGAACTTTTTTGTCTCCGACGGCCAGGGGGGCTCTTTTCGAGAAAACTGCCCCCCTGGACCCCCCGCAAAAGCTTTTGTTTAGAGGGATCGTACCTCTACAGGGATTCGCCGGGTTTGGTTTTCTTTAATATTAAAAAACCACAGCCTGCATAACACCGTTCCATCCTTTAACCGGTTCCCGGTTACCAGGAGATAATGACCCGTCTCCACTTCCAATTTCTCCGGAAATTCGGTTAATTTTGTATTTTCACCATAATCAAGGGTGTGATACTCCCCATTGGCGTACCTGGCTAATGTGAAATGGATATAATATTCGGGGATCAATTTGCTGCCTTTATCGACTTGCTCCAGGCAAATGAACCCCTTTGATACAGGTTCAGAGGGCTGATCTTTAAAATAAACATCGATCCATCGGTTATTGGAAACATATTGCGGTGTCTTATCTGCGGGTTCCAGGCGGGCCAGGATGCCAAAACTCCGGCAAAGACCCACAAAAAAGATATCACGAGAAGCACTGTCAGATACTCGAAGCCGATACACCCCACGAGGTGTAATAGGTACATTATAATAATTGGCAACAGGATGGACCTGGATGTGGTCGCGAATCCAGCGAATAAGAATAGAAACATCTTGCCGGACTTTTTTTATGAAATCCGCATCAAACTCCCCCTGAAAAAACGACTTGTAATCTATGATAATCTCATTTCTAATCCTGGGATTCAAGACATACTTAACAAACGAATCCCTGTCGGTTTTCGGCAAGTTACCGCTGTGAATAAAAGAATGGCGCAGATGTCCCAAAAGAATATCGGCGGGTGTATCCCTGAGGTCTTTTTCTGATACGGTACTGAGAAGCGGAAGCGCCCATTTAAATAATTCAGGGGTTTGAGCACTTTGGGTAAGGAAATTAGAAATTTCCTGCCAGTTGCCCCGGCTCTTTTGTAAATAATCCCAAACTTTATCCGGTTCCAGGCCAAGTTTTGACGCCAGGGTGACTGCGTCGTTTTTATCGATAAACGTGGATTCATAATTCGCCCGCAATTGATCTTCGTATTTCAAGCGGCGGTCGTTTTCTTCTTTACCTTTCTTTGAAACCGGGAACGGCTTGGGTTCAATGGGAGGAACAAAATCATAATCCACGGTGTATTCCACCCCAGGGTCTTTATCCAGGACAACCACCACGAGATCGGTGCTGGCAGCGGAGATTTTTTTATAACCAAAGGCCCCACCTTTAGTTACCCATATCAACAAGTCCCCCAGGCCCACGTTCAAACGACACGTCCCATTTGAATCGGTGCGCTTCCGGGCAATGGGATAAAACTCCGCGTAATTGTACAAACGAAACTGAACATCAGCATCTTCAACCCTTTTCCCATGTTTATCCTCCACTTTAACCGTTAACGTTTGGGTTTTAGCATAGTTGCCGGTGAGATTGATCTCGGTGAATCGTGGGGATTTGGTGATAATCTCTTCCGGGCCATCGTATTGGCCGGAGACTTTTGTGTGGACCAGCACCGCCCTGCGAGCCGGTTCGGTAAACCAGGCCATATCCAGGTCTGGCTCCGGTTCGCAAGCGCCTAAGTAATGCCATTTGCCATCTACCCAGGCTTCTACCCAGGCATGATTGTCATCGCAGTGAGCCCAGCGGGGAGTGTAACACTGCCGGGCAGGAATACCAACGGTCCGCAGTGCTGCCACTGTTAACGTGGATTCTTCCCCGCACCTGCCGAACGCGGTTTTTATGGTACTCATAGGGGAAGAGGTTCGTATATCTGCCTGTTTATAGGTCACCTTTTCATGGCACCAGTGGTTCACCTCCAATACCGCTTCTTTCATGGATAAATGAATCACCCTGTCTTTTAATTCCTGGAAATAAACGCTGCGGAAATTATCCAGGTTTTCATTGTTCACCCGGTAAGGCAGAACAAAATGACGGAATAGTTTATCAGGTACTTTTTTCCCCCATGAAAAGGTCTCCTTGGCTTCAAATGATTTGCGCACATGTTCCAGGAAAAATTCGCCGTCATAATCAGCCAGGTCATTGAGAGGCATATGGGCAAATAAGAATTTCATGGCCTCTTTCTCTCGCAGTGAAAGACCCTGGTCAAGTATTTTAAATAGAGCGTCTTTCTTATTTTTTGCCAATTCTTCCTGTTTTTTGAATTGGGTTTCGACTTTCTGCCGATACAGGGGGTCTTTGATAAAGTGTTCCTGGCGAGTACAGGCAGTGGTTAAAAGCAGAAACATTAAGATGATTAATTGAGCTAGCTTCATTTGTTTCATTTTCTTCTCCATGGGGATTTAGTGTTGAAATATTCAATCTATATGATACCACAAAAGCGCTGCCAGTCAATCATGAGTGCATTGCACTCATCTTAAAACGAAAAAATTAAACAAATTTTGAAATTGACATAAATCGAAAAAAGGGATATTGTTTCAAACGTTTGAGGAACCCTCCAGCTTACTTTTTTATGAAAAGCTTTTGCGGGGGGTCCAGGGGGGTGGCTTTCTCGAAAAGAATCCCCCTGGTCGCCGAAGGCAAATAATAGTTCTAATAGAGTTTTATAGGAGTTTCAGGATGGACATTCTTAAATTTTTTAAGTTTTTCTTTTTTAGTTTTTATGTCCATCCTGTAGATAAAAATACTGGACAGTATATCCGCGCGGAGGGCAGTAGGTTTTACAGAGTGCCCGTGCGGTAGGAGAGATCAAGCCCCCAAAGGGGGAAATTCCAAATTCCAAATACCAAATTACAAACAAAGGGGCGTCCTTCGGACATTTTTAAAACGCCTGCGGCGATTCCACCGATAGCACAGGTGCATTGTTTTGGTCATTTGAATTTTGGTCATTTGGATTTGTTTCGGATTTCGAAATTCGTATTTCGGATTTTCTTTCCCTTCCCCTATCAGCGGGGCAACCCCCTACGGGGGAAATCCCAAGCACAAAATCCCAAATTACAAACAATAAGGCGCCCTTCGGGCAGTTAGATACCATTAATAATTAACAATTAACAATTGACAATTGACTATTGACAATTAGAAAGGTGCTCTTCGGGCGAAGGTTGACTTTTCTTGTCTTACGTATAAGGATGCCACAATAAAGTCATATTGTCATGCACCGTGCACATTTTTGCACATTTTCATTTTTACAACAGAGGCTAAACAGTGAAGTACTAAGCCCGGTTATTTCTCCACGATTGGGGGGCCGATAAAATTCCTGATCCCATTTCCTTTATTATTAATTGATTCTTTTTCCACAACTTATCTCTACTTTTTCTGGTGAATCAGTAACCCTTTCATCCCAGGCGCGTATAGTTTCCCATTCCACATTAATGACATCCCCAATTTTATAAGAACCTCTGTGGAGCCTACCTCTACTATCCATATATTCAAAATAATAATAAGTCTGATTATAACTACGTGTAACGATTTTTATTTCGATTTCTCGCATTCTTTGTGGATGATGTTTAATATGCCACTTTTCCTCGTAGTATTTAATCAAAAAATCATATCCCTCTTCCCGAAAGTTTAATGCTTGGGGTAAGAGTTCATATACTTTTTCTTCTTTATCATAATTTTTACCATCTGGGATTCGGTTTTGTAACATGAATAATACGTCTTTTATAAGTTCATATTTCTCCCCACCAATTGAACGCAATTCTTCAACCGCTGCCTTACTGACCTTAATATCTGAGCTCTTAATTTTTTCCATTAGCTGCCAAATTTTCCAATCAGCGATTATTTTTACGAGCGATTCTTTTTCTTTACCGTTTAGATTTTTTTGCCTTTTTGACTTTATAACAGATATAAATTTTTGAGTCTTCATGATTCTTTCTTTCAACTTTTCAACCTCAGGATTAGGAATTTCTTTCCATCCATCCCTCTTATACTTTACATCTACAAAAACATTCCATTGAAGCTGCTCATTTACCGTATAAGTAGTTGGACCGAATCTTGCCACGGTTTTTGGTATTTCATCTAGTTTAACTTCAAGTCTCTCTATTATCTCGTTGAGTATCTTTATAATGAACTCAAATATAACTTTGTTTTGATAATCCTTTAAGGTCATTATGTAATTAATCAGATCTTTAGGAATGCCATTTTTCTCCAATGCATTAGCGGCTTTCTCGCGAACGCCACTCTTAGTATGATTTAATCGCCTTAAATTTCTCTTTGTCCTTACTGACGCAATCATTAATTATCTCCTTCGTTACTTTTTAGGAGTCATACTACTTGCAAATAATTAATTTTAATTGCTTTGACATTTTAAAGAAAATACAGTCATATGTCAAGGACCTGGTTGAATTAAACTACTACCCCACTTAATAGTATGTAGTATGGTTGTGGGAAATAGGTGCCAGGTAAATAATCCACTGTTGTTCAGGAAGAGGATCTCTTTGGTATGAAAGGGGGAAAGCCGCATGGGAAGATGGTTACAGGGCTGTGGGAAGGTGGTTCCTAGGCTGTAGGAAGGGGTACCTAGACCGTGGGAAGACACTTCCTAGGCCGTAGGAAGGGGTGCCTAGACCGTAGGAAAACACTTCCTAGGCCGTAGGAAGGGGTACCTAGGCCGTAGGAAGATGGTCCTTGACCCGTAGGAAAGGCTGGTTTATTTCCAACTAGTGTCATCTAAATCCTGGAAATTCGATTCCTGTTCATGAATCATTGGTATTAATTGAATGGATAATCACCGGTTGTCTTCTATCTGACCCTATTTCCTTTTGTCGCCTACACCCACATCTCCTTTGACTTGAAACAAAATGGTGACGGTGCGTCAAAACGTCAGAGAAAAAAATGAAAGACAAAAAATCTCTGACCCACAGGATTTTTGACCTTTCGCCGCAGGCGATTTAAACTTGCCCGAAGGGCACCTTATCTCTCCTACCGCACGGGCATTCTTAATCATCACTACCTACTACCTACCTGACCTACTGAGGGAGGGGACCGGGGGAGGGGACCGGTGCCTTACTTTATTACTTTTTTTGAGGATTCTTCCTGCCTCCTGCCTTTTTGGGAATCCTGGCACAACTTTGCAAGCAAAATAATCAATTCGATGAGTTTTAATAGTTGGGATTTATTTTACGGGATCGTAATGGACAGCACCTTCATAAGTAAGCCGTACTCGTTTCATGTCTATAGCTTACAACAAATTTCCAGGAAAAAGTAATAAAGTAAGGCACCGGTCCCCTTTATTCTTTTCCATTAGTGCTTGAAGATGGCTATCAATATATGTATGTTTATGGAGAAGACGGCAATTATCTATATAGAAAGCCCCTTAATTATTTCAAATCAAAACATATGGCGGTAAAAAACATTTGCTGTGATAAGGAGTGTTTTTTGTTTGGGACATATAATTTAGAATTAATCATTGCATATATAGGAGGTAAACCGTGAAAAGAAAAATTTTTTTTATTGTTCTTTTGATCAGTATTTTGGTTGTCAGCTTCATTCCTCTCGATGCCACTAGCTGCTGTGACTCTGGGAAAAAGTGTTGTTGCGAAAGTCATTCTGGCTGGGTACTCTTTTCTTATGGATGTGCTTGTTCCGCAACTAAATTTGTGAAATTCTACGAGTATGTACCGGAAGTTCCGCAAGAGTGATTATATTTTTTCGACTCCCCACAAACCATAAACCTCGCGCCAGTTTAAAAACTGATTGCTTCTCTCCGTCATTGTCGGGTGTCTAACCTTCACACTAATAGTAAAAAAGGTGACAAGCAGAAACTAACACTGATCCTCTGACTTTCTGACCTTTCGCCGCAGGCGATTTAAACTTGCCCGAAGGGCAACCTTTTTTAGTTGATGCCTACTTTACTTTATACACCTTGACTTTTTATCCCCATAACAATATCATGTTCGATATGAACAGGAAAAAATACCTTCCCCATATCCAATGGGACAAAATCGAAACATTAAAATTTAAATAAGCCTCCAGCTGCCGACCCGAACCGGGCCGGCAGCACTCTCTCTAAGCACTATATCCTGTACACTGTATTGCTATATTCATCAAACGTTTTTCTCGGATTCGGTTGTCTCTTTGAATCAAATGATACATCTTGGTCACGCGGTTGTATGTTTATGCCTGAATGTTTTTTCTGCGCGCGTTTTTAATTGCAAGTTGGCGGTCTATTTCATCCTGGAATATTTGGTCAAATTCGCACCTCTCGCAGTGATAAAGTCTTGGACAGGACCGGATAGAAATCGATCCATTCATCGTATACCGGCAATCTCTTCCTCCTAATAGCGAGTGAAGTTTGTCGATGAAAGGTTTAATCCTTGGATCATTATTAAATTTCTCCTTTTTCATCATGGCTGCATGAAATTTACATGAGCCCAGACATTGATAACCGAGGGTACACATACGTTTCTGGACTATGCCTGCTTGCATCCAGATACAGGGATTAACTATTTCCTCTTCAACGATGGGTTCTTTAAAAATCGGAACAGGAACTTCTTTAACCTCGGGGGCAGGAAACTCTTCAACTTCGGGGGCAGGGAGTTCTTCAACGTCGTAAGCTTGCTTGATTAAGGTTTCAAGATACTCCATCTCAAACGGTTTTTGCAAGTAGTCAACAGCACCCTGGCGCAGCGCCTCCATTTTAGTCTCTTTCGAGGGAAAAGCCGTTATGATAATAACCTTCGCCCCGGGATTCTTCGCTCTTACTTCTTTTAGTACCGAAATCCCATCGCGGCCAGGTAATTTAAGATCGATTATCATGATTTTGTAATTCATTAAATTAACTTTTTCCAACGCTTTATCACCATCATCGGCAGAATCAACCTGATGACCCTCCCGTGAAAAGTAATCCACCAATGCCTCCCGCATGATGGCCTCATCTTCGACTACCAACATAGATACTCTTTTCATTGTTAACCTCCAATAGTTGTAATTTAAACTTCATAAGAATGTATGCAAGAACTGTGCCAAAACAGGCACAACTTGAAGATTATTTTAAAACCCGCACTATATATGGTTGTAAGTGGTTTAAAATAAAAAAAGGATGGCTGAAAGACTGCCAAAAAGCGAAATAGTGTAAATTAATTGGACACTATATGTCTAATTTATTAACAGTATAGTTATATTTTTTTAGCTTATTATAAAGAGTGGTCCGCCGAATACCAAGTATCTCTGATGCTTTTGATATATTGCCTCCTGTCTCCTCCAGCACATTAAGAATGTGATTTTTTATCACCGTCTCAATGGTTTTTCCTTCCGTGGGAGTTGGATGAATAATGTCCTGTGGAAGTTCAGCCAAGGAGATTTCATTTTTCATAGATAGAATTACACCGCGTTCGATCATGTTTTCTAACTCTCTGACATTACCAGGCCATGAGTAATTGAGCATAAATTCTACTACCTCGGGAGAAAAATTTTTGATACTCTTATTATTTTCTTCAGAATACGTTTTTAAGAAATGCTCAGCCAGTGGGAGAATATCTTCCCTCCTCTCCTTGAGTGTGGGGAGTTCAATATTGACTACATTTAATCGGTAATAGAGGTCCTCTCTGAATTTCCCCTCATTAACCATGGTTTTCAAATTTTTATTTGTAGCAGCAATGACACGTACATCAACATCAATCTCCTCGTTACCACCAACCCTGGTAATCTTTTTCTCTTCAAGGGCTCTTAGTAGATGGATCTGTGTATTCTCGTTTATTTCGCCAATTTCATCAAGAAATAACGTGCCTTTGTCTCCGGCTTCGAACTTGCCTTTCTTTCTTCCCACCGCCCCGGTAAAAGAACCTTTTTCATGACCGAAAAGTTCACTTTCCAGCAAACTTTCCGGGAGGGATGCACAACTTGTGGCAATGAAAGTTTTGTTTCGACGTTGACTTTGATGATGAATCGCCCGGGCAATTACTTCCTTGCCCGTACCGGTTTTTCCTATAATTAATACCGTAGCACTGGTTGGGGCTACCATTTTAATAAGTTCAAATATTTTTAACATCTTCGGGCTTTTTGCGATGATACCCTCGAACTGGTATCTATTTTCAATCCTCCGCCGCAAAGAGATATTTTCCTCGATTAGATTTTGATGTTCCACTAAATTTTTTATGAGAAGTTCAACTTTTTCCGGGCAGAAGGGTTTTTCGATGAAATCATAAGCGCCTTCTCTTATGGCGGTTATTGCTGTTCGAATGGTGCCGTAAGCCGTTATAATGACCGTGGAGATAGTGGGTACTATTTTTTTTGCCCTTTTCATTAGTTCGATACCTTTCATGCCTGGCATGACCAGGTCGGTAAGCATAATTTTGATCTTCTTCTCCCTGATTATCAGGAGTGCTTCCTCCCCGGAGCTGGCAGTTATTACATTGTAACCAACACTGCTCAGCCATTCGCAGAGTGATTCTCTCACGATGTCTTCATCGTCAACAACCAGTATTTCTGGCCTTTTTTTCATCCGAAACCCCCAGGTATATCGTAAATGTTGTCCCTACGTTGGGCTCACTGTCTACTTCTATCTTTCCTTTATGCTGCTCAATTATCCCATGAACCACCGAGAGTCCAAGTCCCACACCTTTGCCTTTTTTTTTAGTGCTGAAGAAAGGTGTGAAAAGTTTTTTCATATTTTCTCCCAGGATACCAACTCCTGTATCCTTGATATCAATTCTAACCGTATCTTTAGTTGATTCACCGATTTCTATGCCTTTAGCAGCAGAGGTGGTGATTTCTAAGGTACCGCCATTCGGCATCGCCTGGGTCGCATTCAGGATGATATTTATCAATACCTGCTGGATTTGGTCAAAGTCTGCAAGAACAGGAGGAAGTTGTTCATCTAATTTCTTCTCAAGCTTAATATTTTCAAGGTTAATTTGATTTCTAACTAAAAACAACGCTGATTCTACTATCTTATTTAGTTTGACTGGTCTAATGGATGGTTCCGATTGGCGTGAGAAATCCAGGAGATTTTTGATTATCCGGGACGTTTTTTCCAGTTCTCTTTCCATCTTTAAAAGTTGGGTTTCTGTCTCTTCAGTCTGCAGCTCTTTTTCTGCATACTTTTTAAGAAGAATTTTCATATAGAGCAGGATACCGGCTAATGGATTATTCACTTCATGAGCGACGCTGGCAGCTAACTGACCCACGGAGGCTAGCCTTTCCGATCTGATCAAATCTGCCTCTGTTTGCTTACGCTTGGTGATATCTTTTCCTGAACTAAGAGTGCCGATTATATTTCCTTCTTCATCTTTAAGTCTAGTATTGTGCCAGGCGATAATCCTTTCCTCACCGGATTTGGTCAAAATTGAGTTTTCATAGTATTCTACCAGCTCGTTACTCCCATCCATCAGTTTTTCGAAAACATCTTTTACTTCTTTCTTTATCCTTTCCGGGACACATAAATCAAACCAGTTTTTGCCTACAATTTCTTCTTCTTTATAACCCAAAACATCGCACCCCTCTTTGTTGATAAGAGTGACTATTCCCTGGTCATTAATGGCCAGGATTATAACCGCCGCTATATTAAGGTACTGCTGTGCCCTGTTTCTTTCCTGGCGTAACTTCCCCCACAATCCCTTATGTTTGGTTAAATCCCTGAAGTTTTCTATAACGCCAATTATCTCACCATCACGGGTTCGCAGTGGTGAAGTTGTTATGTTTATAGGAATCTTATTCCCCTCTTTATTGGTTATGTTTATCTCATAATTGAAACATGTTTTCCCGGTTTCTATACTCTCTTTTAAAGGACATTTTTCTTCGCAGAGATCATTCCTTAGAATAAGAAAACATTCCTTATCCAGTGCTTCCTCTGCCTTGAAACCGGTGATCTCCTCAGCAGAACGATTAAATGTGGTAATCCTGCCATTTTTGTCTAGTGTAACCACTCCCCCTTCTATGCTTGACAAGATATTCTCTAAGAATTCTTTGGTTGCTAAAGGGGACTCTTTTTTATTCATAGGTATATATTAAGCGAAAAACCGGATAATGTCAATTATTCTCCAGACAAAATATATTCTTTTCTTGCCTGTCCCCTATTTTTCCGCGAAACACGCGAAAATATGCGAAAAAATATTTTCACTCCAAAAATCTATTGACAATGAAAATGAAAACGATTATACTACAATGTAGGATGATTACAGTTTATTTTACCAGTGCACACGTTATGTCTTATGCCGTTGCGGCGCACGGGTACCGGTCCAGGATTTGCCGTGTGGGTACAAAAACAAAGTGTTGGCTGATATATATTTGGAGATAAAAAATGCATGATGAAAAGGAAGAGGAAAAAGTAACGTTAGAGTTGCTGAAAAAGTATGGAGTAAAATGGGCAGTATTGGCTGCTATGGTTATAAACCTGAAAAAAAAAGGAGCCAATATTCCATTTGATACGTCGAATGAGATTGAAGTATCGCATGTAAAGATAAGTTCCGGGTGTTTTTCACCATGTGACGTTAATTGTGACTTATCTAAAATAGAGGGAAACCTTGTCCCAATCGGGGTAAATTATGGTGAAGAATACATGAACCAATGGTTTGATTTGTTGGGGAAAGCCATGTCCGGGGAGTTAGAACCCAGCCAAATATCAGAAATTCCTTTACTGAAACCGATTGAGTCAAGATGCGGTTTTCTGGATTGTACCTGCTGATGTTAAATTGAAAAGGCATCAAGTATCTTCTCACATACTGCCGGGATGGAATCTTGAATAACTTTTGACAACCCAGGGGAAACCTCTTCGGGAATATGTTGAACTTGGGCAGATATAATTTTCACATCGACTCCACATATATCTTTTAATTCTTTTAAAAGATTTGACGTGGGTAACTGATGCATGGAAAAATCATCGATCTTTTTTTCCGGGATTTCTGTCACATCTACCTCAAAAATTTCACCCGGGGTTTTACCCACATCCATAGCGTCGACAATTATAATTCTTTCAGGCCGGATGTCGCTTAACGTAATTGTAAACAGTAATTCTCTAACACTTAAACCACAATTGAGCGCATAAACATCACCCGGGAGTTCGTAATTTGCTTTTAAGTATTCGACTGCTTCCGGACCGAATCCGTCATCACCAAAGAGGATATTTCCACATCCTAAAACAACGACCCTGGCGCTGCAGTAATCAACTGCGACTTGAGTTTCCATTTGTACATTTATACATATCCCTCCCTTTTTTTATGGTTTTATGGCACACACCACCTTGCAGCAATGTGCTAAGATGCTGCTGACCCGATCCGGCCAGCAGCATTCTAAGCACTATATCCTGTATGCTGTATTTATCAAACGTTTTTCAAGGTTTCAAGCAGGTTCCCGTCTTTATCAACTATATCTATCTTCACAGGGAGGCTTCCATCCAGTTTGTGGGTGGCACAAGAGAAACAAGGATCATACGCCCGGATTGCCATCTCTACTTTGTTCAACATGCCTTGATCATATTTCCCGTCTTTAATCAGGGTTTTGGCTGCCTGGTTCACAGACATATTGATGGGAGCATTATTATGAGTTGTTCCCACAATCAGGTTACAATTTGTGACGATACCATTTTCATCGGTTTCATAATCATGGATCAGGGTACCCCTGGGTGCTTCGACACATCCCACTCCTCTTGCAGCTCGCGGAGTCACGGCAATTCGTGTTTCCCTGCTGGTTATATCCGGATCATTTAAAAGTTCCACCGCATGCTCGGCATTGTACAGCAATTCAATCAGCCTTGCCCAGTGGTATAAAAGCGTTAACTGGGCGGGCCGGCCAAACTGGGACCTGAACTCTTCAAATTCTTTCTGGCCCAATGGTGTGGCCATCTTATCGGCTACATTGATCCGGGCCAGGGTATTGGTCCGGTAAATTCCCTTTGGATCGCTAAAATCCATTGAAAAACCTTCACCCCAGGATTTGGCATAGGGGAACTTCAGGTAGGACCAACTTTCTACCTTTTCCGAAATAAAATCAGTGTACTGTTCATAAGTAAAATCTTCGTAACTGCCGTCCGGTTTCATGAGTCTGAGTTTGCCGTCATACACGTTAAGGGCTCCATCATCCGTTACTGTACCCAGGAACCCTGTGTTGATTACACCTAGAGTTTTAACCGCATCAAGGTACTTGGGAAAAATATTCTCTTTGGCAAAAGCAATGGAAAATTTGGCAAATTCTAAAACTTCTTCTGCCATGGGTAGGAGCTTATCCCTTTCAGCCTGGGTTAACGGTTTACTGAATCCGCCAGGAACCGCAGTCACCGGATGAATCGATTTACCGGAGATAATCTCGAGCATGTGTGAGCCCAACCACCGGTTGCGCACCACTTTTTTCCCGATTTCCGGGTTAGCCTGGGCAATCCCTATAACGTTACGCACTGAATAATCGGCATCGGGTCCCATGACAAAATCAGCACCGGCTAAAAAGAAGAAATGTAAGATGTGTTCTTCAGTATAAGCGATGCTGTTGCAGAGGTCGCGAAGTTTCTTCCCTGCCGGGGGTGGTTCCACACCAAAGACGGCATCATTGGTTTTAGCAGATGCCAGGTGATGCGACCAGGGGCAGACCCCGCAGATACTGGTAACGATCCTGGGGAGCTCTTCTACCGGCCTGCCGATACAGAATTTTTCAAACCCTCTGAGTTCAACCACATTCACTTTTGTATCGGCAACATTACCGGTATCATCCAATTGAATCATCACTTTGGCATGGCCCTCGATCCGTGATACTGGTTGTATTACGATCTGTTTACCCATTTCGATTACCTCCTTGGTTTAGCTGGCAAAGGTCTTAAACGTTTCTGCCCGCCGATATACCTGTTTAACAACGCCCGTCTGTCTTCAACCAGTTTTGCATCCAGTCCGATACTTGAAAGGGCAGTCATCATATCCACCAAAGGATTAGCACCTTTCCTTATGGGACCGAAACAGCCGCGACAGGGCATAAAACCCTTGATGCATCGCGGAAACGTCTCTTCTCCTTCGATGTAGGACTTACCGCAGCCAGACCTGGTAACCGGTCCTAAACAGAGTATCCCTTGCTCATTAAAACACCTGAAATTTTTGTAATCGCCCGGGGTGAATTCCGCATCCTGCAAAGGTCTTCTCAATCCCACATCGCTCTTCTCTTCTCGTCTCACCTCACAGTCATCACAGACACTCCGCTCCGGGAGTTCAAACGGTCTCCCTTCCAGGAGACAGGTCAAGGCTTCCACGATAATATTCGGGTTCATGGGACAGCCCGGGATATAAACATCCACTGGAACCACTTCATCAAGAGCATAAACCCTGTCTGTGAGTGCCGGAAGATCCTCGGCCGGATTATCTGCAGACTCTGTCGTCTTAGAATCCCGGTAAACCTTCTCGTAAAGCTCATCCAGGGTATACATATTGGCAAGAGCAGGGATTCCTCCAAAGCATGCACATGAACCGAGAGCAATAAGGGTCTTGCATTTTTTCCTCATCTCCTCAGCGACATGCTTTTCCTTCTCGTTCCGTATCCCACCGGAGATCATACCAACGTCTGCTTCCGGGATTTCAAGCTCACTCTTTTCGCCTGTCTGACCGAAATACTTGTGATCCATCAGAACCGGCATATGGACGAATTCAAGGGAGGGGAGTAAATCCAACAGCTTTTCCCCGATGTCCAGGATAGCCACTTCGCATCCACCACAAATATTCAGCCATTCTTCTGCTACTTTTGGCATCAAAACCTCCTATTTTTTTTTCATTTTATTTTATGAAACGTTTGGCATTACTTATTGGGATGTTGAAGTAATGGATTATCATACCGGTTCACCTTCAATCACAATTTCAGTGACCACTCGCCTTGTGTAAACCAGGTATTTCCCGTCTTCTTCGAGGAGTTTTGTCTCAAAACCATCATTGCTGTACTTTGAAATATTCTCCTGGGCAGCAGGTTCGGATTCGTAATCTTCACCATCCCACATATACTTCTTATCATCAATGATCTTAAAATTATCCGCCAACTCATACCTCCTTTAATCTATCCTTCATCATTCATCATTCATTCTTTATCCTTCACTATAGGGGCTGGGTCCGAGTTCTTTAATGGTGTCCACCATTTCTTTCATTACCTGGGCGAATTTCGGACCTTCGGAAGCAGACACCCATTCCAGCCTGAACCGTTCTTCTTCCAGGCCAAAATCCTCAAGCATCAGGTTGATGGCATCGGCTCTCTTTTCCGCTTTCAGGTTGCCTTCGAGATAATGACAGTCACCCGGGTGGCAGCCGCACATGATAACACCATCTGCGCCTTTGGTAAGGGCATCTATCACCAGATTCGGATGCACCATGCCTGAACACATGACCCTTACGATCCTGATATTTGGCGGATACTGCAATCTTGAAACTCCTGCAAGGTCAGCGCCGGCATAAGAACACCAGTTACAGCAGAAAGCAAGTATCAGAGGTTCAAACTCTTCGCTCATATAAATTCCTCCTTCAAAAAAGTACTGCACTCCCGATAAACTGGCAAACTCTCAGGTAATGAGAGTCGCCTGGATGTCAGCCATATACTATGATAATACCACTTGCTCATTTTGTCAATGTTACTCATCTTATTCCGTTGAACCAACCAGCTGCAAATCGCCTTCTTTGTGAGTTTGCAGTTGTTCTGCCTTTTGCTTAATCGTGTGAAAGTAAATCGCCAGTGGGCGATAAGCAAGGTGGGACCATTTTCCGAAAGGTACTTCAACAATTAACATCGGACAAGCTATTGCCAGGTGAAGAACATATGTGTAATAGGTAGCTAAAGGTAATCCCACATACCTGAAGATGTGAACGGCAATTCCGCTCAAAGCGGTCAGCAGCAATAATATAGGGAATATCCAATCACTATGGTGTGAAAATCTATGTATTTGTTCTTTCTTTTTGAAGCGGCTTAGCAGGATTTCCACTGTAAAAAAGACTAAAACAAAGGTAGCAAAATAACCAAGCCATCTCTGGGGGTGGTAAATAGGGTAAATATTGTCTGTCTGGAACCAATCCAGGAAAACAATGATCATGGTAAACATCAGGACGTATCCCGCTGTAAGCAACCAGTGTTTTATCCATCGGAGCTTGGTTGAGCATTCTCTAAATTGTATCTGCGTGACAAAGTGCTGTATCAACGTTTTGACTTCGGTAATATATAAATAGAGGGGTACTTTGACATGGTTTCGAACGATGGTAAACCACCACATGCGAAAAACATTTGAAAGAAGGAAAAACGAAAGTGTAACCAGCAGGATCATATCGAATGTATGGACCAGTTCTACTGGTGCAAAAGTATTGAGTTCAACTCGCTCGGTTACAATAGGTCCGTGAAATAGTATTGCCAGAACCACAACCAGGGCACTCAGTAAAAAGATAGCCATATATTCCCATAACTTTGATTTATAGAATTTCGCCGAAAGGCCTGTCCAGTCATACTGCGCAGTTAGGTAACGCCGAAGCGTCATCATGGCTTCCCCGGGTTCAGTCTCTCGCGGGCATGATTCGGAGCAATCTCCACAATAATAACAAAGCCACGGCTCCAGGCTTTCTTTCAATGCTTCTTTCAATCCAAGCTGTACATACCGGATGCACCTGCGAGGGAATGAAGCCGAATTGCCCGTTAAGGGACAAATTACAGTACAACTTCCACAAGCATAGCAACCTTTTATATCAAAATTGCCATAATTGCGAACCTCGGATGCTAATTTTGAGTCAATCTGAAAATCGCGGTCCATTTTTTTTACCTACCTCCATTTTATTATCTTATTCTACTGGTTCCAACATAGCTTCAACCTGTGCACCAATTTGTTCAAGTTTGAATCCTTTAACAAAAATACCTTTCTTGGGACAGGTTGCCATGCAGGTGCCACAACCTTTACAAAGGCTTTCATTTGTCTCAACTGTTTTCTTTATTGCCCCCTTCCTCATATATTCAATCAACGTCAATGCTTTGTACGGGCAGGGGTCAATACAATAGGCACAACCATCACAATTTTCATCGACAACATAAGATATGTTTGCTTCCAGTTCAATAGTATCTTTTGAAATGATGGTACTCGCTCTGGCAGCCGATGCCTGGGCCTGAATGATGCTTTCTTCAATTGACTTTGCTGAATGTGCCAGACCACACAAAAATACTCCCTCTGTGGCAAAATCCACGGGTCTCAGCTTCATATGTGCTTCAAGGAAGAACTTGTCTGGAGTTAGTGGAACTTTCAGCAGTTGAGCAACTGCCTCGTTGCCATGTTCCGCCACCGTGCCTGCTGACAGAACCACTAAATCTGCCGGAATTTTGATTCGCATTTTCAAAACCTGGTCAAATACTTTAACCTGTAAGCTTGTGCCATTTCTTGAAACTTCAGGTTTTCTGTCCTCGTCATATCTTATGAACGCTATACCCTCTTCTCTGGCTTTTGTATAATAACTTTCTTTAAATCCATAGGTTCTTATGTCCCTGTAGAGTATATATACACTGGTATCAGGCGCGGTCTCTTTTATCTTCAGGGCATTTTTAACTGCCTCGGTGCAGCATACCTTTGAACAGTATGGTCTTTGATCATCACGAGAACCAACGCATTGAATCATAACAATGGTTTTCGGCTTTTGTTTTTCGGTTCCCGGTTCACTGCTGCCGATTAACCGTTCTTCTAATTCTAATTGTGTAATCACTCTTTCGTCTTCACCGTACAAATACTCTTCCGGCCTGTATTCCTTTGCACCTGTGGCAACAATCACCACCCCATGCTCAATTTCCTGGTTGGTGCCCGTGTCCTGGCCGTTTACGGTGATTCCTGTTTTGAATTTGCCGATTGAACCTTCAATGCTATTTATTACTGCGTTGGTAAAAAGGTGTATCCTGCTGTTTCCTTTTACTTTTGCTATTAAAGATTCCAGTTGTTTCTGAGGATTTTCTCCGTTAAGTAGATAATGAATCCGCCTCAGGTTTCCACCCAGCTCGATTTCTTTCTCAACCAGGTATGCCTCAAACCCTTGATTCGCTATTTGTAAGGCAGCTGTCATACCGGCCAGCCCGCCGCCAATCACAAGTGCAGATCGGTTTATCGATATCTTTCCTTTGTACAATGGTTCCAGGGACCTTGCTTTTGCTACTGCCATACGAACCAGGTCTTTGGACTTTTTTGTTGCTCTTTCAGGTTCGTGCATATGTACCCACGAGCATTGGTCACGAATGTTTGCCATCTCAAAGAGATATGGATTTAATCCTGCCTCTTGAAGTACACTCCGGAAAAGCGGCTCATGTGTCCTAGGTGTGCATGACGCAACAATTACTCGATTAAGGTCATGCTCTTTTATCATATTTTTTATATTTTCGCAGGAATCCCCGGAACATGTATATAGATTATTTTGGGCAAAGACAATATCAGGCAGGGTTTTGGCGTATTCCACCACGTCCGGAACATTTACCACACTGGCGATATTTACTCCACAATGGCATACAAATACACCGACCCTGGGTTCCTGCCCTTTTACATCTTTTTCAGGCGGGTATACTTCCGGTTTGATCAGACTACCTCTTACATCAGACAGTAGTGACAGGGCGTTCGATGCAGCAGCCGATGCTTGCATCACTGTGTCAGGGATGTCTTTTGGTTCGGTAAATGCGCCGGCAACATATATTCCATCCCGCGAAGATTCAGCCGGATTGAAAGCAGATGTTTTGCAGAAATTGAACTGGTTTAAACCAATCTGGAATCTTCCGGCAATATCATTAACTGACCTTGGGGGTTGAATTCCAATTGCCAGGACCACCATGTCATATTCTTGAGATACCTTTCTGTCATCCTCAGTAAGGTATTCAATGATAAGATTTCGTGTCTCGGGTATTTCTTTAACAGTAGGTGGCCGGCATCTTATATAATTTACTCCCTGTTCTTTGGCTCTTTGATAGTATTCTTCAAACCCCTTGCCAAATGCACGTAAGTCCATGAAGTATATATCGCATGCCAATTGCTCTCCCCCATGCTCTTTAGCGATGACCGCCTCTTTTGTCGCATACATACAGCAGACAGCAGAACAATAATCCCTTTCGGAATCACGCGAGCCAACACATTGTATGAAAGCAATTCTCTCAGGTGTCTTTTTGTCATATGGTCTTTGGACATGCCCTTCAAAAGGACCTGATGCAGATAATATTCTTTCGAACTGGATAGAGTTAATCACATTAGGATACCTGCCGTATCCATACTCTTCAGATGCTGTTGCATCATAAACTTCATATCCGGGAGTAAGAATAACCGCACCCACGTCAAGCTCAACGGTTTTATCCTCATCTTCATAATTTATAGCCTCAGCTTCACATATTTCTTTACACACGCCGCATTTGTCGTAATTAAGATGAACACAGGTATTTTTATCGATTACCGGTTTATTCGGTATCATCTGGGGATACATCAGATAAACTGAGGAGCGGGTATTAAGGCCTAGATTAAATTCATCCGGGATCGGCCTTGATGTTTTATCACTTGAAGAGGTAGAGATAGTCTTACCTGTGGGACATATAAAATCACAGGCCTGGCACACCCAGCATTCTTCACTGTTTTTGGCAAACGGTGACTCAACCTGTCTCCTGGGTCCCCGGCCAATAATCCCGACAGCAGACCGTCCCATTCGTTCCTCACACATCCGTACACATAACCCACAATAGATACAATCATCATCCTTTTTCTTTATTCTTACTTCTTTAACACCAAGGTCTGCCGCCAGCTTCTGCACAACCTCCGAATCGGGACATCTTGCTAAAAGCAATTCTATAACTATCTTCCTGGCTTTTTCTACCCTTTCGGTATTGGTCTTAACAGACAGCCCATCAAGTGCCGGATAACAACAGGAAGCCTGGATTGAAGGGGCTCTGCCCCCCTGTTCAACTTCTACCAAACACAGTCTGCAGGCACCATAAGGTTTAAGCGCTTTATGATGGCACAGGGTGGGAACCTTTATACCGACATCCTGGATACATTCCAGGAGTGTTTTACCTTCAGGAAATTCCTTTTTATCTCCATTTATGGTCAGTTCTATCACGGCGATCCTCCTAATACTCACGTATTAATGCGTTCAAAGGAGATATGAACCTCCGGGTGAAGTGCTCGAAAAACTCGCATCGTTTTGTCGATATTCCCCATTGGTTTTATATCTACATTATCTTTTTTAAAACTGGCAATCACCTTTATTCCTTTGGTTCTGCCTTTTTCAATCCTCAGACGTCCTCCTGCATCTTCACATGCCTGGGAGAGCAGCGAAAGCCCGAGCCCGTATCTTTTACCGTTTTTTGTGGTGTAGAAGGGATTCGCGGCATTTTTCAAGGTCTCTTCATTCATGCCTCTACCGTCGTCTTCAACCTCGATTACCAGTATATGATTAGCCTTGTCCACCAGCCTGACGGCGATATGCTCAGCACCGGCTCGCAACGAATTCTCTACAATATCCATGATATGAAGTGACAAATCCTCCATTTTATACCATCACCTTCCTTCCGTCTTTGCCGAGGAGTGATTTCCTAATCTCCTCGAGATTGGGTTCTTCCATGAAAAACCAGGTAAAACTGCGCCCGATATGTTTGATGGCATGGGCATCCGAAGATGTTATTACCGGTAAGGATATATCCTTAAAATCCTTTATTTTATTTGGGGTTGATACTTCAACCGCATCCAGTTGTATGCGTTGCGGTATAAACCCGAGCTGGTGGATGATACTGTAGGTTTCCCTATCGATATGAGAAGCGATGGCAAGGCCATCCAATTCATGGATTAAATTTACAATATCTTCAATAGAAAGTTCGGTTGTACCGATTAGTAGTTTCTTATTAAAACCCATCACTTCATCATTTTCATTAACCACCACCTGCTCTCCGAATCGCTTTTCATTATTTATGCCCTGTAAATTGTCGTATACGATTTTTTGCATAGAAAAGAGTCTTTCTTCATCAGCAAACAAAGCCAGTATGTGAACCTCTTCATTAGAGGTAATCTCCAATCCCCCAATAACATTAACATCTCCCCCCTGGTTCTCAGCATGCCGTCCCACCGCCGGGACATTTTCACAAGAATTGTGGTCACAGATACCGACAATATCGATCCCCTTTTTTTCTGCTTCTTTTATGATGTACTTCGGCGACATGTCCAGGTCAGCACAGGGTGACAGGCAGGTGTGTATATGTAAATCGGTCTTATACATTTTCATCACTTCCTCTGATACCCATCTGGTATAATTTCCCTACCACCTGGAAAGCACCCATCGACGTACCCAAAATTGGTATCTTTTCTTCATCCGCCTTTTCCAGGGTCTCTGTATCAACCTGCCTGCCGCTGACCACGATAATACCTGAGATCTCTTTAGCACCAGCGATAGGAACGATGTTAAGATGTCGTTGATAGGTTACCCATATATTCCCCTGTTCCGCGTGAGTCAGGACACTGCTCAATATGTCGCTCACAAAGCCTGCGGTGACCTCTCTATCTAAGAGATCATGCCCTGCTTTAATTTCCAATTCCAACGTTTTTACAATATCTTTTAATTTCATTTTCATCGTTTCATAAAAACACTAAATTCCACACTTGTCCCCTGTCCGGGTTTAGAATCTATCTTCATCTCATCAGCGCAATTTTCTATATTGGGAAGGCCCATTCCCGCTCCGAATCCCATTTCTCTTACCCAGTCGGGGGCAGTGGAAAAGCCTGGCTGCATGGCCTTCTCGATATCCTCTATACCCGGCCCATTATCCATGGCATTAACCCTGATCCTATCTTCCTCGATACTGGCAGAAATTTCCCCCCCTTCCGTGAATATAATAATATTCATCTCCGCTTCACACGATGCCACGATAATCCGTCTGGCAACCGCGGGTGGAATACCGAGCCTCAAAAGATTAATCTTCAGGTAGCCGCTCTGTTCGCCAGCATGCTTGTAATCTCCTCCTTTAATTTTATACGTTAATGTTAAGGTTGTTTTATCTGACTTAATATCTTCAAATATGTGACTTGCCCTGTATCTATGGATCTCTTCCTCATGATAATTTATCTCCAGTTTTTTAAGAAGACATTTAATAATGTCTCCCTTGGTGATGACACCCACCAGTTTCCCGGTTTCGTGTTCTAAAACAGGAAATCTCCCGTAGCCTAATTTATCAAATTTACTGATGGCATGTATCAGCGGTTCATCGCTATAAAGCGATTCGATTTTAGTGGTCATATTATTCTCAACGATCTCATCGATTCGTCCGCTCATAAGACAGTCTATAAAATTTTCAATGCTTATTATTCCTACCAATTTTCCCCGCTCCACCACCGGCAGCCCAGAGATACGTTTGTTTTGAAGGATCTTCCTGACATCACTCATCGTATTTTTGGGAGATACACTAATGATTTCCGCTGTCATGGCATCCTTAACTTTAAATTCGTAAGCAAGCTCCTGGGTTTTTGTCGGTGAAACTTTATCCTTTATTCTCATATTCGGAACACCCCGCGAGCCCTTTTTTGTATAACCTCCCACACGCTTCATACATGGGTAAATCCACGGCTAGAAGAGTCATCCTCCGCTCCCTGGCAAGTTCGATCGTCTCTTCACCAGGTTGTTTACCCCTCACGAAACAGATTGCTCTTATATTAACGGCATCAGCGATGTATATCGCCTGGGAAGTGGTTAACCCGGTCAACAGTAAGGTATTATCATGTTTTATGAAGGCAAGAACATGACTCATCAGGTCACACCCGCATGCCATTTTTACCTCCGTGTTAAGAGATTCTTCACCGCATATCACTTTTCCCTTTAATATCTCCATAACCTCTTTGATCCGCATTACTTCTTTCTCCTTTCATCTATACCATAATCATCCATTTTCATTTCTCTTTCTTTTCTAAGTCACACCTGAGACAACGTTTAGCTTCAGCCATTGCTTCAGCTTCTGTAAAGCCTAATTCAACCTCTTTGAAGCTCTCAATCCTTTGAGAAACCGGGAGAGATGACATTTCAGGTTTTTTGAGACTCTCTATTTCTTCTTCTGAAAGTTCTAAAGGCTCCACGTGTATTGCCGGCCGGGTTACCTCATATTTTCTTTCTAATTTTTCTCCTCTTATATATTTGTCTATCATTTGAGCTGCAAGTTTTCCGTGAGCAATCGCCTCAGTCACGTTATTGGGGCCAGTCACCACATCACCGCCGGCAAAGACTCCTTCTATATTTGTATGAAGCGTTTCCGGGTCTACTTCAATGGTATTCCAACCGGAAATTTTCAGGTTGTCCTCATCGGTTAGAAAAGATACATCCGGTTCCTGGCTTATTGCCAGGATTAAGGTATCTACTTCAACTCTAAATTCAGACCCCGGGATGGGAACAGGCCTTCTTCTACCACTCTCATCTCTATCCCCCAGTTCCATCCTGACACACTCTATTGCCTCAATTTTCCCATTACTTGATAGTACTTTAGTTGGAACAACCAGGAGTTGTAAGTCAATGTCTTCAATAATTGCCTCATCGACTTCACTCTTAATAGCAGGCATCTCTGCTCTTGTCCTCCGGTAAAAGATCCTGGTATCCTTACCCAGACGCTTTGCTACTCGAGCAGCATCTATAGCTGAATTTCCTCCACCAACTATGATTACCTTATCCCCTATTTTTACTTCGCGGCCTAAATTAAAATCCCGCAAGAATTCCACTGCATCTAACACTCCTTCGGAATCTTCGCCCGGGATTCTCATTTTTAAACCTTTATGAGCACCGGTGGCAATGAAAGTTGCTTTATATTCACTCGTCAGTTCCGAAAGCTGGATATCTTTCCCGATCCTGGTATTGGTTTTAATTTCTACACCTAATTTCTTGATCCTTTCTATTTCCCAATTCAATACATCCCTGGGTAACCTGAATTCCGGTATACCCACGGCAAGCATACCACCCGCTGTGGGCTGGCTCTCAAATATAGTGGCTTTATACCCTTCGCGGGCAAGGTAATAGGCACAGGTCAGTCCTCCCGGACCGGAGCCGATTACGGCAATACGCTCATCTCTCTCACTTTTTGGTTTTTCTTCAATCTCAACACCATGCTTCATCTCATAATCGGCGAGAAAACGTTTCAGGGAGCGAATGGATATGGGATCACCCCATTCTCCGGCTTTACACTTCTGTTCACAGGGAGTATCACAAACACGCCCACAGATAAGAGGCAGCGGGTTCTCTTTTCTAACTATTTTAATGGCTTCATCAAATTTCCCCTGGGCAATAAGCCCGATATAACAGGTGACATCCTGCCCCAGCGGACAGATATGCTGGCAGGGTGAAGAGGTTATTCCCTTGCATACAACTGCGGGGCATCGTTTCTTTTTAATGTGAGCTTCATATTCATCCCTGAAATATCTCAATGTAGAGAGTACCGGGTTTGGCAGGGTTTGCCCCAGTCCGCACATGGATGCATCTTTTATGGTTTCACTCAGTTCATACAAGAAATCGATATCCCCTTCCCGGCCTTCCCCGTTTGATATCCTGGTAAGTACTTCCAGTAATGCGTCACTTCCCTCACGGCAGGATACACACTTACCGCAAGATTCATCATTGGTGAACTGGATAAAAAATTTAGCCACATCCACCACACAGGTGTCCTCATCCATAACGATCATACCGCCTGAACCCATCATTGAGCCTGCTTCTTTCAGTGATTCATAATCAATAGGAGAATCCAGCTTACTGGCAGGTATACATCCACCTGAAGGTCCACCGGTCTGTACCGCCTTGAATTTTTTCCCACCCGGAATCCCGCCGCCAATCTCGTAAACCACTTCCCGGAGTGTTATACCCATGGGGACCTCGATAAGACCGGTATTATTTATCTTTCCCACCAGCGAAAATATTTTTGTTCCTTTACTTGTCTCGGTTCCTATGCTTGAATACCAATCCGCGCCTTTGGCAATGATGGCAGGTGCATTGGCCAGGGTCTCCACGTTGTTGATCAGGGTGGGGAAGCCCCAGAGTCCCGACTGGGCGGGAAAGGGCGGCCTCTGCCTGGGTTCGGGTATGTCCCCTTCAATGGAATGGATAAGTGAAGACTCTTCACCGCACACAAACGCACCGGAGCCTTCCCTTATCTCAATGTCAAAATCATAACCCGAATTTAAAATATTCTCACCCAGGAGTCCATATTCCCTGGCCTGGGAGATAGCGGTTTTCATCCTCTGTATAGCCAGCGGATACTCGGTCCTGACATAAATAAACCCCTGGGATGACCCGATGGCATTGGCGGCAATGGTCATACCTTCTATCACCGAGTGTGGGTCTGATTCCAACACACTCCTGTCCATATAAGCACCGGGATCGCCTTCATCGCAATTGGCGATCAAATATCTTGGTGTTCGCTCCTGCTGCCGGGTCAACTTCCATTTTCGACCCGTGGGGAAACCCGCACCGCCGCGGCCTCGCAGCCCGGCCTTTTCAATTTCCTCCACCACCTCTTCGGGTTTCATGGAAAAGAGAACTTTTTCCAGGGCAATATACCCATCCCTGGCTATATAATCCCTGATCCGTTCCGGGTCGATGATCCCTTTATTTTTCAGTACTACCAGCATCTGTTTCTTAAAAAAGGGTATATCCGAGAGCAGGGGGAGCGGTGCCTTTTCTTCAGGGGGGATAAACATCAGTTTCTTGACAGGTCTGCCTTTCAAAAAATGTTCTTCCACCAGGTGCGGAATATCCTTGACAGCGAGCCAGCCGTAAAATATATTGTCAGGTAACACCACCATCAAAGGACCCTGGCCGCAAAAGCCGTTGCACCCGGTGGTGACAACAGAAACTTCATCTTTAAGGCCCTGTTTCTTTAACTCCTGCTTAAGCTGGTCCATAATCGTGAAGGAACCCCCGGCCACACAACCCGTTCCTGCGCATACCATTAATTCGATCCGCTTCTTTTTAGCCATTATCCTACCCTTTCAGAGCCCATACCTATGGCATATTCTTTGACTAAATTACCTTCAATGATGTGTTGCTCGAGAATTTTTATTGCTTTTTCCGGTGTCAGTTTTCCGTATTTTATCGGAGGAGTTTCTCCAATTTCTACAGTAATCATCGGCTCATAGGAACACAAACCGGCACATCCTGTAGAGGTAAACATAATATCGGTTATATCCCTCTTATCGAACTCTTCAAGAAAGGTGTCCATGATTTCCCTTGCTCCTGCAGCAATACCACAGGTCCCTAAATGAACGGTTAGCTTTCCCCGGAAATCACCTTCCCTGAGAGACATTTCCTTTTTGGAAGCCTCTCTCATTTTTTTCATTTCGTCTACTGTTAATCTAGGCATGGTTTTATTCCTTCTCTTTTTCTTTATATTTTTTTATGATTCCAGGTATATCCCTGGCCTGCAATTTACCGTATACATCGTCTCCAATCGTAGCCACGGGCGAGAGCCCGCAGCAGCCGATACATCTTACCGACTTGATGGTAAAAAGCATATCCGGGGTGGTCTCATCCTGGCCGATTTCCAGCACATCAGAGAACCTCTCCAGCAGTTTCTCCGATCCCCTGACATAACAAGCCGTCCCCAAACAGACATTAATAATATATTTACCGATGGGCTTTAAACTGAAGCCACTGTAAAATGTTGCTATCCTGCATATATGAGCTAATGGATAACCGGTCTCCTGGGATATGTATTTTAAAACGTCTTCGGGAAAATATTTCAGATATTCACTGACCTCTTGAAGTATTGGCATCAGCGGGCCCTTCTTATGGCTGTGTTTTCTTACGATGTCAAAAACCCGTTCCTTTATTTCCGGCAAAAGTTCCACTTTTTCTTTTTCTTCAAGAGGTATGGGCTGGACAATGTTTCGCACAGGACAGTTTTCAGTACAAGACCCGCACCCCGTACATTTTTCCACATCGATGAACCTGGCTTTTGTCTTAAGGGTCAGCTTTAACTTACCCGGCTTTCCTTCGATCTTCTCTATATCCGAATGAGAGATAACTTCTATATCCTTATGCCTGGCGATCTCCACCAGCCGGGGCGCCATGGTACACATGGCACAGTCATTGGTGGGAAAGGTTTTATCCAGCATTGACATAACCCCGCCTATCCCCGGTTTTGATTCTACAAGATAGACTTTCATCCCGGAATCTGCCAGATCAAGAGCAGCCTGCATCCCTCCGATTCCACCGCCTACTACAGCAACAGATCCTATCTTTTCAGACATTTTTCAATCACCTCCTCAGCATTGACAAACTGCCGGTGAAGTCCCAACTCTTTTGAATCGATTCCATTTCCATGGATACCGGGCAGCCGCCGGTACATCTTTCACACTGGTAACAAAGGTTTACGTTTTCGCCCACAACATCTCTTATTTGTAAGACCAAAGTACTCAATTTGGGTACCTCACATTTGATTTTTTGGTGAATTCATTATACAAAAAAAAAAAAGAAAAAGCAAAACCCAAACCAAAAAAAAGTTAAATTAATAACGTAACAACACTATAAATCTTGAAATATCACTGATTTTACTTATAACAAAAAAAATAAAATTTTTTTTTAACCATTTTATCTAAAGACCAGGTGGAGATCGATGTTATACCTAGCTTTTATAGTAAGTTGTCAGATAGATGAACTTAGTTCGCTTCGCTCACAATTGGTTGGAATCATGGAATGTTGGAATATTGGAATATTGGGTTTTAGAATAATGGGATAAAGGTGCCCTTCGGGCAAATTTTAAACGCCTGCTTTTTTTAAATTCCAAATCACAAATTCCAAATCACAAACAATATACAATATACAAATTCCAAATTACAAACGGTGCTTCCATGAGCAGCAAAAGACTCCCATCACAGACCTTTCCACATTGGCTGTTGATTTTTGGCCTGAAGAGGAGTCTATAGATGATTTTATTGAATATACATACCAACAGCGGCAAGATGATCGATCGACGTCATGATCTAGTGGGAACTCTTTTGTTAATTTGGGAAAAACAGGGGGATTTGAGTTGACAAAAAAAGGGTTTTTGAGTACTATTTGAATAGAGGTAATTCAGAATGGTGCAGATGACAATGCAAGTTCCTAACGAGTTGGCGAAACGGCTTCAACCCATTCGTTCTTGGCTGCCTATTATACTGGAAATAAGCCTAGTGGGGTGCAAAACCCTGGCCACTGAGACAGCGAGCGAGATCATCCGGTATCTTTCAACCAATCCATCGCCTCAAGAGGTGCTTGATTATCATACATCAGACCGCGCCCAGGCCAGACTGCGGCGTTTGTTGGCATTAAATGAAGCAGGGGTATTGGGAGAAATGGAGCAGCTTGAGCTTGATGAGTTGCAGCAAATAGAACACATCATGATTATGCTCAAAACACAGATTTCAGAACAAATTCAGCGCAAAGAGCAATGATTCGCCCTCTTACACCTGAAGGGCGGGTGACTGTAAAAATTTTACGCTTGAACGATGAAGACCGCATGTTAGAACGGATGCGCTTGTTGGCGATTGGTTTATATGGTATAAAGCACGAGGTTTGATTCCTTCAATACCTATCATTTATCTTTCATTTTTTTCTACAATTAATAATTAACAATTGACTATTGACAATTAGAAAGGAGCCCTTCGGACATATTTAAAACGCCTTTCACCCCTTTCAGGGGAAATTCCAAGCACCAAATCCCAAATTACAAACAATAAGGCGCCCTTCGGGCTTAATTTTAAACGCCTGCGGCGATTCCACCTCAACCTTAACCTCAGCCTGAGTTATTCCAGGTAATTCGTTTTGGTCATTGTAATTTGGAATTTGGAATTTGGAATTTTCCTTCACTTCAGCTTCTCCAGCAAAAACAAAATCTCTGCCGCATCTGTATAATGCAATTCCGCATCGGCTGCCAATTGGGGATCACGAGAACCGGACAGCGTGTTTTTTTTCATCCGGTACCTTTTTGCCTTTTTATTAAACCTTCTATTTCTTTGATCACAACATGAAGGTTTGGAGGTTCAAAATTCATTTCCGGCGATGGAATACGATT
>JABAOF010008317.1_pt1 | contig 44536 bp, 65 predicted proteins | sample 7062171 | NCBI WGS metagenome assembly JABAOF01 (sample SAMN14538628, study PRJNA623070) | marine sediment metagenome | biome: marine biome [ENVO:00000428]; feature: marine pelagic biome [ENVO:01000023]; material: deep marine sediment [ENVO:00002113] | place: India: Gulf of Khambhat ... | reverse complement strand
GGTAACGCCTAGCGCCTCCGGCAAAACGATTTTTTTAACCAGCAATGCTAATTCAGGGGAAGGGGGGGGGCTGGGCCTATTTTGGGCCGCCTGCAGGGCCAGATTTCAGGGCGCCAGGCCGGGCGCCAGTTTAGGATTTTTCACCAAAAGCGGCAGAACTATTGACTAATTTAATTAGTCAGATTATTTTAAAGGTATGGTTAAATTTTTGGGCAGCATACCGGCCAGGGCCGCCACCCTGGCCTCTCTCGTCTGGCCTGTATTCCGGATCGTGGCCGTTATCATTGCCCTGGTTATATTCAATAAGCTGGCGCACCGCGGGGAAAATATTTTAAATGCCGTTTATGAAATGCAGGATCAGGTCCGCCGGCAGCTGGCGGAAAACCGGACTTATTATTCCCTGGCCGAAACCGCGGCCGGCAAGGTAAAAAAATACCACGAGGCCCACATGGCCCAGCACGCGGCCGAGGCTGCAGCAAGAAAAAAAAAGGCCCGGGCAGGCCGGCGCCGGCGCAACCAGGGCGGCCCATGAAATTAAAGCGCTATTCAATGGCTTTGAAGATCGAACCGGCCCGCGCCGGTCATTACGTTTCATATAAAGAAGCGCTGGCGGCCTGGCATAAAATAAATAATCAATTAACCGAGGCCCGGACCGCGCTGCAAATCGAACGGGCGGCCCATGCCAGGACCCGGGAAAAATTAAATAAATTAAAAAGGCGGTGAACATGGCACAAATAAAAAGCAATAGATAGATGGATGGTATTATTAAAAATAATTTTGGATATTGTGAATATGGTTTTGAAAAAGATTATGTACATATTTATAATCTTTTTATTTATCCGAAATTTAGAAACAAAGGCAGGGCAAGGGAAATATTACAAGCGGTAATTGATGAAATAAGAAAAATCTATAAAGGTGCCATACAAATTGTTGCCGATCCAAAAGAAAAGGGCATTGATAAAAAAAGGCTTTCAACATTTTATAAAAATATGGGTTTAGAAGTTTATGAATATTACGGATAAATTAATAAAAAGGCGGTGATCATGAAAAAGCAAAAAGTCAACCTGGTTTCAGAAATTGAACACGTCCCGATCAAATCTATTAAACCTTATTTAAAAAATCCGAAAAAGCACCCGCCCGATCAGATTGAAAAAATAAAAAAATCAATTCAAGATTTTGGTTTTAACGTGCCGATATTGATCCGGGCCGGCGAAATTGTTGCCGGCCACGGCCGGCTCATGGCAGCCGAGGCCCTGGGCCTGGAGCTTGTACCTATTATAAAAATGGATCACCTGGACCCGCTGGCCGCCCGGGCCTTTTTGATAGCCGATAATAAAACGGCAATTTCCAGCTTTGACGACAAATTGCTGGCCGCCGTGCTGCAGGATTTGGCAGCGGAAAACTACCCGCTTGAAACCACGGCGATCGATATTACGGAAATAAATAGAATGCTGGAGGGAATGGTTTTAAATATGCAAGAACCAAAACAGCGGCCCGGGCGTGCTGCAGGGCGCCAGGCCCAGGGCCCGGGCGGAGATCCGGCAGCCGGCCACGCGATCGCCCTGGGCGGCTATACGGTTCTCGTGGATAACGGCACGGCAAAAAGGCTTAAAGACTTTTCTTCTTTTATGGCCGGCAATCCACAGCTGAAAAATGAAATTGATAATATGATCAAGGAAAGATTTTTAGAACTGGCCGAGGAGGTTTTACCGGCATAGGCGCAAATCCTGTCAAGCAAAATTTGAATAACTTGTCAAGTAAAATTATTTGAAAAAAAGGCCGATTTTCATTGACAATCGAGCAGCTGCCCAGGCCAGCTGCAGCAATGCGAAAAACTGGGCCGGGAAAATGCGACTTTTCGGCGGCGGGATCGATATTAATTTAACCGGAGGGAAAGCAAATGGCAGTCAAGAAGAAAACCACGGTCCCGCCGCCACAATATAAAACCGGAGGGAAAATGCAGCATTATGCAATTGAAGTGCTGGAATGCGAACGGGATTTAATATTATCCCGCTTGAAAAGCATAAAAAGCGAGGCCAGCAAATACAAACAGGATAGAAAAGAAGAAATAAGCAACTGGCAGCGCCAGGCCGGCCAGCTGCAGGGCGCGATCGCTTATTTGAAATCAAATAAAGCGGCCCTGGCCCGGGAAAGCCGGCCGCCAGATATTCGCAAGGGCTGTAAAAAAATAGCCGCCTGTAAAGAACAATCCTATATCTTTTGTATTAAAAAATGTATAAAGCGCCGGGATCGTTCTTGTGATCTTGTACGTTATAGGAAAAAGTAAAACATGGAGGGCAATATGGCTAATTTTGATGTTGACGATTTAAGAAATTGTATCGCGGTCGCTAAACGCAATGGCTGGAAGGATTCAGCTATTGAAGCCGAAAAGGAACTCAAAGCCTTAATAAAAAAGGCCGGCAAAAAAAAATAAAAAAGAATAACAGGCAGGCAGGCAGGCAGGCAGGTAGGAAGGTAGGTAGGTATGTACGTAAAAATTGTAACATTAAAAAAAGTTAGCGGCGGTTATGCCCATGCTTCAACAGTTATCCATGAAGCAGAAACTTTTGAGGCCATTGATGAACCGGACGAAAATGATAAAAAGAAAATGCAGCGTCGCAGATATGTAATTACCAGGGGCGGCGAATCAATAACGGTTCTATCAAAGCCCAGCGACAAAGAAATAAGACACGATGTATTTATTGAAAATGAAAACGGAGATACAATAGGCAAATATTAATTTAATTATCTGCCTGCCTGTTTTAATATGAACTTACTTGAAAAAATTGAATACTGGCCGCTTGATAAGCTGCAGCCGTTTGATCGAAATCCGAAAAAACACCCGGCCGCGCAAATTGAGAAAATTGTTAATTCAATAAATCAATTTGGTTTTAATAATCCGATCCTCGTTGCCCATAAGTTCGGCATAGTTGCCGGGCACGGCCGCTATCTTGCAGCCAAAAAATTAAAATTAAAAAAGGTGCCGGTTATTGTATTAAATCATTTAACGCCGATTCAGGCACAGGCTTATTTAATAGCAGATAACCGGATCGGCGAGGACGCGCCCTGGGACGAGGACCTGTTAAAAAATATTTTATGGGAACTGGAAACAGGTTTTAAAGATTTAACGATCACCGGTTTTGATATGCCGGAAATAGATCGGTTAATGGCTAGCCTGCAGGCAGGGGGACCCGCCGACAATGGGACCGCCGGCGCCTCCCTGCCGGGCCAGGCTGCCCAGGGCGATCCGCCAGGCGGCCAGGCAACGCCCAGGGAACCGGCGCCGGCAATCTGCAGCCCGGGCGAAACCTGGGCCCTGGGCGATCACCGGCTTTATTGCGGGGATGCAACGCGGCTAAAAAATAAAAAATTTTTTCAAGGTAATAAGATTGATCTATTCTTATCTGATCCGCCGTATAATGTAGCTTATGACGAAAAAATAAAAGTTTATAATGAATTGTTAACCGGGGATCGCCTGGAAACCGGGATCGAAAATGATAAAATGGCAGACCCGAAGCCTTTCTTTAAGGCGTTAATCAATTCCGCGCCGCTAGCGGTCCCAAATTCAATTTATATTTTTATGTCTTTTGCCGCAATGGACGAATTGAAAGCCGCGGGCGCCCAGGCCGGTCTTACTTTTTCGCAATGGCTGATCTGGAATAAGAATTTACATAGTTTAACGCGCACCGATTATAAATACAAACACGATTTTATTTACTACGGATGGAAACACCGGCATAAATTTTACGGCGAATTTGCCACAACGGTCTTAGATTTCCCGCGCGTTATGGATTGCACGATCAGCCCTACAATGAAACCGGTCCCGCTTTTAGAATATTTAATTAAAAATTCCAGTAAACGCGGCGGATCAGTTTATGATCCTTGCGGCGGCAGCGGGTCCACGTTGATCGCCGCGGAAAATACGGCGCGCCGCTGCTTTATGATTGAATTAAAAAATTATTATTGCAATGAAATAATAAAACGCTGGCAGGATCAAACCGGCCGGCAGGCGGTAAAAATATAATGGCAGAATTGATCTCAATGAGGGAATTTTCCCGGCGCGTGGGCGTGCAATTGCGCGCGGTTCAATTTGCAATAGAAACCGGCAGGATTAAAATAGCAGAACGCCGGCCGGCCGGCAAACAAACCCGGGTATTTATTGACTGGGAAACCCAGGCCCAGGCATGGGAACAAAACAGGGACCCGGGAAAAAAGAACCGGCCCACATCGCGGGAAATGGCCCAGGGCACCGAGGTCCAGCATACCGGCGAAAAGAAAACAAAGCCCAGCGCCGGCGCCCAGGCCCATAGCAGCCCGGGCCGGCCGAAAGCGGACGCGCCGCCTTCTCAATATCAAATAGCCAGGTCCGCGCGCGAGGCTTTCAATGCGAAAATGGCAGAATTGAATTATAAAAAATCTGCCGGCGCCCTGGTTGAGCTTGATAAAGTAAAGGCGCTTTATTTTGATATTGCCCGGACCGTGCAACAAAATTTATTGAATATTCCCGGCCGTGTATCGGCGATCGTTTCGGCGAAAACAGACGAACGGGAAATTTATAATTTAATTGAAAAAGAAATTATGTTAGTGCTGGAAAGTTTAAGCAATGCCAACTTTAACACCCTCTCAAAGTGATAATATTTCTTTTCTTGCCAGTTATTTTTTTGATGGTTTAAAACCGCCGCCAAATTTAACGGTTTCACAATACGCGGATAAATACCGTATCCTTGACAGCAAAAGCAGCCCGGAGCCCGGGCCCTGGCGCACCGCGCGCGCGCCCTATACTAAAGAAATTATGGACGAACTTTCACCGCGATCCAGGGCCGAGCGCGTAGTATGGCAGAAAGGCAGCCAGGTCGCGGGAACTGAAGTCGGTATAAACTGGGTTTTATCTTCAATGGATTTAGCGCCCTGCCCAATGTTGCACGCCCAGCCTACAATTGATTTAGGCAAGCGCTGGTCTAAGCAGCGATTTACACCCGCAATAAATAAATGTGAAAGGCTTTATGATAAAGTAGTTGAAAGTAAAACCCGGGATAATAGCAATACAATGTTACAAAAAGATTTCCCGGGCGGCACGATCATAATTACGGGCGCGAATAGCGCGGCCGGATTGCGATCAATGCCAATATGTAATTTATTCGCCGACGAAATTGATGCCTGGCCGCCGGACGTAGATAATGAAGGCGATCCGCTGGCCCTGGCGCTACGCCGGATTACAAACTGGACGCGGCGGAAATCTTATTTATGCAGCACGCCCACAATAAAAGGCATGAGCCGGATAGAAAAAGAATTTGAAGCAAGCGATCAGCGTTATTATTATGTACCTTGCCCTTTTTGCCGGCATGAACAGATTATAACCTGGGATAAAATAAAATTTGATAGCGACGATCACGACAAGGCACCCGAAACAGTTAGAATGATTTGCGAAAAATGCCACGCCGAAATTTACGAACATCATAAAACCGAAATGCTGGCGGCCGGCCGCTGGAAAAAACACAACCCGAAAAGCGAGATCCCGGGCTTTCACCTTTCCGCCTTATACGCACCGCTGGGCTGGTATAGCTGGCGCCAGGCCGTAAAAGAACACCTGGAGGCCCTGGGCGATCCTTTAAAGCGTAAAGTATGGGTTAATACAGTGCTGGCCGAACTATGGGACGACGCCGCGGTTACAATTGATCACCACTGGTTAATGAAAAGAAAAAAAACGTATCCCGCCCAGGTGCCCGACGGCAGCCTGGTATTAACTGCCGGCGTGGATACCCAGGACGATCGGCTGGAGGCTACTATTTTCGGTTTTGGCCTGGATTACGAAACGTGGATTATTGAACATCTTATTTTACCAGGTGATCCCGATCAAGATCAGGTCTGGATTGATCTAGATGCCTTGCTTTTAAAAGAATACGAACATGAACGCGGCTTTAAAATGCGTATAGCCTCGATGTGTATTGATGCAATGGGCCACAAAACAGACAGCGTTTATGATTATTGCCGGCCGCGGTTTGCCAGGCGTGTATTTGCCTGCCAGGGCACCGACGGCCCGGGCCGGCCGCTAATTATAAAATACAGCATGATCAAAAATAAAAAAGTTTATTTATTCCGGGTTTCGGCCGATAGCGGTAAAGAAACCATATACAGCCGGCTTAAAATTAAAGAACCGGGCCCGGGTTATACACATTTTCCGGACAGCCTGCCAGAAAATTATTTTCAGCAATTAACCAGTGAAAAAAAGATTATAAAAAGAACCCAGGGAATACCTAAATTAATATGGGTTTTACCGCCTGGCAAACGAAATGAGGCGCTTGATTGCCACGTTTTAGGGCTTTGCGCGCTGGCGATCTTAAATCCAAATCTTGCGCTTTTAGCAAAACAGAATATAGTTTATACAGGAGAGCCCATTGCAACGCCTAAGAAGCGGCGCCGTATTTTATCAAAGGGGGTTAGTTAATGGCAGGAATAACAAAAGAAGAGGCCCAAGTATTATTAGACTTATGGATTGAAGCCGATAAAATGGTCGCAACCGGGCAAAGTTATAGTATAGGCGGCCGGTCCCTAACAAGGGCGGACGCCGATACAATAACCAAAAAAATTAAGTTTTATCAGGACCTTGTTATCGCTTTAAATCGCGGCGGATCGGCCACGGTCCGGCGGATAGTTCCGCGCGATATTTAAAAAAACTTGTCCTTTTTGTTTTTTTATTATATATTTGTTAAAAATAGGCGGTCCCATAATGATAAATGAAAAAAAGCGGAAACGGCTCAAAGCCACCGATCAATTTATCAAAGCTGGATCGCGCTATATTCAAGATCAGCCCGGCCGCCGGCGTTAACCGTATTCGATCCCGCCTAATTCTTGATGTATTACAAAACATGGGCTATGTTGCCGGCAATTCCAGCCGGCGATCAATGCGTGGCTGGCAAACCGACGATAATTCAGCCGACGAAAGCCTTTTACCAGAACTTCCATTAATTCGATCCCGCTGCAGGGATTTGTATAACAATACACCGCTGGCAACCGGCGCCCTGAAAAGGGCCACAACAAACACGGTCGGCCCTGGCCTAGTACTGCAGGCCCAGGTCCGCAATAAACTTTTAAAAATCAGCGATGAACAGGCCGACGAATGGGAAAGGGAAACAGAGCAGCGCTTTAATGCCTGGGCCAGTTCTAAAGATTGTGATTTAACCCGTACACAAAATTTTTATGAATTGCAAGCGCTGGCCTATTTAACTACCTTGATGGGCGGCGACTGTTTTACCCTTATGCCGCGCAAGGAACGCCCGGGCCTGGATAGCGATCTCCGCCTGGCCGTTTATGAGGGCGACTTTGTTTCTAATCCTAATAATACAATGGATACGAAAAAAATAGCCGGCGGCGTGGAGATAGATGCCGGCGGCGCGCCCGTTGCATATCATTTTACAAACCAGCACCCTAATAGTATATATGCAATGCCTATAAAATGGAAACGGGTCCCGGCACACGGCGCCTTAACAAAAAGGCGGCAAGTTGTTCATTTATTTTATAGGGATCGCCCTGGCCTCCGGCGCGGCGTGCCCTTTTTACATTCCGTAGTTGAAAGTTTAAAACAGCTGGGCCGTTATTCAGAGGCCGAACTTATGGCCGCCGTAGTACAGGCATTTTTTACCGTGTTTGTAAAGCAGCAATTAAAAGGCGTTGATCCGCTTGAGCAGGGAATCGCTGAAAGCCAGCGTATAACAAAACCCAGCGAACGGGACGCCGATTACAATATGTACGAAATGGGCCACGGCAACGTTGTAGGGCTGGACGAAAATGAAGACGTCGAATTTGCCGATCCAAACAGGCCCTCGGCAAAGTTCGCGCCCTTTTTTGAAGGCATGGTCCGGCAAATCGGATCAGCCCTTGAAATACCTTTTGAACAATTAATTTTACATTTCACCTCCAGTTATTCAGCAAGCCGCGGCGCTTTACTTGAGGCGTGGAAGTTTTACAGAAAAAGCCGGCTATGGCTGGCCCGTAATTGGTGCCAGCCGATTTATGAGGAGTGGTTATGGGAAGAGGTTTTAAATAATCGTATCCAGGCGCCCGGTTTTCTTGATGATAATTTTAAGCGCTATGCCTGGATCGGTGCCCTATGGATAGGAACCGGCGTCGGCCAGATCGATCCCGTAAAAGAAAGCAAGGCAGCCAGCCAGAAACTTGACGATCTATTAACCGATTATGATACAGAATATAATTTGATTTACGGCGGCAGCTGGGAGGCTATGTTAAGGCGGCGCCAGCGCCAGGAAAAATTTATAAAATCCCTTGACCTTGCCAGGGCAAAGAAAAACGGCGGCCCGGGCGGCGGCAATCCGGGCGACGGCGGCGACGGCGATCGTACTAATCCTTTACCGGAGGAATAAAAATGATTTTTCAACATTACGATCAGATAATTTTAAATAGCAGCCTGGTATTAATTACACAAATCGAGGGCCCTTTCCCAAACGAACATAGTGCCCGGCTAAGAAATCCCGGCGACTTTAAGGAAAAGCCGGACTGGTCCCGCGCCGGCAAATTTAGGCGCACGGCCGGCGGCACAATTTACGGCCGGATCAAAGTGCCGGCAACAATCGGCATAATTTGGGGCCAGCTGAAAACGCAAAGCGGCCGCGCTGCAGCGCCGCAGTCTTTACGTTTCCCGATCAAGAACTGGACCGCGGCACGCGCCCGGGCCTGGCTGAAAGAAAACAAGGTTACATTTATCCGGTTTGAGCCTGCAGAACCGCGCAAGGAAAACCAGGGCCAGGGCGCCCAGGGCGATCCGGGCCAGGAAGAAAATAAAACCTGGTTTAATATTGTAAATGCAAACAAGGAAACGGCGGACGTTTATATTTATGAAGAGATCGGCGGTTTCGGCGTTGACAGCAAACAATTTGCTTTACAGTTTAACCAAATCAAAGCCAGTAAAATAAATATTCATATCAATTCGCCAGGCGGATCAATTTTTGAAGGCCACGCGATTTACAATACAATAAACAACGCAAAAAGTAAAATCATTCACACTTTTATTGAAGGCGTGGCCGCCAGCATGGCCGCCGTTGTTTCCCTTGCTGGCGACGTGGTCCATATGGCAGAGAACGCCTTAATGATGATCCACAACCCGGTCGCGGCTGTACGCGGCGAACAAAAAGATTTAAAACGTATAGCCGATGTTTTGGAAAAGCTGAAAGGCACGATCGCCAAAATATACGCGGATAAAACCGGCCTCCCGATCGAAACCATAAATAAAATGATGGACGACGAAACATGGATGAATGCCGGCGAGGCCCTGGAAAATAAATTTATTGACAAGATTACCGATCAGGTTGAAGCGGCGAACGTTTTCGATCTTGAAAATTATAATTATAAAAATCTTGCCATTTACAATTCGATAAAGCATAAATTAAAATCTAAAAACCAAAACCAGGAGGATGTTATGAATTTGGAAGAACTGAAAGCAAAGCACCCGGAAGTCTACGAGGCGGCTTTTAATGAGGGCAAAACCGCCGGCGTGGAAGAAGGAAAACAGGCCGGGATCACGGAAGGTACAGACGCCGGCGCAAAAGCAGAACGCGAACGTATCCAGGGGATCGAAACCATTGAAGCAGGCGAACACGCGCAGATCGTCAAGGATAACAAATTTAAGCCGGAGGCCACAAAAGACAGCGTTTCCGCCCTGATCCTTGAGGCCGAAAACAAGAAAAAGAAAAAGGGCGCACAGGATACAAAGAAGGACGGCGAAACAACAAATGCTGCAGCGGAGGAGATCGATAACGCCGCGCCTTCCACTGAAGAAGAGGCAGAAGAAAACGAGGCGATCAAGAACATGGTCGGCGGCGGCAATGAAAGGGCCCAGGATTTAGGCGCACAGAAACCGGCACCGGCACCGAAATAAAAGCCAGGCAGAAAAAAAAGAATTAACAAAAAGCGAATAAAAAAATTTAAAAAAGGAGAATAAAAATGGGACTTGAAGGAACACACTCACCGGATAACCTGATCGCCGGGGATTTTCCGATCGATACTGACGCGGTTACAATTTTAAGCGGCGAAAATCTGGCACGCGGCGCCGTGCTGGGCAAAATTACGGCCTCGGGCAAATATAGGGAATGCGACACGGCTGCAGTGGACGGCAGCGAGGACCCTAAAGTTATCCTGGCCCGGGCCACGGATGCAAGCGGCGGCGACGTGGACGATGTGCCGATTTACAACACGGGACAGTTTAATGATAACAAGATCACGCTCAAGGGCGCCACAACCGTCGCGGATGTAAAGGAAGCGCTCCGCGATCGTTGTATCTTTTTGAAAACACCCGTAAAGGCATAATAAACCCGGAGAATTTTTAAAAGGCGGTTTTTAAAAATAGCAATCAATAAACTTTAACAAAGGATCAAAAAATGGATTTATTTAAAACCCGCACAATGCTCCGGGCGCTGGAGCAGATGTACCTTCCTAAGTTGTTTCTCCGGGATATGTTTTTTAGAACCATAACCCGGTCAACAACCAAGTATGTTGACATTGATGTAATGAAGGGAAAGCGCCGCCTGGCGCCGTTCGTTTCGCCTTTAAAAGAAGGCAAACAGGTCGAACGGATCGGCTTTCAAACCCAGTCAATCGAGCCGCCTTACTTAAAGCCGAAAATGGTAACAACGGCGCAGGATTTTCTTGACCGCGCAGCCGGGGAGACGATTTATGACGGCGCGAAAACCGCCGTGCAAAAAGCGGCCGAACAGGTGGGCAAGGACTTAGTGGAATTAAACCAGGAAATTGATCGGCGTGAGGAATGGATGGCCGCCTCCGCCTTAACCACGGGCAAGGTGCAGGTCATAGGCGACGGCGTTAACCGTGAGATCGATTTTTTAATGGATGCCTCGCACCTGATCACCCTGGGCGCCGCCGCGCAATGGGACGAAACCACAGCCGATCCGCTGGCCGATCTGAAAACCTGGAAACGCTTGATCGCAAAGGATAGCGGCCTCGTCCCGGATGTTACGATCATGGGCGAGTCGGCCTGGGATAATTTTATAAAGCATTCCAAAGTCGTGAACGCCCTTGACACCAGGCGCATTGACCTGGGCCTTATCGATCCCAAAGCCTTGCCGAACGGCGCGACCTACATGGGTTTTCTGAAAGAAACCCAGCAGGATGTTTACACCTATGACGAATGGTATCTTGATCCTAGCGATGTACTGCAGCCGATGGTCCCGGCAAAAAATGTTATCATGGGATCAACCAGGGCCCGGGCCGAGAGGCATTACGGCGCAATTTACGATTTGAAAATGCGCGCCTCCGTTGCACGTTTCCCGAAATCCTGGGAAGTTGAGGACCCGAGCGCCCGCTGGCTTATGCTGCAAAGCGCGCCCGTAATGGCCCTCCACCAGGTCGACGCGTTTATTAACGCGGTAGTGCTGCCGTAATTGGCAGAATAAGAAAAGCTGGCAAGGGATCGGCACGTCCGGTCCCTGCTATATTTTTTTAATTTTAACAAAGGCGGGAAACGTGAAATTTTCCGTAAAGACAACCCTCAAGCTGGGTGATACTTACCACTGGCCCGGCTCCGAAATCGATCTCAAGGAAAAAGATCAGCAAACCATTAACCTTTTAGATCAGGGCGTTATTGCGCCTTATGATCCGAAAGCGGCAAAGAAATACGCCGATAGCAAAAAGCCGGCGCAGCCATTCGAGGACGATTTTACAGCAATCAAGGGAATAGGATCAGACCTGGCGTTTGCTATCAATGGCCTCGGTATCAAAAATTTTGAACAGCTGGGTAAAGCGAACCTGGAAAAACTGATCAACTTGCCCGGCATTTCAGAAAAGAAGGCAAAAGCGATCGTTTCCGAGGCCAATAAACTTGCCAAAAAACGCAAGGAATAAATGGCCGATTTTAAACAGGGCCTCGTCAATGATTTAAAAAATAATCACTTCAATACTAAAGAATTTGCCGAGGACATTATTTGGAAACGCGCCGCGGACCCGGGCAATCCGTTAACAATCCCGGCGATCTTTGACAGTGAATTTGAAAGTATTGATCCGGAAACAAACCAGCCTGTTTTATCTACGCAGCCGACGATCCGTATTGATGAAAACCAGCTTTCAAGTTTTACAATTGCGCCGGGCGACGAATTTACGATCCGCAGCACTGAATATACAATAACGCAATACCAGCCGGACGGCGTGGGCACTATTATTTTATTGCTGCATAAAAAATAATATGGCAAGCAAACGCAAAGAAATAAGAATCGAGGTCGTTGCCTTATTAAGTGTTAGCGGCTCCGTGGTATGGAATAGCCAGGATGTGCCGATCTATAATTCCAGGGCGATCCCGTTCTGGACCGTACAGCTGCCGGCCGTGGCCGTTTATACCCTGGAAGAGTCGGCCGATCATGAAGAAACGGCACCGCGCGAATATAAAAGAAAATTGCAGCTGGTTACGCAAATAATAGCAGAAATTCCGGACAGCGGTTCAATTGACGATATGCTAGATGATATTGCAGAACAGATTGAACTTGTTTTATTTAAAAATCAAATCATAAACAATAAGGCAGACGACAGTTATTTAATAAATACAACTATAAATCACCGGGACGAGGGCGAGAAACTTTTCGCGGCCGCTTCTTTGATTTGGGAAATAGAATACAGAACCGACGCGCCGCCGGCCCTGGGCCCGCCGGATGTTGAGGACCTGGATACAAGTAATATACAGATCGGCGTTGATCGATCCGAAACGCCGGAGGCTGGAAAAACCATAGACGCAGAAGTTGAACACACACCGTAAAAAAAGGGGTTTAATATGAAAACCATTTTTATAAAACCAGCGCCAGGGATCAAATTATTCGATCCCGAAACAAATAAATTTATACCCGCCGATGGTATGAAGGTAAAGAAAACGCAGTACTGGTCCCGGCGCGTTGCCGAGGGCGGCGCTGTAATTGTTTCAATCGGCAATGAAAAGCCGGCGCCCGAGCCGGCACCCGAACCGGCGCCCGGGCCCGCGCCCGATCCGGAGCCTGCAGAAACCGAGCCGCCGGATAAAACCAAAAAAAAGAAAGGTAAAAAAAAGAAATAAAAATTTAATTCAGGAGGATCGTTATGATAACTTTTAATGAAATTCCAGACACCCGCGTCCCGGGCCAGTATGCCGAACTCGCGGTCAGCCAGATAAGGGCCGGCCTTTCCACGCTTGAATATAAAGGCTTATTGATCGGCCAGTCCACCGACGCCGGTTCAAAAGATGCAAAGGAACTGGTTGCATTAGCGAACCCAGATCAGGCCGGCGCCTTTTTTGGGCCCGGTTCACAATTGCATCTTGCGGCTATCAAATTTTTTGCAAACAATTCTTTTTCTCCGGTTACGGCGATCGCGGTTACAAAAGACGCCCTGGCAAGCGCCACCGATAAAGCGGTCGGCACCTTAACAGTTACCGGCGGCGCAACCGGCGACGGCACTATCAAGCTATATATTAACGGGCGCCGGATCGTGATTTCCGTTTCGGCCGGCGACGATACTAACACGGTCGCCGCGGCCATTGCAGCCGAAATAAACGGCGGGGATTTTCCGGATCTCCCGGTCGTGACAACCGTGGCCCTGGCCGTGGTTACTTTCACGGCTAAAAATATCGGCGACGAGGGCAATTATATTGACATCAGAACGAATTATTATGAACGCGAAGTCGATCCCGACGGCGTTGCCTATACAATTGCACCAATGGCCGGCGGCGCGAACTCTCCGGATATTTCCAGCGGCAGCCCGTCCGTTATTGATGTACTGGGCGACACCTGGTTTCATTGCGTTAATATGCCTTACCTGGATACTACAAACTGGAACGCGATCCGCGATGAAATGGATCGGCGTTTCGGGCCCACAACGCAGATCGACGGCCTGGTATTCATAGCAAAAGAAGGAAACGCCTCCACGCTGGTAACTTTCGGCACCGCCAAAAATACAAAACAGATCTCAGTTTTGGGCGTTTACGATCGTTTAAATTCGCCGAACGAATGGGCCGCCGCTGAAATGGGCGCCGTTATGCAAGCCCTGGCCGTGGGCAACGGTGCCGAGGCCCGGCCTTTCCAAACATTAGAATTAAAAGGCATTCTGGCGCCGCCCGAGTCAAGCCGCTTTACTTTTGCAGAACAGGACAGCCTCCTTAAAAACGGGATCGCAACATTTACGGTCGATAGCGCCGCCCGGGTCCGTATCCAGCGCGTTATTACAACTTACCAGAAAAATGAAAGCGACGCGGCCGACACAACCTGGCTGGATGCAAACACCCGCTTTATTGCTATGTTTATCCGCTATGACTGGGTCACATATTTAAAAAGCAAATATCCGCGCGCAAAGCTGGCAGGCGACACGGTTAACGTGGGTCCGGGCCAGGTTATCATTACGCCGAAAGTGGCAAAGGCAGAAGCGATCTCGCGTTTCGGTTTATGGGAGGCCGCCGGCCTGGTTGAGGACCTGGATTTCTTTAAAGCAAACCTGGTCGCCGAACGCGATCCCGGCGATGTTAATGCAATGAACTGGTTTTTACCTTGCGATTTTATGAACCAATTCAGAGTCGGTAAAACCCAGATAGGCGTTATTTTATAAAGCAATAAAGGCAACGTAAATAAAATTTAACCGGAGGATCAAATTATGGCAGGCAATAAACGCGCCGGCATTCTTTATTTTAAGATCGACGGCGAAATCAAGGACGCGAAAGGCAATTTCACTTATAACCTGGGCGCCGATAGAAAAGAGGCGATCGTCGGCGCTGATCGTGTTCACGGTTACAAGGTAACGCCACAGGTGCCCTATATTGAAGGGGAAATAACAGATAAACAAGATTTTGACATCCAGAAATTACTTGATATTGAAGATGCAACGATCACCCTGGAATTAAGAAACGGAAAAACGGTCGTGGTTAAAGAGGCGTGGTATGCAGCCGAGGGCAACATAGGCACCGAGGAGGGCAATATCCAGGTAAGATTTGAAGGAAAAAGCGCAACGGAAATTTAAAAAATTTCTTGTTGTAAAGTTATAACCATTTTAAAAAGGCGGTTTTATTATGGCAGAAGACGAAACCAGGAATGAAGATCGGGAACAAATCCCAAAACCAGAACTCCCGATCACCATTCCACTAGAAAAGCCCATTTATGACGGCGAAAAGGAAATTAAAGAATTTAAAATTACGCGAGAACCCATAGGCGCAGATTGGACGGCGTTCAATGTTCAGAACGCCACGGTCGGCGACTTCCAGCGTGTAGCCAGTAAACTAACCGGTCTCCCGTTGCCGATAATCCGCAAGGCAGATACAAAAGCAACTTTCCGGCTCACGGAGGTTATAGGGGCTTTTTTAGACTAAGGCTAGGTGATTGGGCCGAAGCGATCGCCTGGATCGGTTACGTTTTCAAATTTTCGGAAAAAGAACTTTACGAAATGCCAGATCATAAAGTAAAGTTCTGGTTTAAAAGGGCAAAATTTATAATTGATCAAATATATCCGAAAAAGGAAGACTGATAAATGCCGATCAATCCGCCGCCTGTTAAAGTAACTTTCGGCTCCGTTAATAAATTAAGCCGAACTTTAAATACATTACAGGCAAAACTAGGCAGATTTGGAAAAAGCACAATGGGCGTCGGGCGCACCTTGACGACCCGGCTAGCTTTGCCCGTGGCCCTGGTCGGCGCGGCCGCGATCCGGACCGCTGCCAACTTTGAGGCCAGCATGAATACCCTCGGCGTATTAACCCGAAAACAAAGCGATCGTTTTGATGATATGCGGGAAATGGCTAAAAAGCTGGGCGCCGAGACACAATTCAGCGCCAGCCAGGCCGCCGAGGGAATGAACTTTTTAGCAATGGCCGGCTTTGATGCAAACCAGATTCTAGCAGCAACGCCAGGCGTTTTAAATCTGGCGGCTGCCGGCAACCTTGAATTAGCAGAGGCCGCGGATATTGCCAGCAATGTATTAACCGGCTACGGAATGCAGGCAAATGAAATTAACCGCGTTAATGACGCCCTGGCTTTTACTGCCAATAACGCAAATACAAATATACAAATGATGGGCGAATCAATGAAATTTGTTGCACCCGTGGCCTCGGGCCTGGGAATAAGATTTGAAGAAACCGCGGCAGCGATCGGGCTTTTAGGAAATGCCGGCATACAAGCCAGCATGGCCGGGACAAGTTTACGGCGCGCTATTTCCGCCCTGGCAAAACCTACAGGCGAGGCTATTGATGTTTTAAATAGATTCAGTATAAGGCGTAAAGATATACTGGATAATGCCGGCAATGTTAAGGGCCTGGGAGTCGCCCTGGATATTTTTAAAAGAAAAGGTTTAGGCGCTACGGAAATGATGACAATTTTCGGGCAACGTGCCGGACCCGCAATGATCGCGCTGCTTAAAGCCGGCGCGCCGGCCCTGGCGCAATTTGAACAGCAAATAAAAGAAGGCGTGGGCGAGGCCGCGATAACTGCCGAGGCAAAAATGAAGGGCTTTAACGGCGCGCTTAAAACTTTAAAATCCGCAATGGAGGCCGTTGCCATAGCGATCGCCGACGCCGGCGTTTTAAAATGGTTAACTGATTTTGCAAAATCCCTGGCCGAGGCTTTTCGATCAATGTCAAAATTTCATCCCTGGGTTTTAAAAATTGTTGCGGTGCTGGGAATGCTGGCAATAGTTATACCACCGGTTTTAGTTCTTTTAGGCGGCCTGGCTATTGCTATCGGCGCAATAAGCTGGCCTATTCTTTTAATTGCCGGCGGCATAGCTGCATTAATAGCACTAGGCACCTTATTATTTATAAAATGGAAAGCCATAAAAACTTTTTTTGTTAATTTGTGGGGATCGTTAATGGAAATTTTTCGCGGCCCGATCGGCTTAATATTGGGCGCTTTATTTCCATTCGTAACTATTCCTTTATTGATAATTGCAAACTGGAAAAAAGTAGTATCCTTTTTCAAATCAGCGGGCGGATTTTTAAAAGGCGTGGCAAAAGGGATCGGCGGGTTTTTCGGTATGGGCGGCGACGAGGGCGAGGGCGTAACGGCCGCCGGGATCAGAGGTTTAACAGTGGGCGCAAGAGAAGCCGGCCGCAGCGTACAGGAAATAACCCAGCAGCAAGTCACAAAGGGCCAGGCCGATGTTAATATAAAATTTCAGAACGTGCCGCCGGGGACCCGCGTGGATACCGATAACAAGGGCGTTAATTTAAATCAAGATTTGGGATTTGTGAGGTCTCAATAAATGGGATGGAAAGAAAGGCTAAAGCCGGCCAGCTGGCGTAATATAAAATTTTTTGTTGAAGATAGCGAACTTGAGGGCGGCCGAAAAACCGTACAGCATGGATACCCGCAAAGAGATATTGATTATACCGAGGACCTGGGCCGGCGCACCCGTATTTTTTCAATTACCGCTTATGTGCTGGGCGACGATTATGATATACAGCGAAATGCTTTACAAGATGCCTGTGAAGACGGCGGGATCGGGGATCTAGTACATCCATACCACGGCACCGTTAAAGTACAATTAATAGAGCCCTATAGGGTACGCGAACGATCCGGGGACGGCCGGATCGCAATTTTTGATCTTGTATTTGCCGAAAGTGAAGAACCTACCCAGCCCACAGTTTTAGTTGATAGCGTTACAAATTTATTAGATAAAGTAAATGCCGCGATCGATGCAATAACGGCCGGCTTTAATGCTGCCTATGACGTATTTCAGCAGCCGCAGAATGTAATTGATGATATTTCTAAAACCATAAATAATGCAACGGTTTCTATGGAAGAGATAAAAAGCAATGGTAAAAAAACCGTAGATTTTCAAAATAATCTCAACCAGCTAAAAAATAACACCCTGGCTTTTATCTATTCTGGCGCGGACCTGGCCCTGGCTTTTATTAGTTTGTTCACCGGTGACGATAGCCTGGCCGGGGTAAAAGAAAATTTGGGCCTTAAAGATTTCCAGAAAGATGAAAATATAATAGAACCTAACAATTTAGCATTAACCGAACTGATCCAGCAAGCGGCCGTTATAGGATCGGCAAAGGCAATCAGCGGCGTTACTTTTACAAACGTGGACGAGGCATATGAATTGCGGGACCTGGTTGCCGGTGCCCTTGACGATTTGCTGGAAACGATTAACACCGATCTTTATTTGCCGGTTTGGGAATTGCGGATCGCAACAATCGACGACGTGGACGCCCGGGCGGATCAGCTGCCAGAATTGATTGAAACCAAGTTAATTGACGCGCTGCCTTCTTTATATGTATCCTATGATCTTTATGAAGATATTGAACGAGCCCAGGAAATAGTTGATCGAAACAATGTAATGCACCCGGGATTTGTGCCGGGCGGCGTTACCCTGGAGGTTTTAAGCCGTGAATAATGAAGAACTATTTTTAATAATTAATAATAAAAAATATTCCGGTTGGCAAAGTATGGCCGTGAGCCGTTCACTTGAGAACCTTTGCGGCCGCTTTTCTGTTTCCATTACGGATCGTTTTTCACCGAAACAAGACCCGTTTTTTGTGGATGATCAGGACGAATTTAAAATTTTAATAGGTAAGGATCAGGTAATGGCCGGCCACGTTGACACTATTGCGCCCAGCTTTTCAGCAAACGGCACAACGGTCGGCATTGATGGGCGGGATTATACGGCGGACCTGGTTGATTGCAGCGCGGTCCATGAACCGGGCAGCTTTAAAAATACCACGTTTAAAAACATGGTAAATATTTTACTTGATCCTTTTCTTATTGACGCCGTTTACGAGGCCGAACCGCCGACAGATAAATTTGATTTTGCAATTGATAGCGGGGAAACGCCTTTTAAAGTTCTGGATCGCCTGGCTAGTAAATACGGGCTTTTAATGCAAAGCAATACGGCCGGCCAGCTGGTATTTATTAAAAATGAATTTAAACGCGCCGAAACCGGCCTCGCTGCCGGCGACAATGTAATAAACGCCGGCGCCACTTATGATTTTACGGATCGTTTTTCTAAATATATTATCCGCGGCCAGGATGCCAGCAAGGGCGCCGGCAAGTGGGCAAAAAGCCAGCCACAAATTGAAGCCTCGATAATCGATCCGGGCGTGGCCCGTTATCGGCCTTTATTGCTGCAGGCCGAAACGAACGCAACAGCGGCCAGCTGCAAAGATCGGGCCCGCTGGGAGGCCACGATCCGCCGGGCCCGGGCAACGCGGGTAAATGTTGAGGTCAAGGGCTGGCGGCAAACCGGCAGCGACAAATTATGGGAAATCAATAAAATAACAAATGTAACAATACCCAGCCTGCAAATAGAAAATATTGATCTTTTAATATCTTCCATAGATTTTACAAAATCTAGCAGCGGTACATTGACGCGCCTGGGCCTGGTCCCGCAAGATTCATATTTAAAAGAACCGCCAGCGCCCATAAAAGAAAAAGTTAAGCGCCAGGGCAAGGGGAGGAAACGATGGCTTTAAATAGTGCCCTGGCCCAGTTAGAACGCTGGCTCAGTCCGTGGAAACAAAGAATTTTATTGATGGTCGGCAAAGCAATAATTAAAGCTGTAAAAGATACGGATAACCTACAGGTCGTACAGGTTCAATTAATGGGCAATGAAATAAAGGGGGATATTGAAAGAATACAAGAATACGGCTTTACCAGCCACCCGCCAGAAGATAGCGAGGCCGTGGCCGTGGCCGTGGGCGGCGATCGTTCTAATCTTTTAATTATTGCGACGGATAATTCAACCTATAGGCTTAAACTTGAAAAAGGCGAAGTCGCGCTTTATGATATGTTCGGCCAGTACATTAAATTTCAAAAAGATAGTAAAGTAATTTTTAAAAGTGATAAATTGCGGCTGGGATCTCCGGCTAGTGACGAGGCCCTGGTTTTGGGCGACGCCCTTAAATCATATTTGGATAGTTTTTTTACTGAGGTTTTTACGGCCTGGGTAGTTTCCGCCGGCGACGGCGGCCTGGCGCTAAAAACACTTTTTGAAACCTGGTCGGGAGCCCATACCCTAGATAATTATTTAAGTACAAAACATAAAACAGAATAATAGGCGAAAAAAATAAATGCAAAAAATAAAATTATCCGAAATCCAGGTATCAATAAAAACTCTTATAGGCATTTTTATTGCTGCCTGTACTTTTGTAGGTTCTGTTTTCGCAGCAATGAATTATTATTTTACGCCGCGATCTGAATTTAATTTAGTAAAGCAGGACGTAAAATGGCTACGCGGCTTTTTTGAAGAAATGATCGACGGTGCAAAAGCGCGCGGAATGGAAAAAATGAAACGTGCCGAAATTAAAGAGGATCGATAATGCCGGCAAGCAAACCAAGCGGAAAAATTGAGCTTAATCCTTCACACGCTTTATATAGTTATATAAAGGCGCTAATTGTTATTGAAGACGACGGCACGGTCCGGGAAATTGTTAGCGGCAAAACTGGATCATCCGTTACGGCCACGGTCGGCAATTCCGGGGATAAGGGCGCAACGGTTCAATGTGACGTTAATATGGAGGCGGAAATTGCCGTTTTAGATTTGGCAAATAACAGCGAATTTTCTCACGTAGTTTTTAGCGATCTGGATAGGCCGGCAAGCGGCACGACTCCGCTAATACTTTGTGTTACCGATGATCCAACCGATATGTCAAGGTCTTATAGTTGCGTTTTTGGAAATGATTATAGAAATTCAACCAATGTAAGAAATTTTTTACGGGGAGGCTGGTCGGGAACAAAAATTTCTTTAGATAATTGTGAACATGAAAACGGCGATTATGGAATTTGCGGCACGGCCGTAGATATTGACGGCGTGGGTGATTTTGATAGTAATATTTTTGATAGCCCGGATGAGTTCGGAACAGATACGGACGATTTAAACCAAACCTATGACGCCAATAATGGCAGCAATGATTATATACATTTAAAGCCGCCTAGCGCGGCAACGGAAACGCCGGTCGTTTATTATGGAATGATACTTAGTAAAAAATTATCTCAAACAGAATTTCAAAATTTAGATGCCGATCCCTGGGACGTGGTCCAGGAGGCCGCTGTAGCCGCAGCCGGCAGAACATACCCGAGGGGCGTCGGCCGCGGAAATTGCCGCGGCGTTGCATAGAATTTTAAAAAGGAGTTATAAAATGAACTTTGACAGAAAATACGCTACAGGAACCGGGGCGGACATTATTATTCCAATACCGAAAGCCGACTCGTCTGATTTTGCGATCGCTGCCGATTGGACGCCAGCTATCGGCGACGTGAAAATTTCTAAAGATGGAGGCGCCGCGGCAAATATCGGCACGCTGCCGGTTTTTGTTACAAATATTGGCTGGAAATTTGTCTTTACAAATGAAGAATTAACAGCAAAGCGGATCAATGTTAACGTAGTTGATGCGGCAACAAAAGTTATCAAAGATCAGCACCTTATAATTGAAACATACGGCCACGCCTCGGCTATGCACCCTTTTGATAAAAGCAATCCCATAAATGCAGCTGCAGGAATTGTTGAAAGCAATTTAAAACAGATCAACGGAAACGCCTCAAAAGTCACCGCCCTGGCAACGGCTATTAATACAGACTCTAACACGGTCGCCTCTGATTTAAAAAGAATTAAATCCCTTGCCGCAACCGTTAACAATCTGGAAAAAGATTATGATGGATCGGGTTATGACAAAATGTCAAACTTTAACGGTGGCAAAGTTTATTATAATAGCCTCAAGGGAACGGCCGGCACTACATTCCCGACAGGGACAGCCAAACAGCCTGCCGCCGATATTATGGACGCCAGAACGATAGCGAACGCCAGGAACCTCTCCGAAATTATGTGTAACATGGAAGGCGGCAACGCAACATTAAGCGCCGCGTTTGAAGGTAAAAAATTAATAGGCGTTTCTGGCTGGGGTAGCGACGCGGGCGTTATATCTTTAGGCGGCCAGGCGCACGCGAGAAATATTTTTAAGCATTTAAGCATAACAGGAAACGTTGACGGATATTACAATAAATTTATAGAATGCTTAATGCAGGATTTTAAAATATTAACCGGCAACGATGATATATTTCTTTTAATGTGCAATATTATCGGCAGCTTATGGCCCACTGGCGATCATACATTAATCAGCAAATCTTTTTTTGGCTACGATTCTACATTGTTAAATGATTTTGTGACCGTTGTCTGTGACGTGCTTTCCACGGATTCAAAAATATTTAACATAATCGACTGTGCCGGCAAAATAAAAATTACCAGCTTAACAGCTGCCGGCGCCGGAATAAATCTTTATGGTTTTAAAGGTGAAATAATAATTGATTCCACTTGTAACAACGGCACTATTAATATTAAAGGCGGCGGCGGCAAAATAACACAGGGCCAGACCGGCAGCTGTGTTGTAAATGTAAACGGTTTTGATTATGGCTTAACCCAGCAAGAGATCAGGGATTCAATGAAATTAACGCCCAGCACTGGCGATCCTGGTATTGGATCGGCAGATACGGAAGAATGGGACGGCGTTTATTTTGAAGATTTAACCGGATATACCGGGACCGCTTATCCCATTGGAAGGAAAACAAAGCCGTCGGATAACATGAATGATGCCGGGAATATTATGAGTGGAAATAATATTAATACAATGTTTATAAGATTGCCAGGCGGCAGCACAGTAACACCCGCGAGAAGCAATTCAAGATTTATCGGCGACTATACCTATAAGGGCCTTGTAAGTATTTATGGCGCCGGCGGCGGCACTTTTAATTATTGGGAAGGCTTAAAAATCAGAATGTATTACGATAATGGCAAATCCTATTTTTATAAATGTCTTTTCAGTCAAGATTTATATACAACGGATAGCGACAATATTTTTGATAATTGTATTCTTGATTGCGCGAATGGGATCAGGCCATATACAGCATGGTTTTTTAAAACCTGTTATTTTAAAAGCGGCGACTTTAATATGCAGGATAACGGATCGCATATTTTAAAAAATTGCCGCGGCAGGCTGGTAATTAAAAATATGGCAGGTGGAATTTTAAATATTCATAATTTTAGAGGCGAGATCGATATTCAGGCCACTTGTACCGGCGGCACTATTAATCTTTTCAGCGGCGGCGGAAAATTAACAGATAACAGCGGCGGCGGCTGTACGGTTAATAATGAAGGCTTTGACACTTGTGCAATAGTAAGCCAGCAAGAGATCAGGGATTCTATGAAACTGGCGCCGACTGCAGGCGCGCCGGCAGCCGGGTCCGTAGATAAGCACCTTGACGATATTGAGGCGGATACAAACGAAACGCAAACCAAACTCCCGGCCACAACGATCGCGGCAGCTGGCGACAAGATGGATGTAATTGACGAACTGAAACACAAAGCCGGATCAAGCGGATATAACCGCGTGACTGACAGCTTTGAAGCGATCGGGGAAAAGGCCCAGGATATTATTGCAAAATCGGTTCTAAAGGATGTGTTATTTAATAGAAACGTATTAACCAGGCACCCGGCAGGGCCCGGAGAAGATAAGCCGAAAACGATCGCAGTAGGCGCCGGCGGCGCGGAGGGCACCGTTACTACAACAATAGATGGTAATGGAAATCTGCAGCAAGAAACAATTGCATAAAAAGGAATAGCCTTTTATGGCTTATGAAACCTTAATCAGTGTAGAATTTGTAGAAAAGCATACCATTGATAGCCATATCTGGGTTTTAGAAGGCGTCGAATATGTTGTTATCGGCGGCATTTCAATTTATAACATTGACGACGAAATCCTGGCCGCGATCCTGGTTTCCCTTTTTTCGGATCGCCGCGTGCCCTTTGACGGCGATCCGCCCTTAACGCCTGGCGACCGGCGCGGCTGGTGGGGTGATAATACCCTTGAACCAAACGATCGGATCGGCTCCCGCTTGTGGACCCTGGGCCGTTATAAATTTGTAAATGAACAGGTGGAAACCGAGGCCGAGGAAATTATTAATGAAGCGCTGCAATGGATGTTAACTGACGGCGTGGCAGAAAATATTTTTATAAAAATAACGCGCCCGGATAACTATACATTTATTTTTGAAATAACAATAAAGCGGCCGGGGATTGAAAAGCTGGGTAAATATCAATTTGCCTGGAAAATAACAGGCAATATAATAGGAGCCTAATTATGCCTTTTGCACGACCGACCTTATCTGAATTGGTTAGCAGGATCGAAAGCGATATATTAAGCCGCGTTGTTACTGGTTTCGGCATATTGCGGCGATCTGTAGTTCGCGTGCTGGCCCGGGTTTTCGGCGGCGCCGTTAATCTTACTTATGGTTTTATTGACTGGTTATCAAAACAATTTTTTGTTACTACGGCGGAAACGGAATATTTAGAAGAACACGCGCTCAAGTGGGGAAAAACCAGGCGCCAGCCTACTTATTCAGAAGGCACCGCAACGGCAACGGGCACCGATGGGACCGATATTCCAGCCGGCACAAAATACAATGATGCCGAGGGCCTGGAATTTGAAACGCAAACCCTTGTTACAATATCCGGCGGCCAGGCCACGATCACGGTCCGGGCCCTGCAGACCGGCGCNNGCGCGGATAGCAACCACGATGAAAATGAAATTTTAATCCTGGCCTCGCCCATTGCCGGCATTGATGATCAGGCCATAGTTGACGCCGGCGGAATATTGGGCGGCGAGGATCTGGAAAGTGACGATGATTTCCGGGATCGTATCTTAACCAGAATTAAAAACCCAGGCATGGGCGGCCGCGATACGGATTATATACAATGGGCAAAAGATACGCCTAGCCTCGGCGTGACGCGTGCCTGGGTATATACAGAATTTAGCGGCCCGGGAACTGTAGGCATTTTTTTCGTACTGGATAACCAAACGCCTATTTTTCCAAACCCGACGAACGTGGCAGCCGTACAGGCGAACATTGATCAGCATACGCCAGCCACAGCCAGGCCGACCGTTTATTCACCTACAGAGAGAAAATTTGGCTTAACAATGAACTTAACGCCGAACACGGCCGCAGTACAGCAAGCCGTTAAAGATAGCCTGGTTACTTTTTTTAGAAAAAATACGTCCGTGGGAATGATTTTATATAGAAGCCAGCTAGATGAGGCGATCAGCGTGGCAGCTGGCGAAATTAATCATTTAATTACCGATATGGAAATTGACAGCGTGCCTGTAACAGTGGGCGATCAAACTTTCGGATCAAACGAACTGCCTACAATTGATCCGGCAGATATTAATTTTAATTAATTATGATTTGGGACCCGAAATTTAAAGATACTGATTACGCCCGGATGCTTATAAAATTACAGCCGCCAGGCGACGTATTTCCGCGGACCGAGCCGAACGTGAATTTTTCTTTTATGCTAGGTTTTGCCCAGGAATTGCGGCGGATAGATGAACAAATAAACAAGCTGATCCGCGAGGCGCACCCGGGCGAAACCGATCAGCTGATCGCGGAATGGGAAATTGATTGTGGCTTTCCGGACGAATGCTATGATATTCCAACTACATTAAGCGCCAGGCGCCAGCAATTAGTTAACCGGCTTATATTTCCGGGCCACATAACGACCGGCTGGACCGATACTGGAAACGTTACGGCCGGCAGCCCGATCATTGCGGGCCTGGCCGATACTACGGATATATTGATCGGCGACGCGGTTCATGTTTCCGCCGGCTTTGAAGGCGGCAAATATTTAGTAATTGATAAAACGGCCAGCACGATCACCCTTGAACAAACCGCGCTTAAAGATGCAACCGGCGCCGCGTTAACCGGTTATTTTTATACGGCTGAACCATCAGAACGCTTTTTAAAACGCCTGTTAATTCTTTTAGGCTATACTTTTGTTTCAATAGAATATTTTGACGCCTTTCAGCTGGGCCCGCTGCCGACCGGATATACCAGCACCGGCGATCCGCAGAATGGATCAGATATAATTATAAACGTGGTTAGCACGGCCGGCCTTAACGTGGGCGACTATCTATGGGTTTCGGAGGGCTTTGATATAACCGGCGATGATAAAAAGGAATTAAAAGTTTTAGCAAAAACGGCCAGCACGATCCAGGTGGACCGCAATGCCATAGCAACGGCAACCGGCGCCGATTTGATCGGCTATCCATTTCAGCCGTCCGGAATGGGCGATCCACTGGGCGACGCGTATTTATTTACAGCTAAAATAAAATTTAGCCTGGGATCTCCGCCGGCCGATACGGATACTTTATTAAAATGTGTTTTCAATAAATTAAAACCGGCGCACACTGTATTTTTATATGAAGTTGTTTAAAAGGAGTTTAAAATGAATAGAGTAGATAACAGCACCGCAACGCCTGGCGGCTGGTCTGATAGCGGCGACACTTCCATAGGCAGCCCTGTAATTTCAAATCTTGCCAGCACCGGCGCCGTTAATATCGGCGACTATGTAATAGTAGGAACCGGGACCGAGGGCTTTCCGGACGTGGGTTTGTTAAGGGTAATTGCCAAAACAGTAAATACAATTACTGTCCACGTTAACGCAACGGCAAACCAAACAGGGAAAAGCGTGCAAAGTTTGTCCGGGATGTACACGGACGGCGTGCCCGGTGTAACCGCCCGCACGATCTTAAATTCTAAACAAATGTGTCTGATCCAAGAGGAGATCATTTTTCTTTTAACCAAAGGGGGCGCCACGCCTTCAAATGATTTTTATAACCAGCTTTCAAAAGTTGTTATAACAACAAAGGGCGGCACAATAACCGAACCGCTGGCAGTAAAGCGCCTTGACTTAACCAAGCTGGTAACAACCAGCCAGGCCGATAGTACAGAAAATTTAAAAATATACGGCGGCCAGTATAATATAACTACGCTGGCCGTGGCAACTGCTAAAATATTGACAATGCTGCCGGCCGGCGCCGATGCAAAGCCGATGATCGTACAAGCCAATATTTTATTTACATATAACGGCAGTAATTACAGCGCAAATTTTAGCCTGGCAGCAAAGCGCGGCGAGGCCACAGGGCCGCCCGAGGATCATAAAACTTTTATAATGCCGGCGAAAATAGATCAAGGATACGCGCACGCCAGCACGCCAGTAAACCAAAATTCAATTTATGTTTTTGTGCATAGTCAATTAGCAGACAATTTTTACGACGGCACTGATCCGCGAAATGAAAGCCCACAAATAATCATATTGCACGATCGTATTTTAATAAGAAATAGCCATACTGTAAATAGTATTACAAATATTAACGCGCTTATAAAAATAACAAACGCCGATTAATGAAAAATTATTTTAAGAAAAAAGAGTTTTTAAAATGGCCGGCCCGGCCCAGCCGGCGCCAGGTTTTTTTATTAAATTATTTCTGGAATAATTTAAATATAATCAGGGCCGAACTGAAAGCGCCGATCATTATTACCAGCTTTAACCGTTCGATCCAAAAATACCGGTCCATGAAAGCCCGCGGCCTTTACCCCTCGCCTACCTCTGATCATTTTTGGGGCCAGGCGGTGCCCTGCCAGCTGGATAAACATAAAAAAATTTATGGACCGTATTTTACGGAAAGCGCCGGCGCCGCGGATATTGTAACGCCTACTATATCGGTTTTCTATGCTTTCAGGTTGATCGTAAAAATGGCAGTTACCGGCGTGGTTAATCTGGGCCAGGTTATTTATGAAAAGCGCCGGCACCCGACGCCGGCGGAATGGATACACTTGTCAAACCCGCGCGATCATATATTCAATAAAACCTATCTTGAAAAAACAGGCGGTTTAAAAAGAAAATTTTTAACTTCTAAAAACGGCGGCAAAACTTACCGGGTTTTTTCATTTTGACCTTTAAAGATTTACCAGGTAAAAAGCCGCCTCATGGAGGCAGGAAATGGAAAATATTGATCTGGTTCAAATCATTACTGGCGTGGTTTCGATCGCGTCTGCCGTTGCCGCAATAACAAAAACGCCGGGCAAACGTAGTAAAGTAAATAAAATTTACCGGCTGATCGACTTGCTGGCGCTGAATATCGGCCGTGCAAAGGACCGGCCGGAATAGGGGGACCCGTTTTGGACCGCCTTTGCGGGAAACCCGAAGGGCCGGCCCTGGCAATGCCACGGCGGCCCTTTTTTTATTTTGGAAAACCGATTTTAAGGATCGGACGCCTGATCCGGCGTATGGGCCGGCCACGCCTGGCCCTGGGCCGGCCGGTTATTTATGGATTGAAAACACGGCGGCCGCGGAGCCTGGGACAGCAAGCTAAAAAATTCCGGGCCATAGGCCAGGCCAGCCAGATCGGCGTTAGGCTGGGCCCGGGTGAAAAATGAGGGCAATAACAAGCCATATCTTTTGAATTTTCGGCCATTTTTCGCCTATTTGGGCAATTAACGGCCTCCAGCTTTTCAAGGGCCAGATCAACGGCGCTTTTAGCCTTTTTTCGCCGGTTTTGGTTTTCCTGGGACATAGTGAAATTACGCCTTTCTATAGACATTAAGGGGTTATCTAGGCCAGCCAGGCGCGATCCAGTGGTAAGGGGTGCCCAGCTGGCCCAGGCCCTTAAAAGGGCTTAAAACGCGCCGCCGGATAAGGCAGGGTCCAGGCCCAGGCCCAGGCCAGGGCCAGAACGCCCAGGCGGGCCAGGCGCCGGCCGGATCGCTGCAGCCGGCCGCGCTTGCGCCAGATCACGATCATTGAAGGAAAGGGCGCCGCGGACCTGGCGCCCACAAATTTAACCCGGCCTTTTAAAAAACGGATTTCAGCGCCCGATCTGTAAACCCATTGATGAAACCATTTAGTATCCGTGCGCGCTGCCAGCAATGCCACGGTCGTCGCCCTGCCGGCCAGGGCCTCCTCGTGCGCCTTTTTAACAAAAGCGGCCGCCAGGGAAAACGGCGGATTTAAAAAACAATTTCCGCGCCATGTTTTCTTTAAAGCATCGTCGGCCGGCGAAAAGAATTTTTTGCATTTAGCATTATCCGCCCGGGCGGCAACATCAAGGGTAAATTTAAATTCTTTATTCAGCTGATCAAACAATGCCGGCGGCGTTTCCCAGTCGTCTTTATTTGAACTATGATAAACTTTCATAATTAAACCTTGATTAAATTTTTACGTTCAAATTTTTCGACCTCATCCCTGGAATATAAAACAGTTCCTTCCAGTTTGGTAAAACGCGGGCCCTTGCCCTGGGCGCGCCAGTTCGCCAGCGTGCCTCTTGATACACGCCCGCGCCAGCGCTTGATCAATTCGTCGGCAGTAAAAAATTTTTCATTGTTTGCCATTTACCAGCTCCCCTTTCTCAATCCAGTAGGCAGCACCGCCGATCTTATTCATTGCCGGCATAGCCTCGCGCCTGGGCAATGACATAAATACGATCGCCGGCTGATCCGCCCGCAGGATTGCGCTAAATAATCCGTTGCGTTCATCACCGACTATTATATCGGCTCCATCTATTAAGATAAGCTGGGCACCTTCCATTTTACCGAGGGCCAGCTGCAGCACGGCCCGGGCCTGGAATTTTTCAGAGGCACTACATAAAGGCACCGGCCGATCGTTCATATAAAAATTATAATCCGTGTCCATACGAACGGTCGCCCAGCCTGCAGCCTGGCATAAATCCGAAAGGCTTTGATTAAAAGGCGTGATCGCCTGATTTAATTTTGTTTTCCTTAAACCATCCGGCCCGAGAATATCCTGGATCGATTTATTGGCAACTATGCCGGCGGCCAGCTGATCAGCTTTACGTTTATCCAGTAGCGCCCTTAAATCGGCCTCGGCTTTTTCCAGCTTTGCGCGAATATCGTCAACCTTGCCGGCCCATTTTTTACCCGCGCCTTTTTTTCCCAGCTTTTCTAATTGTTCGGCGGCGCCTTTACAAACGGCCAGCTTTTCTTGTGTTAAAACCTGTTCTCTAAAAATCTTCTTTTTCGTTTCGCGGGCCTTTTCAAGTTCGCCGCCGGCTTTGCGTAATGCTGCAGCGCGATCGTCAATTTCTTCCTGGGCCGGTTCTTCATAAGGCTCCAGCTTGCCGCCAGGCTTTAACTGCAGCAATCCGCCGCAATGTGGACACGCTAACTCGGGCGGCATATCTGAAAGCCTGGTAAATTCTTTTTGTGCCGCGTCCTCGGCCCTGGTTGCAATATCAAGATCGGCGGCTATCTTTTTTAAATCCTTTTCATAAGCCGCAATGGCGCCCGCGTCTTTTTTCAGCTGATCGATAGCCTGATCCGAAACCGCGGCCGCTGCAATACCAGCCTCCAAATCCTTTTTTAGTGTATCAATATTTTTCTGCAGCGTGGCCGGGTCTTGTGCCTCAAGCGCGGAATAAAAAGCAGCCGGGACCCAGCTGGCCGCTTTTTTCGATCCATATCTTTCACCTGTTATCATTTCCCATTGTGCCTTTAGGCCGACGCCTTTTTCTTGTGCCCTTGCGTACATAGTAGTAAAACCGGAAACCGTCACGGCGCGGCACAATTCCGCTGAAATATCCGCCGGAATATCCGCCGCTTTTAATTCCCGGGCCAGGTCCGATCCAGTAGGCTCCGCCTTTATATAATTGGTAATAAGATCAGCGCGTTCTTTTTTCTGGAAATCCAGGATCGAAACCAGGCCGGCCGCAATTTTTGAAATATGCTTTAATGCAGGGCCCTCAGTAATATATTGACAATCCGGCCAGGTTAAAACGGCAGTACTTTCACCGTTTATAATTTTGCAGCTGCCATTTTTTGCGCCTTCTCTTACCAGCTTTTTAATATCCCTTTTCAACAAATCCGAAACCGTAACTTTTTCACCGGTTAAGACTGCCGCCAGGGCCTCAGCAATGCTGGTTTTACCCTGATGGTTTCGGCCGCCGATAAATGTAATTTTATTATGTTCAAAATCTGCAGCCGAAACACCGCGATAATTTCTAATAAATATTTTCATGCCACCTCCTTAAAATAATGAAAGTTTTTCGCTACCCTGGCCGCCCTGGCCGCCCTGGCTTTCCGGAGGGGCCTCCGCGGATTCCGCCGGGGCCTCCGGCTGGGCCAGATCGGGCGCGGGGCCTGATCCGGGGCCCTGTCCAGGATCGCCGCCGGTGCCCTGGTCCGGGCCTGGGCCTGGGCCTGTAGCTTGATCATGCTTTTTATCCTTTGCCGGCCGGCCGCGTGTTTTTTTCTTTTCAGGTTGCTTTTTTTCCGGTTTGGTTTTATCGGTTTCGGCCGGCGGCCCGCTTTCCGGACTTGTTAATTCCGGCGCGCCGCTTTCAGGCTGGGCGCCTGGGCCTGGCTTATGCCTTTCCGCTGCAGCATCCGGGTAAAATTCGTCTTCAACTTCTGCCGCGGTTTCTTCAAAACCGGCAGCCTCAGAGGATATTAAACGCCTGGCCTCGGTTTCTATGTTATCAATTCTTAAATTGTGCGTTGTATCTTTTAAGGCGCGTTTATATCCTGCAGCCTGCAGGGCCTCCATGTTGCCGCGAAATTCAACGCCCACAACATAAACCGTCTGGACCCTGCCGTCTGTAGGGCTGGTTACTGTTTTGGGCCGCAAGGTTAAGAATAGCGGCAGCCCGGAAAGATAGCCGCCTGAAATACGTTTTATTAATGAAAGCGATCCCAGGATTTGCACGACTGAATTATAAGAAGTAGTACGAAATTTCCAAACGCCGCCCACAATATCGGCGCCGGTTATAATACAGGAAAGCGATCCGTTAATTTTGCATTTATCTTTACCCGTATAAGTAGGCTCCTGCCGATTGCAAGGGCACCCGCACTCGGTCCGGCTGTTATCCTTATTTAAGTAATGGGCCTTTTCGCCGTCGCCGTGGCAAAATAAACGGGCGCCAGTATAACAGGCATAGCGGGTCTGAAAATTTAAATCAATTTCATTATACAATAAATAGATTGGGATTTCCGTCGGCGCCTCGCCTAACATTTCATGTATTTTTTCATCTTTGATAAAATTGTTTTTATCATCGCGCTTGCTGCCGGTTATTACGAAATGATCCAGTTTTTGCGGCAGCTGGTATTTACCGGAACCGTCGCGCTTATCGCGCCACTCGCCTTTTATCCCGATCTTGATTTTGCCGCGCTCAACCAGGCCCGGGATAAGGTTTTTAATTGTTAAATTTTTTTCCATGAAAGACCTCCTTTTTGGTTAAAACCACCTTTTATGTTTTTTAGGAAAATTAAAAAATATTTGCAAAAAGATAACCAGGCCGAAACCGACGGCCGTGCCGATCCACGGTCCGCGCTGTATAATTTCAGAATGAATTAGGCCCAGGGCAGCCGCGCCGGCCAGCAATGAAATAAGCAAGCGAAAAATTTGATATGCCATTTAACCTCCTTATAAATAAATTATACGTGGCGCTTTACATTTTTTATTTAAGTTTTTATATGCTATTTTAATCAGCCAAGAAAAAAGATAAATATTTCTGGCCGCCTGTTTAGCGGTCGGCGCCACTGATTGAAAAGCGCGGCTAATTTGATTAATATTATAACGCATCTGATCGCCTGCCGTCCATTTAGGTAAAAATTTCATATTGCCTCCTATTATTTTTTTATTTCTGAATTACAGAATTTACATTCTGCAGTTAACGGCGAATATATTCTATTACATTCCGGGCATTTCCAGCCCGTAGATAATGCCTTATGGGCCATATATTCGTCGTTGCCTATTCCTTCAAACGGGCAGCCTGCAGCGTGCGGCTGGCTTATCAAATCTGCTTTGCAAACATCACAAATCATTAAATACCTCCCAGCGGACAGAAATCAGTTTTATAGCAGCTGCAATATTTGGGATTACATAACATACTTTTTGGATTTGCGGCAAAGGCCCAGGGATCTCCGGTTTCTTCAAATTCTTTTATATCCCGGATCATTTTTTTTATAATTTGAAATGCCGTACTTTCCGCCAGCTGTAAATTATAATTAACCGTTGAGGCGCCCGGATATGGTTTATCAATACGCACCCTGGGACAAAAATCGATCGCCAGGCCGCCGGCCTGGCCGCCGTTTGATCTTTTCAATAACGAATAGCCGCCCAGCTGGGCAATGAAAGAGGCAAAGCGGCCGGTTTTCAAATCCCGGATCATTGCCGGCGTGTTAAAATCCAGGTGCCCGGTTATAGTGGCCTCCCCCAGCTTTGCTTTTAATGCTTTTTCAGTAGCCAGACCCTCCACGTTTAGGCCCGGCGCTATTTCATAATAATAAGATCGTGTTATAGTTTGTATTTGTTTCTCGGCTGCATTATTATTGGGCGTTATATCGTCGTACATAGCGCCCTCGGTTACTGCCTTTTTATATTGAACAATGCCGGCCTCCTGGGCCTGGCCCAGTTCTGCCGGCCTGCCCAGGTGGCACATTCGATCGACTATATGCTGGGCGCCGGCATGGGCGCCCTGGCCGATTGCTGCAGCAACGCCAGGCGGGTATTTATTAACAGAAAAGCCGGCGCCTTTAATCTGATAATTAAAAACACCGGCCGCCGCGCGCCTGGGACAATCTAAATAAAAAGGTAAGCTGGAAACCCTGATCCTGATCATATCTTTACAGCCGAGATCAAATTACTTAAATCCATTTTGGCTTTATAATAACAAAATTTATAATGATTGAATAATCTTTTTTCCGGCGTACGTAAAAGCAGTCGATAATAAAAAACAGTTCTTTTTCTTAGCCGTTCGATTTCACCGGCCGCCCGGAATTTTTTAATTAATTGCATGGGACCTCCTTTACCTGGTAAAATTTTACCGCCTATAGTCGTTAATATATAATAATGATTAATAATTATCAATAATTATTAATAATTTTTTTTCACGAAAACATTGACTCTGGGCAGCCGATTTTTTAAATTAAAAATATGAAATATATTTTACGCGATTACCAGGAACACGACGTCCAGCAATTGCGCGCTGCATTCCTGCAGGGATATAAAGCGCCGCTTTATGTATTGCCGACCGGCGGCGGGAAAACGATCGTATTTTGCAACATAATAGAAAACGCTGCAGCAAAGGGCCGGCGTGTTATGGTTCTGGTCCACCGTAAAGAATTGCTGGATCAGTGCGCGGAAAAATTGATCGATATAGGCGTCCCGCACGGTTTGATCCGCGCCGGCCGGGTAATGACAAACGAACCGATCCAAGTTGCAAGCGTGGATACATTGATCCGCCGGCTGCACCTGGCCCAGCAACCGGATTTAATTATTTTTGACGAGGCTCATCATTGTATTAAAGGTAATAAGTGGGGCCGCGTGGCCGCCCATTTTTCAAATTCTTTTTTACTGGGCGTTACGGCCACGCCGATCCGTACAAACGGCGACGGCCTGGGCGTAAACTACGAGGGGTATTTTGATACAATTATAAAAGGCCCTTCAATCCGGCAGCTGATCGACGCCGGCTGGCTTTCCCAGCCCATTATTTACGCGCCGCCCGTGGACCTGGATTTAAAGGGCGTGCGTGTTCGCATTGGAGATTATATAACCGGGGACCTGGAAGATCGGCTCGATAAGATAACAATAACCGGCGACGCGGTTCAGCACTATAAAAATATTTGCCCGGGCGCGCCGGCCCTGGCTTTTTGCGTTTCAATAAAACACGCCGCGCACGTTGCCCAGGCTTTCAATGTTGCCGGCATTCCGGCCGCAAACCTGGACGGCACTATGTCAAACCAGCAACGGGATCACCGGATCAAATCCCTGGGCAATGGGCAGCTGAAAGTTTTAACCAGCTGTGAAATAGTTAGCGAGGGGACCGATATACCGATCGTAACTGCAGCCATATTATTAAGGCCCACTAAAAGCCTGGGCCTTTTTCTGCAGCAAGCCGGCCGCGTATTGCGAATACATGAAAAGAAAAAAAATAGCATTGTACTGGATCATGTAAATAATACGGCCAGGCATGGCCTGGTCGATGAAGTTCGCAGCTGGACCCTGGCGCCCACTAAATCAGAATTTGAACGCCGCAGCAACGGCGAAAATATTGAACGGGTCCGGCAATGCCAGCAATGTTATGCTGTTTATCCATTATACCGGGACGCGTGCCCGCAATGTGGCGCCTTATGGGTGCCTAAAGAAAGAAAGATTGAACAGCGCCCAGGGGAATTAAAAGAAATAACACAAGAGGAGGCCCTGGCCCTGGCCCAGCAAAGGCACCGGCGCCAGGAACAAACCCAGGCCGGCGACCTGGAGGCACTTAAAGAATTAGCAAAGCAGCGGGGATATAAGCCAGGCTGGGCCGAGCATATCTGGAAAGCCAGGCAGCGGAAAAAACGCCAGGAGGCGAATAGATTTTTTTAATGGCAGGAAAAAAACCACAATTTTTAATTTTTAAAGAAATCGGCGGCCGGCCGGATGTTCGGCTATTCCGTAATAATTGCGGGACCGCGATAATGCCGGACGGCAGTTATGTAAAATATGGCCTATGCAATCCGGGCGGTTCTGATCTTATAGGCTGGCGATCCATTACAATAACGCCAGATATGGTCGGCCGGCGCGTGGCCCTGTTTACTGCCATTGAGGTAAAATCCGGCAAAGGGCGCCCGGATAAAGATCAAAGAAACTTTATAAAACAAGTGAAAAAGGCAGGCGGCCTGGCCGGCGTGGCCCGGTCGCCGGCGTCGGCTGAAAAAATTATTGATTTACCGAAAGATAATATATAAATTAATAGTGCGAACCTTCTTTTTTTTCTGCATCTCTCTAAGGGACAGTTAAAACCCGCCGGGCGGCTTTTCTGGCGGGTTTTCTTTTTGCCTAAATAAATATGTTTTCTGGATCATTTCTTGATGATAAGAACATTTAGCCGGCGTATCTTTAAGGGCGCACGGATCAACCGGGCATTCCTTTTTATAAAACGTACAAGGATCGCCGTTAAAATTTAATTTTTGCGGGGTCAATTTTTTTGAAAGCCTCTTTTAATTCGCCGATTAATACCGTAGCCACTTGCTCGATTACCAGCTTATTAAAACAAGGATAGCATAAACGATTTTCTAGTATTATTTGTGTACCGTTTTCGTTCACAGTTTTAAAGTCAATAAAATCCTGGCCGTTAGTAATTTTGCATTTACATAATTTACAATTCATTATTCATTCTCCGTATCTAAATAGCGTGCCGCTATTTCATAAGGAACCATAACGCCGCGCGCCGGCGGCTGGCCTGGCAGAAAAACCCGCGGCGTTATTGTTTGGGCGCTATAAATTTTATCATCTATTTTTTCCCTAATTCTTTTTAACCATTTAGCCCAGTTCGGCGAGTATTGCGTATCTTTTAACCATTGCTGAATATACCAGTTATTATTTGCTATAATGATCCACGGCCGGCCGTCTTCATATTTATATAAAACGCCGTAACGCCTGGCCGTTTCAATTGCATCTTTTTTGGTTAATACAGAATAATCCGGCATATCAAATTTATCTTTTGGTATTTCCTCCGGACCGGAATAAGCGGCTTTCATCAATTCCCATAAATTGCGATCTTTCAGCTGGCCGGCTTTTACCGTAACAATCCGCTGCAGTATTTGAATTAAGCAATTGATTTCATCTTTAACATAGCGCTGGGCTCGTTCATCGGTCCAGTCACCCCATTTTAAAAATTCCCTGGAATTATCTAACTGGGCCAGGCTTTCAGTAGCTAAACAGTGCGCGGCGCCTAATAGCACGCCGTAAACGTCGCCGAACCGCTGGGAATCAAGCTCGTCCCGGGCCGCTTTTGTATAAACTTCTATATTGTGTTTTATGGCAGGCAATATATGAAAAATCCTGGCCCGCAGCCGGCCGCAATATTCCGGGTTTAATCTTTCCTGTATTTCACGTTGCATAATTTCCCATTTTATCTCTGTATTAGGCTCGGTCATTTCCAGGTTTACAATCCGGGCAACATCGGCAGCCAGGCGGCTATTATTTGAAATGCTGGCTAGGCAAAAGCAAGATTGAACATTAAACCGCTGGACCGCGCCGCGCGGCGTGCCCTTTAAAATGTTGCCGCCGTCCGGGCTGGCGCTTGATCGCATTAATTCTATAACGTTATCCATTCTAACCTTGCCGCGCTGGTCCATACTTTCGGCCTCATCAAATAAAATAGGAAAACTGCAGTTATTAACGGCCTGGCGCAAACCGGCCTCCGTAGTTGAGCCTTCAATAAAAATTGAAATGCAGTCGCCCAGGCACGGCCTAACCACTTCTTTTATTATACTGGATTTCCCGCAGCCTTGAGGGCCATTTAACCAAACGTGCGGCCGCCAGGGCAGGGCACCGCCCATAATTCCGGCAACAATAAAGCCGGCCATTAAGCGGGCGTTTATATCGCGGGCCCAGGCAAACCGTTCTAATATATTAAGCAATTCAACCGACGCACTAACAGGCAACGGATCGAATTTTTCCCTTTCCCTGGTCCGCCACTTTTCATAAATATAATTGCTGTTAAATTTTGCCATACTGGTAACTTTGCCGTCCACAACCAGGCGATCGCCCAGGTGTATAATAAAACGTTTGTTATCCCGCCAGATACCAGGCCCGCGAACATTTTCGCCGCCGGCATAAACGCCGGCTTTATTTGAAAGGGTCCAGATTAAAAAACGTTTTACCGCTTTCCAGTCCACGCCGGATCGATATGTTTCCCATTGACCCGTTGTTTGATTTTTTCTTTTTTTCTGTACGGTCCAGGTATCTTGCCAGAAATCGATCGGCGCCAGATATCCGGTTATATGTTTCTCGTCGTGCTGTTCATATCCCAACTTAACAATTTGCTGGGACCCTTCCGGCAAATAATAACAAAAAGATCGATCATATCCCAGGACCCGGAATGGATAAAGATCGGCGTCGAATGCTTTTGAATTTTCCGGCGGCGCCGGCGCCTGGGCGCCCTCCTGGCTTTCGGCCGGCGGCCCGGGCGGCAACTTAATAGGCTGGACCGGATCTCTTAAATTTTCTTTTAAATATTTTATTGTAGGCTCAAGCTGCCAGCCTTTAGCAATGCCGGTGCCCAGGTGAAAACCTTTAGGCGCCTGCAGCGGCGGTTTTACAACCTTAACGCCGTTAACAAAGTTCTTTATAATCATTCCTATTTCATCGGCGGCATTAATGCCAGGCTGATCATTGTTAGGCCAGATAACAACGCGCCGGCCTTTTAGCGGTTTCCAGTCAACGGCTTTTATATCTTTTATATCACTGGGCCAGGTAATAACCACAACCAAATTTTTAAACAGGGCCCTCGCGGAATCGGCGATCTTTTCATCTTGCACAATTAGAACCTGGTCGCCAGGATTTGCCGCCAGCAATTCCAGGCCATAAAGCGGCCGCGGTTCTGGAAAGGGCGCCCATTGCCAGGCCCGGGCGCCTTTTTCATTACTGCAGTAAACAGCTGAATAAATTTGAATTGAGCCGTCTTCTAAATTAAAATGATAATTAAAACCCAGGCTTTCGCCTTTTCTATTTTTATAGGCCCAGGAATGGGCCGGATTTCCTAATTTAAAATGTTTATCAAAAGGCGCCGGCGCGTCTGCAGGCACCGGCAAAATAGGCGTCCACTTTTCAGAAGTCATTACTTGTTACTTGTGTATTTAATTCTCTTTCCCATTGTTCAATTTTTTCTTTATTGTTTTTTATCCATTCTCTACAGGTTTTTTTATCTGGAAAATGATCCTTGTTAAACCTAATAGAAACAATTGCCAGCTTATTTTTTACTTTTGCAACTATTAAATAAATGCTTTTTATTTCTGTTTTTATCCTTCTAAATGAATAATCCTTAACCATCCGGACGGCGTGTTCGTTCGTTGCCGCAACTTCATAGGTATAGGTACTATCAAATTTTTGTGTAATATATTCCATAAAAATTTTTTATTTAAAATGTTTTTCAGAGCAAGATTTACAATAAAAAATACCGCAATAAAAACAACGATAAGTCCAGAAAAAATTAACGCGCTTATAACAACCGCCGCACGTAATTTTAATACCCATTATTTTTTTATATATTTCATCATATTGTTTTCTTAATTTAACCCGCTTATCAATTATTTCATGTTGTTTATTATTCATAGTTGCCCTCAATATCGATCATTTCATCAAAGCGTTTCGGATATTGCCGCTTTAAAAATTCCCTGGCAATCTGATCGGGATCGCCCTGGTCACCCACAACCGTTATCTTATGATCAAAAGCCTGCTCGCCTATAATAACGGATTTAACGCGCACTATAGATTTATTTCCAGGTCTTTTGTTCTTTTCCACCCTTTGCCTCCTTGCCGGTTTTCAACATACTTTTTATAAATCTGTTATGTTCATCTAGGATCAGATCAACCAGATCGTCCAGCTTGCGGACCCGCCAGGCGTTGTAATGGATGCGAATAAAGAAATAAAAAAGAATAATAGCAACGACCCTATAATTCCCATTCCAAGAAAAATAACAGGCGGCAAAATAAATTAAAAATTCAATCAATACTATTAGTGGTTTCATGCTGGTCTTCCCTTTGCCTGGCTATGCGTTTTTTTATAATTGATCTAAAGCCGCGGTGACATTTATAACATCTTGCCGCATTTTTTCTCCTGGCAATTAAATTTTTTTTAAGCCGGCGGCCGCAATCAATACAGCGCCGATCGCTTAAATCGGTATGCTTAAAAAGTTTTTTCATTAACCCTCCCGGGAACCTGGTCCATTTTCTAGCGCGATCTGCTTTGCAGCCTGGCGCTGGTATCCTGCCGGCACCGCAGTATTAAGGCCGGCCGTGACGACTTCTTTTTCTGTTTTGGCCTCGGCCGCGCAATAAATTTTTAAGGCCCGTTTTATAGCGCGCGGCACCTTTACATTAAGAACCTCGTCCATAAGAAACACCTCCTTAAAAGTTATAAATAATATTTTGAGCCTACTTCTTTTGATTTGTTATTGAAAGTTTTAATTATTGCCTGGCTTAAATCAATGCCTAATCTTGCGGCCAGTAAATCAGCGTATATAATTGTGTCTGCTATTTCCTGGGCAACTTTTTCTATAGTGCCGTCGCCGCGTTTTAATTTTTTTACTGCATTACACGCCTCGCCCATTTCCCCAGCCATTGCCACGGCCCAGTCAGTAGGGCTCCAGGATTTTAAAAGATGCCACGTTTCCTCACACCTGGCGACGTTCTGTTTTCGCAATCTTAATAAATCCACAAAGCCTCCAGTTTATATTTTTTGAAAAGTTAATTTTGTTCTTGCCCTTTCCGGCTCGTGTAGGTTTCGCGTTTTAAAACTTTCAACTATAAATTTCCAGCCGTTGTCGTCAAGGTAATGGGATAAATCAGTTTTTTCTTTGTGATAATCACAAACCTTTAGGCCGATCGCCCACTGGGCCGGCGGCGACTTATAATCTGCCGGCGAATATAATAATAAAATAGGATACCAGGCGGCCGGATTTTTACAACTTACTTGATCACAGTTCATCAATTCTCCTGTTTAAATTTTAGCAACATCCTTTATTGAAAACCAAATCTCAAAACCGGTCGCCCTGGGTTTAGTATAACGATGATCCAGTATTTCAATTTTCACAAAGCGCCGATCGTTATGATATTCAACCAGGCGCCCGAGTCGGACGTGCGCCGTGCCTATGGTTCGGCCGGCTATCTTTCCAGCCGCGCGCCTGGCGTCGCCGCTTATAATTTCTAATTGATCGCCAGGGCTTAAATCAGAATTTATCGACTTCAATAGCGCCTCCAGCTTTTAGCCAGCGATCTTCCATGTTCGCTTGACGCGTTATACTTTCCAGGTGATCCGGGTTACAGCATTCCCGCGTTTTACAAATATGATGGATCTCCCGGTTTGCCGGGATCGATCCTTTATAATAAGCGTACATAAGACGATGAACATAAAAATTTTTACAATAATTTTCCTTGCGGCGCCGAACATTGATCCGGCCATAGCCGACGCGATCCATGTGCCCGATCCAGCGCCAGCAGCCGTCGCCGTTTTTTGAAAGCCGCGGCAATATACGGCGGTTAATTATTTCCGCGAGATTTTCTTCTAAAAATCTGTCCATCTATTTTATAATTTCTTCCAGCTGGCCGGCAGCACTGGGCCCCGGTGCCCGATCTGGAAACAATAACACTCGGCGGCCGATCCGGAAATAAGGGCAGCACCGGCATTGCTGAAAGGGCGCCGGCGGCCACGTACAATTATAAACGATTTGGGATAATATAGAAGGAATGATCGCGCCTATTCTTATAAATTTTTTATTCATAAAGCGCCTTCAATTCCAACTGGGCCAGGAGGGCCAGTTCCTTAGTATCTTTAGTATATTTTTTCATGTTCAAATTCATAACAACTTTATCAAGGGCCTTAATAGCGATCTTAACCGCGCGATCACAGGCCGGCGCGTCTGGCGCGTTTATATAACCTTTTTTGCCATAAGGCGGCAATTCAGTATTATATAACGGCAATTGCCTAGCGCTTTGCATTTTTTCAATATCAATTTTATTATTTTTATTTTTCATTATTTCTCCGGCCATTCAATTTTATTGTATCGGTGATCTTTAAATTTATCTAATTCTAATACTGTGCCGTGGCATAAAATTATTTTTGGTTTTAGTTCTGATTTAACAACAACGGTTCTAAAATGAGGGCACTGATCGCCACAGAATTTAAATTTATGAATGCAGCCTTGAATAGTAGATTTATAAAACCAGCTTGAAGGCCCTTTCGGCCTGGGTCTTAAAATTATTAGCTTGCCTGCCTGGTTTATTTCTGCTTGCATTGTGCCTCCTGGTTTATTAATGGCAAAATAAAATTATATGCTTCCCGGATCGTGATCATTCTCTTGCTGCTTTCCATCATTGCCGTCTCGACAAATATATATCGCCTTAATATTTCAAGTGCCTTTTTGCAATTCATTTTTTTAATAACAGATTTTTTAAAACAGGCCGAACAAAGATCAGGCTCGATCCAAAAACACCCGCCAGGGCACGCGCGCCGATTAGTACACCGGCAACGCCGGCAGCGGGGACCTTTATATTTTCTTTTTTTCCGCGGCATGGGACCTCCTGGTTAAATTGTCATGCCGGCAACTACGGCCCTGAAATCTAAATTTAAATAGGCGCTTAAATTAGCGGCCAGAATAACTTTATCAATACTGTTTAATTTACGATATGCGATTTCTATTTCTTGAGGCTGGATCGGCGTTGCCTTGATTATTACATCCAATAGATCAGATTCGATTTTATTTAGTGGCCTGGTTATAATTGGCATGGACCCTCCTTTTTTCTGCCTGGTTTTAAATATATTTAATAATTCCGCAGTTTGCAAGTTTTTTGGTTAAAAAGTTTTTCGATATCAGAAAATAAAAAAGCCGGCCCAAACTGGACCGGCTGGTTGTGTACTTTAACTTTTTCCTTGCTGTCAAACAAGGAAAATAAATTTGTTCGCGTCTAACCTCCGCCGGTTTGCTTTCATCCTGTTTTTTAATTCGGCCGCAATCGAACCGCTCAAGTATATAGCATTTTCGATCTGGCGGCTTTCATTTTTGGATACGAACCGGATCTCATTTACGATCATAGTATAATTAAAAAAGTGCGCGCCCTGGGCGTCGGCCTGGTCGGCTTTATCCGCCTGGCGCAGTTCCACAATTTCAACGGTTTCGACGCCTCCAGATTCAAAGACCGGGGAACCGAAAAACGCTAAAACTAGCAGAACGATCAGCGATACCAAAAGGGCACCACTGAATTTTCCAGGGATCATTTAGCCTCCTTTGTTTGGGTTAAAAGGGTACATCAATAATATAAAAAAAGCCGGCCAGTTTTGCAACCAGCCGGCCGGCACCTGGCGCCTGGGACCCGCGCCCGGTTATATTATAATTTTTACCACTTTTGCGCCTTTTATAGTAGGGTAGGCGTCATGGGCCTTGCAGATATCATAATGGGCAATCATAACAACGGCTCGGGCCTCTTCGTGTTCGCCTTTTATATAACGTAACACGCCGCTGGCGTTTTCCTGCAGGAACCAGGCGCCGCCGCCGTCCGCGTTCCAGGTGCCTACCGCTACTTGATCCTCCGGATTGCAGGCTTTTAATAATTTGATCAATCTGGCAACTTTCATAAATTGAACCTCCTTTTTTATTCAGCAAATAATTTGCTGGTTTCATATTTTACTAATACATTAACCAGGCTGGCCCGGATTTTATCGGCCGGCACTTTCCGCAATCGATCCCGGATCTCAAGCGGGACCCGGATAGTGAAAATTGCTGTAGGCACGCCGGCACCGCCTACAGGTTTCCGGCCGCCGCCGGCTTTCCGTTTTTTTGCCATAGTGTAAACCTCCTTTTTTGATTTTATGATAACGTAATACGAAAACTCTCATTTTCGCACCCCGATCACTTTTTTAATTTCCTATAAATATTATAATGTATTACACTATAAAAATCAAGTCTTATTTTGTAATACATTCGATAAACTGTAGTTTTCGGCCGGGATTACTACAGTTTTCATTTTATTACTACAGCAAATTACTACAGAAACTTTATTTAAATTCAATGACTTAGCCAAAATTACTACAAAACTACAGTTTTTTGAACGAATAACCTATAANNAACCTATAATATTGAGGAGGCAATAAAATTAAAATTAAAAAATAAATTACTACATTTTTTCACCCCTCTATATATACGTATATCTGTTTTTTACTGTAGTATTGTAGTAAGGAATTATAAGGCGTTGATTTTTCAGGCTGCCAGCGCTGACAAAATATTATGTAAACTGTAGTAGGGCTGTAGTTTCGTAGTAAGGGCCTGTCAAGTAAATCCAGGCCCGAAACTGCAGTATTTTAATGCAGTTTTCAGCTGGGCACTGGGCCAGGCCCAGGGCCAGGTCCAGGGCACCGACAGGGCCAGGCCCGGGCCCCGCCTGCAGGGCCCAGGGCTCGAGGCCGTTGCATTCCGGGCGCGCCTGATTTATCTTTATAGTATGGCCGAACAATTCGTCAAAATAGATTATAAAAAAACCGTGCGATGGTTTAGTGATGCCGAACGCCGTCAAGTGCCGTTCGCAGCGGCCACAACATTAACCAGGCTGGCCCAGGGATCTCAAACCAGGCTCCGCCGTACATTACGCCGCTACTTTACAATAAGATCAGAACATCGGATAAAGGCCGGCATAAGAATAAAGCCCGCGCGCAAATCTGATTTTAAACGGGGCACTATGCACTCGGACGTTTTCGATGTGGATCAGTTTATGGCCCTTCATGTAACTGGCGGAATGAAACGCCCGGCTAAGCATAGATACGTTTCTATTCCCAGGAAACAATTATTAAGGCAGGGCGTCCGGACCGCTACAGGTAAAATAAAAAGGCGCTGGAAACCTGGGACCCTTATAGGCAGAATAAAAGGGCAGAAATCAAATCCTAGAAAGCGGAAATGGGGACGGCACCGAAAGCCTCGGCCGTTCGTTTTAGATATCGCAGGGCTGCCATTAATAGCAGTAAGAACAGGCAAAGGTCGATTTCCATTAAAGTATTTATGGGGTATGCAATCACAAGCCAGGATCGATCGGCGCTGGCCATACTTTGAAATANNNCGTTCGCAGCTAAAAACTTCCCGGGTATTTTCGCCAGCGAATTAAAGCGCGCACTCCGGACCGCGCGCTAACCATTCCAAATATTAAAATCTTTTTTAAAAAAAAATAGGTTCTTCCAGCCTTTCTCGTATGCGGGTAACGCCTAGCG
>JABAOF010009589.1_pt1 | contig 44581 bp, 41 predicted proteins | sample 7062171 | NCBI WGS metagenome assembly JABAOF01 (sample SAMN14538628, study PRJNA623070) | marine sediment metagenome | biome: marine biome [ENVO:00000428]; feature: marine pelagic biome [ENVO:01000023]; material: deep marine sediment [ENVO:00002113] | place: India: Gulf of Khambhat ... | reverse complement strand
AAATTACTTTTTGAGGGTTGACTAATTAACAAACTCATCACCGCAAGTCTTAATTGAGAATACAATATTGGATCCAACTCTTTAAACATGAATGGCCGGCTGCTTTAAATATCATTACGCAATAATATTCCAGGAATTAACCAACTAAAAACAACTGCAATGGTTTGTAATAAAAAATCGAAAGTAGTATTAAAAAAACAGGAGGCGACAAAACAAATTATACAAAGCAAACCACCCAAGAACATGGGCTTAAATTTTCTGATAAATCTTTCTTGGATTGGCTGCAAATGATTGCCATATTAATTACGCACAAATGCACCTCATTAAAAAACAGATGCTTCAAAAACAATACTATTAAACACAACAATTGGCGCAAAAGCCTCATTATGGAAAAAATTAGAATGGGTTTTGATTACTTTATTAGTCAGTTCTGCTACAGAAATAACAGTTATTTTAACTTCAATTTCTGTTTATCCTTATTATTGATAAACACATCACCATTCTTTATATCATCTGCCAGTTGCTGAATAGTTTTAGTTTCAAATAATGCTATCAACTGTTCTTTTATTATTTTATATTTCGAATGCATAGGGCAAGGTTGTGTCTCAGAACATTTATCCAAACCTAACACACATTTATCCAGCACTTCATCTTCTCCCATTGCCTTAAGGATGGTGCGAACCGGCAGTTTTTTCGCTTTTTCAGTCATAAAAAATCCGCCGTTAGGTCCACTGACAGATCGGATGATTTTATTGTCCTTTCTAAGTGCCTGTAATATTTTAGCGGTAAATGATTGAGGCGCATCAATGGCCTTAGAAATTTCTCCAATTACGATTTTGTTTTCCACTGTGCCTTTTTGTGCAATGTATATCGTTGCTCTTAATGCATATTCTGTTGCTTTTGAAAACATGAAATTGATTTTAAAAAGAAAATTACATTTTATTTTAGTAACTGCGTAAAGTTGTGGTATCAATCCATCTTATCTTGCAACTTGCAAATGAATCTTTTGTTTCTACTAATTTTAGTTCAATCACTATAGTAATAGATGGAAATATTCAAAATAAAATTTTTTTGTAAATACATGTATTTTTTACAATGTATTAAATTTTCGGTATAATCAAATTTTTCTGAGAATGAATAGGAAGGTGCCTTGCTATGTAATTTTTTAGATAACCCAAGTTATGGTCAATCATCCTGAGAATGTATTCAGTTATCAATTGTTTTAGTTCCTTAAAATCAAAAACAAAGCCCGGTATCGGAATATACTCATCTTTGGGTGAATTCCCTGAAACAGTAACCTATAATTTGTAAGAAAGGCAGTGCATATTTTTTACAGACACCTGTATAACCCATCAATATCAATGGCATGTGCCAGTTCGAAATAAAATATTAATAATTTTTATTATTTGTAACATAATATATACCTGCCTGAGATACCAGTCCTCAAACACCGGATAGTTTTTAGTCGGCACTTTTGAAAATAATAAATTCAAATAATTAAGGACAAATTAATCCTTAATTACTATATTTGTCGATAAATATTTATTTATGGCAAAAAATAATTTCATCAGATACCTGCTTAATCCCAAAAACTGGTGGCTGCCATTACTAGTAATTTTTGTAATTAGTATAGCAGGCGTAACCATGATTGGGCTACATACTTACACAGAAGCACCCCCTATTCCAAACTATGTTTCAGCCAAGAATGAAACTGTTTTTTCAAAGGAGGATGTGTTAAAAGGTCAGGCATTATTTCAAAAATATGCACTGATGGAATATGGCAGTATGTTTGGTGATGGTGCCAACCGTGGCCCAGACTATACAGCAGAAGCCTTACATTATGTTTCTCAATACATGAATGACTATTATCTATCCCGGTTGAAAGCCGGAGCAAATAGCAATTTGCTTAAAAAGGGGGTGGCAGAACAGGTAAAAGCAGAAATTAAAAGCAATCATTATAGTAAAGACAACAACAGTGTAACACTTTCCGATGCACAAGTTTTTGCAATCAGAGAATTAATAAAATATTATCACCAAAAATTCACAAATCCCTCTTCCTCCGGAGCATTTAAACCAGATGGTTACATTTCGGATGAAAATGAAATAAGGTCGTTAACAGCCTTTTTCTTTTGGGGTTCATGGGTTTGTGGCGTAGAAAGGCCGGGAGAACATTACAGCTATACACATAACTGGCCTTACGATCCTACAGCAGGAAATACACCGAGTGCTACGATTATTTTATGGAGTATTATCGGTTCATTGGGGTTGATATTTGGGTTGGGTATCGTATTGTTTTATCATGGCAAGCTGGATAAGCTGGGTGATGATGTTTATACAAAAAAGGCAGAGCCTTTTATGACAAAAGGTGATATACAAAAGTTTCAACCGGATGCCATTCAAAAAAATACCTACAAATTTTTTTATGTTGCCATAATACTTTTTGCTGTGCAGGTTTTGGCAGGTATTTTAACCGTACATTATTTTTTAGGTTTTATAAATTTTTTCGGATTCAATATTTCCGAAGCATTGCCAATTACTGTAACAAGAAGTTGGCATGTACAATTATCCATTCTATGGATATCAATCTGCTGGATTGGCGCGTCATTTTTTATGATGTCATTTGTATCACCCAATCAATCAAAAAAACAGGTTACACTTATTAATACTATTTTCTGGCTTACGGTATTGCTGGTGGGAGGTTCCTTTGTCGGTATGTTGCTTGGGCCGAAAGGTCTTGCCGGGAAAAACTGGTATTTGCTGGGAAACCAGGGATGGGAGTATGTTGAACTTGGAAAATTATGGCAGATTATACTGGGTGTAGTATTCATTATCTGGGCAGTAACCATTTACAGAGGAATTAAACCCACTATGAAATTAAAGCAGCCATGGGCTTTACCTAACTGGTTAGTATATGCCACATTCAGTATAATTTTATTATTGATCTCCGGCTTTATTGCAACACCCAAAACCAATTTTGTGATTGCTGATTTCTGGAGATGGATGGTAGTGCACATGTGGGCCGAAGCTTTTTTTGAAGTGTTCACCACAGTGCTGATTGGGTACTTTATGGTATTGATGGGATTGGTAAGCAGGCAGGCTGTGATTCGTGTTATCTATTTAGCAACCTTATTATTTCTTGGTTCTGGTTTGCTGGGTATTTCACATAATTTTTACTGGAATGCTAAGCCGGTTTTCACAATGGCTCTTGGCTCAGTGTTTTCAACATTGCAAGTAATACCTTTAGTGCTGCTCACATTAGAAGCATGGCGTTTCAGCAAACTCCCAAAACTGCTGGAAACGAATAATCGGATAAATGGAGATTTGAATAAATGTTTTGGATTTTCTGAAGTGTTCCTGTTTTTGGTAGCTGTTAATTTCTGGAATTTTTTTGGAGCAGGTGTTCTGGGATTTATTATCAATCTTCCTATTGCCAATTATTATGAGCATGGAACTTATTTAACCGTTAATCATGGCCATGCTGCATTAATGGGTGTTTATGGCAATCTTGCAGTAGCTGCTGTTTTATTTTGTTGCCAGTTATTATTTAAGGCCGATTGGTGGAAACCAAAACTCATTAAAACAGTATTCTGGTCCATTAATATCGGTTTGTTACTAATGGTATTACTTGATTTATTTCCTGCAGGTATTTACCAGTTTAAAACAGCAACAGAACAAGGACTATGGTATGCCCGTAGCAGTGCATTTATAGAAAGCAGCGGTTTTCAAACGCTCACTTGGCTGCGTATTGTTGGTGGTTCCATTTTTACTGTAGGTGGCGTGATACCACTTGTTTGGTTTATAACCAGTAGAAGAAAAGGGTTAAAAAAAGATGAGAATAATGATACAATACAATCAAAAACTGATGAAAATATTGCAACGATATTGGCTTAATATTAAAATAATTAGTATCCGGTAATTGCATTTTTAATCGGACTTATGAAAAATTATCGCTTTAAAAAATATTTTTCGCACTATGAAAACAAGAACTGGTTATAAACCACTGTTGTATTCCTGCTCTGGCTGTTCCAGTGCTGCGCAAATGGCAAATTATATTGCTGTTCAGCTTGACAGGATGAATATTGCAGAAATGTCATGCATTGCCGGAGTTGGAGGTAACGTAAAGAATCTTGTACGTACAGCTACTTCCGGAAGAAAAATTATTGTAATAGATGGTTGCCCACTGGCATGCTCAAAAGCATGTTTGGGTAATCATTCAGTAACGCCTGATGTCCACATCGATTTGTCCTGCATGGGCGTTCCCAAAAAATTGCATGAAGATTTTGATATGAAAGATGCTAACAAAATTTTAAAACAAATTGAAGTTCTCATCCATAAACAACAGTAAATTATTCTTGTGAAAAATAAATAAACAGTATCTGTTTTTTGAAATTCACTTAAAAATCAACTGCTTGTGAAAGCTGGAGTAAAATTATGAAAGAAGTAACGCTTAAAAAGTAATTAGAGGAAATACTGATGATAATACCTGCCCGTAAATAGCCGAATAACCGCCGGTGCTGAATATATTACCTTGAAATAAAGAAGGTGCAAAACGCCCTCTGCCGGCAATACCCGGTGAGCTGGCATAATAGGGGTTGTTCACCACAAAACCATCTATTTTATTTGCTTGGTTTCATAGCCTTCGCCACCCCGTACAAAAAGGCCTTCCTGTTCGTCTACCTGTTGGGCAACCGGCAATATTTTAATGGCTGCCGTAACATCGGCAGTGACACCGCCCGTAGTGTACATATCCAACGCACTTAATACAGTTGCCACCCGCTTTTTATCGCCGGCAGCAAAACTACCTGCTGTAACAGAAACTGCTTTTAATTCAGAAACTTCTTCTTTCAAAACAAAAACCACAACAAGAGCATTTTTGGCAATAACAATTTTTTCTTCTTTCAATCCATAACCCATTATTTTGGCTTGAAAAATTTTATCTTCTTTTTTGAAAGTTTGGAACGAAAATTGTTCCAGACTGTCTGTCTGTTACAACACCATCGTAGGTTTGCAATAAAGTAATGCCTACGCCATGAATGGGTTTACCTTTCACATCTTTCACCAAACCCGAAGTTTTTGTTGGGCTGTTGGTTCCTGCCATAGCCAAAAATGCTATGAAAAATGCATAATTTGTTTCATATACTCAATTTAAAAACACAAGCATAAAGTAGTTTATTTTATACACTAAACTATTTTATAAAAAGTTGATTCTATGGTTTAAAATACTCCTTTTGTATGATGGAATGAACAGGGAAGGAAGCAGATGAAATGATATAACTTATTGTGATAGAGCCGGTTGCTTGCTATTGTTTGTAGTAAAAACAAAAACCCCGGTAATAAATCCGGAGTTTTCAAAGTACTAAATATGATTGATTATTTATACTGTGGATACAAACCTGCAGCTAAATCGGTCATTTTCTTTAAACTTTCATCATTTAACTGGCCTTTTTTAAATTCTGCCAGTACATCGGGTAATTTAGTCTCCATTTCAAGCAGAAAATGCGCTTCAAATGCCTTTACTTTACTTACAGCCACATCGCGCAATAAGCCTTGTGTACCCAAATAAATAATAGCTACCTGTTTTTCAACGCTCATGGGGCTATACTGGGGTTGTTTCAATATTTCAACGTTACGGGCACCTTTATCGATTACCGATTTGGTCGCTGCATCTAAATCGCCACCAAATTTAGAGAAGGCCTCTAATTCGCGGTACAATGCCTGGTCTAACTTTAAGGTACCGGCTACTTTTTTCATCGATTTAATTTGGGCATTACCACCTACCCTACTCACTGAAATACCTACGTTAATAGCTGGACGAATACCGGCATTAAACAAGTTACCTTCCAGAAATATTTGGCCATCGGTAATTGAAATAACGTTAGTAGGAATGTAAGCAGATACATCGCCTGCTTGTGTTTCAATAATTGGTAAAGCTGTTAAACTACCCCCACCTTTTACCAAATGTTTGATAGAATCGGGAAGGTCGTTCATGTTTTTTGCCACATCATCGTTGGAAATTACTTTGGCAGCCCTTTCCAATAAACGGCTATGTAAATAGAATACATCACCGGGATATGCTTCACGGCCTGGGGGTCTGCGCAACAATAGCGATACTTCGCGGTAAGCCACTGCCTGTTTTGATAAATCATCATAAATAATTAGAGCTGGTCTTCCGGTATCGCGGAAAAATTCACCAATTGCAGCACCGGCAAATGGTGCATAGAACTGTAATGGAGCCGGATCTGAAGCAGATGCAGCCACAATAGTTGTATAAGCCATGGCGCCATTGTCTTCCAGTGTTTTCATTACACCGGCAACAGTAGAGGCTTTTTGACCAACGGCTACATAAATACAATACACCGGATTGCCGGCTTCATAAAATTCTTTTTGATTGATAATGGTATCAACAGCAATGGCGGTTTTACCGGTTTGGCGGTCACCAATAATCAATTCACGCTGGCCACGACCAATTGGAATCATGGCATCTATGGCTTTAATACCGGTTTGCAAAGGTTCTTTCACAGGTTCACGGAAAATAACGCCTGGGGCTTTACGTTCCAGTGGCATTTCATACAATTCACCTTTAATAGGGCCTTTGCCATCAATAGGTTCTCCAAGTGTATTTAATACACGGCCCACCATTCCATCGCCCACTTTAATAGAGGCAATTTGTCCGGTTCTTTTTACTTTGGCACCTTCTTTAATACCTTCGCTTTCACCCATTAATACCACCCCTACATTATCTTCTTCCAGGTTAAGTGCAATGGCTTTTACGCCATTATCAAACTCTACCAGTTCACCTGAACGCACATTGTTAAGGCCATAAACACGGGCAATACCATCACCCACTTGTAAAACAGTACCCACTTCTTCCAATTCAGCCGATACATTGAAATCACTCAACTGTTGCCTGAGTATGGCTGAAATTTCATCTGGTTTAATGTCTACCATATTGTTGATTTTATGCTATGATTATAATTGTAAAAAATTAATGCAGTTTATCGTATTTGCTGCACATATAAATTTTGCTGAAACTGTTTTTTGATATCTTTCAAATCGCGTAATACACTGGCATCTACCAAATTGTTTTGAAAACTCAATACAAAGCCGCCAATTAAACTTTCATCTACTTTCGTTTCCAACTGTACTTTATCAAATCCACGTGCTGTTTTTACTTTGGTTTCAATGGCATTTTTTAAACTGTCTGAAACGGAAACTGCTGTGGTAAGGGTTACAATATGAATGCCTTTTAATGCATTGTAATGCTCAATAAATGCATTGGCTATTTCGGGTAACACATTTTCTCTGCCTTTTTTCACTAACAGTTCAAGATACAATGCTGTTAATGCACTTACTGATTTTCCGGTAACTGCTTTAATAATGGCATTCTTTTTATCGGAAGTAACAACTGGGCTCTCCAATAGATTTACAAACTCCCTGCTGGCCTTACAAACAGCTTGAAGGTATTGCATATCAGCCATGATTTTTTCAAGCTCATTTCTTTCAATGCTAATATCAATCAGGCTTTTGGCATACCGGTTTGCTAAACGGGGATTATTCATTATCGATAATTATAATTACGTTGAAATAGAATTAATTTAATGGAACAGCATTCACCAATGTTTGAATATATTTTTCCTGTTCTGCTTTACTGCTGAGTTCTCTGTGTAATATTTTTTCACTTACTTCAATTACCAAAGCGCCCACCTGATTTTTTACATCAGTTAAAGCAGCATTCTTTTGTTGCAAAATAGCCGTTTGTGCATCGGCAACAATGCGTTCATATTCCTGTTTGGCTTTCTCTTTGGCTTCGGCAATCATTTTATCTGATTGTTCTTTGGCTTCTTTTAAAATCACTGCACGCTCTTCTCTTGCTTTTGCCATTAATGCTTCATTCTCATTTTTTAACGCAGTCATTTCCGCTTTTATTTTTTCTGCAGAAGCAATAGCATCGGCAATACCGGTTTCTCTTTCTTTCAATGTAGAAAGAATGGGCTTCCAGGCATATTTACGCAGCACAATTAAAACAACAATAAAGGCAATAAATGTCCAGAATATTAAACCTAAAGCGGGTGTTAACAATTGCATATATTCAATTTTTATTTTATAACAAAAATTTTTATTTTTCAGAAAGCAATAACCATCTGTATACTGTTTTAAAATCAACTGCATTCGCAGCCCTTTGCTTTGAATGCAGTTGAGATAATGTTTCTTTTACAAGAACAATTACTTGATGAAGATGGCCAATACGGCTGCAATTACGGCAAACAGAGCCACGCCCTCTACAAAGGCAGCGGTTAAAATCATGTTTGCACGAATTTCATTTGCTGCTTCAGGCTGGCGGGCAATACTTTCTACTGCGCCTTTACCAATCTGGCCAATACCAATACCTGCACCAATTGCAGCTAAACCTGCACCAATTGCAGCACCCATGTTGGAAATGCTACCATCTAACAAAACACTCATTAAAGACATATTGTGTTGGTTTTTGTGATTAAAAAAAAATTTATATCATTACTGCATCATCATGATGGCTGTGTGTATCTTCAATAGCCTGACCAATAAATACTGCGGTAAGGTTGGTAAAGATAAATGCCTGAATGAATGCAACTAATATTTCAATAAAATAAATGAAAATGGTAAATGCCAGTGAAACAGGTGCAAATCCTAAACCGGCACCAATACTTAGTTTCGAGAAAATAAAAATCATTAAAATTAAGCAGGTAATAATCATGTGCCCGGCTACCATATTGGCAAATAAACGCACAATTAATGCAAACGGCTTGGTAAATACACTTAAAATTTCAACCGGAATTAAAATAAATTTTACAAAAACAGGCACTCCCGGCGGATTAAAGATATGTGCCCAGTAGTGTTTATTAGCACTAAATAATATTACTACAAAACTGATAATGCCCAACGTAAATGTAAATGCAATATTTCCTGTTACGTTAGCCGAACCTGGTATTAACCCAAATAAAGTAGATATTAAAATGAAGAAGAAAATGGTTAACAGCAATGGCATGTATTTTTCGTACTTACTGCCCAAATAGCTTTTACCCACTTCATCTCGAATAAAGGTAATGACCGGCTCTATGGCATTTTGGAAACCTGATGGTGCTTTGGAAGCACCTTCTTTGGTATATTTTTTGGCAACATTAATCAGCACAATCACCAATACCAGCAAGCCCAACAACATTTGCACTACATTTCTGGTAAGAGATATATCATACACTTTTATAGAAGCATCAGGTTCCCCGGATTCATTTACTGCAACAATGTTTCCTTCTTCTAATTTGTAACCTTTATAAATGGCATGCCCATGTTCAAATTTAGATGACATGAAAACAGACAATCCTCTTTGTGGAGAATACACAATAACTGGTAATGGTAAAGCGATGGGATGCCCATTCCATTCAGCAAAATGGAAATCATGATTGTCCATAATATGCTCCATAATTATCTCACCCGGATTAAAGCCTTCGCCACTTTTTTCATGCACAGTATCTGCTACAATATTTTCAGTCACCTGTGCCTTGCTTATGATGGAGATTGCACAAAAAAACAGGCTAAAAGCCGCAACCAGCAAAGATTTCAGGTATTTCAGGGCCATAAATTTGTTCAAATTTGCGGCAAAGATAGGGGGATGACTCTAAAAAAAGATTGAACCTGAATTTTTGATTAAAAAAAAGTTACAAAGAACCGGCTGAAATGGAATGATGGGCATGGGCATGTTTTTCAAATTGCATTTCATATAAACGGGCATAAAAACCTCCGTTGGCCAATAATTCCTGATGGGTGCCCATTTCTTTAATCACCCCTTTGTCTAATACAATAATTTTATGTGCCTTACGGATGGTAGACAGGCGGTGGGCTATTATAATGGAAGTTCTGCCTGAAATTAAGGTGTCAATGGCTTTTTGAATGAGTTGCTCACTCTCACTGTCTATAGAAGAAGTGGCTTCATCTAAAATTAAAATAGCCGGATTGTACAATAATGCCCGGATAAAGGAGAAAATTTGCCGTTGGCCCAGGCTAAGGGTATTGCCCCTTTCCCGGACATCAAAATCATAACCACCGGGTAACCGCAAAATAAAGTCGTGCACATCCATCATTTTTGCTGCAGCAATGACCTGTTCTTTTGTTATTTCCGGATTTCGAAGGGTAATATTATCAATAATGGACCCGGAAAACAAAAACACATCCTGCAATACCACTCCAATATGTTTGCGTAAAGCATCGGTGGTATAGTCTTCAATTTTTACATCATCAATTAAAATAGTTCCTTTTTGAATATGGTACAGCCGGTTCATGAGGCTGGCAATAGAAGTTTTACCACTACCTGTATGGCCAACAATAGCCACAGTTTCGCCTGCATTAATTGAAAAATTGATATCTTTTAAAACATATTGGTCTTCCACATAAGCGAACCAAACATGGTTAAATGCAATTTTACCTTTAATGGCATCAGGTGCAAACTGACCGGCATTATTGGTAACATCGGGATTATCCAGTACTTTAAACACCCGTTCGGCAGCCACCATGCCCATTTGCAATACATTAAATTTATCTGCAATTACACGGAGTGGTCTGAAAATCTGGTTCATAAACAGAATAAAGGCCACAATTTTTCCTGAAAAATTAATGGGAGCACCACCGCCCAGTAAAATAGCCTGATTGGCAACCCACCAAATAATCAGTGCTGTACTTAATGCCAATACAATTTCTACAATTGGGAAAAATACACTATAAGCAAAAATGGCTTTAATATTGGCATTTCGGTGTTCTCGATTGATATTCTGAAATTTTTCAAACTCTTTATCTTCCACTGCAAAAGCCTGCACCACCTGCATACCCGTAATATGCTCCTGTACAAATGCATTTAGTGCTGCCACCGCATTTCTGACCCTGATAAAACTTTTGTTAACTGCCTCTTTAAAATAATAAGTGGCAATAATTAACACCGGAAATGGAATTAAGGCAATCAGGGTAAGGCGCCAGTCAATCCAAAACATAGTGGCCAGGGTAATAATAATGGTCAACAAATCGGCTACAATTGGAATTAAGCCATCGCTAAAAATATCATTAATACTTTCAATATCGTTAATAGTGCGGGTAGTTAAGGTACCAATGGGTGTTTTATCGAACTGTGAAAGATTGAGGTGCAATATTTTATTGTATACCGTTACTCTTAAATCTTTTACCACGTGCTGGCCTAACCAGGCTGTTAAAAAAGTAAACGTAAACCGAACCAGGGTTTCAATCATTAAAAAAACAAGTTGAAAAATAGTAATGGCAATAATAAACGCTGTAACGGTTTGCAAGGCCGTATTTTCAGTAAACAGATGCACCCATTTCGGAATCAGGGGATGTTTCCCGGTTACTTCATCCACCGTTAACTGAATTAAATAGGGCCTTACTGGCGCAAAAAATGCCATTACAATGGCTAAAACAATACTGCCATAAAACACAGAACGGTAAGGCTTTACAAAATGCAAAACCCTTTGAAGCAGCGAAAAATTAATAAAACTTTTTTTAGAATCAGATGCCATGTTGCGGGCAAAAATAACAATATTCGCTCTGGTAAGCCGAATTATGGCAAAAATTAACGCTGCCGGTTGCTAAAACTGCCACACAAGCAACCCATCAGCAGTAGAATATCTTTAATTTTGTATGGTTATGGAGAATGAGCAAGTTATAGAAACATCAATAACAGAAAATCAATTGCCGGCCTACACTTTAACCGAAGAGCAGGAAAAGAAAGAAATTTTGCACCGTTACAGGGCATTGCTCAAAAGCCTACGCCCAAAATTAAAAAGAGGCGATAAAGAATTAGTAAGGCATGCTTTTGAGATGGCAGCCGAAGCACATAAAACTATGCGCCGCAAAAGCGGAGAACCTTATATTTTACACCCTATTGCTGTAGCAATGATTTGTGTGGAAGAAATTGGCCTGGGGGTAAGAAGTACCATTTGCTCATTGTTACACGATACGGTGGAAGATACTGACATTACCTTAGATGATATTGAAAGGGAATTTGGAAGTGAAATTGCCAGAATAGTAGACGGGCTTACCAAAATAGCCACGGTAATGGATGCCAACACATCGCAACAAGCCGAAAATTTTAAAAAGATTTTATTAACCCTTACCGATGACCCGAGGGTTATTTTAATTAAACTTGCCGATCGCCTGCACAACATGCGCACATTAGATAGCATGAAGCGGGATAAGCAGTTAAAAATCTCATCTGAAACCATTTGGGTTTATGCCCCATTAGCCCACAGAATGGGCCTTTACAATATTAAAACAGAAATGGAAGATCTGGCCATGAAATACATGGAACCGGAAGCCTATAAAGAAATTGCCAGAAAATTATCTGAAACCAAACGCGAACGCACCCGGTACATCAATGAATTTATTAAACCTATTAAAGAAAAACTGCAAAAATTAGGTTTCGATTTTGAAATACAGGGTCGCCCAAAAAGCATTCATTCTATCTGGAATAAAATAAAGAAAAAAGGCGTAAACTTTGAAGAGGTGTATGATTTATTCGCCATTCGTGTAATTTTAAATTCGCCCGCCGATAGAGAAAAAGAAGATTGCTGGAAAGTATATTCCATTATTACCGATGCATATACCCCATCGCCCGAACGATTAAGAGACTGGCTTAGTAACCCAAAAAGCAATGGATATGAGGCACTGCATACTACCGTAATGGGACCGCATGGCAAATGGGTAGAAGTGCAAATACGCACCAAACGTATGAACGAAATTGCCGAGAAAGGATTGGCGGCACACTACAAATACAAAGAAGAAAAAACCGACGAAGACCGTTTTGATAAATGGTTCGGACAAATCAGAGAAGTGCTGTCGCAGGAAGATACCGATGGTGTTGATTTTTTACAGGATTTCAAAACATCTTTCTTAGCTGAAGAAATTTATGTATACACACCTAAAGGCGATGTAAAAATGATGCCCACCGACAGCACGGCGCTCGATTTTGCATTTGCCATACACTCTGCAGTTGGCTCAAAATGTATTGGTGCCAAAGTGAACCACAAATTGGTACCGATTAGCCATAAACTGCACAGCGGCGATCAGGTAGAAATAATTACCAGCAATAAACAAAAACCTTCTGAAGACTGGCTGAACATGGTGGTAACTGCCAAGGCAAAAGCAAAAATTAAAGATGCCCTAAGGGAAGAAAAAAGAAAAATTGCAGATGAAGGAAAATATACCCTGCAACGCAAATTAGAAAATCTGGGTGCAGCCTATAATAGTGTCAATATTGATGAGTTGGTTCATTTTTATAAACTACCCTCATCATTAGATCTTTTATATAAAATTGCCGTAAAACAAATTGATTTAAGAGAGTTAAAAGAATTTCATGTACTGGGAGATAAATTAGAAGCTCCCAAGCCTAAAATTATTTTACCTGCCGAAACACCACATGAAGTTCCACATCAAAAAACCTACAGTAAAAAAGACAGCGAACTGATTATTTTTGGCGAAAGCAGCGATAAAATTATGTACTCCTTAGCCAAATGCTGCAACCCCATTCCGGGCGATGATGTGTTTGGATTTGTGAGCACCGGCAAAGGCTTAATTATACACCGCACCAACTGCCCCAATGCTGCGCAATTATTGGCCAACTATGGGCACCGCGTAGTAAAAACCAAATGGGCAAAAAACAAAGAAATATCATTCCTTACCGGTTTAAAAATTGTGGGGTTAGACGATGTGGGTGTAATCAATAAAATAACCAATATTATTAGCGGCGATTTAAAAATTAATATTGCAGCACTCACCATTGAATCGGCCGAAGGTTTATTTCAGGGAACAGTAAAAGTGTTTGTGCACGATAAAGAAGAATTGGAAGAATTAGTAAAACGCTTAAAACAATTGCAGGGTATTCAAAGTATTGACCGGTTTGATACAGAAGATGCCAAATAGCTTAGCTACTCATGTTGTAAAAAATGGTTTCATTTCTTGCTGAATTATTCAGGATTAAATGTAATAATTTTCTTTACTGATATACAAATATATTTAAATAAAATACAATACAATAACATATACGGCAAGATGGCTGCTACCGTGCTCAATATTATTACTCAAATTAATTTCTCTTTTATTTAACTTCAGTACCACATATTTTTGAGGCAAGTCTTTTAAAATACAAATTGTTTGTATATTTTTTACAACTCAAATGCAATCTTATTTTCTGCATTATTTATCATAGCAATTTAGGAATTGTATGAATGAACATTGATTTAAATTTTATTGTTTTTACATATATAAATTAATTTATAATACAATATATAAAAACAATAGGAGATTTACATATAAAACCTTAAACAATAATAATCAGCTAAAAAAATTAAAAATTTGCAAATAGATAATACTTGAATTAATTGTATTTAAATGGATGCTATATGTTTTTAATATTTTTACAAAATGAAATCTGAAAACAAACTGATAGAGAAATTGCACGTAAAAAGCAGTAAGACTAATTAACCCTTTTAGGAAATTTGAAAGAAAGCCTTCCATCAGGAGTATTTCCCAAAAAATATTTAATCAACTTCTTTTTCCTATTCATAGCATCCATCACTTACATTTGCGGCATCATAAATCAGTAAAATATGGTTGACGTAATTTTAGGTTTACAATGGGGTGATGAAGGCAAAGGAAAAATTGTAGATTATTTTGCGCCACATTACGATGTGGTAGCCCGTTTTCAGGGCGGCCCAAATGCCGGCCACACTTTGTATGTAAATGGCAAAAAAGTAGTTCTACACCAAATTCCATCGGGTATTTTTCATCAAAATGCAGTGAACATCATTGGCAATGGTGTGGTTTTAGACCCCGTTATACTTAAAAAAGAATGTGATATAGTGGCCTCGTTTGGAATTGATTACAGAAAAAATTTATTTATATCGCAACGCACCAACTTAATCCTTCCTACACATCGTGCCTTAGACAAAGCCAGTGAAATGCAAAAAGGCGATAGCAAAATTGGTTCTACCTTAAAAGGCATTGGCCCTGCATATATGGATAAAACAGGAAGAAATGCCATAAGAGTGGGCGATTTATTTCACAAAAATTTTACCAGCCAATACATTAAACTGCGCCTGAAACATCAAAAACTTTTAGATAATTTTAATTTTAATGAAGACATCTCATCCTGGGAAGAAGAATTTTTTGAAGCCCTTGAATTTTTGAAAACCCTGAATATTGTAAATGGTGAATATTTTATTAATCATCAGATTGCACAAGGTAAAAAAGTACTGGCCGAAGGTGCCCAAGGCAGTATGCTGGATATTGATTTTGGCACTTTCCCATTTGTTACCTCTTCCAGCACCATTTCTGCCGGAGTTTGTACCGGATTGGGTGTAGCACCCCGCCAAATTAATGAAGTGTATGGCGTTACCAAAGCCTATTGCACAAGGGTGGGCAGTGGGCCTTTCCCCACTGAATTACAAGATGAAAATGGTGAACTGTTAAGAAAAATAGGCAACGAATTTGGCGCTACTACCGGCAGGCCACGCCGCTGCGGCTGGATTGATCTGGTTGCCCTGCGCTATGCATGCATGATTAATGGTGTTACAAAAGTGGTAATGACCAAATCAGATGTACTGGATAGTTTTACTGATTTACAAGCCTGTACTGCTTATGAAATAAATGGCAAACAAACAGATGAAGTACCTTTTCAAATGATGCAGGAACAAATTACCCCGCTGTATCGCCATTTTAAAGGTTGGAACACCGATATTACAAAAATGAAGGATGCAGCAGCTTTACCAGAAAATATGTCTACCTACATTGCGTTTATCAATCAGTATATTGGGGCACCGGTTAAATTTGTTTCAAATGGCCCTGAACGTGAACAAATTATAACTCTGTAAAAAAAAAATTTGGTTGGTATAAAATTGATTTGAAATTTTACAGCAATTAATCTTATTAGAATATGGCAGCAAGATCTGATAAGGATAAAAAATCCGAACCCAGTAAAAAATTACCAGATACAGGGAGCAAGAAAACTTCTTCTAAAAAGAAATTTGAAGAAGAGGATGATGATTTAGAAGATGATGAAGATATCATTAAACCTAAAAAATCAGCAGCCTCCACATCAAAGAAAAAAAACATTGATGAGGATGATGACGATTTAGAAGATGATGTAGAAGATGATTGGGATAAACCCGAAGAAGAAGATGATTGGGATCCCGACTTCGATGAATTTGACATTCCCAAATCTGCCGGCAAAAAAGTAGCAGGCGGCAAAAAAAAGGGTAATACAGATGAAGATGACTTTAAAATTGATGAAGATTTTAAAGAATTTGACTTATTTGATGATAAGGATGACTTTGAGGAAGATGACGATTTTTAAGGCGTCTATTCCTAAAAAGATGCTGTGAACAGAATTACAAAATACTATCGGATTAATGATCCGAAACTCATAAAACAACAAATAATACACTGGCTCAATCAGTATGCTGTTTGTTGTTTTTTTGATAATCACCAATACCAGCACGCCCAACATAATTTTGAAATGCTGGCTGCAGCCGGAATTGTTTCAGAAACCGGTAAAAATAGTGTCATTGCTGACATAGATTACTGGTTAGCAGAACGTAACGACTGGATATTTGGACATTTGAATTACAATTTAAAGAACCAACTTTTTAAAGGTTTTAATTCAGACCAAAAAGCCACTATACCTTTTCCTGAATTTTATTTTTTTCAACCTGAAGTGGTTTGTACCATACAGAATGCCACACTAAGTATCCATTCTGCCACCTCAAATCCGGATGATATTTTTAATCAGATACAATCCATGCCGGCATCTTACACAATACCGGTTCAACAAACTGCACATTTCATCCCGGGTATTTCAAAAGAAACCTATTGCAACATTATTGAACAGTTATTACAGCACATACACCGTGGCGATTGTTATGAAATTAATTATTGCCAGGAATGGATAGCTCCCAATGCACAAATAGACCCATTTGCAGCATATCGTGTATTAAGCAAGGTATCGCCTGCACCTTTTGGCGCATTTTATAAGCTACAACATTTATACCTGCTTTGCTCCAGCCCCGAGCGATATTTGTTAAAAAAAGGAAACCTGTTATTTTCATCACCCATTAAAGGCACTATTGCCAGAAATACCAATATTCCTGCAATAGATGAGGCCTTGAAACAAAACCTGCTTCAATCAGCCAAAGAACGAAGCGAGAATGTGATGATTGTTGATTTGGTAAGAAACGATTTCAGCCGTATATGCAAAGCCGGTACAGTTAGTGTTACAGAATTATTTGGCATTTATACCTATCCCCAAGTACATCAAATGATTAGTACCATTACCGGACAATTAAAAAACAACCTTACATTCACCGAAATTTTAAAGGCTACTTTCCCAATGGGTTCCATGACAGGTGCACCTAAAGAAAGGGTGATGCAGTTAACTGAACAATATGAATGTTTTAATAGAGGTTTATATGCCGGCAGTGTGGGCTATTTTACTCCTGAAAAAGATTTTGATTTTAATGTGGTAATAAGAAGTTTGCAATACGATACACAACAGCAACTACTCAGTTATGCCGTAGGCAGTGGTATTACTGCGGGTAGTGTACCCGAACAGGAATATGAAGAATGTTTATTAAAAGCATCTGCTATGGCTGCGTTGTTTAATACGCGACCGGGCTACCCAGTAACAACTGCTGAATAGATTGTTCCAGAATTTGTTGTTTCGTTGCTTCAAACAAATTTTTTTTCTCTTTAGGCAAATACATAATATATTTTTTTCCGGATGCCAGTTGCGCTGCAAATCCCGGATTCAGCTGGTTAAAATAAGCAGGTAATATTTGAAGCTGTTTACAAATTAATGCAGCATTGTACCGCCCACTTATTTCTACAGAACAAAGGGTACTATCGGCACTGGTGATTGCAGTTCGCTGTTCAGCAGGTACATTAAAATATTGCTGCACCTCTTGGGCAGTTAAGGTAGTTACTCCTCCGTTATTTTCAAATATATAATGGGTAGCAATATATTTTTTTACGTGATTACGGGTTTCTTCAGGCAAAAAATATTGTATATCCCAAAAGCTTTTGCTTTTTGCTTTTTCAATAGCCTGCTTTACTCTTCCTACCCCACCATTATAGGCAGCAACTACCAGAAGCCAATCTCCAAATTCGGCATACAACTCTTTTAATAATTTGGCAGCAACTTCAGTACTTTTAATAAAATCAGTTCGTTCATCTACATATTTATTATTTTTCAAGCCAAACCGTTGTGCTTCATAGGGCATTAACTGCCAGGGTCCTACTGCTCCGGCCCATGATACAAGATTGGGTTGTAAATGACTCTCAATTACACTCAGGTATTTCAACGTAATTGGTACTCCGTTAGCACTCAAAATATGGTCATACAAATCAAAATAGGGCTTAGCCCAAAACTTCATCAGCAGTAGTTCTTTGCTTTGCTTTTCACAGTACTCACTGTAAAATGAAACCATTTGATGAGGAAGTGGAATATTCACAAAAGCATGACCAGAAGGTATTTGCAACAGGGTTTGAAAAGTATTCACCGGTGTTACAACAGTATCGAACAAATGAGAAGGATTTGCTGCAAGTGTATTTATCGGATTACACAATATACAAAACAGTAGCAACGGGTAACAATAATGTTGCTTTATTTTCCGGATACACTGATTCATATTGCAGGATACTTAAACCAATGTTGGTGATAAAATTTATAGCAACAATTAATTCAAATGCGAAAGGTAATTACCCAATACCATAAGTTCGGTTTCTTTAAATTGGGGCATCATTACCTGCATACCAAAGGGCAAACCATTGCTGTGTTGAAACAAAGGCAAAGATACGCCGGGAATACCCACTAAATTGGCATATACAGTGTATATATCAGCCAAATACATTTCTACAGGATTGTTTCTCTTTTCACCTATCTTGAAGGCTGTACCCGGTACGGTGGGTGAAATGATAGCCTGATAATGCTCAAAAATATGGTCATTTTGTTCAACTAATAAACGTCTGAGTTGCTGTGCTTTACTAAAATAGGCATCATAATAACCGGCACTTAATACAAAAGTACCCAATAGAATACGACGTTGCACTTCTTTTCCGAAACCCTGGCTGCGTGATTTTTTATATAATGCAGTCAGGTCATCCTGTGCTGCCAAATCTGCCCGATAGCCATATTTTACCCCATCGTAACGTGATAAGTTACTGGAAGCTTCTGCAGTAGTTAAAACATAGTAAGTAGGTACCACATATTTTAGTAAAGGGAAATCAACCGGCTCTATAATGTGACCCTGTAAACGTAGCTTCTCAACATACTGGTGGAACGCCTTTGCTATTTCAGGATCTAAACCCGGATGTTCCAGCGCTTCTTTAAAATAGGCAATTTTAAAAGGTTCCTGTCGACTGCTTATACTGCTTTTTTGCAACAGATCGCTGTAGGCCGGAACAGGTTCTGCAGAAACAGTACTATCGTAGGCATCTTCTCCTGCAATTACTTCAAGCACCCTTGCAGTATCTTGCAAATGTTTGGAAAAAATACCAATCTGATCAAAGGATGAAGCATAAGCAATTAACCCATGCCTTGAAATTCGGCCGTAGGTAGGTTTAAACCCAACAATCCCACACCAATCGGCCGGCTGGCGTACAGAGCCTCCGGTATCACTTCCCAGACTTACCATACACATATCTGCCTGAACGGCTACAGCAGAACCACCGGAAGAACCACCGGGTACTTTGGTAATATCTGCAGCATTTTGAACAGGGCCATAAGCTGAATTTTCATTGGTACTGCCCATGGCAAATTCATCGCAATTATTGCGACCTATAATAATGGCACCTGCTTCAATTAATCGTTCAACTGCAGTAGCGGAATATAGTGAGGAAAAATTATTTAGAATGAGTGAGCCTGCAGTAACAGTATGATTGCAGTAACAAATTACATCTTTCAATGCAACCACTACCCCATGTAAATGACTCATTGTTTTGCCTGCCATTCGTTCAGAATCTAAAAAGGAAGCGCGGTCAAGCGCTTCTTTTTCATAAACTTCTATAAATGCGTTAAGGGAAGATTTTTTGCCAATATTGTCCAAATAATGTTGAACAGCCTCCACACAAGTAGTAGTGCCATTCAATAAATCATTGTGGTATTGAGCAATAGTGGTAAATGTAAACAAAACCCGTTACAGATATTGGTGGTTAATAATTACTTTGCAGCAGTTTCAGAGTCTTTTTCTTTCATTCCTTCCTGAAGTTCTCTTTTTACATTGTCTTTTGCATCATTAAACTCACGAATACCTTTTCCCAAACCACGCATAAATTCCGGTATTTTTTTTCCACCGAATAATACCAGGATTGCAATTAAAATAATAATCAGTTCGGGCATTCCTAAATTAGCCATAAAAAATTGATTTAAGAAGGTAAAGTTAGTACAAATTATTGTACCAAACATTAAGTTATCAAATAGAGGGATTAAGACTGCATAAAAAAGCGGAAGTTTAACAACTCCCGCTTAAATATTTGAATAATTTGACTAGAAACGTTTTTCTTTAATACGGGCACTTTTACCGCTACGTTCTCTTAAATAGAACAATTTAGCTCTGCGTACTTTTCCTTTTTTGTTTAAAACAATGGAATCGATATTGGGAGAGAAGAAAGGGAACAATCTTTCCACACCTACCCCATCAGAAATTTTGCGTACGGTAAAAGTTGCAGTAGCACCTGTGCCCTGCATTTTTAACACATCACCACGAAAACTCTGAATACGCTCTTTACCACCTTCTACAATTTTATAGTTAACGGTAATATTATCACCACTTTTAAATTTGGGATATTCTTTTTTGGCAATTAACTGCTCGTGTACGAATTGAACTGCTTCGCTCATAACTTTAATTTTTGCGGACGGCAAAGGTAACAGAAAATTTTAAATTTCAAACCAGAATTTATAAATAATTTATCTGGCTACATTAATGGCCCTTTTTTCGCGGATAACGGTTACTTTTATTTGCCCGGGATACGTCATTTCGGTTTGTATTTTTTGGGCTATTTCAAAGCTTAATTTATCACTATCACCATCAGACACTTTATCGGCCTCTACAATTACCCGTAACTCTCTTCCGGCTTGTATGGCATAAGCCTTTTCCACACCGGGATATGCCTGAGCCAGATTTTCAAGGTCTTTAATCCGCTGAATGTATTGCTGCATCATTTCGCGGCGTGCGCCCGGGCGTGCGCCACTAATAGCATCACAAGCCTGTACAATAGGAGAAATAACATACAACATTTCCATTTCATCGTGGTGGGCACCAATGGCATTCACTACTGCAGGGTTTTCGCCATATTTCTCGGCTAATTTGGCACCCAGTAATGCGTGGCTTAGTTCGGTTTCTTCGTCGGGCACTTTACCAATATCGTGTAACAACCCTGCCCGTTTTGCCAATTTGGGGTTCAGCCCTAATTCGCTGGCCATAATGGCACATAAATTGGCTGTTTCCCTGCTATGCATCAGCAGGTTTTGGCCATAGGATGAGCGAAAACGCATTTTCCCCACTATCCGAACTAATTCTTTATGCAACCCATGAATGCCTAATTCAATGACTGTCCTTTCACCAATTTCAATAATTTGCTCTTCTAACTGACGACGGGTTTTTTCAACCACTTCTTCAATACGTGCGGGGTGAATACGGCCGTCGGCAATTAGGCGTTGTAAACTTAAGCGGGCAATTTCTCTTCTTAACGGATCGTAAGATGATAATACAATTGCTTCCGGCGTATCATCAACAATTAAATCAACCCCAGTTGCAGCCTCAATAGCCCGGATATTTCTGCCTTCGCGACCAATAATCTGTCCTTTAATTTCGTCTGATTCCAAATTAAATACAGAAACTGTATTTTCAATGGTTTGCTCGGCAGCAGTGCGTTGTATGGATTGAATAACAATTTTGCGAGCTTCTTTATTGGCTTTTAAGCGAGCTTCTTCAATAATTTCCTGCTGCAAACCCAATGCCTGTGTTTGGGCTTCTGATTTCAGGCTTTCAATTAATTGTGCCTTTGCCTCTTCAGCCGATAAGGCAGCAATTTTTTCTAAACGGCGGATGTGTTCCTCCTGGTGTTTTTCCAGTTCGGTACGTTTTTGATTTACCACCTCAATCTGCCTGTTTAAATTGGCTTTAATCACTTCATTTTCTTTCAATTGCTTATCTAAAGCCTGTTCTTTTTGATTGATGGCAATTTCTTTTTGTTTGATACGTGCTTCAGCTTCGCCTAATTTTCGGTTACGCTCCAGCACGTCTTTATCGTATTCTGATTTTAGCTGAACAAATTTTTCTTTGACCTCTAATAATTTTTCTTTTTTAATATTTTCGGCTTTCAGCTCGGCTTCTTTCAAAATAGATTGTGCCTGAAAATTGGCTTCTTCTAATTTGCTTTTGGTATTTTTCGAGAATAATAACTTACCCGCAAGTACACCTGCAATTAAAGCAAGTAAACCAATTATAATGTATATAACTGTTTGGTCCATTTTGTTTGATATTTTTTAAATTAAACGCTGTCATTTTGCTTCCTCTAACTATCAAATGGATAATTTTAGTGAAGTTAATTTGCGAAGATAAATAAATTAAGTGAGTGATGGCGAACCTATAATCACTTCTTTATGAATGATTTTATAGGTTCATGAGCGCTTTGGTTTAAATACCCGTCAATCATGGCTTCTAATTGCTGTAATGATTCCATAATGGTTTGTTCTTCGGCCATGATGGGCAGGGGCATTTGGGTTTGTTCGGTTGCCAGCCACAGTAAAACCATAGCTACATAATCCTGCATATCTTTCCCTGCAAAAGCCTGTTTATATTCTTTTATTTTTTCATTAATAATTTTTACGGTCTTACGCAGCACTGCTTCATCATCGGGATGAATTTTGATTCGGTAATTCCTATCGGCAATAATAATATTTACGGTAATGAGTTGCTCCATTTCAGGCAGATTTTAATACAGCCAGCCAATGCTCAATTTCTTTGAGATAGCTGTTTACTTTGGTGGCTAATTCTTTTTTATCTGCATCATTCCAGGTATCTACTCCTATTTGCAATGCAGCTTTTGACTGTTCTAACTGTTCAATTTTTTGTGTTAATTCCATTTTAGCTGTATTGGCTTCGTGCAATTCCAGTTTTAATTGCTGGTTTTCTTTGGCTAACTTTTGTGCATACAGCCACAAATCCTGCATTTTTTGCTGTATCCGGCTTATTTGTTGGCTTAACTCCTGCATACTGGTGTTTATTTTCTGATAATAGCATTGGCCTCTGTTTCAAATGCCTGCATCAAAGACTGCATCATACTGTCAATCTCTTTATCGGTCAATGTTTTTTCTTCATCTAAAAAAGTAAAATTAATAGCCATTGATTTTTTATCTTTTCCCAATTTTTCATTTTCAAACACATCAAATAAATTCATTTGCTGCAAACGGAGCAACTTCATTTTATTTACAATGCTTTCCAATAATTGATAGGTGGTATTAACAGGAACAATCATAGCCAAATCGCGTTGTACGGCAGGGAATTTTGGTACTTCTTTATAAATAATAGCCGCATTTTTCTTTAATGCCAGTAATGCGCCAAAATCTATATCAATAAAAAGTACGGTTTGTTTTATATCAAATCGTTCGGTGAATGAAGGCGGCACCATTTCAACAATCCCAATTTGTTTTTTACCAACGCAAATTTTCAATTTGGCATGGGTGCCCTCTGTTGCTTTCCACTGTACCTCTGCAATGCCGCACCATTGCATAATAGCCCGTGCAATGCCCTTAGCTTCAAAAAAATCGGCAGGTTTGGTTTGCAGTTTCCAGTTATCCTCTAATAATTTTCCGGTTAAGTATAATGACAGATGTTCTGTTTCCACGTATTTCCCCACTCCTTCTGTAGCATAGATTTTACCAAACTCAAATAAACGAAGCCGGTTGCTTTTTCTGTTGATGTTATAGGATATAATTTCCAGGCCGGTTTCTAACATGCCGGGGCGCATTACATCTAATTCGGCACTCAGGTTATTCATCATTTGCACGGTATGCTGTAATACTTCAGCGGTAAAGTAGCGGCTATTGGTAATAGAATTGGTAACAATTTCATGGTATCCCAGCCCGGCCAAATAGTGAGCAATTTTTTCGCGAAGCTGTTCTTTTAAACCCAAAGTTTCAATAGACGGCGAAATGGTGATGGAAGTGGGAATATCTATATTATCCAACCCATCAATTCGCAACACTTCTTCTACTATATCGGCCGGCAGGCTAATATCTGGCTTATTAAATGGAACGGATATCCATAGTTCATCAATCCCCTCTTTTAACACTTCAAAACCAAGTGCTGTTAATATTCTTTTAACGGTATCTGGATGATAATTTTTACCACTTAACTTTTTTAAATAATGGTATTTAATGGCAATTCCCTTTTTTACTGCGGGTTGCGGATATACATCTACAATATCAGAACTGATGCTGCCTCCGGCTATTTCTTTTATTAACAAAGCAGCTCTTTTTAACACCTGAACAGTATTGGATATATCAATTCCTTTTTCAAAGCGGATGGCTGCATCAGTGCGTAACTGATGAGTGAGTGATGTTTTACGGATGTATGTGGCATTAAAGCAGGCACTCTCTATAAAAATATTAGTAGTTGTTTCCGAAACACCACTGGCGGCACCGCCAAATACACCGGCTATGCACATGGGTTCACCGGCTCCATTGCAAATCATTAAATCAGATGCATGCAATTTCCTCTCCTTTCCATCCAACGTAATAAAAGCGGTATTCTCCGGTAAGGTTTTTACAATAATGGCTTTACCCTGAATGGCCTTTACATCAAATGCATGTAATGGTTGTCCGGTTTCGTGTAATATAAAATTGGTAATATCTACCACATTATTAATAGAACGGATGCCAATTGACTGTAAGCTGTCTTTTAACCACTGGGGCGATGGGCCAACTTTAACACCGCTGATGGTAACACCACTATAGCGTGGACATGCTGATTCATTTTCAATGGTTACAGCAATAGGTAATGATTTTTCATCCGGCTTAAACGAATTATTGAATGGTAGTTTAACTTTTACTTCTTTTTTTTGATGGTGACTTAAATACGCACATACATCTTTTGCAACACCCAAATGGCTCATGGCATCCATGCGGTTGGGGGTTAGTCCAATTTCAAAAACAATATCACTATAAGGCTGAAAGAAATCAGCAACCGGTGCACCTGGAACGGCATCATGTGGCAATACAATAATGCCTGCGTGGCTGGTACCTATACCAATTTCATCTTCGGCACAAATCATACCCTGGCTTTCAACACCACGAATTTTAGCTACTTTCATGGTTATCGGGGTGGCATTTACAGGATAGATGGTAGTACCTACAGGAGCTATCACTACTTTTTGCCCGGCTGCTACATTTTGTGCACCACAAACAATTTGTAAAGGATGCCCGGCACCAATATTTACGGTAGTTAATTTTAATTTATCGGCATTGGGATGCTGCTCGCAGGTTAGTACCTCCCCTGTAATAATACCCTGCAATCCGCCTCGTACTGTTTCAAATTTTGAAAATTTTTCTACTTCAAGCCCTATAGAAGTTAATATTGCAGAAAGTTTTTCCGGTTCAATTGTTTTGGGTAAATACTTACTCAACCAGTTATAACTAATCGTCATATATCCTTAAATTAATTTGCTGTGTAATAAGCGCAAATATACTTGTTGCAGCCGGCAACTTAAACTTTTAAAACCGGTTTCAGAATTCTCGGTAATTAGGTTCAGCATTTTGCAGCTATTAATTTTTTTTACAAAAGCTGACTTACATTTAACAAAGACAAATGTTACCCTGCTTACACAGATATTTTTGTAGCACTACTATGTTTTTGGCAATTACAAAATAAGTAGCAATACACCAATTTTTCGGCTGTTTTTCTTTATACACAAGCCATGTTCATTTCCCGTACGGAAAAATTGTTTTTTGTGCACATACTACAAAAAACTGTGGAATAACCCCGAAATTTGTGTGTATAAGCACAATTATACTGTGAATGAAATGTGGACGAAAAAGGATAAAAATTAAAGTCTGAAAATAGGGCGGGAACGATTTTCAACCATTATATTCGCAACCCTACTTGCCCAGGTAACAATTTCTTAACATAGCTATCCTGTTTCAAGCAGGCGGAAAACAAACTGTTTTACAATTTCAAATGGCCCATTATTATGGAGATTTCTAACATTAACAGAGATAAAAAAAGAAGAAAAACCACTGCCGATTTAAGCACCATGGTATTTGGCAAAATACCCCCACAGGCCAGAGAATTAGAAGAAGCAGTGTTGGGTGCCATTATGCTGGAAAAAAGTGCTTTCGACAGTTTAATAGATACCAATCTTAAACCCGAATGTTTTTATGTAGAAGCACATCAAATCATTTTTACTGCCATGCAAGATATGCAGCAGCGTGGTGTGCCCATCGATATTTTAACGGTGGTGGAAGAATTGAAAAGGAAAGAACAATTAGAAATAGTTGGAGGCCCTTATTTCATTACTAAATTAACCAATGCAGTAGTTAGTACAGCGCATATTGACGCCCATGCCCGTATTATTTTGCAAAAATTTATTCAACGCGAATTAATTAGAATCAGTGGCGAAATTATTGGTGATGCTTATGAAGACAGCACTGATGTATTTGATTTGCTGGATGATAGTGAAACCAAAATGTTTAACATCACCAATAATTACCTCAAAAAGAATTTTGAAGATATTGGTAATGTATTAGCCAAAACCATTAACAGAATTGATGAGTTAAGAACCAGAAAAGAAGATATTTCCGGCGTACCCAGCGGCTTTAACTCATTGGATCGCATTACCTACGGTTGGCAATCAACCGATTTAATTATTCTGGCAGCCAGACCATCTGTAGGTAAAACAGCATTTGCATTAAACCTTGCCCGTAATGCCGCTTTAAACCCCATTAAACCGGTTGGGGTTGGTTTCTTTAGCCTTGAGATGAGTGCTTCACAATTGGTACAACGTATTTTAAGTGCTGAAAGTGAAATACCAATTGAAAAAATTTCCAGAGGTAAATTAGAAGACTACGAATACCAGCAATTGCATACCAAAGGTATTAAACGATTAGAGAAAGCACCATTGTTTATAGATGATACGGCAGCACTCAATATTTTTGAATTTAGAGCCAAAGCAAGACGATTAGTGAACAAACACAATGTAGGTTTAATTATTATTGACTACCTACAGTTAATGAGCGGTACTGGCGATAGAAATGGGAACCGCGAACAGGAAATCAGCACCATTTCACGTAACCTAAAAGCATTGGCCAAAGAGCTGGGCATTCCCATTATTGCCCTTTCACAGTTAAGCCGTGCCGTAGAAACCAGAAAAGAAAGCAAAATGCCACAGCTAAGCGATTTGAGAGAATCGGGTGCCATTGAGCAAGATGCAGATATGGTAATGTTTATTTACAGGCCCGAATATTATGAAATTGGCGCAAACGAAATGGGCGAAAGCACAAAAGGTGAAACGCATATTAGAATTGCCAAACATAGAAATGGTTCATTAGAAACCATTAAATTAAAAGCCCTGTTGGAAATTCAAAAATTTGAAGAAGTGGATGAGTCTGGCTTTCAACGTGGTAACTGGAAACAATTAAAACCCGGTGCTGTTCCTCCACCCGGTAGTGGTAATGATGGCGGTAAATTATATATTCAAAAAGGTAGTAAAATGAACGGGGGCGATTTTGACGAAGGTTTTGAAGAACCACCTTTCTAATCACACAGCTAAAATTGTTGACATAAAAAAAGAGGCACCCCATTTGAAGCGCCTTTTTTGTATTGACTCAACCCAAAAATTTGTCCTTTATTTCCAAGGTACCAGATAAGCCACAGTAAAACCAATTACACTATTGGCAAAGCGGGTGCTTCCTGTTGGGTATATATTGCCAAACCCATTGGTTAAGGTGGCTTTGAACTCAAATTGATGGTATGCCAAACCAACCAACACATCATACCCAAAATCAAGCGGCTTTACATAAGTTGTGCCCGATGTATAATAAGGATTATTAGAGAATTTTACTTTATTATTTACAACAGTAGTATTACCTGAAATCTCTTCATCTGTACCTTTTTCTGTACCTGAAATGCCTACTGCACCATAAAAACCGGCACCAACCAGAGCCTTCAGTGTTTTGTTGAGTGGAATACTATATTGTAAATTCAAGGGAATTTGTATATAATTAAACTTAGAGGTAGTACTGGCACCCGTAGTAGCAAAAACAGTTTTGTCTTTCCTGCCACCTTTTTGGAAGAAGATTAAACCCGAGCTGGCAGAGAAATGTTTATTCAATGTTTGTTCAGCAACAATACCAGCCTGAAATGTAGGGATTCGGGAAAGATTAAAATACTGAATATCACTTCCTTGATCAATGAATCCACTGGTATTATACCCAACTTCTACCCCTAATTTTAATTGGGCAAATGATGCGGTTGTACATAGGCAAAAGATAATTAAAAAGAATTTCCTCATAAATTTTTATTTATTAATAGAGTGCAAAAGAACATCAAAGGCTGCGAAGTTATGCGTAAAAAAATGTTAACAGTTGCCCATATTTTCAAATATTAAAAGCAAGAAGTACAACTTTTTTAAAGAAATTTGATTCGCAAAATTGCGTAACCATAAGTGCCGGCGCCTTATTTCATACCAAAAAATCATTGATAAATGGTATTGCCTGCATCGTAAATAACATCTATTTTTATCAAAATTTAATTTTTTCTTCAACCTATATAGCATGGATTTGCCTTATTTCTTTGAGCAGGTGCTTCCAAATAAGCATCAAACTATCCGCTTAAGTGCAGAAACACATAAACACAGTGCACAGGTACTTCGCATGAAACCAGGTGATGGCTTATTACTTACCAATGGCAATGGCTTACTTTGTAAAGCCACTATATCAGAAACCGATAAAAAACAAACACTGGTTACCATTACTGAGCAGGTACAACACCCCCAACCTGAAAGAAAAATTTCAATTGGCCTTTCCTTATTAAAAAATGCAGGACGATTTGAATGGTTTTTAGAAAAAGCAACTGAACTGGGTGTTTATGAAATTATTCCCCTGCTCTGCAAACGAACCGAAAAACAACATTTTAGATACGAAAGAATGCAACAAATTACCATTGCGGCTATGTTGCAAAGTAAACAAACTCGGCTGCCGGTTTTACAGCAACCCACTACCGTTTACAGCGTTTTATCACAACAAAAAAATAGTTGCAAACTAATTGCGCATTGCCACGAAGGGCATAAACAAACCATCCAAAAATTTCATTCGGAAAAAGAAATATGTATTTTAATTGGCCCCGAAGGCGATTTTACTGAAGAAGAAGTAGCACAAGCCATACAACAGCAATTTATACCCATTACTTTAGGTACCACCCGGCTAAGAACCGAAACCGCAGGAATAGTGGCCGCAACATTATCTATTTTGAACTAATTGAAATTATGCATAAAATCTACTCCTTATTTTTATTGAACAAACAGAACTTTCTCAAACTATTGAAACCCTACCGCTTGTTCATCATAAAAAAACCTCAACAAATTTCAAATACAAAATTAATCTGCCGGTTAAGCGCTATTGCAATGCTATTCAGCATTTGTTGCTTCAACACCTCCTGCCATTCAGGCAAAACAAAAGAAGTATTACGCGATACTTCAATTACCTACCATACTTCGTACAACAATTTGTTTTTCGACAGCATGCACCTGCAGGCTTTTTTAGATACGAATCCTGACTTACAAAAATTTACAACCCAATACAACGATTTTTATAAACAAAGAAATTTTGAATATGCCTGGTTCGACAGTACCAGCGTGGCAGAGCAGGCTGCTAATTTTATGAACCTGCTAAATAACAGTATTACCCATTTACAAGACAGTAGTCTGTACAATAAAAAACTTGTAACCAGTTATAATGAAATATTACAACACAAAAACAAGGTTTCCAGACAAAATATTTTGAATACAGAATTACTGTTAACCGGACAGTTTTTTGCTTATGCTGCACAAACGTACAAAGGCAGCGATATTGATGCAACCACACTTGGATGGTTTATACCGAGAAAAAAAGTTGACTTAACTGCTTTGTTAGATTCCACCATTAAATATAAAAATGCAGCACCTTATATTCCGCTGAACAATCAATACAACCAATTAGAATCATTTTTGGAAAAATATATCAGCTTACAAAAAAACTATCCTACAGATAGCATTCCCTGCCCTTCTAAATTATTGAAACTTTACCAGGCAAATGAAATTATACCAACAATTAAGTACCGCTTGTTTTTACTCGGCGATTTATCTCATAACGATTCTACCAATTTGTTTGACAGCAGCCTACTGATAGCCGTAAAACATTTTCAAAAAAGAATGGGATTGTTAGAAGATGGCGTAATTGGGAAGAACATGATAGAACAATTAAATGTGCCCATTGCCGAACGCATCAGGCAAATTTTGGTAAACTTAGAACGCATCAGATGGATGCCAGCAGATAGTGACAGTGATTACATTATTGTAAACATTCCCGAATACAAATTGCATGTTTATCATGATGGGAAAACATTGTTTAACATGAATGTTATTGTAGGAAAAACCACCAACAATACCGTTATTTTTAATGGAAAATTGAAATATATTGTTTTTAGCCCTTATTGGAATGTACCACCCAGTATTGTACAAAAAGAAATTTTGCCGGGTATGAAAAAAGATCCCAACTATCTGGCAAAAAACAATATGGAAATAACCGGTACCAGCAATGGATTACCCATTGTTCGGCAAAAACCAGGACCCGGAAACTCATTGGGTTTGGTGAAGTTTTTATTTCCCAACAATTTCGATATTTACTTACACGATACCCCCAACCATGAATTATTTGATGCCACAACACGCACATTTAGTCATGGTTGTATCCGCATCAGTAATCCTAAAAAATTTGCACAATATTTATTAAGTGCAGATACGGCGAGTGTTTATACGAATAAAGTAATTGACAGCCTGATGCATTTAAGCAAGGAAAAATGGGTAAGCTTACCCCAACCGATACCTGTTTATATTGTTTATTTTACTGCCTGGGTAGATGCCGATGGGCAATTAAACTTTAGAAAAGATATTTATGGCCATGATGCCAGAATGAAAGAGAAGCTTTTTATGAAACAGGAAAAAAAATAAAATTTCGGCCTCTTAATTGCTCTTTTTTCCTGACACCCAATGCATAAAATGTGCAGTTAATAATAAATTAATGGTTTTGGAATATAAAAAACCGTAATTTCAAAAAACTTAATTTTTATGCATTGGAGAAAATTCAATGGAGAAAACATCCATCTTCCCATCAAAAAAGCGGTGGAAGAAGCCATTAAAAAAGAAAGAGCAAACGGCACGCGGTTAAAAGTATGCATTGGTACCGACAGCCAGGTAAAAGGAGAAGATACCGAATTTGCAACTGTAATTGTTTTTTTAAGGGAACACAACGGTGGTTTTATGTACATCCACAATGAAAAAACCAAGCAGAAATTTCACATCAAAGAGCGCATGTTACAGGAAGTAGCCAAAAGTATTGAAGTGGCTTATGAGCTTTGCGATTTGTTTATTGCCTGGGATGTTGAAATGGAAGTACATGCAGACATTAATACCAATCCCGGTTTTAAAAGTAATGATGCTTTAAAAGAAGCAATGGGTTACATTCTCGGAATGGGCTTTGCATTTAAAGCCAAACCCGAAGCCTTTGCCAGTAGTTGTTGTGCCGACAAAGTGGTGAATTAATATTCATCCTTTACTACAAATTTGTTTTCAGCAACTATAAAAGTTGTTGTGGCAAATGCACCGCTTTACTTTACAAAAATTACCTATTCTATCTAATCATCTCATTCTCTGCAGCTCTTAAATTATTTTGTTCAATAAAAAGTAGTACTTCTTCTCTGCCGGTTTTCTTCTCGGCACTGGTTATAAAAACCTGTGGCAAAAATTGCCAGGTTGACTTTAAAGTATCTATAAACAATTGCACGTTTCTGGAAACTACACCCGGTTTTTCTTTATCGGCCTTTGTAAAAATAAGGCTAAAAGGCACTTCCCATTTGTCTAACTGATTCACAAATTCAAGATCATTTTTTTGTGGTGCATGCCTGCTATCTATCAACACCATTACCTGCAATAAATTAGGCCGTTTTCGCAAATAATTTTCAATCATCTGCTCCCATCGCCTTCTATCGGTTTGTGAGCGTTTTGCATAACCATACCCCGGCAAATCAACCACATACCATTGCTGCTTTTGCTTTTGCCTGGTACTGCTTTCCACTAAAAAATGGTTAATCAGTTGTGTTTTGCCGGGTGTTGCCGATGTTTTGGCTAGGCTTTTTTGCCCGGTAAGCATATTGATTAGGGAAGATTTACCTACATTACTTCGGCCAATAAATGCATATTCCGGTTTATCGGCCGGTGGACACTTATCGAATGAAGGAGAAGAAATAAGATATTTTGCTGTATGAATAATCATGCTGCAAAATACAATAAAAAAAGGCCAACAGTTATAAAACTGTAAGTCCAATTTATGAAGATATGAAATGGTTGTACTATTTTTTACGTTTGGGCATTACCAAACTATCTGCAGGGTAGTGTGCTTTAATAGAATCGCGAACCGCATCAAACCAATTATACAGGGTTCCTTTTTCAGCATCCGTTAAAATTGCATCGCGATGAATGAGCGTATATGATTCTAAGGGCATTTCTCCTTCTTTAATTTGTTCCTTACAATCTTCCAATCGTTTATATTGTTTAGCCACTCGCATTGAAGTAAAATCACTGAAATTTAAATGCCGTTTTCCGGATTTTACATGGTCATCTAAAAACCAGGCTACCGGTTGAATATTGTTATACCAAGGGTAACGGGTATTATTGGAATGACAATCATAACAAGCCTTTGAAAGAATTGCTTCTACATTTTGTGAAACTGGATAATGCAATTTAATATCAGCAGGCAATGTCTCAACTGACTGGTTTTTAGCCGGGCGAATAAATTGAATAATGATAAATATACCTAACAAAACCAGGATAAATCGAAGTATAATTTTTTTCATGTGTCGTATTTTTATAGATAAAGTTTTTAAATCATTTAATCATCCCGACCATTTTATCATTCAACTCATCTTCCTTCAAGCAATTTTATAAAACAATGCTGCACGCTAAAATCAAAAGGTGCAGCATTATCATTGCTTTGCTAAAAATAAGTATTCCCTTTAATCAATCAAAATATTGCCTGTCATTTCTTTGGGAATAGGTAATTGCATCATTTTTAAAATGGTTGGAGCAATATCACCCAACTTACCGGGATGCAAATTTCCATGCCAGTTATTATCTATTACAAACAGTGGAACCAGATTTAAAGAATGTTGTGTATTCGGCGTTCCATCCTCATTAATCATGTTATCGGCATTACCATGATCGGCGGTAAGAAAAATAATATAATCTTGTTTTAATGCAGCTTCTACTACCCTTTTTACGCAGGCATCTACTGTTTCTACTGCTTTAATTACGGCAGAGAGTACCCCGGTATGTCCCACCATATCTGCATTGGCATAATTCAAACAAATAAAATCGGTATCACCTTTTTCTATTTCAGGAATGAGTTTATCTGTTAATTCAACTGCACTCATTTCAGGTTTTAAATCGTAAGTGGCCACTTTGGGCGAGGGTACCATAATACGTGATTCGCCCTCAAAGGGAACTTCCCTTCCCCCACTGAAAAAGAAAGTAACATGCGGATATTTTTCAGTTTCAGCAATTCTGATTTGTTTCTTTCCGGCAGCAGCCAATACTTCGCCCAAAGTATTGTTCAGATTATCATTTTCAAAAATAATATGTACATTATGAAAGGTTTTGTCATACTCCGTCATGGTAGTATAATCAATTTTCAAAGCATGCATGTTAAAGTCAGGATGATCGTTTTGGGTCAATACATCGGTAATTTCGCGGCATCGATCCGTTCTAAAATTAAAACAGATGGCCACATCACCATCCTGAATAGTTGCCACCGGTTTATCATTTTCAAAAATTACCGTGGGTTTAATAAATTCATCAGTAATATCTGCAGCATAAGATTGTTCGATGGCATGAACCGCACTGTTAGCCGTATTGCCTGTACCCATTACCATGGCATTGTAAGCTAATTGAATGCGCTCCCAACGTTTATCTCTATCCATGGCATAATACCTTCCGCTAACGGTGGCAATTTTACCTACGCTGGTTGTTAAAAATTGTTGCAGGTCTTGCATAAAGCCTAAACCGCTTTTCGGATCACAGTCGCGCCCATCAGTAAATGCATGAATATATACTTCTTTTAATCCGTTTTCTTTACAAACATTGCATATTGCTTTTAAATGACTAATGTGGCTATGCACACCGCCATCGCTTACCAAACCCAGCAAATGCAAAGGTTTTTGTGCATTTTTGGCTTTTGAAATAGCTGCCAGCAGGTGTGCATTTTTGGCAAATGATCCATCGCGAATAGCTACATTTATACGCTGTAATTCCTGATAAACAATACGGCCAGCTCCTAAATTAAGATGCCCTACTTCACTATTGCCCATTTGTCCATCAGGCAACCCTACTGCTTCACCACAGGTTACTAAAGTTGTATGCGGATATTGATTGTACAAGGAGGTTACAAATGGCACATTGGCCTGTTGAATGGCATCGGCATGTTTATTCTTTCCGAGCCCCCATCCATCCATAATAATTAGTATTGCTTTCTTGCTCATAGCTACAAAGGTACTCAATTTGTTATTTCACCTTCCTACCCCTAACTTTAACTTTCGTTAAACATTTTATTTGGCATGTTTTTAGTGTAGGTTATATTATAAATTCAGTGTTATGAAAAAACTTTTATTGTTAATGGGTTTAGGAGTGGTTATGGCTTCTTTTACCTTTCAGAGTGATGTATCGGAAATTGTGAACGCCCTGAAGAGTGCCAATGCAGAAAGTGTATCCGGTTATTTTGACAGTTATATAGATTTAACCCTACCCGGTAAAGAAGAAGTTAAAAATATAGGGAAAAATCAGGCAGGGATTGCATTAAGAACATTTTTTAATGATGCCGGCATTCAAGGTTTTGAACTTACTTCACAACGGGAAGCCGGTACCACTATGTACATGGCCGGAAAATTAAATGGGAAAAACAGGGGATATAATATTACACTGTTATTAAGAAACAAAGATGGGCATCACCAAATTATATCCGTCCGAATAAATTAAAGCTTTTCTAAAACCATTCATATAAAGCTCTCTTAATTTTCGAGGGCTTTTTTTATGAAACATATTATATTGCCAACATGATAAATTTTGAAGAAAGATTAAACCATTTAATAATAGAAGCATTAAAAGAAGATATTGGTGATGGAGATCATACAACACTTTCGTGTATTGCAAAAGATGCTAAGGGTAAAGCCGTTTTAAAAATTAAGGAAGCAGGTATTTTAGCCGGGGTGGCAGTGGCACAAAAAATTTTTCATTTTGTTGAACCTGAAGCCGAATTTGAAATTTTTAAAGAAGATGGCACCGCTATGCTACCCGGTGATAGAGCATTTGAAGTAAACGCATCAGTACGCACTATTTTATCGTGCGAAAGATTAGTTTTGAATTGTATGCAACGGATGAGTGGAATTGCTACACTTACACATGCATTTGCAGAAAAAATAAAGCACTATCGTACGCAATTATTAGATACAAGAAAAACCACACCTAATTTCAGATTATTGGAAAAAGAAGCAGTGCGTATTGGTGGCGGTACCAACCACCGGTTTGGTTTATTTGATATGCTGATGTTGAAAGACAATCATATTGATTATGCCGGAGGAATTGAAAATGCCATTAACCGCTCTTGGCAATATGTACAACAACATCCGCATTTAAAAATTGAGATAGAAGCTCGAAATGTAAACGATGTAGCCACAATTTGTAAAGTAGGAAAAGGTAAAATTTTTAGAATATTATTAGATAATTTTACCCCTATTCAAATTGCTGAAGCATTACACATCATTCAACAGCAATTTGAAACTGAAGCCAGTGGTGGTATTCATTTAGAGAATATAGAAAGCTATGCGGCTACAGGAGTGGATTATATTAGTGTAGGCGGATTAATTCACCAGGCTAAAAGTGTGGATTTAAGTTTAAAAGCAATGTTGTTATGAACAAAAAAAACAAAACAGATATAAGAGGTTTTGTATACAGTACAGATCCGCAGTTTGAATTTGTACACAACAATGAAACGAAAGCAACACTGCCGCCGGAAAAACAAAAACTAACCATACATTTAGATACCAAGCACCGGGGCGGTAAAACTGTTACCATCATAAAAGGTTTTATTGGAACAGAGGATGATTGTGTTTTATTAGGCAAACAACTGAAACAATATTGTGGCACAGGTGGCAGTGTAAAAGATGCAGAAATCATTATTCAGGGCGACCAGCGCGATAAAATATTGCAATGGTTGCATAAATACAGCTATCAACTTTCTAAAAAAGCAGGCGGATGATACTGAATGCAACAGGTGCTATTTACTATTTTTATGTAATGCTTTTTGCAGCAGCATTCTTTGCATTGTTTTATGGCATTGCTGTTTTGTATAAAGCCGTACATCATAAAGCTGTTATTGCCATGGTTTGCATAATAGTAGTTTCGTTTTTTACCACTGGTAATATTCCAGTGAATTAACTTAACGTTCATTGTATTATAAATCCAAGGCCAACCGCAAACGCTCTTTCAACTCTTTTAATAAGGGATATTTTTCAGCCATTTTCTCAAAACGTTGCTTACTGTTCAACGAGAGTTGATCAGGTACTTCATCTGGAATCGTGTTTTCTACCAAAATATGAAAACGAATGCCTCTGTTATTGAATGCCTGCTGAATAAAATCGGTTAGCTGCATTTTTTCCTGTTCAATAAATTTTTGTTGCGTTAAAGCCTGAACGGTTACAGAAAAGCACACCTCATCTATCAGTTCTAATTTTGCCATTTTTAAGGTTCCAACGGTAGCAGGTTTTCCGCCATCTTGTTGCAGCTTTTCACAAAAATCATTCCAGCAGGCTTTTAATTTTTCTATCTGCAAATCTTCTGCTTCCTGCACCTGCAATACTTCAACATCTTCTTTTACTTTAGCCCTTAAAATATCTAAGAGATTTTTTTTATTATCTGTTTGTAGTGTTTGCTTGAGAATCTTTTTTTCAGCAGTAGTTTTAGGCTCCTGAACAACCGATTGCGGTAACGGCGCTGCAACAGGTGTAGCAGGACACTCTTGCTCAATCATTAATTTTGCAGCGGGTGCATTTGTTGATTTTGGAGGATGGTATTGCGGAATGGTTTTTTGCTGCAATGCAAAAGGCCTATCCGTTATTTTTTTTTTTACAACCGACCCTTGTTCAGTAAATAGTTGTATGGCTTGTTGCAAAAAGCTGAGTTTAATGAGGCACAACTCCACATGCAGCCTTTTATTGCGGGCCATTTTAAACTGTATTTCTGCTTCATTCAAAATATTTAAGGCACTAATTAAATAAGAAGCATCTACTGCATTGGCTGTAGCAGCATACTGTTCCTGCCTTCCTTCCAACACATCTAATAATACTGCAGCACGGGCATCTTTACACAGCAATAAATTTCTCATGAAAGAAGCAAAGCCATTCAGCACCAAATCGCCCTCAAAACCTTTTTGGTTAATTTCTTCATACAACAGCATGGCGCCAGCCATATCCTGTTTGTATAAGGCATCTAAGAGTTTAAAATAGTAATCGTCATCTAAAATATTAAGATGTTCTACCGTGTTTTGATAAGTTAACACCCCATTGGTAAAACTTACAATTTTGTCCAGAATACTCAAAGCATCCCGCATACATCCTTCACTTTTTTGAGCAATGAGTTGAAGAGCAGTTTTCTCGGCAGATATATTTTCTTTTTCAATAATTTCTTCTAAATGTTCCACCGTATCGATAATGGTAATTCGTTTAAAATCGAATATCTGGCAACGGGAAAGAATGGTGGGTAAAATTTTATGTTTTTCGGTTGTAGCCAGAATAAAAATGGCATAAGAAGGTGGCTCTTCCAGCGTTTTTAAAAAAGCATTGAAGGCACTGGTACTTAACATGTGTACCTCATCTACAATGTATACTTTGTATTTGCCTGCCTGCGGTGCAAAACGAACCTGATCAACCAGATTCCTGATATCTTCCACCGAATTATTACTGGCCGCATCTAATTCATGAATGTTCATTGAATTACCTGCATCAAAAGAAACGCAACTGGTACAGGTATTACAAGCCTCTCCTTCAGGGGTTGGATTGGTACAGTTAATGGTTTTGGCCATAATACGGGCACAAGTGGTTTTGCCTACTCCTCTTGGGCCACAAAACAAAAAAGAGTGCGCTATCTGATTGTTTTTAATTGCATTTTTTAAAGTGGTAGTAATATGTTTTTGGCCCACAACCATATTAAAATTTTGTGGGCGATACTTACGTGCCGAAACAATAAAATTTTCCATACAAATTGCAAGATAACAAATGCAATTTCAATCGGGGCAACAGAAAAAAGTTATGTGCAAAAATTAACCCTTCTTACACCCGATTTCACCGAAAAACACAATAAAAAAAATTATTTTTTTAAACCGGCAGCATTAAAATCCATCTGAAGGAACAAACAACAGATGATGCGGCAGAAAAAAGTAGGTTTTTTATTCATAATTGCAGTAATATTGGTGGGCATTTCCGGTTTTATATATGCAGGCCATCCACACCCGCCTAAAAAATTTCCCTACCTGCAAATGGGTTTTACGAAAGAACAGGCTGCTGCCTATTTGCTGAACAGATTTACATTTGGTCCAACGCCGGGCCAAGTTGATGCGGTTGCAAAAGAAGGCATTGAACACTGGTTTTACAGACAATTGGAGGGAAATGAAAATGATGCTGCCTTAGCAAACCGATTGCAGGCTTTACATCTTGATGCTGCCAATCTTTCATTAGAAGAAATGGCAAACACCTACCCCAATAATGGTGAAGTAGTGGCATTGGCAAGAAAGATGGGAGTGATAGAAAACGGGAACACTTCCTTCAGTAAACAAGCTTACCGCGAAAAACTAAAAGCTTTTATGCAGCAACAGGGCTATAAACTCATTGCTGAGTTAGAAAGGCAATTAATTGTACAAAAAATTATCAGAGCCGCATATAGCAACAACCAGTTGCAGGAAATATTAACTGATTTTTGGTTCAATCATTTTAACGTATCGCTCACCAAACCCAATTGCGCTCCTTATGTATTGGCTTATGAACGCGATGCCATACGACCACACATACTTGATAATTTTGATGTCTTATTGCTGGCTACAGCGCAGCATCCGGCCATGTTAACCTATTTAGACAATGCTCGTAGCGTTAGCAACAATAATCCGATGGAGGAAAAACGGTTAGAACACATGGCCAAAACACTAAACAATTTCAATACAGTATTGAAGAACCGTGCTTCGCAGGGATTAAATGAAAACTATGCAAGAGAAGTAATGGAGTTGCATACCATGGGTGTGGATGGTGGTTATACACAACAAGATGTAACAACTTTAGCCAAAATACTGACAGGATGGGGATTGTATCCTATGTTTAAAAATGGACCAGCCTATCAGCTCATGGAAAAGTCTTCACCGGAACAATTGGAAAAACGCGGCTTTGTTATACAAAATGGTTTTTTGTTCCGGCCAAATAAACACGATGATACACCCAAAACTTTTTTAGGAAAAAATTTCCCGGCCAATGGAGGTTATCAGGAAGGCATTACTGCTTTGGAAATAATGCTGGCACACCAACCCACTACTGCAAAATTTATAACAACAGCACTGGCAAAACATTTTGTAAGCGATACACCTTCTACAGCTTTAATCCAAAAAATGGCGCAGACTTTTTTAAAAACCAATGGCAATATAAAAAGCGTTTTAATTACCATGGTAAATAGTCCTGAATTTTGGAATCCAAATAATCAAAGAGCCAAAATCAAATCGCCTTTTGAACTAGCCATTAGTACCATTAGAGCTACGAATGCACAAGTAAACATGCCTTATCAAATTTTTTACTGGTGCAATAAAATGGGACAAAAATTTTATTATTATCAGGCCCCTACCGGATTTCCGGACAGAGCCGACTATTGGATTAACACCGGATCATTATTAAGCAGAATGAATTTTGGATTAGCTTTCGCATCACAAAAAATTTCCGGCATTACAGTAAACCTGGCTGCATTAAACAACAACCACGAACCTGAAAGTGTTGATGCTGCTTTACAAACCTATAGTGCCATACTGTTACCGGCCAGGGATAATACACAAAATATCCAACGCATTGCTGCTTTAATTCATGATGAAAACCTGAATAACAAAGTAGAACAGGCAGCTCAACAACAACCCAACAACAATAATGAACATGTTAAAGAAATGGAGTCCTACCATTCATTACAAACAATAGCTGTACAAGAAATTAAAACAACCAACAATGCACCATCCTTAAATCAGGTAGTAGGTATTATTATAGGATCACCCGAATTTCAAAGAAAATAAAAAAAATATTTATGGATAGAAGAATATTTATGCGCAATGGGGCATTGGCCTTATTTGTAGCAGGCATTGGCGGTGTTCCCAACTTTATTGCCAAAGCCGCCACAGCAGGCAACAAATTCATCAAACCCTTTCAAAAAAGAAAAACACTGGTGTGCATTTTTCAGCGGGGCGCAATGGATGGATTAATGGCTGTTAGCCCTTATGCAGATCCTAATTTAAAAATGATGCGGCCAACATTATATATGAGTCCGGCTAAAACCGAAGGCAGTATGATAGACTTAGATGGTTATTTTGCCTTACACCCATCCTTACAAGCCTTTGCGCCTTTATTCCAAAATAAACAATTAGCCATTGCACATGGCGTAGGCAGCCCCAATCCCACCCGCAGTCATTTTGATGCACAGGATTTTATGGAAAGTGGTACACCTTTTAACAAAGGAACAGAGAGCGGCTGGTTAAACAGAGCCATTGGTTTAATGGGAAAACCTGCTACCCCGTTTAGTGCCGTAAGTATAACGAGTGCCTTACCCAGAAGTTTTTATGGCAGTAATGAAGCATTGGCTATTAGTAATTTAAACGATTTTGCCATTCAAATGCGGGGCAACCCATTGGCCGGTAAATTAGCTGTACATTCATTTGAAGCATTGTACGATAATACAAGTTCGCAATTGTTACAGAAAACCGGAAAAGAAAGTTTTGAAGCCATGAAGATGTTGAATGTAAATAACCTGAAACAATATGCGCCCAAAACCGGTATTGTTTATCCTAACTCAGCATTAGGGAATGCTTTAAAACAAATAGCTGTTTTGATAAAAATGGATGCAGGATTAGAAGTGGCTTTTGCTGAAAGCGGTGGTTGGGATACCCATGTAAACCAGGGAACTGAAAATGGAATTTTAGGCCGAAATCTGAAAGATTTTAGTGATAGCATTGCAGCCTTTTGGGAAGATATTGCCGCCTATCAGGAGGAAGTAACCCTTATGACCATGACTGAATTTGGCCGAACAGTGCATCAGAATGGTACCGGCGGAACCGATCATGGTAGAGCAAGTTGCCTTTTTGTTTTGGGGAATGATGTGCAGGGCGGAAAAGTTTACCACCAAATTAAAAGTTTGGTCAAAGAAGATTTGGAAGACCAGCGCGATTTACCAGTATCAACCGACTTTAGAAGTGTATTTAGCGCAGTAGCCAATACACACTTAAACATTCATCAAAACAATATTTTATTTCCTGAATGGGATGGTAACGGTATACCCATTATGCGTTACAGTTAATGCACATCTAAAAAAGTTTAAGCAATGCAACGGCTTATTGTTTATATTCCATAGGCGGATGCCTTTCAAATGGATACTGATTGGTATCAAAAATATAGCGATACGTAATCAGGCGGCGACTTTGTACAGCGCCTAAGCTTTTGTAGATATTAATCATTTTAGGATTCCAGTCGCCTGCCCACCCCATTTCGTAACTTTCATACCAGCCTTTTCCCTGCACCAGCAAAGCACTTTCATAAATTAAAAAACTATCAATGCCCAATGCCTGGTATTTGGGTATAACACCAAACGCCAGTCCGGTTAATTTTTTACAGGTACCGCGTTTTTTCATCCACAATAATTGCAGTTTTTGCCACCATCCAAATTTTCCTTTAAAAAATTTAAAATACTGGTTCACATCCGGAATATTAATAAACATGGCAATGGGCTCATTATTGTAATATGCAAACCATACCATCCGTGGATCCATAATAGGCTTCATACTTTGAAACAATTTTAATACCTGATCCTTGGTAATTTCTTTTGCTTCGCCGTGTTGTGCCCAGGCCTGATTGTACACTTCCGTAAAATCTGCAGCATATTTCTCCAATTCATTCAAATTTGCATGGTGGGCTTCGTATCCTTTTTTTGCTTTAAACTTTGCATGTCTTTCAGCAAATCTTGCCGGAAGCGGATCATCCACATTCATGGCATAATAATACTGATTATAATAATTTTGAAAACCATAATCCTCAAATAATTTTTGATAATAAGCCGGATTAAAACTTAAACCATACACCGGTTCTTTATCAAATCCTTCCACCAGTAAACCCCACCATTTGTTTCTGTCGCCAAAATTAATGGGGCCATCCATCGCCATCATCCCTTGTTGTTGTAGCCAGTTCTTAGCGGTGTTAAATAAAAAATTTGCAGCTTTCTGATTATCAATACAATCAAAAAAACCAATTCCACCAGTGGCAAAATCGGTTCCTTTGTTTACATATTTGGTATTGGTAAATGCAGCAATTCTGCCAATGGCTGTACCATCATCATCCAGTAAAATCCAACGTTGAATGGTACCATATTTAAACAATTTATTTTTCTGCTGATTAAATACTGCCTCCACTTCATGATTGAGGGGCTGTATATAATTCGGATTACCGGCATTCATGGCCACATTCACTTCTAAAAACGCTTTTATGTCTGCTCCTTTTTGTACTTGCTTTATTTGCATAAGAATTGCCTGTTTCTATCACAAACGAATATAGTTCATTACAAAGCTGTTTAAAAAATAAAACCAATTTAATATTGATTTGTAGATAGCAACACCAATGTACAAGCCTCTAAACATTGAATGTTTTTTTCTTTTGCCATTTGGCATAATTCCGGATTTTCTGCACCTGGATTAAAAATAATGCGTTTGGGATGTAGAGAAAAAATATAATCGTATAAAACTGTTTGAATAGCCGGATTAACATAAAGCGTTACCGTATCTACATTGCTTTCTGCAGGATGTGTTGTAATAATGGGCACCGCACCAATATGCCCCGGCTTATTACCAATGGCTATTACCGGGTGACCATGCTGTGTAAGCCGATCAACTGCCAGATAACTATACCTTGCCGGATTTTCAGAAGCACCTATTACCACCGTTTTTTTCATACCCTATAAAATTAATGAACTGCAAAGTTACAGTAAGGTTGCCATCTAAGCCATAATACAGTATATCTGATAAACAATACGCAGCAATTACCAGAACTAATTCTCAATGAAAGCATATTAAAATCGTAGTAACTGCCGGTTAATAATTTTTACCGAAGAACCTTCGGCCAGAAATACAGATTGCGGTGCTTGCGATAAAACCGGTGTAAAAGCTGCTCCGTACAATGCCGCTGCATTACAATGAATTTTATAAGCTTGAACAGGATAAATTTGCCAGGATGGATGTATTACCTGATAAGCAGATGTAACCTGAGCGGCTCGTTTGGTATACACATAAAAATTTTATGTAATAAAACTTGATTTAGAATTCGGAAAAGCCCAACAGGGCGTCGCATCAACATTTACATGTATTCCATTCCATTCATTTGCAAGTTTCCATTCATAGCGAATCAGTATGTTTTTATCATTGCTTTGTATGGTGTGGCGCATTAGGGGGTAATGGTAATGTTCGCTGTACATTAATCGGGCAACATAAGTAATCATTCTTTTAGGAACAATTTCATTAATGAATACTACTCTGCTCTTCCAGGTTATTCCCTTTTTTAAAACGAACATAAAAACGCAGGTTAAATTCTTCGAATTGCCGATAAAAAGAGATGGATATACCTTTTAAAGCAGTATTTGTAAAATAAAAGCCCACCAAACTTACATAGGTATTTCCTTCAAAATAATCCAATTTAGTACCGGGCGGTACATGCGGTATTAAAATTTCAGGTGAAACAATATAGTTACAAAAAATCAGGTACTTCTATTCTGTACTTAAAAAAATGCTTTCACTTTCAATCATAATTACTATAACAGAATGCAACACCTGAGGTTGAATACTGCAGAAAAAATAGATGAACACACCTTGAATCCTGTTTCATTTTAAAAAAAAATAATAAAATATTTTATTGTTGTCCGACTAAAATTGTAAAAT
>JABAOF010001134.1_pt4 | contig 44598 bp, 47 predicted proteins | sample 7062171 | NCBI WGS metagenome assembly JABAOF01 (sample SAMN14538628, study PRJNA623070) | marine sediment metagenome | biome: marine biome [ENVO:00000428]; feature: marine pelagic biome [ENVO:01000023]; material: deep marine sediment [ENVO:00002113] | place: India: Gulf of Khambhat ... | reverse complement strand
TGCATTCTGAGAACAGGTTCAACCCCAAGCTTTGATTGGATCTCTTCCGGTTCGCCCTTTATGTAGGTATCGTAGACGTATTCGGCTTCGCCCTTGCTCTTCGCTATCAGGATCGCCTCTCCTTCCTTATCGTATTTGGGTCTTCCTGCTCTCCCCATCATCTGCTGGATCTCTAGGACAGGGATGTAATCGCTTCCGTAGCGGGCGGAAAATCGTTTGAGATCCCGGATAACCACGCGGTAAGCCGGGAGGTTCACTCCCCATGCCAGCGTTGGGGTGGCAGCTATAACCTTTATTGTCCCTTCCTTGAAGCCATCCTCTATTGTTTTTCTCTGGTTGTTCGCCAGTCCCGCATGGTGGAAGGCGACGCCATGAAGAACCTGATTGGAAAGCTTCTCGCATTGGATAGTTGGTCTCTCAACCGCCTTTAAAACATTTTCCGATATTTTCTTGAGTTTCGTTCTTTCTACGTGACCCAGATCATTCTTTACGATATTTCCCAGATTTCCTGCCAGGGCTTCCGTGTTCTTCCGGGTGGAAACGAATATGAGGGTTTGTTTATTTTTTTTCACGGTTTCCTTCGCTATCTCGAAATCCGGAGGGTACTCCTGACCTATTTTCTTTACCCATTTTTTTGGGACGTAGTGTATCTCCCTGTCGAAACAGATGCCTTTGTAAAGTTTGACAGGCCTGTAGTCCGAACGTATTGCCTTCGCATCCAGCCATTCGGCTATCTCCTCATAGTTTCGGATGGTAGCGGATAACGCAATAATCTGGGGATTGACCAGGGATTTGAGTTTCGTTATGGTAACCTCTAACGTAGGGCCCCTGCCAGGATCATTCATCAGGTGTATCTCATCCGCAACAACCAGGCCAACCTGATCTAACCACGGGATTCCGTGTCGGAGGAGGGAGTCAAATTTCTCAGAGGTGACAATTATCAGATCGAACTTCGCTAACCACGGGTCGCTCGCATCCAGATCCCCTATGCTGAGGGCGATCTTCAGGCCAAGGGGTTCGTACTTCTCCTTGAAATCATGGTACTTCTCGCTTGCCAGAGCCCGCAAGGGAACGATATAAACGACCTTCTTTCCCTGATTAATAGCGTTAATGGCAGCGAACTCAGCCACCAAGGTTTTGCCGCTTGCCGTGGGAGCAGCGACAACGAGACTCTCCCCCTCCAAAACCCCAGCATCTAGCGAAGCTTCCTGGACAGGGTTGATTCTTTTGAAGCCTGATTTCTCTAGAACCTGGGAAACAATCGGGTTCATATTATTAAAATAGTAGTTAAAATTAAATTATGAACGCTCGAGTTCACCTTTTAATTTCCGGGGAAGTCCAGGGGGTATTCTTCCGAGCGAGCACAAGAGACAAGGCAGTGGACCTGGGACTGAAAGGATGGATCAGGAATCTGATGGACGGGAAGGTTGAATGCATCGTGGAAGGGGAGAAGGAAAGGATTGAACAACTTATCGAGTTCTGCAAACAAGGACCGGAAGGATCGAAAGTGGATAACATCGAAATAAATTGGGAAAAACCTAAGGATGAGTTCGGAAGTTTTGATATCAGAATTTAATACGTGGGTTCGATTTTTATCTTCTTCAGAAATTTATCAGTTTCGCTTTCTCCCGTTTCGCTGTCATCTTTTATACTCAAAAACATTTCTTCACTTCTAGTATATACAGAGTCAAGAACTTTCACTGCTTCTTTGTCAAATTTTATATCACTCCCCTGGAGGAGTCCTACGGCAGGAATCTTCAGTCCCCTTTCCATAAAGCCTGTGGCAATACCTGCTATCACATTTCCCGCCTTTTTTCCGTATCTACTCTGTACGTATTCCAAAATTCCGTCTTTTATGTTGCCTATAAACATCGCATTCCCCAGACCTACCTGTAGGCCTGTGTTGAAATGCTCGTCATTGTTGAATTTTCCGTAAGGCATGCTATCGACCTATTTTCTAAGAATATGTCAGCAAAATTATTTAAGCGTTTATTAAAAAATTTTTTATACACCGTACTCCACGGTTTCTCCCTTTCCTCCGGGAATGAACTTCTGGAAATCGTCGAGAGGGATCTTTTCGATCCAGATCTTGTCCTCCGGCGTCGCTTTTATCAGGATCTTGTTCTTCATCTCATTCGCCAGTTCGTTCGCTTCCTTATCCCCGGGTTTTATGGTTACGAAATAATTGGTCTGTTTTCTTATGGGCATCACGGGTCCTGCAAGCACTTCGAAATCGTTCTCACTGCCCATCTTCACCCCGACAGATATCTTGAGTTCAACATCCCTGAACCATTCCCTTTGGCCGTAAACCATGAATGCTCCCTTTGGCAGGTATTCACCTGTGGGAGGTTGTTTGGAGACCTGATCAGGATTGACAGCGTAGACATCGACTGTCCCTAGTCCCGAGCCCCAGGCCTTTGAATAGGCTGCAGCGAATTCCGCCGCCTCCTTTTTCGCGTCCAGAGAGACTTCGGAATCTCCCGATTTTATAATAACGAAGGGAGCCCCCTCTATGTCCGAATGGAAAACAAGATCCCTTGGTTCCGTGTATTTCTTGATCAGGACCTCGTTGGATGTCTGGTCCTTGCCTCCGACTATCAGGAAGCCATCACTCGATGTGAACCATCTGAACTTCTCAAACCACTTTCCCCTCTTTTTCACGATCTTGACAGGCTTTTCCTTTTCCATGCTGACCTTGGGTTCTTCTTCTACCTTCTCTTTCTGTTCCTCCATTGCAACGTGTACGCCAGCTATCTTCTTCTTCGCGTGCTTCGATCCCTCGTAATAATCCTCTGCGTTCTCCTCAAGTGATTTCCTGAAGTCGAGTTCGATCTCCTCTCCCCCGAGCTCGACGACCACAATCCCCTCGTGTTCCCTTATCTCTTTGACTGCCTCTGCCTCAGGGGTGGATTCGCTCGAGACCCTTCTCTTTATCTCCTCCCAAGAAAGGCCGGAGGATTTCGCCTTGTTTAGCGCCTCAAGGATTGATTCAACAGTTCCGTAGTGCGAGTAAATGAGATCGGCCTTCGTCCTGGTTTCCTCCTTCTTTCCTGTCCATTTTTCGAGAGCCTCTTCCTGTCTCTCAAGGATTCTTTCCATCTTCTCCCTGTGTTCCTCCCTCACGCTTTCCTCCACCTTTTCCACTCGCTGTATCTGCTGTTCCGAGAAGAATTCGTCCAGGGCTTCCGAGAAATTCTCCTTTTCGCTTTTTACAGGGGATTTCAGGCTCTCGAGACGGAAGGGGGAGACGAAGTCTTCGTAAAGGGTTGGCCTGATTTCCATCTTTTCGAGGGATTGGATTATTTTGAAGAGGTAGATTGATTCGTTGAGGCCGACCTTGCCCGCCTCGGTCTGATCGTCGATCTTCGCCCGCATGCAGACCTCTTTAGCGTATACAGGACCAAGACCTACCTCTTTTGCCAGAAACGCGATCAGTTTCTTCTCCGAGCTTTTCAAGAAATTTCTGAAGTAATCGAAGTTGACGGAGAAGGGATCTATCTTGCTTGGCGGATGTTTGTATTTGATCTTGGGTTTGATGTCCCTGTCCTTCCATTTCTGTATGTACAACGGCATGATTATGTTGTATTCGTTATCGCAAAGGATGACGTTCCCGTCTGAGAATAATTCAAAAATCAGGATGTTCTCATTCGTGCGTATCTCCAGGACCCTGTCAAAACCCTGCTGTCCGATCTGGATTATCTTTTTGTTGTTCAGATGCTTACGAAGGAACAGACAGAAGTTTGGCGGTTCCATGGGAGCTGGTTTTTTGTATGTTGTCAGGAAAATCTTGTTCTTATCCACGTAAAGGAAACGAGAACCCTTGTTGGGAACGAATACCTCGAGAAGGAATTGATGTGAGGTTTTCCCCTCCAGCGAAAGCTTGTACTGGTAGATCTTTCGAAATATTCCGTTAACTAGGGAATCCTTCAGCTCCCTTGCCAAAAACCTTAGATCGAGCGATGTGATTTCTGATTTTTCCATAGTTATTATTTGGTTTAAAGATTTATTATTTAACCGTCTTCAAAACGAAAGGGATCAAACCATTCCCCTTTATGAACAGGCTTCCCTTTGCGCAGGAATACTCATCGAATTTTTCTATCTTGTCAGGTTTTATCCCGTTGCCTGATACCAGGACAGGGACAGGGTCTTTCGTGTGTCTGTAATGCTTGAAGTCCTTTTCACTGTCCGTTCTGTGATCGCTCGTTATTATAACAACGGTCTCTTTCGTATCGATCTTCTTGATAATTTCCCCGAGGTTCTGGTCGATCTTTTCAATGAACTTTGCCTTCCCCTCCCTCTTCGCATCGTGAGAAAGAATGTCCGTCCCGTTTATGTGGAGCAGAACGAAATCATATTTTTTCAAACAATCCAACGCTTCCTTCGTTTTACCATCGAGGTTGGTATCGGGCATTCCGTTAGCTCCAGGTACGGTTGATATGTCCATTCCGAGGAAGCAGGATATTCCCTTTGCAATGGGTATTCCCGCGACACAGCAGGCATTCATCCCGAACCTTTTCTTAAAACTTCTCACCTCTCTCTTAACCCCAACATTTCTTATCAGTATGACATTTGCCGGGATTTTTCTCCTCTTGTTTAAGGGATGCTGCAAAAGTATTTTGTTCGTTTTGAAAACAAATTTGTTAAGGACACTTGCCGTGAATTTGGCTTTTTGATCCCTGGGTTTTACCTGTGGTAGAGGAACGCCAACAGAGTAGGGATCGTTTGGGACAACTTCCTTCGAGAGATTCTCTCCCTTCATGAGAATAACAATCCTGTGGCCTGCCGACTTCTTGATCTCGAAGTGCACGCCATCTATCTCCATCCCGTCCAGTTTCTCTGCCAGCTCCTCCAGACCGGTTTCATCCCTTCCTGCTCTGCGGTCCGTAACATTCCCATTCTTATCCAGTGTTGCGAAGTTAGCTCGAATACATATCTCGTTTTCCTCTGGTTTCAGTCCAACCCCCAGGGCCTCCAGATAACCCCTCCCCGGGTATTCTTCCTTGGAGTAGCAACCGAGAAGGTTCAGATAACCAAAATCAGAATCCACCCTGTTCCCGTAGCCAATATCTATCAACCCGCATATCCCGTTTTTCGCCAACGAATCGATGTTTGGCTTTTTTGCGATCTGGTAGGGGGTTCGCTCCCCAAGATCCGCTGCCCCGTCGAGAATTATCAGCAAAATTTTCATTATTTATTTTATACTCCCGTACTATAAAAAGTATTTCCAGCACCGGCTTTTCTTCGTGAAGGAGCCTGAACTGTTTCCTTGAAAGGCCAAAAGTAAACAGAAAAATTTATACCTTTGTACTATTATCTTTCCAGAATAAAGTACTTCTCCTCTTCCTTCTTGGCAGGCAATTTCTCCAGCTCCATTTTTCTTTCTTTCCCTACCCTCATTATGTCAAGTTCTTCAGCGAGTTTAAGCGCCCTGTTAAACTTGCCTGTCTTCCTTGCGTATAACTTGAAGAGCACGTCCCCTCTCTTAACCTTGTCTCCAAGTTTTTTCATGATGACCATACCGGCTTCCTTGTCTTTGGGAGCTCCAGCATCCCTTGCTATGATATCAACGTCCTTGTTGCTTATCCATAAAACACGACCGGAACAGGCTGATTTGAACTCCGCGGTCTTTGGGCCGGGAACCAGATCACTTGGTTTTACGTCGGGGTTTCCTCCCTGTGCTTCGATTATCTCTCTGAGTTTTTTGTATGCCTTTCCCGTGTTCACAATGTGAAGTGCCGCCTTCTTCCCGTTTTTAACACCGGAGAATTCTAGTAAGACTCCTGCAAGGGTTGTTGCCTTGTCAATGAGGTCTTTCGCCCCTTTCCTGTGGTTCATGAGTGTTTGCAGGGCTTCCCTTGCCTCAAGTACTGGTCCGACAGCATGACCTATGGGTTGTTCACCCAGTGTGGAGACACAGTTTATCTTCATGTTCAGTTTTTTGCCAATATCTATGAATTTCCCCGCGAGGAGTTCGAACTCCTCGTTTGTGGAAACCTTCGACTCCCTTCCTGTCGGTATATCTATCACCACATACTTTGCATTCACGGCCTTCTTCTTGGACATGACGGACGGGAGAAGAAAGGGGTCTATCGAAAGAGGGTATTCGATCTTTATGAAGATGTCATCGGCAGGAGCGAGATCAACAGAACCTCCCCATACAAGGCAACCGTTCGTTTTGTTGACAACCCTCCTGACCTCCTCCAACGTTAGTTCCACGGGCGCGAGACATTCGAATCTGTCCGCGGTTCCTGCAGGAGAGGTGATCGCCCTTGAAGAGGTCTTCGGGATGGTTAAACCTGCGGCTGCAACAATGGGGACAAAAACTATGGATGTTTTATCTCCTGGACAACCTCCTATAGAATGTTTGTCATATATTTCCTTGGTCCGTAAGTCAAGGGTTCTCCCTGTCTCAGTTATCGCCCTTGATAAGCTCGCAGTCTCGTTCATTGTTGTTCCGTGGTTGTAAAGTGACGTGACGAAGGCCGTTATCTCTATGTCCGAAAGCTTGTGGTTCACGGTGTCTTCAATGATGGAATATATCTCCTTATCGTCGAGCGTTTGGCCGTTCAGTTTCTTTTTTATGAATGCCAGAGAAACAGGAGGCGCGGCCGCGGCGACAGAAACCCTTTCGTCGGGTTTTATATCCAGCTCTTCCTGTATTTCTTCGTAAAGGCCTATCTCTCCCTCCCTCACAATCCTCTCGGCCACGTTCACTATCGCAATGATCTTTTTCCTCTTGAAGGAAATTTCCACCCTCTCCAGAGGTTTAACCCCGAGATCATCTGCATCATCCTTGTTCAGGATCACGATAGGTTTCTCGGCCTCAAGTTCAAGGAATTTCGTTCGCAGTAACATCTTATTTCACTCCCCACTTGTTTATGGCATCTGAAAGTTCTTTCCTGTTTTTTGCGTAGTCCTTCAGGGGGATTCCCTTCATGACAGCCTCAAGCGACTGACGCATCGCCTTGGCTCCTGACTCGCTCCCCTTCGGATGTCCGTGGATCCCTCCGCCTGCCTGTATAATTATGTTGTTTCCCATCTTTTTCAAAAGCCTTGGAATGCTTCCGGGATGTAAACCACCGGAGGCAACGGCAAAAACCGGTTTTACGTCAAACCAGAACTGCTCGAGAAGGTGGCCGCCCTCGGAAATGAACCTGCTCTCGACCTCGTCCTCCACCTCAGGGGTCTCGAAATCCCCCATCTTTCCAACCTTCGCAGTTCCGACATGTATCTGATCAACTCCTATCAGTCTCGCCATTTTACCTATAACAACCATTGAAATTCCGTGTTTGGGGTTCTTTGTTAGAGCTCCGTGCCCTGCCCTGTGGGCATGTATTATGAGGGAGAAATGGTCGTTGTAGTTTCTCAAGGTCTGTAATCCTGACCATCCGATTGAAACTATGTCAGCCATCACGTACTCCCCTCCATGTTTCTTGACGAAATTCGCTCTCCTCAGCATCTCATGCGTTTCTCCCGTGACGTTCGGCATGTAGAATTTTCCTTCGCCTGTTTTTTTCTCTGCCTTATCTCTCATTTTCAGTGTCTCTTCCACCCTCTTCTCGAAATGGTTGAAACTCATGTCTGTCAGGTTTTCGTCGTCCTTCACTATATCTATCCCACCGGTCCAGGATTCGTACGCCGATTTAGCATGTTCGCTTTCATTGAGACCGAGTTTTGGTTTGACTATCGTCCCAAGAAGAGGGCGATTCCTTATGCGGAGCTTTTCCCTCACGCCGGGTATTCCGAATTTCGGGCCCTTAAAACTTCTTACATATTTCTCCGGAAGGTGTATGTCAAGCAAACGGAGATTTCGGATCGCCTTCATCCCGAAGATATTCCCTCCGATCGAGCTCATCAACTGGGGGACGTTCCCGGGTTCGAAAAGTTCCGGGGGATACGCGATCTTCACTATCCGCTCTTTTTTGTTTATTGAGAATACGTTCGGTCTCAGTTTCAAAATCTTTGCTTTCATTGTCTTTACCTCAGTCCACGTCCCTATCGAGCTCTCGCCAGCGAGGTGTTCGCACACTCTCTCGAAAGAAAGTTTATTCGGTTCTAGAAAATATTCTGCTATGAATTCATCCCTTCCTGGCCTGTACTTTAGATCAACATATTTCATTCCAACCCCCTAGAACATTATAATAATAAAAATATTGTTTTCATTTTTAATATATGAAAAAAAATTTAATTCTTGGACTTATTCTGATTTTTCTTGCTGTTTCCATCATCTTCACGACATTCTCTTACATGAACTCCATAACCGGAAGGATCATCGAGAGGACCCCGTACCTCTCGACGGTTGATTTCTCACCGGTTTCCGTGAACGTTGACACCAATAACATATACCTAACCTCAGAATGCCTTAAACTGGCAATAGCGACCACCGAGCAGCAGACGTATTCCATAGCGAGCGGTCTCGGAGACGCCACGGGTATCAGGCCGAATACGCATGATCTTATGAAAGACACGTTCGAACTCTACAGTATAGAAGTTCTAATGGTGAAGGTTGATGATTTCAGGGATGGGACCTACTATGCCAAGCTCCTTCTCCGCCAGGGCAACAAGATCCTTAACCTCGATTCCAGACCGAGCGATGCGATAGCTGTAGCCGTAAGGTTTCAAAAGCCTGTCTACGTAAAGAACGGGATAATGGAAAGTTTAGGGGTAGGCATTTGCTAGTCTCCGTAATCCTTCTTGGTTGCGTACGCCGTTTCGGAAGCGTATTCGTTCTTAACAGAATATTCGTCTTCGGAACTTCTTGTCCTCAGGTCAAAACCGTACTTCTCCTCTCCCTCCTCTTCAGTTTCCTCTTTCTTTTTTATCGTGACCTCGAACATGCTGTAGGGAGGTTTGAACTCGGATATTGTCTGATTGCTTGTCGGGAATCTCCATACTTCTTTCCCTTTGAGGTCAATACAGTAGAAATGACAATCCCATGAACCGTCGTACAATTTATCTTTCCATACCACGGGGGGACTCCACATAGGACCTGAACTTTTAAAACGCCATATTTCCTTACCTGTTTTGGGATCGAGGCAGTAGATGTTGGAATCTTCTGAACCGAAGTATAATCTGTTTTTATAATAGGTTAGCGAGATACCTGTAAGACCCCCTGCGCGAAAGCGCCACATCTCTTCACCGTCAAGAGTTATCGCATATATAATTCCGTCTCTGGAGGAATGGAAAATGACATCGTTGTAAATTATTGGGGAGCAGCAGTTGCCGTATTTACCTGTCCTGAAACGCCATATCTCTTTCCCTGTTTCCGCGTCCACGGCGTAAAGGAAATTATTCATTGAAGCGAAATATATAACGCCCTTGTAATAGGTTGCCGGTAATTCGTTTGTGATCTCTTCCCCGGCCCGGAACCTCCAGATTTCTTTTCCCTTTGTATCCAGGCAGTAAAAGTTCCCGTCGGCGGAACCGAAATATATCTTGTCACTGTATACGGCCGGGGCGTAGAAAATTGAATCACCTGTCTTGAAACGCCAGATCTCCTTACCCTCACTATTCAAACAATAAAGATTTCCATCCAGACATGGGAAAAAAACTTTATCCCTCCAAACAAAGGGTTTCGTTATAACTCCGTCTCCTGCCTTAAACCTCCATATCAATTTACCTGTTTTTGCTTCAAAGGCGTATAAAGAACCGCCCTTCGTTCCCATGTATATCCTTTCTTTATCACCTTCCGCAGAGTTGCACGCCATGTCGCCATCTGTCTTGAATCTCCAGATAAGTTTCCCTGTCTCACAATCCAAAGCATAGATGTAGAAATCCATTGAGCCAAAATATACAATACCTTCTATTATTTTGGGAACGCTCAGTATGCTGCCACCAGGACCTACTTCCAGTCCTCTTTTAAACAAATGTTCCTTTTTGACAAGTTCAAAATCCTCGAGTTCTATATCGAAACCAGAGAATCCAGATTCTCCCAAATCCATATTAATTAAACAATGAAAAACAATATATAATATAGATAACGTAAAGGTTGGTGCGAATGGCTGTTTGTGATTACACCTATGATGAGGGAGCCAGAAGGCTTAGGATAGACTGCATGGGCTGTGTGTATGGAGCGAGTGTCGAGGACTACGATGTATGCATGGCCATGGTTGTTGATAAGCTTCTCACCCTGAAGAATGTAAAATCTGTTGTTCTTGCGAAGGAAAGGGAGTACGAGTATTCAGGGGACCAAATAAAGATGCTGACGGAAATTGCGAAAATAATAGAGGATGTTGTCAGGGAGAAACTAATTTCTTATTCAAAGCTGAGGCCTGATATCTGCAGCAAATGCTATCCGGACTTCCCTCAAAAATTGCAGTACATAACGATCAACCTCCTTCGTCGCGATCCTATAGGAGCCTACGTGGAACTCCTGAGGGAGGGGAGGACCCTTAAAATAAGGATGGGGAGGAGAACGAAGTGTTACAAATGCTACAAGCATTATTTGGAAGGTATTGTGGCTCCTCTCCAGAAGAGATTCGAGGAAACAGAAATAATAAAGTTTGCCAAGCCCCATCTTTCAGGCTATCATGTTGGGACGAGAGGGTTATACAGGCAGTTGTTCACGCCAAGCGTCCGCCCGAACTTCATGCTTACAAGATACATGATCACGCCGCCTGAAAAGGGAAAGGTGGTTGATAGATACAAAGTCAAGGACATACAGATTGAGATATACAAGCTCCCCCACAAGGCGAGCTATTTCTACCATATCGTTCCTCCGGAATTTGATCTCTCAGAGGAGAAGTACGCGGTCCTGGATGCAGCTAGAAGATACATGGCGACCCATCGTCCGAGGACAGCAGAATTCGTCCGGTCGGAGAAAGTACGCGATGTTTTTTACAATATAGGAAGGGATATGATAAGAGAGATCGCGGACAAAATGGGCATTTACATGTCTTCGGAAGATCTCGAACAGCTCTCGAACATCCTGACGAGGTACACGGCAGGGTTGGGTGTTCTGGAAATCCTGCTTTCGGACGAGAAGATCCAGGATGTTTACATAAACTCACCCATAGAAACTCAGCCCATCCTTATTTTCCACCAGGATTTTGAGGAGTGCAACACGAACCTTATACCGACAAGGGAAGATGCCGAATCCTGGGCAACACGCCTTAGGATACACTCTGGAAGGCCGCTGGATGAGGCGAACCCTGTTCTGGACACAGACATAGGCGTTCCAGGAGGGAAGGCCAGGTTCGCTGTCATAACGAAAGGTTTATCACCGCATGGTTTTGGATTCGCGATAAGAAGACACAGAGACAAACCGTGGACCCTGCCCCTGTTCGTCAAGGCCAGAATGATGGATCCACTGGCAGCCGGTCTGCTTTCTTTCATGATAGACGGGAGTGTGAGCATGCTCGTCGCTGGTGGCAGGGGATCCGGGAAAACGAGCGTTCTGGGTGCGCTCATGCTGGAGATACTTCCTAAAACAAGGATCGTTACCATAGAGGATACGCTGGAACTTCCCGTGGAACATCTAAGGGATCTGAAGTATAACGTGGAATCCCTGAAATCAAGGTCTGTGATAACAAGGATAGAGTCCGAGATGCCGGCGGACGAGGCGCTAAGGACGGCGCTCAGATTGGGTGATTCTGCCCTTATCGTGGGAGAGGTCAGATCAGTGGAGGCGAAGGCCCTGTATGAAGCAATGAGAATCGGAGCTCTATCAAATGTTGTTGCGGGAACGATACACGGGGAATCCGCATACGGGGTTTACGACAGGGTTGTTAACGATCTTGGCGTCCCCCCAACGAGCTTCAAGGCGACAGATGTCATACCCATATGCAAGTCATTACGTTCAGCGGATGGTCTCCATCGTTTCAGAAGACTGACCGAGATAACAGAGGTCAGGAAACACTGGGAAACCAATCCAACGAAAGAGGGAGGTTTCATAAATCTGATGGAGTATTCCGGAAAGGAGGATAAGCTGAAACCCACGGACACTCTGGTTAATGCTGAATCAGAGGTTATCAACAGGATTGCCTCCTACGTTAAGGAGTGGTCCGGAAACTGGGACGCCGTCTGGAGTAACATAAAGTTAAGAGCCAAAATAAAAGAAACGCTCGTTAAACTTTCGGAACAATTGAAAATGCCAGAACTCCTGGAGGCCGAATGGGTGACGAGATCGAATTCCGAATTTCATCTGATTGCGGAGAAACTGAGGACCGAGGTGGGGGCGGCAGAGGCTGACCGGGTTTTCAAGGAATGGGAAAAGTGGATCAAGGAAAAATTGAAAAAGGCTGAAAAATAAAATTGAGCCTTCAAATTCTTTTTATCGGGGGAAGAACAATTAATAAATATGGTCAGTTTTTTTCGCAAAAAGAAAAAGGAGGAAAAGAAAGGCACCGCAGAAGAATTCATAAGGCAATACCGGACACTCAGGATACCGAGTGAGACCAGGCCGAGCATAGTCTCCAGGGAATTCAAGATCTTCAAGAAAAAAGAAGAAAAACGCTTGAGCTGGTTTGAATTTCTTGCAAAAATTTCCGGGAAGGTCCTGCAGGCGAATCCTGACGAAAACACAAGAAGGGAAATGGAAAACGCGATCGCCTTCACAGGCATGAGGGTCACACCACAGGATGTGATGGCGTTGGTTGTGATTGACCTTATTTTATCCATCGGCATTGCCGTCATACTTTTGTTCTCAGGCTTTATCCCTCTGGTTGGTGCATTGTTTGTTGCGGCAATCGGAGTCGGTCTTTCTTACTACCTCCTGAAGTACCCTGTAAATCTTTTGAAATCCTACAGGATCAGGGCTTCCTCGCAGGTCGTTCTCGCAGTCCTCTACATGGTTGTTTCGATGAGGATCTCCCCCAATCTTGAACAGGCCCTGAGATTCGCGTCCGCAAACATTTCCGGTCCGCTTGCATGGGACATGCGAAGACTCATATGGGATATCGAGATGAGGAAGTATTATTCGGCTTCGCACGCCCTCACGGACTACATCGCGAAGTGGAAACCCGAGAACGAGGAATTTGCAGAGGCCCTGAGGCTTATAAGGGACTCGCAGACACACCCCGGAGCACGTTCAGAAGCGATCCTGAACGAATCCCTTGAGATAATACTTGATGGAACGAAGACCAGGATGAAGCATTATGCTCAAGAACTGAGCATGCCCGTTACGATCATACACATGATGGGTATAATTCTTCCCGTACTGGGTTCTATCATGGCGCCTTTGGCTGCCGTGTTTTTGGCAGACATGGTCAGGCCGGAATTCTTTGTCATAGGTTACGACATTATCCTTCCGATATTCCTGGTATGGTTCATAAGTACTATCCTTAAGAAGAGACCAACCACCTTCTCTCAGGTGGACACATCCAGACATCCTGATCTTCCTCCAAAAGGAAGCTTTATTCTCAAGAGAGGAAAAACAAAGGTTATGATCCCTGTCCTGCCCATAGCAGCGGCCATAGCCCTGCTCTTCATACTTCCTTCTGTTTACTTCTTTTCTGAAAACCCGGGCATACTCTTCCCAGCAGAGGGCGAACCTCCCCCACATACAGCTATGTCGCTGGCCATGTCCTGCTTCATAACGTTGGGTATAGGGTTTTTCTTTGCAAGTTATTTCATCCTTTCTAATTTCCAGAGATCCAGGATTCAGGACGATGTCCTGAAGACAGAGGGTGAGTTCGAACTCGCCCTGTTCCAGCTTGGAAACAGAATATCAGGCGGGACGCCAACAGAGGTTGCACTGGAAAAATCAATAGACGATGTGAAGGATCTGAGCATCGCCGGCCTGTTCATCATGACCCTGAAGAACATGAAGAGTCTCGGGATGACCTTCCGGGATGCTCTATTCCATCCCAAGTGGGGGTCTGTCGCTTACTACCCAAGCAGACTGATAAAGAACATAATGTACATGATCGTTGACATCGCGAAAAAGGGATTCAAGTACGCAGCAGAAGGGATGCTCACTGTTTCCCGGTACCTCCGGAATATTCGTGAAACGCAGGAATACATCCGTGACCTCCTACAGGAATCCGTTTCCTCGATGACCTTCCAGGCATATATGCTCACACCCCTGGTTACGGGTCTTATAGTCGCAATGGCGCAGGTGATAATACAGATTCTATCAATTCTGACCAAACAGCTGGCAGAGCTTGCAACAGGAACGACATTCCCTCTGGATGTGGGGGGGATTTTCGGGGGTGAAGGGACTGCGATATCACCTGCAATCTTCCAGATTATAATAGGAATCTACCTCATCGAGGTTATATTCATACTCGCCTTTTTCATCACCAAGATAACCCAGGGCGAGAATAGAACGGCGCAATGGTATTTGACCGGAAAGATGCTGATTGTTTCACTATCCGTCTACTTTCTCGTTTCGGTCGGGTCTATCTTATTGTTTGGACAAATGATAGAAGACGCCATCGCATCAATAGGTGTGTTTTAGGCCGCGGCCGAGAATTTCACGCACTTTTGGCCAGCCGCTTTTGTGCAAGCGGATGCTGCCGGAAAAGTGGCTTTGAACTCGGGCTAAGGGATCCACAATCCCTTGTGCTAAGTGCCCACTCGCTTCGCGAGGAGCGAAAGTTCCAGGCTACACCACCGCGGCCATGGTTTTAATATTTATGATGTTTCTTTTTAAAAATAAAAATTGCTCTATTCAGGCTTCATGAAGGGGAATAATATCACGTCGCGAATAGAAGGTGAATCTGTTAAAAGCATTACCAGTCGATCTAAACCAAGACCTATCCCTGATGTGGGAGGCATTCCATATTCCAAAGCGCGAATGAAATCCACGTCCATTCTCTGCGCTTCCTTGTCCCCTCGCTTGAGGTCTTTCTCTGCCTTCTCCCAGTACTTTCGTAATTCTTCCGGATCGTTTCCCTCTGAATAGGAGTTCACGAACTCCCAGGTGTTGATGAAACTCTCGAAACGTTCTGCGAGTCTGGGATCATCCGGTCTCCTCTTCGCCAGTCCCGAGACATCCGCAGGGAAATCGTATATGTGGATTGGCTGTATCAGATGTTCCTCCACCTTCTCCTCGAATATCTGCATCACGATCTCTCCCCAGGACATCGATTTGTCAACTTCCACGCCAAGCTGTTTAGCGATTTTGTATGCCTTCTCCTTGTCCGTTTTTGTGAGATCTTTTTTCGTATATCTCTTTATAGCTGCAAGCATACTCATTCGTTTCCAAGGGGTCTTGAATTCAATAACCTTTCCCTGATAAACTATCTTTGTTTTTCCCGCAACCTTCTTCACCGCGTGCTCTATCATCTTCTCCGTGACTTCCATGCTTTCCCTGTAATCCGCATAGGCACACATGGTTTCCATGAGCATGAATTCTGGGTTGTGGGTTTTATCGATCCCCTCGTTTCTGAAGTCCTGGGAGAATTCGAAAACCCTTTCGTACCCACCGACAATCAATCGTTTCAGATACATCTCATTCGCGATTCTCATGTAAACCTTCATGTCGAGTGCATGAAGTTTCGATTCGAAAGGCCGTGCGCTGGCGCCTCCGTATATGGGCTGTAGGATAGGGGTCTCCACCTCGACAAACCCCCGTCCCTTCAGGAATTCGCGGATGGCTTCTATCGTTTTAGCTCGTTTCTCAAACGTATCCTTAACTTCTGGGTTTAGTATGAGATCGAGATACCTTTGCCGGTAGCGGATCTCTTTGTCTTTCAGGCCGAACCATTCCTTGGGCAAAGGCCGTAAGGATTTTGTGAGGAGGTCGAAATTATTAACCCACACGCTCAATTCGCCTCTCTTCGTCCGGAAGACAAAGCCTTTCACCCCCACTATGTCTCCTGTGTTGATCACCTCATCAAAGAATTTGAACTTTTTCCCTCCAACGGTTTTCATTTCTATGAAGAGCTGTATCCTCCCGGAGGAATCCTGCAGATCAGAGAATATCACTCCCCCATGCTTCCTCACCGAGTGGATGCGACCAGCGAGAGAAACCTTGAAGTTCCTTCTCTTTTCCTCTTTCTTGATTTTCTTTGACTTCTCTGTGATTTCGCTTACCATGTGGGTTTTATCGTATTTTCTCTTGTAAGGGTCTTCCCCGGACTTTCTCAGCTGGACGAGTTTCGTTTTTCTTTCCTGAATTTCCGAATGTGCTTCCTTTTCGCTCAAGATCTCACCCATATGCCTTCGAAGTAGCCCTCAAATCTTTCCGCGATGGGTTTCGAATTTATGATAACATTTGCCTCTTGGTTTTTTTCGATCGAATGGTAGCTCCAGTTTGTTGATCCTATAATAACTATTTTGGAATCGATTATTATAAGTTTCGAATGTGTTGTTGTTTCTTTGGAATCGAACTTTATATCAATTCCGTTTTCTTTCAGTATTCGGACTACGGGCTTTTCCGTGAGATACTCATCCGTTATTATCCGGACGTCAACCCCTCTGTTTGCTGCCTCTTCAAGATCGGTGAGAAGCGAATTTACAAGACTTTCAGGATACTCGGGATAATACTTTATATCGAACATTACCATGTGGATCGATTGGTTTGCCTGGGAAAGGTGGGTGTGGACCCCATCGAAGTAGTCCCTGTCCGTGAGAAGCAAAATCTGATTTTCATCTATATCTACAGGGCGGTTCGAAAAAGCGGACAATATAAACATCCCCAAAACTAATCCTATAATGAAAACGGAAAGGGACAAAAGAAATCTTTTGCTGTTCCTTGGCATAAAAATAATTTAAATCGGGTTATTAAAATAATTACAACCTGTATAAACCTGCATAAAAGAATAAAAAATAGGAAAGTGAATTAATTAATATACTAAAATATCTGAGGGTCTTATGAATAGGGACGTCCTAGGGTTTGGGGGAATTTTAATCCTGTTTTTAATGCTACTTGTTTTCATACCCCCGATCATGGCAGAGACCAGTTCCCACGGAACCTTCACAGTAACGCCTGACTTTATCTACATCAACTGGACCAACGGGACCATAAACCTAACTTCAAATTCAGATAACCTCACCGTATTCATAGAAAATTCAAGTACACAGGTATTTTCAAACTATTCCCAGTATAATAGATATCAAATAGGGAATTACGATAACCTTAATGACACGAGCTGGAATCTTTGTTTCAACTCGACCCCCGGCGGTTCGCAGAATCTGAAATTCAGGGTGCAGGACGAAACGTTGGCCTACACGAACACGAGCACATTACTTAACGAAACGAACACGACGTTCTTTTACCTAACACCATACGTATTCTGTCCTCCGGGTAAGTATTATGGTTATTTTTATGTGAAGAACGTGACCAACCAAACGGAAAACCTAACGATTAACGTATCCTTCCAGATTCCTATAGATGAACAAAACACCTTCAATGCGACAACGAATACCGGTTTCTTCAAAGGAGCGACTGTTTCTAATTACGGTTATTATCATTCCTATTACTTTGACACCGCTCTGACCCAGAACCTTACAAAGCTCACCCTGACCCTTGGGCCGTCCTCCTCTAATGACGTGGACGTCTTCCTTTACGACAGTTCCGGGAACTTCCTTGCCAAGTCGATAAACAGATCGTCCTCCCTCGAAGAACTGCTCTACGACGTTCCGGGCGCATCGGAGATGTACGAAATCAGGGTTTACGGCAACGTTAGTGCAAACTACCAGGGTTACCTGTACTTCTCAACACTCAACATAACAGACACATCCGGAGCAGAACTCAGCTCAGTAGGTTTCGGTGAACTGGACGCCAACGGGAGCTCCTCTGACCAGGTTATTGTTCTAAGAAACGAGGACGATCAGGTTCTTACCAACGTTATGGAGAGGAAAGAGGTCTATCATGTTGACAGCTGGTTAAACCAGAACACGGACAAAACATTCCAGCTACTCGTTCCTGACTTCGCGGAGAAGGTAAAGATCAGGCTTGAATGGGGACAGGATGCCGGAGAGAACGTGACCAACTGGACTCTTTACCTCAGAGACTCGAGGAGGGTTTTGGTGGAAACTTCAAACGGAAAATACATAAATGCCAACAAGACAACAGGTTCCTCTGTTCTTGAGGAATACATAGAATATGGGAATGCCGGGACCTTCACGGAGAGCAACGACGGCTTCTGGAATGTGACAGTAAAGAACCAGTCATTAGGCTCCGCCAACCTGAACGATTACAACCTGACCGCTTACATATATGCTCCGAACTCCTGGTTAACAACCAACTACTCAACAACCACACTCAATTCTTCAGGTGTGGGTAACTACACCAGGGCCGTGAACGTCAACGTAACCACACCCGAAACCAATGTTTTAAACGGGAGTTACGAAGGATTCCTTGAGTACTACCAGGCATCCAAGTGGAAGGTGAGGTTACCGATCTCTTTCAACGTTAGAACCGGAACACTGATCGTGGATGAGAACATCAGCGTGACCAGCAGGAATTCAACTCATAACATAGGTTTCAATACGGTCTCAGCACCACTTTTGATCAAGATTCCCTACAACAACACGGGCGGATATCCTTTGTATGTAAGTGTTGAGAACACAACAGGCAACAGGATGTATCAGATAGGCAACAATTCGAACTACGTCGACTTCTTCCTTTCAGATTTCCCGACAGGTCCTATAAATCCAGGGACAAGCGGATTCCTGAATGTCTCTGTGCAGATAAACACGACAAACACGCATGACATAGCCGGCCTGTATCGTGGTTTCGTTCTTTTGAACACCACCAATTCCACCAACGTGACACGGCAGTCTTCCCTGTTCAAGACGTTCAACGTCACGCTTTATACCAATCTCACAAACAAGATAGACATCATCATAACAAGCATAAATCCGGATCTTCTTCACCCGCCCACATCCCCGAATAACATCACGTTTGGAGTCTCGGTCAAGCTGGTCAACGGGACTGTTATATCCGATAACAACCTCATGAGCTATAACAACTTCACACAGATCAAGATTAACGAGACCAACGTCACCGGCTACGGTCACGTACTTACCAACATAATTTCCGGCGCTGCCGGAGGAGGAACTGGCTGCCAGGCTGATCCTTGTTACATAAACGGAACAGTCCCTGCCAACAGTATCGGAGGACAGTTCAATGTATACGTAGCCATTGACTGGAACACGAAAATGTTTGGAGGGACAGGGATTAACCTGACAGGAGTAGGCACTACCAACAATTTCAAGATAAACGATACCGGGGTTTACCTGACCGCAATATCTGCAATGAGTTTCGGTCAGATAAATGAGGGAACGCAAAATCTGTACTTCAACATGACAGTAAAGAACTACGGTCCCTTGAAGGTTTATTCGCCCAAAGGAAGGGTATACTTCCATGAAGGAGGATGTACAAGCCAACTAACAACAATTGTCAAGGATTACGCTGGTAGTTGCTTCGGGAATCCAAGCAAAAGTTCAAATGCAAGCGGAGCGTATTTGGATTACGAGCTGAATCCCTTCCATGCATCCGGTTGTTGGATTAGGTTTGAGCTGGACGTTTCCAATATTTCGACGACCAATAAGTCATGCTATTTCACGGTAACTTCAACAAACAAAAAGTCGCATGGAGATCTCGAAGACATTTACATGCTGATCAAGGAGGTCAGTACAGGAGATGGTAACGGTGATGAAGACGGAAATGGCGCTGGAGGAGGTGATGAGTGCTCCTCTGACAGCGACTGTACCGATGCATACGAATGTTCGGCTGGGGTATGTAAAGCGGTTACCTGCACGGACGGTTTTGTCAGCGACCACAAATGTAATCCATACGAAAAGACACTGTCCATAACTGACTACGAATCGAAAGTCAGCGTTGTACAGGGAGATTCTGTCACAACAGAGATCGGGGTAAAAAACACAGGGAATACTGCCTTGGATGTCAAGTTGGATATTACTCATAACGTTACGGGTGTTACACAGACCATTACTCCGAGCGCCTACAACATAGATCCTGATGAAACGTATTCCTTCACTGTTAAGTTCACCCTTACCAACACAACCAAGGTAGGAAACCATCCCATTACGGTAAAGGCACACGAGAAAGATGATGAAGACATTTCAGCAACAAAAACAATCACCCTTTCTGTTGAGCCGCTTGAGGCAACAAAGAAGGAGATAAACCAGACCTATGACAACTACAAGGTCCTTTTCGAAACATTAAAATCCAGGTTCCTTGCAATACAGCCTGCAACCGTTTCTGATGTAAACTTTACGAAGACCAACCGGACGTACGGCAGCCTGTTGAACATGCTGACCCAGATTGAAGGATATCTCAGCAATAACCAGTACGCGGATGCCGCCGATGTTCTGGAGGACATGAATGCCACGCTTGTTACCTTTGAGGCCCAGATAAACCAATTGCTTTCCGAGGGTTCCATCTTCGGGGCCCTGCAGCTGGGCGGCATATGGACATGGGTTGCAATAGCTGTCGTCATTGTGGTTATTGTGGTTTTCCTGGTCTACCTGCTGCTTCCGCCCAAAAAGGGTTACCATCCTGTTTACGGGTATCGCGGTCCTGCCAAGAACCCGATAATTGCGCAGCTTAACAAAATAAAGGAGAAGATAAAGGGCATTGGTGGCGGCGCCAAGAAACCCTCGAAGGAACAAACCACATTGTCCAAGTTTGAAAAACAACCAGTCCAGCCAGCACCGCAACCTCCTTCAAAGCCTGCCTACATGGAAGGCTACAAAAGGACTGAAACCTATCCTTACAAAGAGAGCCTGGCCGACAAACTGAAGAAAAAGGTTAAGAAGGAGTAGTCGCTTCTGTAAAGAATTCAGCTATTTATATGTAATTTTCCTAATCTAAATTAGGTGAACTGGCATGATAAGGGTCGTCATGTTGCTGGGATTCCTGACAGCGATTCTCTTGGCTATAGGTTTTGCTATCGGTGGGTTCTTTGGAATGACCATTGCCCTGATCTTGGCGATATTGATCAACTTCTTTACATACTGGTATTCGGACGGTATTGTGATAAGAATCTATAAAGCGAAGCCAACGAAGGACAAGAAACTTAACGATATGGTTGATAAACTGGCATTGGAGGCGAAGATCCCCAAACCAAGGGTTTATCTCGTCTCAACAGATGTGCCGAACGCGTTTGCAACCGGGAGGAATCAGAAAAAAGCGGTTGTCGCTGTTACCGAGGGTCTGCTGAACCTGGATGATGAGGAAATCGAGGGTGTGCTAGCGCATGAGATCGCGCACATCAGGAATAACGATATACTCATATCCGCTCTTGCGGCAACAATAGCCGGAGCGATCTCCTATGTGGCCCAGATAGGTTACTGGTCAATATTTCTGGGCAGCGGGAGGAGGGGGGAAGGAAGTCTGATTGGTCTGCTGTTGATAGTGATATTCGCCCCGTTGGCGGCCGTACTCATAAAGCTTGCAATATCGCGGGCTGAGGAATACAAAGCGGATTTCACCGGAGCAACCTTAACAAAGAAACCCGGGGCTCTCGCTTCCGCTCTCAAGAAAATCAATGAAATAGCAAGGGATAACCCGATGAAAGGCTCCGCCGCTACATCCCATATGTGGATAGTCAACCCATTCAAATCAGACTGGTTCACGGGTTTGTTCTCAACACACCCACCTGTTGCGAGGAGGGTGAAGAGACTGGAAGACATGGAACATGAAGGGACCCCGGAGCCTTATGAGATGGATTAGGTGAAGACATGGCTGTTAAGAAGAAGATTGATAAGAAGTTAGAAAGGATTGATGAAGAGCTGGAATTTCTGGAGGAAAGAGAGGATTTTGGAGGTCCGGAGTCACATACCCTTTCCAAATCCCTTGAAAAGGTTTTGCGTGACCTTAAGCTTTTCGATCAGAAAAAATTCCGAACAGATCAGCTTGAAAAGGATGCGAACCTCAGATTCGAGGCCATTGCCCTTTCCCTGGAAAAGATAACAAAGATTCTGAAGGATAACGGGGTAATCTGAACTTGGGAATCAGACAGCGAACCTACTTCTTTATTACTAGTGCCATAATTTTCCTCATCTCTTTTGAGTGATTCTTGTAGACAGGACAGGTAGGGCAGTTCTGGACCAGCTTGGCCAGTTCTGCCTTTGACATATCATCCATGCCTTCAGTCGCGGTCTTCCAGTCGAACTGCCAGCAGACCGTTCTGTTAACATATGCCGGACACACGGATGTGCATTCCCCTGTTCCGCAACCAGGATTCGCCTTCCAGCAGGGTATTTCCTCTCCTTCCTTCGCTTCTTCAGCTTCCGCTGGTTTCTCCTCAACCTGTTCTTCTGCTGTTTCTTCTGCGATATCTTCTTGCATAAGAATATAATGTATAAGAGGTTGTATAAAAATTTACGGTTCCAGATTGCTCAAACCATTTTTTCTCGCCAGTTCATATGCCCTCTCCATCTCTTTCCTTTCAACCCTCCTGCACATCTCCTTGATTCCGAATATCTCGAACTCTGGGTGATACTGGCCCATTATATTCAGGCGAATTTTATTACCGAGGTTCTTCCCCATCCACTCCATTATCGGTTTCGTGCAGCATTCCAAATGCCCGGGGAGAACCAAATGGCGAATAAGGATTTCAGCCTTCGCTAGTTTGTAATTCCTGGTTATGATCTTCCAATAGTTCGGAGCCTTCGAAAGCTTTTTCGCACATCCATCGTTTCCGTACTTGAAATCCGCCAGGTACACGTCTATTACCCCATCGAGCAGTCGCATGGTTTTCCTTGACATGTACATGTTAGAATTCCAAACAATCGTTTTGTTCACATCGAGATGTTTCAGCATTTCTAGGATCGTATGGAGGTTTGGAATGGGATCGCCTCCGACGAGGTTTATGTTTCTGCTCTCATGTTCTCTTTTTTTAGCGATACCCGCCAGCGTTTTACCATCAACTTCCATACCCCTTTCCTTTTGTCTTGATATTGTCCAGTTCTGGCAGTAAATACAATAAAAGTTACACCCCAGGAAGAAAAACGTGTGCGAAGGGATTATGCTCGCCTCCTCTCCCATGTGTATGAACTCGCTGGAGAGGAGAGATTCCTTCCCTAGTTTACAGAACCCTCTCTCTCCCTTCTTTCGATTGATTTTACACTTCCTCTCGCAGAATTCGCATTTCTCCAGCATTCTTTTCGCTATTTCCAGCTTGAGATCAACTAGCGAGTGTTTCGCGAACTTCAGCTCGCGCTTTGCCTTGTCGTGCGCTTTCAAGGCCTTCCGGAACTCCCTCATTCCCCTTTCATGTTCCTTCCACAAACTTTCGTAAGATTTAGGGAGTTTCATAGGGATCGTTTTCGCGATCAGGTATTTGGCATATTTCCTGTTCTTCGTTATGTCCAGATACCTGCCCATAGCCTTTCGAAGGCCAGGATCTTCGGAAGAAACCGTTCTCGGAAAGATTAAGAATTCCATGATAAGGATTTGGAAAGAAGATTAAAATCGTTTATCGAATAAATTATACAGTTTCTACAAAGTCTCTCTTGTTCAATATTTTTTTCATGAATTTGATTTTTTCGTCAATTATCCCCATGTAAGTCCTGGCTCCGATATAATCTCTCACGGGTATTTTGTAATCATCAGTTTCCAACAAATCGGGGTCTGACATCTCGACATTATAATCCACACGAAAATGCCCGATGGTGTCTAACGCTTTTTTCACAAAGTAACTGGCCAATGCCCTGTTGATTCCCGTATCCTTCTCGAATTTTTCCAAACTTTTCTCATAAACTTCCCAATTTCCAAATTGTGTAGCATCTGCACAGGCCTTCAGAACTTCTATGAATTTCTTACCGTATATGACTTCCATTGGTGTTCGTATTCTCTCGTCGTTAAGATGGCCTAAAACTAAGCTTATTGTAATACCTATTGGATCGCCCTCATTCGACTTGATTTTATAATCCTTAACTTCGGTGTTAATTTCTTGAGCAATTTCAAGACCGTCGCTTTTATTTTTCATTGGATAACCTAAAGCGAATTCTTCACCTCCAATTCTGGCTGGAAGATCAAGAGGCCTATGTGCTTTTTTCTTTATGATGTCCTTCGCGACACCGCTGATCATCATATCTCCCTTGGTTTGACCATAGGTGTCATTAAACTTTTTGAAGTGATCAAAATCCCCCTGCAAAACTGTTAGTCTGTTTCCCTCATCATTACGCATATGCCAACCTATCATTTCTCCGAGCTCTTCCAGAAACCGGTGCGTGTTGAGAAGTCCTGTCTTTTTATCTATTCCCTCAACATCTCGATTGGCTTTGATAAGCTCATCTATATCAGATTTCTCCATGCCGTATTTGAATCCAAATTCTCTGATCAGATTCTCCGCTTCTTTGGCTGTGTATATTTTTACTCTGTTCATATTTTTTCACTTATAAATAGTAACATTATAGGGTTTATAAAGGTTTTCCGGGGATAAAATGGAAAGCAAAGGCTCCCTTTTGGTCTACCGCTTTTGTTGGGAGAAGGAAAAGCGGTAAACGATAACTTTATATATTAATTATATAATTAACTAACCATAAAATGTAAAAACGGAGGGATACAATGGTAACGTTCGAAACCGTAAAAGCCGAAGAAGTTAAGTTCGGAAAGAACAACTTCCTTGAGGTCGCAAGAAAGAAAGCGACTTCTGAACAGGGAGAAAACGAGTTCATAGCAATATCCCGAGGTTTCTTCTTGCCTGACGGTACGAAGAAATTCAAGAGATCAATTGCTATACCGGACGAAGAAGAGATAAAGAATTTCATTGCAGAAAAGATCAAAGAGTTTTGATGTAGTCCGCTAGGATCTGAAAAACCGGATCTTGTTTCTTTTTATTTTAATTTAGTTAGACCATTCTATATAGACGGATGCAGGTTTCACCTGCATCTTTCGAAATTAGGGGTTTTGTATGGAAAAATCGAAGAGAGCGGAAGAACTGATGATAGATCCTAAAAAAGGATTGTTCAAGCTTGGTTTGCCGATCATGGTGGGAATGCTTGCTCAGACCCTTTTCAACATAGTCGATACTATCTTCGTGGGAAGACTGGGAGCGGATGCCATCGCTTCCATAACTATCGTATTTCCAATAGCATTCATTATCATAGCCATAGGATCCGGAGTGGGGATAGGGACGACTTCTCTTGTCGCTAGGTTGATAGGAGCAAAGAAGAAGCATGAAGCTGACACAGCTGCCGAGAATGCCGTTATTTTGGCTGTGATAATAAGTTTTTTGATTACCGCGGTTGGCATTCTAACTAGCAGAACTCTTTTCGTATTGATGGGGGTTACAGGAAACATATTAGAGATGAGCGTTTCGTATATAAACATTATATTCTCAGGGATGATCTTCATGATACCCATGATGGTTGCTGGATCCATACTTCGCGGGGAAGGAAACGCGAAAACCCCCATGACGGTAATGGCAGTGACCGCCATATTGAACGCGGTTTTCGATCCAGTTTTCATATATTTTCTTGGATATGGTGTTCCAGGGGCTGCGATGGCGAGTGTACTCGCAAGGTTTATAGGATCGGTTGTAATGTTCTATATATTCTTCATCAAAAAATCCACCTATGTGACGTTATCTTTCAGAAAATTCCGCATGAATTGGAGAATAATAAAAGATATCTTTGGCGTGGGGATTCCAGCCTCACTCTCACAGATGAGTATGTCTGTCGGGTTGTTAATACTTAACATTTTCCTAATTGCTTTGGGTTCTGTATATGTCGCAGCGTTCGGTTTGGGGTTCAGGGTTGACATGCTCGTTTTACTGCCTATAATAGGGATATCTTCGGCTCTCATCACGATGGTTGGAATGTATGTGGGAGCAAGGGATTTCGAAAAAGCGAGGTGGATAACAAAATACGCGATGAAGGTCTCGATGGTTATCATGGGCTTTGCCGGTTTAGTTTTCTTCCTCCTGGCAGAATACATAATGATGATTTTCACGAATGATCCGCAGGTTATAATGTCGGGGGCGGAATATCTTAGAATAGTTGTTATCAGTTATCCGTTTGCAGCAATTGGTATAACTGTGTATTCCTCCTTTCAGGGAGCAGGTAAAGGGATTCCTGCCCTTGTTTTAACACTTTTGCGTGTGATATTAATTTCGGTTCCAGTAGCGTACTTTCTAACTTTCGTGTACGGATTCGGGGCGACAGGGATCTGGATAGCAGTCTCGCTGGCCTCGATAATTTCTGCGATCGTGGGGCTTATCTGGTATGCTTGTTTCCACTACGAAAAATGTAAAATAAAGAAAAAAGCCTACCCTATGTAAACCTCTTCCTTGCTCGTGACAACATCGCTCCTTCTTGATTTCTTTGTCGTCTTGGGAACCTTGATCTCTCCGTGTTTCTTCTCATAGCCCTCGATGGATTTCTTAAGGGTCCTCAGGAATACCTTCGCGAACTTCGCATCCAGAATTATTACCCTGTGCTTTATGGACAGGACCTCCTGGGATTTTCCCTGGATGTAATCCATTCTTGGTGTGATCTGCTTGAAATCAATGATGAATTTCGAGGGGTTGTAGATAATGCTTATGTTGTCCGAATAGAATCCGCTTTCCCTGTGATCTATCTGAATGTTAACCTGTTTTTCAGCCATGCCTATCACCTTTTTAATAAATCGACTTTGGATTTAAATAAGATTTGGAACTATGAAGGCAGCGATTATAAGGAAAAGTGTAATAAAACTTAGCGTACGGGTCATGTCCCCTGCTCTTTCTGGGAAAAACTTTTTGAACACGATCTCCCACATCCTTCCTCCATCCAGGGGTTTGATTGGAAGCATGTTTACCAGACCCACACCAAAGTTTATGAGGAACAGGAAGCCCAGAAGACTCAGTAAAAAGGTTATCACGCTTGAATACGCCTGCAGGCCTTCGCTGAGATCGAAAAACATCCCGAAGTCAGGATTTATGAAGAAGGCAACAGGAAGCAGGAACTGGGAGATATCGTTACCGTCAAGAACACCCCTTATACCCATGTAGGCCTTCCCTGTTGGGTTTCCTTCCTCGTCCAGCATTTCTGCAGTCGTGAGGTTAAAGGTTTTGAAAATAACGTTCCTTTCCTTGTCATAGTCTTTCGTAACGATCTCAATGGTCTGGTTAGGCTTTACGTTCTCCATTATTAGTTGCAGTTCCCCTCTGTTGTTCACTTCATGACCGTTTATCTCTATTATAAGGCCTGTAAGGTTAATACTCTCTGCAGGATATCCCTCATCATACCCTACGAAACCTACTCCTGCAGATGTGAAGAGACCTGAAAGCAGAGGGAATGAAATAAGCAAAACAACTCCGGCAACGATGAAGTTGGCGAAGGATCCTGCAGCAAAAACCCTTAGCTGCGGCCAGTTACCCTTTTTCGCCAAAAGCTTCTCATTGGGCTCAACAAAGGCCAGGGGTATGACAAGGAGCAGACCCCATCCAAGGGATTTTATCGGAACTTTCTCCCTGACTGCCATCAGCCCATGGGAACCCTCATGAACAACAATGAGCAGGGCAAGGGAAATAATCATATGCCAGAACGGGATCGCGAATACCCCCGGAAGTATGACAATGTCCGGGGTTGGTGAGGGGAGAACGAACGACAAACCACCAACGGCTTCCTCAACCACCAGAGCGGTAGTAACCACGTTGAGGAGAAAATAAAAACCGTATATGGAGGCTCCAAAGGTGACAAAAACCCCTATCATCCCGAGAAGTTTCCATCCTCTGGGGAACCTCCCTCCTATCATTTCAAGAAGTTTTTTTCCCCTCTGGGTTTTCCTTAAAATGATGATGGATTCCCTCTTTATGTTCTTCCTGTCTATGAGAAGTATGATGATCAAGGCAATAACAAATGCAATAACAGAGTAGAGATATAGCGAATCTATCATAAAATTATTTAGTTGGACTAAGTATAAATATCCTTCCGAATATTTCGGTTTTGACCTAAACTTGTTTTTGAAACTCCCTGTAGACCCTTTCAAAGACCTTCCTTATCTCCGGAGTTTTTATGTGAAGGTCCCCGTCCTCGAAAAATTCCTTCAGATCCTTGTATTTTTTTGAGTAGTCTAAAGCCTGCAGACACATCTCGAACTTGTCGAGATCCTTAACGAGCTTCGCTTCCTCTGATTTTCTGTACTCGAAATCCTCCCAGAGATCATAGATCTCCTTTGCGAAATCCTCCGGTAGTAGGGAAATAAGCTTTTTCAGTCCTTCCCTCTCGAGCTCGCGTTTTTTCGAGTCCGGAACTACCTGATCTTCATCCTTTATCTTGTCCGCTATATCACCTGAATAAACCTCGCATATGTCATGCGTCAGCGCCATCTTCATCGCTTTGTCGGAATCCAGGCCCAGCTTTTTAGAATAAACATACGCCAAGATCGCGAGCATGAAGGAATGGTCTGCCACGCTCTCCGGGTCCTTGATTTTCCTCTGTACCCATCCAGTCCTCTTCAGGTCCTTCAGCCCACTTACCTTTTTCACGAAATCGAGCAAGTCCATATCACACACCCTTGGCTCTCTCTATGAAAATTTTAACCCTTTCTGGGCTTTTGATTCCGTTTTTATCTTCCACGCCCGAATGAACATCAACACCCCAAGGATTTACCTTCTTTATTGCCTCAACTATGTTTTCAGGATTTAGACCTCCTGCGAGTATTATCGGGACCCGGGTTTTTTCAACAATTTCCCTGCTTATGTTCCAGTCATGGATCTTTCCTGTTGCCCCTCTTTTTCCTGTTTCTGGATCATAGGTATCAAGGATTATGAAATCGACGTATTTTTCGTATTTTTTCGCCTCTTCGATCGATTCCTTTCCGGTCACATTTACGGATTTTATTATCTTTAATTTAGGAATTGATTTACGTAATTTTTTTATCTCGCTTATTTCTGTTTTTCTATGAAGTTGAACGAAGTTGATACCGAGATATTCAACTTTTTCCCTCACATCTTTTTCGGTATTGCAATACGTTATGAGAACAACTTTTTCTGGATTAGATAATTTCTCGATTATTTCCTTTGCCTTCTTCTTTGTCAAACCTTCATGCGATCCTAACACGAAACCTATAGAGTCTGCATTCGATTTATCTATCATCAGGGCTTCGTCCAAGTTGATTATTCCTGCTATCTGAACCCACATATGCGGGGGCAGGGATTCGAACCCTGGAAAGCACTAAGCTACTGGGTCCTTAACCCAGCCCCTTTAGCCCTTGACCACACGCTTCGTGTGGTCTTGTGCTTGACCACTTGGGTACCCCCGCAAGCTTTAAAAGTTTTTATATTCTTAATTGCTTTAAATATACTTATTAATTGGTGATCGCTTGAAAATAAAAATCATCAGCAAGAAAGGGGATACCTGGAGGTTTGTTCTTGACGGAGCTACGCCCGCCCTAGCGAACGCGCTAAGAAGGATAATGATGTCTGAAGTCCCGACCCTTGCGGTAGAATGGGTTGACTTTCAGGATAACACTTCGCCCGTGTTTGATGAAGTTGTTGCGCACAGACTGGGGATGCTTCCTCTGATTTTTGATCCAAAAAAATTCAACTTCGTTGATGATTGTAAGTGCAAAGGGAAGGGCTGCCCTCTCTGTCAGGTGGTTTTCTCCCTTGAAAAGTCTGGACCGGCAACCGTGTATTCAGGGGATATGAAAAGCTCGAACAGGGGTGTGAAACCTGCAAATCCTGATTTCCCCGTAGTCAGGCTTTTGAAGGGGCAGCATATGAAGTTCGAGGCCTTTGCGGTCCTTGGAAAGGGAAAGGATCACGCAAAATGGCAGGCAGCGAACGTTTCCTATCAATACCTACCCCAAATCGAATTGAAAGACTTAAAGGATTTGAAAAAAGTCGTTAATTCCTGCCCGAAAGGGGTGTTGGGCGTTAAAAAAAGGAAGCTGGTTTTGATCGATCCATTCACATGCGATGAGTGCAGGGTTTGTGAGGAAGTCAGTGATAAGGGAGTTGAGATAAGAAGTGATCCGAACAAATTCGTATTCAGGGTTGAATCAATTTCTGGTCTGAATCCGAAAGATATAATATTGGAGTCTTCTCTCATCCTTGAACAAAAGGCAAACGAATTTAAAAGTGAGCTCAGGAATATTAAGTGATGAGTTTAAAGCTTATATCATTCTGGATTTTCGGGGCAATTCTGATAATGTTATCCGCATGGATCTTGGGAAATGTAGATCAGACGTTAGGAACATCCCCGGTATCCTATGCCCTGGCGGTATTCATATCCTTTGTTCTGGTCCTTGCAGGGGGACTTGCCTGGATAACTGTTGCATCCACGGTTGCGAAACACTAGTTTTACAGGTTAAAAATAAAAGTGAGTTCGGACAAAGAATATATTATGTTGGGAGAAAGGGAAAGGCAAGTTCTTGAGATAATAGGAAGAACTCTTCTCGTAAGAAAGGACGATCTTAAAAGCGCATTGAGAAACCAGGGATTTGATGACGGTATTTCGGTGGCCAACAGGCTGAGCGAGATGGGCTATCTTAAATTTATAGAGGCCGTTGGTTCTCCTTGCTATACGATCACACAGGAAGGTCTGAGAGCGCTGAAAGGCGATTAAATTATAAAAACAAATTCTTATTATAATAGTAAGTTGAAATACACTTTGTGTGTTTCCTTCGAAAGCTTTAGCCCCGTAGTCTAGTGGCCAAGGATGCCGGGCCTTGGATTCCAGATCCAAAGCTTTGAGCGGATCGAAAGTTCCGCTGTGAAAGAGGAAACCCGGTGACGGCGGTTCGAATCCGCCCGGGGCTATTCGTAAATGTGATATAATTTGAAAGATCCTGTCGTGTCCTTTCCCAGGCCGGTCACGCGGACGCTTATGTTCAGAGGGGCTTCAGCGGGTGGCATGTTGTTCCAGAAGTTGCACTCCAAGGATTTCGAGATGTATATGACATAGATCTTTCCTGTTTCCTCCTTCTTGAGCATGGAGTCCAGTTCTTCAAGATATCTTTTGAAGGAGTCGTCGGTCTCGTTGCATTCCAGGGTTGTCTTTATCGTCTGGTTTATGTCCTTGGTTATGCTTCTGACAATATGGGCATCGCTCGTCCTCAGAGGGTCGGAGATGTCCATGAACGTGTACTGGAAAAGAATCTGCTGAATTATGAATATCAGGCCGACAAGAAAAACAATCGCAACGACAAACATCTGACCCTTCATAAAGAATAATTAGGAAAAATGAAATAAATAAGGTTGAGGAGGGGGATGGGGGGTTTAACTCAGAATACGAATCCCCAATTCCTTCTGAACGTCTCTTTCGCCTTCTTCCTGCGCAGCAACAGGTCCCAGAATGTACGGGGATTTCACTCCTGTCACTATCGTTATTACCTTCAGTTTACCTCCGTAGTTGGGGTCTATCCTTGCTCCCCATATTACCTGCGCTTCGGGATCCAGCTGTTTCGAGACGTACTCACCAATGTGGTTAACCTCATCCAGCCTCAGATCATTGCCTCCGGTTACATGGATGAGTGCTCCGCTCCCGCCGTGGTAATCGACCTCGAGCAATGGGTTGGTCATTGCCTTTATTATGCATTCCTCAGCCCGGTTCTTTGTGTCTGATTCTCCGAATCCCACGGTTGCCACGCCTCCTGAATGCATTATCGTTCGCACGTCCGCGTAATCGAGGTTTACAAGCGAGGGCTGCGAGATCGTTTCTGTCACTCCCTTTATCATGTTCGCTATCAGATCGTCAGCGACAGAAAACGCCTGTTGTATCGGGAGGTTACCAGCGACGTTCAAGAGCTTGTCGTTCTCTATTACGATCACTGTATCGCATACCTGTCTGAGCTGGTATAATCCGTCCTCTGCCTTTCCTATACGGGCACCCTCAACCTTGAAAGGCATGGTAACAGAGGAAATCACGATGGCCCCCATTTCCTTCGCCAATTTCGCTACGGCAGGAGTTCCTCCAGTTCCGGTTCCTCCTCCAAGGCCCGTAACAATGTATAACATATCTATGCCTTCCATTAGTTTTTTCAGGTCCCTCTCACTTTCCTCTACTGCTTTCTTTCCCAGATGTGGATAACCTCCTGCTCCCAGTCCTCTGGTCAATTCCTTTCCTATCAAGAATTTCTCATTTGCCCTGGACACGCTCAGATGTTTTGCATCCGTGTTGATCGCTACTGTCTGGGCTCCACTTATTCCTATATCCGAGAGCCTCGTTATGCAGTTATTTCCTGCTCCTCCTACGCCCATAACCAAGATTTTCGCTTTCATTACGTCCAGGCCAAATTCGTCCTGGATTTTCTTCTCGATATTATTCCCATTCGTTGTTTCAGCTGTTTCGAATGGTTTTTCTTCTACCTTCTCCTCCTTTTCGATCGGTTTTTCCTCTACGTCTTCTTCAAATACGTTTTCAAATGCCTTTTGGATCAATGAATCCATGTTACCCCCTCCTCATTTGGGTTTGCTACCTCAAAATATATTTTGAAGTGGCGAAATCTTTTTATTTATAGATTTCAAATATTTTTTACAAAACTAGTTTATACCAAAAAGTAAAGTTTTTCCAAATTCCCCCAAATTTGCAACTTCCCCCAAAGTTGCGAAATAACCTTTTTCTACACCGTTTAAAATTTAATAATAATATTATCCGTTTGGAATTTATAAAGATTTCTGTCATGATTTCTTTGTTTTGGATATTATCTACCCTCAAGTAACTATAGATTTCTTTTGCGATTTTCTACGTCTTTTTTAACCTAAAATAAGCATTTTCCTGCCTTTTCACGAGTGAGATCGTCCTGGATTTTCTCCTTATTTTAGGCTCGCTAGATATCGATTTAAGGCGGAGGAAAGCTTTAAATACCCTTAAAGTAATTACTATATAGAGGTTACATAAGGTATAGGGTGATCAAGGTGAAATTAAATAAAAACTACCTAAAGGCTGGAGAAGAGTTGGATAGAATCAGCCCTGTTAATATTGATGTTGTTGGGTCCAGATATCCACAGGATGTTTACGGTTCTCCTGTTAACGCTATTTATAGTTATAAAAATCCTGTTGGCGAAAATATTTTTGGATGGTTCAAAAAGGTAGCAGAATGGATTGATAACCTGCCCGGTATTCGCCATCTGAACAAAATTGTAGGGGAAGTGCAATATACATCTCCAAATCTTCCTGTTCCTGTTAAATCGGAATACAGGAGCATGGTGGATGAAGCTCTGGGAGGTCATAAATGAACGGAATAGATGAAAGGAAATTGTACGAAGAAGGGATTGAAATAGAAAGAGTCAGTTCCCAGAAGCTTCAGGATAAATCGGGTCAAGGAACACCTTTTGCGTATACCGAAATATACGAGGATGGTGGACAGAAGATTTATCTGCCTCATGACGTTAAGAACGTTTTACCAGTTACGTTGTGGAAATACCTGAAAACTAAGGTAAAAAATGTAGCGGGTAAGGTTGAAAATTACCTTGTAAGACACGAAAGACTGCACAAACATTCAACGGATGAACTTTTGACAGAATCAAGAACTATTGAAGGAACAAGGGATCCTGGTGAAAAGGAAGTGATAAAGGGTGTCCATGCTTATGGCCTGTTGATAGGAGACGGAATTTCAAAGAAGGTCGCGAACGTTTATAAAGGAATTAAGGAAGAGGCCGAGAAGCTTAAGAAGTATCTGGAGAGCTTTGGTTACAGTAATTTACAGCCTGCGGAGGTAAGGGTTTAGGTGAGATGATATGGGAATAGAACAAGCATTGATTGAGGATATGAAGCTTTATGTAGGAGACACTATTAAAGGTTGGTCTAGAGCTAATTTAGGGCCACTTGCAAAATTTTATGGTTTCATGGACGGTCCTTTGGATGAAGACCGTATAGATGAATTGATATACATAGAAGAATCTCCTGGAAAGAGGTATATGGTTATCCCAAGATCCAAAGGTGAAACAGGAGTTTCCATAACCAATGGAAACCAGCTCATAATAGACAGCACAGGAAGGTTTGAAGGATTTGATCCTGCCTTAGGCGGTTATGTCGTGTCTGATGAGGACCGCTATGACGTTGACTTCACCAAGTTTGGTTCTGCAGCGAGTTTTGGAGACTACCCTAAACTTAGAGATGTTACAACTGCTCGTAAGGAATTTGGCGATGACGAGTTAAGGTGGAGAACGAGAAATCTAACACCAATAGGAACCGATTCATTTGGAAGAAATGTATATGTTTCATACCCAAAGAAGCTGGATATTGGTCAAGGTTTATACTTCACGGGACAGGCCATTTTTTTCTCGGGAACCTATAAACTATTCAAAAAACTGGTGGGTAAGTATATGAAGGTTGAACTGCTTGAGGCTTGGTGGGAAAAGTTTTACAGGACTTCAACGGATGTTTTAAACGAATGGTTGGGTCTGCCAAAGCAAATGGAATTTGTTAGGGCGTAAAATCCCTTTATTCATTTTTAAAAGTGTGGAGGCAATATTAAATTATGGCAGTGGATCTATTCGACATGCTGGTGCAAATATTGCAGATCAGTCCTACGCTCGTGAATGAATATGCCGCCCAGGGTCCCATCTATCAGCTTTTTTATTTGTTCTTCTTCCCCATGGTTTTCATCGTTATTCTTGTATGGATGGTGATGGAGAGGTTTTCAAAACACAGGGGTCTGAGTATATTAATTGGGATCGCTGTCCTGGCATTCATTATACTCAATGGATGGTATAATTTTTTCGCATACCTCAGCAGGTTCTGGATAGTTATTGTAGTAATTATTGGAGTTTTCATGGCCTTCTTTTCTTTCAGGGGAAAAAGGGCAGGTGGAGGTGGCGGAGCCATTGCAGGAGCTGGCGGTAGAGGCTTTGGTTCAAAGGTACTTGAAGTGGCATGGAAAAAAATTACCGGGCAAATTCCAGACAAAATTAGGCTTATAGAAGGTAATTTGCACAGCATGGAAAATATGATTAAAAAATATAAACATGGTGATAGAGCACAGAAGGATGAAGTGGCAAAGGCATTCTCAGAAATATATTCTATGACCTATAAGGAAATACAAGCTCTGAGACAGGATATATCAGCTGCTGGTGCGAAAATTGATCCAGGTAGCGCAAAAAAATTCGAACACATTATTAAAAGATGGGAAAAGCTAGCTGAAGAGTGGACCAAAGCACGTGGTCCTGATTTCAAGAGTGGAGTTAGATTTTAATGTCATTAGGTTTGCTTTCATTGGATTTCCTGATCCCTTTCTTTTTCATATTCGCGATAATATACGGAGGGCTGGAGATATCCGGTGTTTTCAAGAACAGGGCAGTGAAAGCGATCATAGCAGTTGCTCTCGGATTCTTCGCGATCTCGAACGCCGATGTCATCGCTTTTATACACCAGGTCCTCCCGTACGCCGCGATCTTCTTTGTCGTGGTTTTCTTCATAGGCTTCATAGCAAAGCCCTTCAGGGGAAAGGGCGGTGAAGGAAGGAGGGATCCGTTCCTTCTGCTGGTCGTGCTGGGTTTGTTGTTAATTGTTTTCGCACAGCTAGCAACTCCCTCGTCTCCGTTCTATCCTGACATAAGTTCAACCATACTCGGGGACGACACCGTTCTCTGGGCAATAGGGATTGTTATCCTTCTCTTCATGTTCTACTATGCATGGAGCCAGAGCAGAGAAGGTGCGCCCGCAACCAGGTAGTTAACGATAAAAAGGTTATTCTGGAAGCGTAAAACCTTATAAATGTGATGGGGCAATTAATTAATATGGCAGCATTTCAGACGTTGATACAGAATATGATGAGAATGGAGTTCTTCCAGTTTCTCTTCCCATTCTTGCTCGCCTTAGCGATTATCTACGGAGTGCTCAGATACGCATTGCCAAAACAGATACCGAAATCAGCAGCAGGGGTAATTTCCTTGATACTAGCGTTCTTCGTTATGCTTTACTCTAGCTGGAACTACCTGATCGTTCAGTTCTTCGCTAACCTTGGCGGAGGTTTCCTAATAGTGGGTTCAGGGATTCTTTTCATAGTAATACTCCTTGGCCTGGTTGGAATTAAACCCGAGGATCTTTGGCCAGGTAAAGAGAAAGGGAAAGCGAAGTGGATAGTGGTATTACTGATAGTATTCATTGTTGCAGTGATATTCTTCGGTGCAGGAGGATTCATGTTGGTTGGAATTCCTTCCTGGGCAGCGAGCACGGACTTCTGGACAATAATATTCTTTGTGATCATACTCGCAATAGTGATATTCTGGATGGGAGCAGAATCGGAGGAGAAGAAGGAAGAGGCAGCTCCTGCAAAGTAAACTCCAACTTCCATCAGAATCCCTTTTTTATTTCTATTTCTAATTTTAATTATGGTTAAGAGTAAATCCATAAAGCCTTCGGGGTGGCAGAGGCTAGCAAAAGAAAGGATTTCGATCCTTTTCGAGCAGGCCGAGAAAGAGTTCAGAAAGCATCCTGAGCGTTCGAAACGTTACGTTGAGCTGGCAAGAAGAATAGGAATGCGTTACAACGTTCGCATTCCCAAGAACCTCAGAAGAAGGTTCTGCAAGAAATGTCTCTCCTATCTTAAACCTGGTGTGAACTGCAGGGTGAGAATGAGGAAGGACAGGCAGGCCGTTGTTGTAACGTGTTCGGTTTGCGGGAATGTTTCTCGACATCCTTATATAAAGGAGAAACAAAATATTAAGCAATGAAGCTGGTAATCGCTCTTGGTTTGCTTATTGTCTTCATATCATGCTTTTTCATATTCTTCACCTTCCACACGCTCCTGCAGACCAAGATGTCCTGCGATTACGGGGAAGATCCAAATGTTTTATCCTGTAACGTTGAGGAATTAAACGTTTCAATTATTTTCGGTATACTAGTCGTCGGATTGTTCCTGTTTGTTGATACCTTGGTTGTCTATCTGATGATAAAAACATGGGTCCCCGACCTGTTCATGTACAGGTTCTCCAGATCATAATAGAGAAATTTACTCAACTCCCATTAATTTTCTGAGAATCCATGTCGCTGGTAGCGTGCACAGTATGTACCAGAGAAGCCAGTTGAGATGGTAACCTACAAAGGGGAGCGGGAAAGGCATCTTTACCAGCAAGAACATCGAGGTTTTTCCCTCTTCCGGGAATACGTGCCAGTGTATGTTGTCAATTTTAGCCACATCATCCTTTGAGTAGGATTCCTCATCTGAGAAATCTCCGTTATCATTAACGTCTATCCTTACGCTCTCGCCCTCCATCCTCAGGGAATGGTTGAAATCAGCGAAAGCAAAGTATCCCATGCCTTCATCACTGGTCTCGATGACAACCCCGCTGTAGGTCTGGTGGATGAAACTGATAAGGAAGAGCACAACGATCATTGAAACCATCATGGGCTTCATGTTCTTCTTGAACTGTTTCTGGCTGACCTTCATCATTTCATTGAGATGTTCCTGCGCTTTTTTGGTGTCTTTCTTTTTCTGTGCCTCGTTAGACTTCTCCCTGTAGAATTTCATTTCTTCCTTTAGCTTTCTCATCTCCTCTGGATTTGTAAAGATTCTGTATATCGCTGTGATTAACAGGGACAGAAAAACAGCCCAGATAAAGATATCCTGATGTGGCAGCATGAAATCACCCGATTAATTCCTATTTGTATGTTGTATTTATATATTTCTTTCAGTGTTTTATCAGATCGCTGAGTTCCTTAACGGCATCCAACATTTTGTCTTCTTTGAACCTTATTATCTTCAGGTTGGAACCACACATTGAAGAATACGTGGTGGCATAATATCTGTTTATACCCTGCTGCTCATTCGTCTTTTCATCCTTGCTTTCCATCTCAAGCAGAACAATCACATCTGGATTGAAGGTTTTGAAGAATGCCTCTGAAGTTGCCAGGAAGTAACCGAATGTCGAGCTGTGCACGCTTAGGTAGCCGTTGACTATTATGTTACCTATCTGTTCCTTGAGGTCTTTTATCACCCTCTTCTCCGCGCCATCATAGAAATCCGACATTATCTTTCTCGCGGTGAGCATGTCCTTCGCGCTTGCCATTTCCTCGTTTATATCTCCCAGTTCATCGAAGTCCACGTACCTGAACTTGTCTCTGTATCCTGACCTCTGTAGGGCAAGGTTAATTATGGTTTTCCTGTCGACCTCTTTCAACCCCGAAACGAATATCATTTTCATAATAATTATATTTTGCCTTCTCTCAATATATACTTTAGATCAGTCAGCAGTTCTGTCTCGCTGGGATCCTTTCTGTGCAGTATCCCTAAATAAATACTGACAAAATTAAGCATGTACATAACGGAAAGTATTCGCGAAAGATCGGATCGGTAGATGCTGTGTATTTCTATCACGCTCCCTCCCGCGTTCTTGACGGCGTCTTCTGTGAACTCTATTCTCGTTCTCATTTCCTTGTCCTCGTCCTTGTCCCTTATGAATATAACAACGAATCTTTTCGAAATATCCTTAGGTGCTTCCCATCCCACTATCGTGTTGTGGTTCAGTTCAGGAAAGTTATCGTAGAATGAGTGAACTTTAGAATTTTCATTAAATTGAATCTTCGCACGTAAAGCAATGGCTTCGAACTTGCCGAAACCGTAAATAATAGGGATCTTCCACCTGAGCTTTACCGCAATCCTTTTAGCCGGGTTGTCATTTGTTCTGATGTCTGGTGTTAGTTCATCTCTCGTTTCTTTCAGGTTTATGACAACCTTTCCGAAGTCCACTCCTTCTTTTAAGAACCTGATCTTTTTAAGGAGAACAAGAACGGGGAAAAACAGGTAGGCTATGGCGGCTCTTGGCTGCATGCCGCCGGGGATCTTTATTAACGGTATTTTCTCCTCCTTACATTCCTTCTCCAGCTTCCCGCCTGAGGCTATTCCAATCATATTGTATTTCCTTCTGTAAGCCTGCCTGAACATGCTTAACGTTTCCTCTGTATTCCCTGAATAACTGGAGATAAAAACAAGCGAATCCTTACCAACGTACTCTGGAAGGTCGTGGCCCCTGAAAACCCTTATGTCATAATCCCTTAGCCATGTCCTCAGGATGTCGCCCGCTATTGCCGATCCTCCCATACCGCATACGCATACGGACTTGGGTTTTTTCAGGTTCAGTCTCTTAGAGAATTCCTTCCCTATCCTTATTGCCTCCTCGCATTGTTCCGGGAAATCTCTAGCGACGCCTAGCATGTTTCTCCTGTCAACTTCCATCATTCCTACAATGTCGTCCAGAATCATCTCTTTATCTCCCTGAAGTTAAGGTAGGGCCTCAGGACCTTGGGCATTTCGATGGATCCGTCCTTCCTCTGGAAGTTTTCGAGGATCGCCACGATGGTTCGTCCTGTTGCTATCGCTGTCGAGTTCAGGGTGTGGACCACGGTTTTTTCGCCCTTCTTGTTTACGAACTTTACGTTAAGTTTCCTTGGCTGGTAGTCCGTGCAGTTCGAGCAGGAAACCACCTCCCGGAACTTCCCCTGAGCCGGCATCCATGTCTCAAGGTCGTATTTTATCGAGGCGTTGTCATTCATTTCTCCAGAACATATGGACATCACCCTGTAAGGAATTCCAAGCTTCTGGTAAAGGGCCTCTGCATTCCCTATCAGTTTTTCGAACCACTTCTCTGAATCATCCGGCCTGCAGAAAACGAACTGCTCAACCTTATCGAACTGATGCACCCGGAAGATTCCTTTAGTATCCTTTCCATGCGATCCTGCCTCCCTCCTGAAGTTGGTTGAAAAACCGGAGTAGAGTTTTGGCAGATCTTCTTCCTGAAATATTTCATTCATATGATAGGCAGCGAGCGACTGTTCCGCGGTCGCTATCAGGAATAGTTCTTCACCCTCTATCTTGTAGAGCTGGTTCTCGAAGTCCGAGAGTTCCGCTGCCCTGGCTATGGGATCCTTTCTTAACATGAACGGCGTCCAGACAGGAACGAATCCCTGCTTCAAAAGGAAATCCATTGAGAAACGAATTAACGCCAGGTTTAGCATAACCAGCTCGTTCTTCAGATAATAAAAACGAGCCCCTGACAATTTCGCTGCCCTTTCGGTGTCGGCGAGTCCGAGGGTTTCTAGGATATCGACGTGGCTCTTGGGTAAGAAATCAATCTTCTTGAATTTCATTCCCTTTGATTCTTTCTTGAAACTGGTTATGTGGTCTTTGTAAACGGAAGGTTCGCCCCAGGCACGTATGAAAGCGTTTTCCTCCTCAGATTTTCCGGCATGGACCTTCTTGTTTAAAATGTTTCCTATCTTGTACCGATAGAAATCACGTTTGGAAAGATACTCTTTCGCCTTTTCGTCGTTCTCCTCTATTTCCCTGTTGATCTTTTTCATCTCGCTGATCTTCTTCTTCGTCCCTTTTCTAGCCTTCTTAAGCTCGGCGATTTCGCGCGAGACCACGTTTCTCCTGTGTTTGAGTTTTTCAGCTTTTTGGAGCGAAGAACGCCATTTCTTATCGAACTCTACAACCATGTCTACGTTTTTCAGATCCTTGTATCGTTTCTTTTCTGATTCGCGGATCATTTTCGGATTCTCCCTGAAAATCTGTATGTCCAGCATTGGAACACCTATACTAATTTCTTATTGCCCAGTTTAATAAATTTTAGAAATCATTCTTCTGATTCGTAATTGATCAAGGAAAAGAGATCGTATTTAGAAAGTTTCTCCCTTCCTTTCAAAAAACCCAGCTCTATGAGTATCGCTATCCCCACTATGTTTCCTCCTAGCCTTTCTATGAGTTTCGTGGCAGCCTCCATGGTTCCCCCCGTCGCGAGCAGGTCGTCAACTATAAGGACGTTCTCCCCCTTCTTGACAGCATCCTCGTGTATTTCAAACGCATCCTTCGAATACTCTGTCTCGAATTCCTCTCTTATGGTTTTGTGGGGAAGCTTCCCCGGCTTTCTTAGAGGGACGAAGCCCGCTCGTAATTCGTGCGCGATCACAGACCCGAAGATGAACCCCCTGCTCTCCGCGGATACAACCTTGTCTATCTTGCTGTCCCTGAATTGCTCGATCATCTCTTTTACGGCGTAACGGAAGCAATGGGAATCGTTGAGTAGGGTGGTGATATCCCTGAACATAACACCATGCTTGGGGAAATGAGGGACAGTCCGAATCTTCGACTTGAGATCTATCTCTTCGTTCATAACAAATTTTTATTGTACAGAGTTAAAAATATTTCAAGGTGTTAATCCTGTCAGTAAAAATCCTCCTCGGGCCTGCCGGAACCCCGGCCAAGAGCACGCTTGAAGGGGTTTCGAAAGTCAAGGAACTCGGACTTCAGTCCATGGAGGTCCAGTTTTCTCACGGAATAAACATGAGTATTGATCTGGCGAAAAAAATCGGAAAGGAGAGGGAGAGGATCGGGATAGAACTGAGCGTCCACGCCCCCTACTACATCAACCTGGCCAGCAAGGAACCAAAAAAAGTGAAGGAGAGCAAGCAGAGGATTCTGGACTCCTGCGAACGAGCGCACTACATGGGAGCGGGGAACGTGGTCTTCCACCCTGCGTACTTCGGGGGGAAGGAGAGGGAAAGCATATACCAGATCACGAAAAAACACATACTTGACATGATGGGGACGGTCAAAAGGAAGAAATGGGATGTCCTCATCTCTCCCGAGACCACGGGCAAGCATTCAGCTCTAGGGAGTCTGGAAGAAACGATAAGGCTTTCCAAGGAGACAGGATGTTCACTGTGCGTGGATTTCGCCCATCTCTTCGCCAGAAATTACGGGAGGATAGATTTCAACGAGATATTCGAAAAACTCAGACCCTTGGGAAAGAAACATCTTCACTGCCATTTTTCCGGAATAGAATACACATCAAAGGGCGAGAAGAATCACATGAACATGAATCACTCCCCAGATTTCAGGAAATTGGCCAAAGCCCTGTTAAAACAAAAGTTTCTGAAATCTGTAACTATTATATCTGAAAGTCCAATAACATGGAAGGACTCTCTGAAAATGAAGGATTCGCTGGCGAAGCTGGGATACAGGTGGAAAGGATGACTCTCGAAATCTATACGGACGGAGCGTCCCGTGGAAACCCGGGACCTGGAGCTATCGCGTTCATCATAGTTGATGAAAAGAAAAAGATCGTGTTGAAACACAAGCATTTCATCGGAAAATGCACGAACAACATCGCTGAGTACAGAGCGTTGATAGCGGCTCTGGAAAGAGCGGGGAAACTGGCGAAGGAGGTCCGCTGCTTCTCGGACAGCAAACTTCTGGTGAAACAGATGAAGGGAGAATACAAAGTCAAGAAACCCCACATAAAAGAGCTTTTCGAGAGGGCGAAAACCCTTGAAAGGAAATTCGCTAGCGTTGAATACAAACATGTGAACAGAACGAATCCCGGGATAAGAATGGTGGATAGAATGGTTAATGATATCCTGAACAAATTAACTTAGTCTTTCTTTTTTTCCACCAGTTTTGCCTTTTCTATCACGTATGTTCCTCTGACGCCGTCCCACTCCTTTCTCGCCTTTATGATCTCTATCCTTTTGTTGAATATGGGTCCGTCAAGAACGAATGTTTCCGCCTCCCCTCCCTCGAATCCTTTATGCAGGCCGTATTTTCTGCTCAGCTTTCCGAGTTCCTTGACAGCGGAGTGATCGAGCTTTCTTCCCAGCCATTCCTTTCCTAGGCCTTCTGCGGAAACAGAAGATATTATGATTTCAAACCCCGAGACTATGAGATCTTGGAGATAGTCTCTCATGCTTCTCTGCCAGTGCGGGGAGACGGACTTCAGGCCGAGTTTCCTGCATATATCATCAATCCTTGCCTTCTGGTAGCGTGATTCCAACGCGCCGGAAACAACTCCCTGGATTTCGGATTTTATCGATTTCAAGACGTCCTCAAGATCCTCGAGTTCCTTCTCCTTCTCTCCCTTGGTCTTTTTGGTTATGAGCTCTATTCCCATTGCTTTGGCTTGGAGCTTTGTCCATTTAACGTTCGGGTAATGGAACATGTAGGACTCGTCAGTCGCAGGTATCAGTGTGACCAGATATTTGACATTCATTCCCCTATTCATGGCCTTGTATATCGCGAACGTGGAATCCTTCGCTCCGGAAAAGAGGACAGCGACATTCATTAACAATTAATTGCCGCGCTCCTCTTAAAAAGCTTACGTGCAGCAATTATTGGAGTAGATTGTTTAGTGTTCCAAGGAAGGTCCCGTCCAAAAGGTAAATTTTAGCTGAACCCAGCTTTGCTGATCGTACGAGTGTCCCTATCCCGGTGTGGTAGGTTTCATGCGCCTTCTCGATATCCGAGACAGGCCTGTTCATTGAGATTCCTCCGGACAGGCGGTTGAACCTCGGAAGGATGATCAACTCCGGAAGAGACTTAGGAAGTTTGTATTTTCTGGCGAGCTTTGAAGGGTCGAGATTCGCCCTTACCCAGACGGGCTCGAAAAACCTGTAACCCATGGAATCGACAAATTCTATCTGCGGATGCTCGTGCCCCACAAGAACGTAATCGGCCTTCAGAAATTCGTGGGAAGGCCATGTATGGCCGTGTAAAAAGAAGCAATTATTCGCCAGGAAACCCCTGTTGGAATGTAAGGAAATGTTGCTCGGGATGATGTCTTTCAGGCCTGAATCGTGGTTTCCTGATATGACATCGATCTTGATTTTGTTTGCAAGGGAGTAAAGGAGATCAGGGATTTCACGAAGTTCCTGTTTTGTCATCCCCGGGACCTTGTGTTTCACATCACCCAGTATTATCAGACGTTTCGCCTTCGTATGCCTTATCAGCCTGTCGAGATCATTTTTCATCTGCCCTGTGTTTGAGGGGATTCGGATCCCTGATTTATAATATTCGAACTCTATCCCTATGTGCAGGTCAGCGACGACAAGGGTTTTTCCTATTACAAGCGCCGGTTTCCCTGTCACGAATTTTGGCTCCATAGTGATTTATTCGAGGTTTATTTTTAAAATCTAACCCTAAATTTAAAGCATGGCCAGTGAGAAGGATCTCAGGGACGAGGTTGAACTCGCCAGAAAACACCTTGAGGAGGACATACACAAGAAAGAACTGGAGGCCGAGGATAAACTTGACGAACTTCTTTCCAAAAAGAAAATGGAGTTTTGTTCTCGTTGCGGGAAGAAGATTGATTCGCGAATGGACTGGGGCGGAAAGTGTTTGCACGAAGGGTGTGATCAGCTCATATGTCATGAATGCTGGACCTCCGAGGAGAGAAGGTTCTGCAGGAAGCATCTCAAGGAGTACGTTAAAAAGGAAGAGGAAGTTTCGAAAGAGGGCGAAGCCCCGGAAATAAAGATGGACAGGATGAAGAGGTTAACCCTTAGTTACATGGATTTCCTTAAGGACAGATTCGACAAATTCTCATGCATGGACTGGACCCCGCATGGGTTCATAGGGAAAGTGAAATTCAGGATCAAAAATAAGAATTACGGGAAATTCAGGATCGTGGTTTACAGAAAGGGTTGGGTAAGGAAGAAACCGAGGCTTGAACTGCTCGTAAGGCCAATAGAAGAAAACATAGAAGGAATGATAAACGAATTTCTTGAAAGGGAGAGTAAGCTTCACATGATATTGGTTTTAACTGGTGATACGCCCTCGATAGACATAAAAACAAAAAAATTCGTTGAGAAGTTCAAAGACAAGAGGATATCGCTGTTCTTGGAAGATCTCGAGATGAACAAGCTTTACTTCAATCCTGAAGAGAAAATGACGAAAAGCTATTCCTCCTGGATTGATCCTGGCAAAGTCCCAATGAAGTTCAAAGACATGCTGGCGGAAATTGCCGAAACAATGTCGGGAAGAAAGATAGTTTCAGCGAAAGAATTTTCTAAAGAATTCGGACTGGAGAAAGG
>JABAOF010000310.1_pt4 | contig 44609 bp, 36 predicted proteins | sample 7062171 | NCBI WGS metagenome assembly JABAOF01 (sample SAMN14538628, study PRJNA623070) | marine sediment metagenome | biome: marine biome [ENVO:00000428]; feature: marine pelagic biome [ENVO:01000023]; material: deep marine sediment [ENVO:00002113] | place: India: Gulf of Khambhat ... | reverse complement strand
GGATAACTTCCAGGCGAGTGGAGGATGTATTGCGGTTCCAGCGAGAGGCAGGGGCAATAGCCAAATTGGAGCATCCAGGGATAGTGAAGGTATACGCAACAGGAGAATATGAGCAGACTCCCTATATAGTGATGGAGCTTCTTAAAGGTAAGAGTTTAGCCGATTTGTTTAAGGAGAAGAGACGCTTTAATGTTGAGGAGACTGTGGAAATAGTCCTTCAAATCAGCGGGGTCTTAAATTACGTTCATGGTAAAGGGATTATCCACCGTGACCTAAAACCTGGAAATATCATGCTCCTGTGGCAAGATGCTAGCCAACAGTCCCCATCTACTGACTACCAAGTTAAGGTCCTAGACTTCGGTTTAGCACAGATTTTAGAGTTAAAAGAGATAAAGGTCGAAGAAGAGATAGTAGGCACATTTGGATATATGTCTCCAGAGCAGACTGGCATTGTTCGTAAGCCAGTAGATGAGAGAAGTGATTTATATTCCTTAGGCATCATCTTCTATCAACTTATCACTGGCCAATTACCCTTTAAGGGTAAAGATGTAGGCACCATCTTACATCAGCAGGTAGCTAAGATGCCTCCACCTATATCTCAGCTTAATCCTGAGATACCCAGGGTTATAGAAGAGATGGTGATGAAATTGCTCCAGAAGGATATGGATAAGCGATATCAGACTGCCTCAGGTCTAATTGTTGATTTAAAGAGATTTCAACAAGGAGAGACTACCTTTACCATAGCCACCAGAGATAAGCTGAGACGATTGATCTACCGTACCCGGTTCATCGGCAGAGAAGAGGAATTAACCCACCTAAAGGAATTATTCAATCAGGCTCAAGCAGGTCAAGGTAAGCTCTGCTTTATAGCCGGTGAGGCAGGTAGAGGTAAAAGCAGGTTAGTAAACGAATTAAGGAGCTATATTTATGAGCGAGGAGGAGTATTCATTGAAGGCAAGTGTTTCCGGCAGGATAATAAGCTTCCTTATCAACCCTTTACTGAGGCCTTAAATGAATATATTAAGAAGGTAGAGTATTCTTCGCCCCCACAAAAAAATAAGGCCATAATAAAGATGAAGGAGGTCTTAGGAGATTTGGGAGGGATAATTGAGAAAATCAGCCCCTTTATCAAAGACCTTATAGGCCAATCTCCTCCCTTAATAGAGTTAGAGCCAGAGAGAGAAAATAGGCGTTTCTTGACTGTATCCTCTAATTTCTTCCGCAATATTTCTACAAAGGAAGAACCCTTGGTTTTATACATCGATGACCTGCAGTGGTCAGATGGAGGAAGCCTTACTCTGCTTGAAGAGATAACCTCTGAGATAAAGGACAGCCATCTATTGGTCTTGGGTAACTACCGGGACAACGAAGTAGACCCCCAGCATAAGCTCATAAGACTCATTCAGGAGGCCAGGAAAAGAGGATATCCTTTGGAGGAGATAAAACTGTCTTTTTTTGATCAAGCCCGGACAAATAGAATGGTTTCGGAGTTACTGGCTCAAGAGGAAGAAACCCTTAAGGAAATATCCACCTATATACAGGAGAAAAGCCAGGGCAATCCCTTCTTCATTTTAGAAATAACCCGTCAATTAGTAGAAGAGGAGGTCTTATATTATAAGGAGAATGTCTGGGAGATAGACCACCAAAAGCTTCAAGCCATTACTATCCCCACTAATATCTTGGATATAGTCCTTCATAGGATAGATGCCTTATCTGAAGAGGAGGTAGAGATCCTCTCTTATGGAGCAGTAATAGGCAGGGAGTTTGTCATAGAACTGCTGTTTAGGTTAATAGATAAACCCCGGGAAGCGATTATCAATGTTGTAGATGAGGCTATCCAGATGCAGCTTTTGGAGTGGAAGGTGGAAGAGCGAGGCAGGCTCCTCTTTGTCCACGAACGGATCAAGAGAGCCTTTTATAAAAGGATGGACAAAGAAAAAGTCCGAGGGATTCATCTTAAGATAGCCCAGATAATAGAAGAGATAAACAGAGAGAATATCGACCCGGTGATATTTGATTTAGCCCATCACTACAGTGAGGCAGGCCAGAATGACAAGACTTTAGAATATGCCCCTGCTGCAGCCCGGAAAGCAAAAGAATCTTATGCAATTGAAGAAGCGATAAAGTATTATAGATTAGGGATAGAATTATTAGAAAGAAAAGACGAAAAAAATAGTTATGAATGGATAAAGGCGAAAGAAGAAGTTGCAGAAATATATCGGATTATAGGTAAGCATGATGAGGCAATAGCCACATTACAGGAGATATTACCATTAATAGAGAAAATCGAAGATAAAGCATGGGTATATAGAAGTATAGGAGATGCCTGGTTCAGGAAAGGTAAATGGGAGCAATGTGAGGAGAATTTAACAGAAGGATTAAGATTATTAGGAGAAAAATTTCCGAGGAGAAAGACAGAGGTGATGCTTTTTTTAGTGAGGGAAATATTTGTTCACATATTGCATTGTCTATTCCCAAAGGTATTCATACACAAAGAAGTTAAAGATGTAAAACCCGAAGATAGATTTGTATTCGTCCATAAGGTGATTAAGGATGTAAAACCTGAAGATAGATATATACTTTGGGTTTATTTTACTTTAATTTGGATGTATGCATTCAGTAATGTAAGTAAAATTCTTTATACTACGTTAAGGGCGCTTAATATTGCTGAATCAAGGATTGGCCGGTCTGGAGAATTAGGGATAAGCCTCGGAGCCTATGGCTCTTTATGTATGGCAATCCCATTGTTTAAGAGAGCAATAAAGTATCACCAGAAGGCGATAGAAATGATGACAGGATTAAAAGATGAAGGTTCTGGACATGCTATGCAACTTATGGGTTTTTGTTATTCCTGGAAAGGAGATTATCAAAATAGCATAGAAATTTTTGAACAATCAAGGGATTTATTTCAAAAAATAGGAGATATGTGGGATTTAGGAATGGTTATGGCTGGATTGGGATATGACTATCGTTACCTAAGTGATTATGATAAGAGTATTGATTCGTTCTCTCAATATTTAGAAATAAGTCAAAAGACAAATAATGATCATGGGATTAGTGCGGCTCAGACAAACCTTTCATATTGTTATATTGAAAAGGGTAACTTTGAAAAAGCTGAGAAATTGGTAAGAAAGGCCCTGGTGTTCAGTAAGGAGAAGAAAATTTATTTGGCAGAATGTTATTCTAATATTAATTTCGGCTATTTAGAAATGGAAAAAGGTAACTATAAGGAAGCAATAAAATATTTGGAAAAAGCCAAGAAATTAAACGAAGAAAACACCTTTCTTAAAGATTATGTAATCTGCCTTTATCCTTATTTGGCTAATGCATATATAAAGCAGTTCAAGGCTCAATATACAACATTTGATGTTAAAGAGAAAAAACAAAAGATTAAAAGGATAAGATTTGCCTGCAGGGAGGCATTGAAGAGGACTAAACGATGGCCCAATCATTATGGGATATCACTGAGAGTAATGGCAAAATATTGTGCCTTAATAAAGAAAAAGAGAAAAGCAGAAAAATATTTTTTAAAAAGTATAAACCATACAGAAACATTAGGAAGAAAATTTGAATTAGCTAAAGGTTATTATGAACATGGAAATTTCCTTAAGACCCAAAATAGGAAAGAAGAGGCGAAGAATAACTGGCAAGAGGCTTATAACCTATTCACAAAGATTGGTGCCCAGGAATATATAAAAAGGACTGCAGATTTATTAGGGATGGTCTTAAAAGAGACAAAGAAAGTAGTCGAAGAGCCAGAAACAGCTCAAAAGAGGTTGAGGGCAGAACAGGAGTTGAAGAGCTTAATAAAAGTGAGTCAATATCTAAGCTCCATCTTAAATTTAGATGATTTGTTAGAGAAGATAATGGATAGTGCCATTGAGATAGTAGGGGCAGAGAGGGGATTTTTGATGTTATACCAGGGGATAGCTGAAGGCAAAAAGATTGATGAGGCAACTAAAGGTAACCTGGTGGTGATGGTGGCCCGTAATGTGGATAAAAAGAGTCTAGACAGTGAGGCCTTCCAGGCCAGCAGGACAGTGATAGCCAGAATAGAAAAGACCCACCAGCCTTCAATTATCACTGATGCCAGCAGTGATGAGGAATTAAAGACGCAAGCCAGTGTAGTCAAATATAACCTCCGTTCCATCTTATGCGTTCCTCTTATTACCAAAAAGGATGAGATGTTGGGAATAATTTATCTGGATAACAGACTAATAAGCGGACTATTTAGCCAAAAGAACTTAGATTTATTGAGGACATTAGCCACTCAGGCGGGGATATCCATAGAGAATGCAATTCTGTTAGAGAATGAGAAGGAGATGGCCCGTAAGGTATCAGAGGCCGAGGCACGGGCAAGATACACTGATATATTGGAAAAGCGAAAGAGGGAGTTAGAAATCGCTTATCAAGAGAAAGACCAGGCCTATGAAGAGTTAAAAGCTACCCAAGCCCAATTAATTCAATCGGAGAAGATGGCCACCATAGGGAGGCTGGCTGGAGGAGTGGCCCATGAGATAAATACTCCTCTGGGCACGATCTTGGCGAATACGGAAATGCTGGTGTCAGAAGGACCAGCTACCAGCTATCAAAGAGAAAGCTTAGCGTTGATTAAGGAGAGCTCATTAAGGTGTAAGGCCATCATAGAACAGTTATTGAAGTATTCAAGATTGCCAAGACCGGAGTTTGAGATGGTGCACATAGGGCAAGTTATTGATGAGTGTTATCTCTTGTTAGAGAGGCAGTTCGCCGATGAGGGCATAAAGGTCAATAGAGAATATGGCCCGATACCAAAGATAAAGGGTAATGCCAATGAACTCAGGCAAGTGTTCACAAACATAATCCTCAATGCCAGAGATGCCATCAAAAAGACCTTTGATGATAAAAAGAGACAAGGAGAGATAAGAATTAGGACCTATCAGGAAGGAGGGTCTTTAGTTGTAGAGGTTCAAGATGATGGATGTGGGATTGCCATGCAAGATGTAGGTAAGATATTTGACCCCTTCTTTACCACTAAGGATATCGGGGAGGGCACTGGTTTAGGTCTTTCTATCGGCCAGCGAATTATCGAAAGACACAAGGGTAAGATAGAGGTTAAATCAAAAGTGGGCGAGGGCACAACAATGAGAGTAGAATTGCCCATAAAAAAGAGAGGTGAATAATAAATGAAAGAGCACATTCTGATTATAGAGGACGATGAGTCTTTTTGCAAGACTCTAACTCTTATGTTAGAGAAGGAGGGCTATCTGGTGGTTAGTGCCAGCGATGGTCACCAGGCCATTGAGGCAGCGAAAAAAACCTTTTTTGAGCTTATCGTTGCTGACGTTAGACTACCCGGGGGCATGGATGGTATAGAGGCAGTAGCGAAGATAAAGGGGATTAGGCCTGAGATAAAAAGTATAGTTATCATAATAACTGGCTACGCCGATGAAAATGCTCCTGTAAGGGCACTAAGACTAGGGGTAGATGATTATATCTACAAGCCCTTTAAGAGGGAACAGTTTTTGCATAGTGTAGAGCGAAATCTAAGGATCTACCGATTGGAGAGAGAAAAGGAAAAACACAATGAAGTAATGGGCAAGATGAATCAAGAATTGGAAGATAAGGTTGAACAAAGGACCAGAGCTTTAAGAAACCTTTATGAAGAATTACAGGCAACTTATCTACGTACAGTCAAAGCCTTGGCTCAAGCAATTGATGCCCGAGACCACTATACTCACAGCCACTCAGTAAATGTAACTAGATACGCAGTAATGATCGCTCAGGAAATGAATTTATCAGCCGAAGAGATCGATGAAATAAAGCAAGCCTGTGGACTTCATGATTTGGGTAAAATTGGCATTCATGATTATGTTTTGACTAAACCTGGAAAATTGACGCCCCAAGAATGGGAAGAAGTGAGACTTCATTCGCTAAAAGGCGCGGAGATCTTAGAACCATTAACTTTCTTAAAGGGGGCTATTAAATTGATTCAACAGCATCATGAGAGATATGGTGGCAAAGGTTACCCTTATGGATTAAAAGGAGAATCAATTCACTTAGGTGCAAGGATAATGGCGCTGGCAGATGCTTTTGATGCAATGATTTCTGAGCGACCTTATCGAGAAAAACCTCTTACTAAACAAGAGGCGATTGAAGAGATTAAGGAAAACTCAGGAACTCAATTTGACCCTCACGTTGTCCAGGCATTTTTGAAAATAATAGATAAGTTATAATATATTAGACATACTGCTTCTTCCTCAGGCGTCCATCTGTGCTTCAAACAGCTTTCTGTCCTTCAAGCAGCCCTTGTGGTTTTTGGCATAAAAAATAAAGGAAGGTGTAACATTTCGTTTGCCTCTATCGTCTAAATAGTAGAGGTGTAGAAAGGTGCAAACTCAATGGAAGAAGATTTCGAACTTCTTGGCAAGTTTAAAAAGGGTGACCGGCATGCATTTGAATTGCTGGTCAGGAAGTATAAAATTACTGTTTTTGATACAATTTATTCCATTATTGGTAATACTCAAGAAGCAGATGATATTGCTCAGGAAGTTTTCCTTAAAGTTTATACTAAGGCAGGTAGTTTTAAAGGGAAATCCTCTTTTCCTACCTGGCTTTATAGAATTACAGTTAACAGGTGTGTTGATGAACTCAGGAAGAGAAACAATAAGATTATATCTTATGAAACAGAATTTAACGAGGAAGAGAAACTAAAGTTGAAAGATGTTTTGGCAAGTAAGGAAGCAGATATTACTGAAGAGTTGAGAAAAAAAGAATTGGAGGATATTATCCAGAAAGCAATGAATTCTTTGCCGGAAAAGTTTCGTATTATTTTGACTTTGAAAGAAATAGACGGCTTATCTTATAATGAAATTTCCAAAATAATGAAGATTTCTCTTGGTAAAGTGAAAATATGGCTATTCAGGGCACGGCGAAAACTAAAGGAGAAATTATCATTTCTTTATCCAGGGGAGTGAATTATGTCTTGTAAGAAATTTAGAATATTATTATCGGCTTATCTTGACCAGGAAATAACAAAAGATGAAGAGAGAAAATTACTTGAGCATCTGGAAACCTGCACTGTGTGTGCCAGAGAATTAGAATATTTAGAACAGATCAAAAGGATTTTTCTTTTAAAAGAAAGAAAAGAACCACAAGAATTTTTCGAAACCAGACTATTTTCACGTATTAAAGATATAAGGAAACGGCCGGCATGGCGCGCATATCTTCCAGTGTTTAAGAAATCGATTCTTGTAGTTTTGATTTTCTTTTTACTAATAGCGGGATGGGTGAGTTATAAAAACTTTTTTTATTTTAGAGGAACTGAGGTGACATCAGATTTACTAATGGATACACAGTTAGAACGAAACTTTGAAGAAGAGTTACTGGAAATTTATTATGGCCCTCTGGGATAGAGGAAAGGAGGTGTAGAAAATGAAGATAATTTTAAGAAGTTTGATAGTTTGTAGCTTATTCTTTTTAACAGTTGGTGGTTTAGAAGGGAGGGGCGGGGAAGAACAGATTGGCAAGGAATGGGTGAGAATGGTAGAACATAAGAGAGAAAAATTTCACGAGAAACGTTTGCAAATGTTATGCCAGGAGTTAGAATTATCTAAAGAGCAGGAAGAAAAGGTCTCTCAAATTATGAAAAAGGGTTGGGAAAAAATCCACAAAGAGATGAGGAAAATGAAGGTAAGAGTCCTGGCTATTAAGAAAGATAGTGACAGGCAGATTGAAAAATTGCTCACGCCGGAGCAATTGGAAAGGTTTAAAGAACTTAAGGAAGAGACGAAGAAAAGGAGGGAAAAGCGAATTAAGAAAGGCTATAAGAAGGGCGAGGAATGAAGCGAATCATTATTTCTAAAATAACGCATCACCATTTGTGGCAGGGTTTATTACGGGGTGTGTTACTGGCAGGTATAGTTCTTGTAAATTTGAATCTTGTTTTTGCTGAAACACTTGTCTGGGAAGATGTGCTTGCCGAGGCAGAAAAGAAAAACCCACGGATAATATCTGCCGACCAGTCTGTTAAGTCGGCAGGGCTTTCCTACAGAAATGCATTTACAAATTTCTTGCCTCAGCTTTCGGCAAGTGCGGGTTGGAGGAAATCAAGTTCCATAACCAGTTTTGAATCATTTGCTGAGGGTGGACGGGAAGATGAAGAATTCAATTATGGAATTTCTGGTAGACTTTCCGTATTTTCTGGTTTTAAGAATTCAAGTAAATTAAAGCAGGAAAGAGCGGAGTTGAAACGAGAAGAGGCAGAGTTCAAAAGGACTTTTTCGGATACGATATATGATTTGAAGGTTGCTTTTGCTCAAGTTTTAAAGGCTCAAAAGACGATTTCACTTTCTGAGGAGATACTGAAAAGGAGAAAAGAAAATACTCAAATCGTAAAATTGAGGTATGAAGCGGGGAGGGAAGATAAGGGCGCATATTTGCGTTCTGAGGCAGACCTCTACCAAACAGAATATGAGTTTTCTAAGGCAGAGAGAAATTTAAAGACCCAACAGGTGAAACTCTTAAAAGAAATGGGAAGGGATGAATTTAAAGTTATTACTGTAAGTGGAACATTCAAGGTGGTTCCTCCGGAAAGAATCTTATCATTTCAAGAATTGCTGGTGGAAAACCCTGATTATTTAGTGGCAAGATATGGAGTTGATTCAGCAAAATATAATTTGAGATATGCACGAGGAGCCTTTTATCCCCAGATTTCTTTCAGTGGAAGCACCTCGAGGAGTGGTCCTGAGTGGCCTCTGGAAAGAGCGAGGTGGAATTTTGGCCTGAGTCTTTCTTATCCATTTTTTTCTGGAGGAAAGGAAATATATGATTTGAAAATTGCCCGCACTGATAAGGTCAAATCAGAAGAGGATTTCCGGGAAATCAAGCAACAAATCTTATTGGGACTTGAACAATCATATAATGGACTTATTGATGCGGTGGAGAATGTAAAAGTTAAAGAAAAATATTTTGTGGCTTCTGAAGAACGGGCTAAAATTTCGCGAGTAAAGTATATCAATGGTCTTATCTCTTATCAGGATTGGGACACAATAGAGAATGAGTTTATAAACTCGAAAAAATCTTTGCTTGAAGCAGAATTTAATGCGTTTGTTGCCGGCGCTGAATGGAAGAGAGTTTTAGGCAAGGGGGAATGATGAAATTGAAAAAGTGGTTATTGATTGTTATTATTGTGTTGATAGGGGGAGCGTTTTTTCTCTCCAGACGGGGGAGAAAAGAAGCTATTTATACAGAATTAAAACCCCAGCGTGGTTCAATTTCTTTAATTGTTTCTGCGAGCGGGGTGGTAAAGCCGAGAAATCGTCTGGAAATTAAACCACCCATTTCCGGGAGGGTGGAAAAAGTTCTGGTTACGGAGGGAGAAGAGATCGGTAAGGGAGAAATTCTTGCCTGGATGAGTTCTCTAGACCGGGCGGCTCTCCTTGATGCGGCAAGGGCAAAAGGAGAAGAAGAATCAAAAAAATGGGAGGATGTTTATAAGCCCACGCCGATTGTTGCGCCGCTAAAAGGGTTTATTATTAAAAGAAACGTTGAACCTGGGCAGACGGTAACATCGCAAGACCCAATTCTTGTTATGGCTGATAATTTAATCGTTCAGGCTCAGGTTGATGAGACAGACATGGGAAAATTGAAGCCTGGACAGAAAGCAAAAATAGTGCTTGATGCCTATCCGGAGAAAAAAATCGAGGGAGAAATTGAACACATCGCCTATGAGTCTCAGATTGTGAATAATGTAACTATATATCAAGTGGATATCTTGCCAGAAAAAACATTGGGAATTTTTCGCTCGGGGATGAGCGCCAACATTGATGTGACAATAAGTGAGAAGAAGGATGCCCTTCTTTTGCCCGCTACTGCTATTAAAGAAAGGAAAGGGAAGAAATTCGTTTTTCTGAAAACAGAATCTGGGGAGCCTGAAAATAGAGAAGTTCAAACTGGAATTGAAGATGGGAAAAATGTGGAGATAGTTTCTGGTGTGGAAGAGTCTGACTTAGTTTTGTCCAGTGAAAAAGGAAGGGAAGAAGTTCAAATGAGATATTTTGGGATTCCTGTGAGGAGGCGTTCCCGCCCAAAATGATAGAATTAAAAAACATCAGCAAAACATACCATATTGGAGAAGTTGCTGTCCCTGCCTTAAGGGGCGTTTCACTTAAAATTTCTCCTGGTGAATTTGTTGCCATAATGGGACCCTCGGGAAGTGGCAAATCAACACTACTCCATATCCTTGGCCTTTTAGATAGACCTGACAATGGGTCTTACCACTTAATTGGAAAAGACGTCTCCACACTGTCTCAGGAAGAGCTTGCTACTTTTCGCAATGAGTTTATCGGTTTTGTTTTTCAACTGTTTAATCTTCTTCCCAGACTCAAGGCAAGAGAAAATGTTTCTCTTCCACTGGTGTATACTTCGGACCTAAAGAGTAGAAAGTTTTCTTCACCTGAAGATTTATTGAGAACAGTGGGATTGGGAGACAGGATAAACCATAATCCAAATGAACTTTCCGGAGGAGAACAGCAGAGGGTGGCAATTGCCAGGGCGCTCATAAAGAATCCTAAAATAATTCTGGCAGATGAACCAACAGGGAATCTCGATTCTTCTTCAGCCCAGGAACTTTTGAAAATTCTCAAAAGTTTAAATGATTCTGGAATTACCATAGTTATGGTAACTCATGAGAAGGAACTGACCAGAGGGGCAAAAAGAATAATTAAACTTCTTGATGGGAAAATCGTTTCTGACGAATATCTTACTGGTAAGCCCCATACCATAAGTGAGGAGCGGGGCGAAGCCCGGGCCCCGGAGAGAGGCGAGGGCGGAGTTCCACCTGATTTAAAGATTCACCGCTTTGATTTTTTTCGATTGAAAAATTATTTTTCTCAAGCAATGAGGTCTCTCCTTTCCAATAAGTATCGTTCTTTTCTTTCCATTTTAGGGATTCTTATTGGCGTAGCAGCAGTAATTGCAATGCTTGCTCTGGGCACCGGTGCGAGAGAAGATATTAAGAAACGTCTTGCCTCACTTGGCTCAAACCTTCTTTCAGTTCGTCCCCCCAGGCACAGAGTGGGGGGAATTCACCTTGAACCAGGAAGTATTACCAGGCTTACGATTGAAGATGCCGAGGAAATAAAAAAAATTCCATATGTCAGAAGGGTTAATTCCACTGTTTCCGGTCGAGGGCAGGTGGTTTATGGAAACAAAAACTGGAACACAAGAATTAGAGGTGTAACACCGGAATATGCCTTTATCAGGGCTTCTCAAGCTGCGGAAGGCAGATTTTTCAACGATGTGGAAATGATTACTCGCTCAAAAGTTGCCCTGCTGGGAAAAACTGTTGTTCGGGAACTTTTTGAAGATGAAAATGCAATCGGAGAATATGTAAAAATAAATCGAATAAACTTTAGAGTAATCGGAATTCTACCGGAAAAGGGAGCAACTGGCTGGAGAGATAGAGATGACGAAATTATACTTCCATTAAATACGGCAATGTACCGTCTTTTAGGTAAAAAATATATTGATTACATTGATGTTGAGGTGGAAGATGAAAAAGAAATGGAAAAGGTCCAGGAAGAGGTAAGAAAATTGATTATCCAAAGGCATAATATTCCTTCTGATAGAGAGGACACAATTGAAGTTAGAAATATGGCTGAAATTCAGGAAGCCATTTCCTCAACTGCCAGGACCTTTGCCTGGCTTCTTGGGTCCATTGCTTTTATCAGCCTTCTGGTTGGGGGAATTGGAATTATGAATATAATGTTGGTTTCCGTGACGGAAAGGACAAGAGAGATTGGGCTGAGGAAAGCAATCGGGGCAAACAATAAGGATATACTTTCACAGTTCATAATTGAGGCAATAGCGATATGTCTTGTTGGCGGAATATTGGGAATTTTGTTTGGCGCGGCTATATCTGGTGGACTTTCAAAATTTGCTGGCTGGTCAACAAAAGTTTCTCTGGGCGCAGTTCTTCTTGCCTTCCTTTTTTCTGGTGGAATAGGGCTTTTCTTTGGTCTATTGCCAGCCAGGAAAGCATCGTTATTGAACCCAATCGATGCATTAAGATATGAATAGATATTGAGAGAAAAACTCTAAGACTAACCTTTTTTACTTTCCTAAACTTCCCTCCATTGCCACGGAAAATATTATTAAAACCAAAGACATCATTATTTGTCAGAACTAGAAGGGTAACATTCTGGTTGCATAACTACATCAGCCGAGCCTGGAACGCCAGAGGAAGAAAGTGGATGGTTTCGAATTTTTCTCTTGATAGATGGTATCATATATGATACGATTTTTTCTAAAAAGTAGCATCTTGCATGCAGGGATTACCGATTCTCTGGCACTATCGAGGATAAGAATTTGGATGCTCTGTTTGAACCGATAAAAATAAATAGGATGGTTTTGAAAAACAGGTTTGTGAGAACGGCAACGGCGGAAAGAATGTCCCCTCCCAATGGAGAGTTTACCCGGGAAATGGTAAATCTTTATACGCGGCTTGCCCGGGGAGGGGTAGGGCTTATCATAACCGGTCATGCCTACATACACCCTCTGGGTAAAGCTGACCGCAGGATGACGGGCATCCATGAGGACGGTTTGATTCCAGGCCTTAAGAAGCTGGTTGATGCAGTTCATAGGTTTAATACAAAGATAGTTATGCAAATCAATCACTGTGGTGGGAGGCGAGATAAAGATGTGGGAGAGGGGACTCCCATAGGACCTTCAACGATAGAATACAAACCGCTGGGAATCGCTTCCAGACAAATGGAGACGCGAGAGATTGAAGAAGTAATAGACCTTTTTGCCCGGTCTGCAGGTAGAGTCAAGAATGCAGGATTTGATGGCGTCCAGATTCATTCCGTTCACGGATATCTCATAAATCAGTTTCTTTCACCTATAACTAATAAAAGAAAAGATTCCTGGGGAGGGAGTCTGGATAATAGAATGCGTTTTCTTCTGGAGGTCTATGAACGCGTAAGAGAAACAGTGGGGAAAGATTATCCTGTTCTGGCCAGGATTCCGGCAGGAGACTTCGTTGAAGGTGGCCTCACCGTGAAAGAGGCCTGTGAGGTGGCTAAAAAACTCTCCGAACTTGGCATTGACGCGATTGGACTTTCTGGTGGACTCGCCGGAAGCAGGTACAGAAAAGGCAGAAAAGACCTTAGTTGGATGAGGAAAGAAGCATATTTCAGACCTTATGCAGAAATGGTAAAGAAGGTAACTAATGTCCCTGTCATTTTGGTGGGCGGACTGAGGAAGCCTGAGACTATGAGAAAAATATTGGAAGAAGGCTCGGCTGACCTCATAGGACTGGCCAGACCGCTTATTAGAGAACCGGACTTTCCCAATAGAATCAAACGGGGAGACCTCAGAAAAGCTGAATGTGTCTCTTGCAGTAATTGTTCGGGAGATTCGGGCAGGGAACCGACTAAATGCAGATTTAAGAAGTAAGACTATTTCCCTGTTTCGCGAGGAATACAGGAAAAATGACTCTGACCCCTTTTTTGCTGGTTAATACGAATAGGATGAAGCCGGCTGTAGCTCCGTTGGGGCTTGATTACCTGGGAGAAGCACTCACTGAGAAAGGATATATTGTTGATTTGCTTGACCTCTGTTTTTCAGAGGATTACAGAAAGGCGATTGACGATTATTTCCGTAAACAAGCGGCTCTGGCTATAGGAGTCACTATCAGGAATACGGATGACTGTTACCTGTTAAGCCAGGATTTCTTTCTTCCCGAGATAAGGGAGATAGTTAAGTATCTCAAAACCAAGACGGGTGTTCCCATTATCCTGGGAGGGGTTGGCTTCTCCATAATGCCAGAAAAGATTCTGGAATATTGCGAATTGGACGTGGGAATAAAGGGAGACGGAGAGGAGACTCTGCCTCTTCTTCTGAATAGGATTGCCGAAGGAAGGAATTACACGGACCTTCCGGGATTGGTATATAGAGCTTCTGGAGGGTTTGTTAGTAACACGCCGGAATACTTCGATTTGAATAAATTATCTTCCCGGCGAAGAAAATTACTCAATAATAGAAGATATTTTGATGAAGGAGGACAGGGGAATATTGAAACAAAACGGGGGTGCAATAAAAGATGCATCTATTGTGCTGACCCTTTGGCTAAAGGAAGAAAGATTCGTCTGAGGAATCCCAAAGGAGTGTTGCATGAACTGGAAGCCCTATTGGATGAGGGTGTCAACTATTTCCACTTTTGCGATAGCGAGTTTAACCTTCCGCAAGACCACGCTAAAGCTGTCTGTCAACAGATAATTAGTTTGGGGGTCGACAAGAAAATAAATTGGTATGCATATTGTAGTCCCATTCCCTTTTCTGAAGAGCTGGCAATGCTTATGAAGATAACAGGCTGTAGGGGAGTTGACTTCGGCGTAGATAATGGGAATGGGGAGATGCTAAAGATTTTGGGTCGTGACTTTGGAAAAGATGAGATAAAAAATACAGCAAGACTCTGCCACAAATATGGTATTACATTTATGTTCGATCTCCTTCTGGGAGGACCGGGGGAGACCCGGGAGACGGTCAAAGAGACGATTGAGTTGATGAGAGAAACGGAGCCGGATAGAGTGGGAGTAATGGTGGGGGTGAGGATATATCCGGGAACTGAACTGGGAAATGTGGTGTTAAAAGAATGTCGCATGGAGGAAAACAGAAACCTGCAGGGGAAAGTTAAAGGAAATAGCGATTTCTTTGAACCTGTATTCTATGTCTCTTCAAAACTTGGTGAAGATATCTTCTCCTATGTATCTGAATTAATCGCAGGTGATGAGAGATTCTTTTTTGCCACGAGGGATGACCAGGAGAAAGGATACAACTATAACCAGAATCAAGTTTTAGTGGAGGCAATCAAGAACGGATACCGTGGAGCGTACTGGGATATATTGAGGAGGCTAAGTACTGAAAAGAGATAATATAAAATTGCGACCACACCATCTTCTCTGTCTCTATGGATTTCGTGGTCTTGGGTACAGTGAGGAATTTGTGGAGAATATGCAAGGAATAGCAGACAGGATAAGAGAACATCCATCCATACAGATTGAGATAGTTAATGGTGTTGATGATATCTGCTCAGTCTGTCCCCATAATGTGGAAAATAGATGTAATAAACCGGGAAGTAACGTTGAACAGTTCGACCAGGAAATATTGGATAGGCTTGAGGTAGATATTGGGGGAAAAGTAGAAGCAAAAATTTTGTTAAACCTGGTAGAGAAGAAAATCGAGCCGGAGCAATTATCTAAGATTTGTGAAGGCTGCGAGTGGCTTGAGTTGGGCTTTTGTGAGGACGGTTTACGTGAAAGGAACTGGTGGAAGTGAAGTTAAAGATTTCCAGGAAAATATTTCTACTTTTTCTCCTGCTTTTATTTAGGTGGGACTATCCTTTAGCTTCCTTTCCCGAAGATGAATCCTATCTCGGAGATCTGGGTACAATAGTTATTACGGGTACAAGGATTCCCCGTCCTGCCTCTCTTTTTTTGAGAAACGTGAGCATAATTGATGCTGATGAGATTAACTCCTCTCCTGGTCACTCGCCCATAGAGGTTTTAAAATACACTCCCGGCGTGGATGTCCAACAGAGGGGTCCTTACGGCGTACAGGCTGACCTGGGCCTAAGGGGGGCTACTTTCCATCAGATCCTGGTTCTCCTCGACGGAGTGCGCATGAACGACCCCCAGACCGGACATCATAATCTCGATTTGCCGATAACTTTGGAAGACCTGGAAAGGATTGAAGTGCTTCACGGACATGGTTCCTCTATCTATGGTGCTGACGCTTTTGGTGGGGTGGTTAACTTTATTACCCGGGCTCCCCAGCGGCGCAAAATAAGTTTTGAAGCTTTGGCTGGCGAGAATGGAACAAGAGGTGGGACTTTTTCCTTCACTGATTGCTTGGGGAATTTTGGCACCCGTTTCTCTCTGGGAGGTAAGATGTCCGATGGTTACCGTTTTGGTACCGATTTCAAACACTTCTCCTTTTCCAATAATTCCACATTAGATTTTTCCAGAGGCTCTATTGGCCTCTCTTTTGGATATTTAGAAAAAGAGTTTGGAGCGAACGGTTTTTATGGGGATTGGCCTTCCCGGGAGTGGACAGATACGATACTGGGAAACATAAGAGCAGAATGGAAAAAATGGAAAAATTCGGTAGTTGAGTCCAGACTATATTATCGGCAGCACGACGACAAATTTATTGGGGATATCACTGATCCCAATTCCTATGTCAACTATCACACTACTTACCTTTATGGAAGTGGAGTGCAGCTGAGAACCCACTGGGAAAGAATAGGAGAATTTGTGCTGGGCACAGAGGTGGNNGAGATCTACACAGAGTATGGGGTCTCCTTAGGGAAAAAGTTTACCCTCAATCCAGGAATTAGAATAGACCACCACTCGGGATGGGGCTGGCAGTTTTCTCCAGCAGTGAATATAGGTTACCATCGTTCCCGCAAGGTCAGGCTGCACGCTTCCTGGGGAAAGTCTTTTAGAACTCCTGATTATACGGAACTTTACTACTGGAGTCCGAAAAATGTAGGTAACCCCAGACTGGTAGTTGAGGAGGCCTGGTCGTATGAGTTGGGAGGAGATTTTGGTTTAAATAATTGGTTACATTCCACAACTACTCTTATTTTCAGAAATGGACGGAATCTTGTTGATTGGGTGAGGAGTGATTCTCTGTCACCGTGGGAGGCGGTGAAAATTGGAAGGGCGTATACTTATGGAGTGGAGTCTGTTTTGGAAGTAGAATTGAACAGTTTAACTCAATTCTCTGTCGGTTATACCTTTCTAAAATCGGAGTCAGAACAGTGGGAGAACTATATTTCCAAGTATGCCCTGAGTCATCCTCAACACCAGGTTTCCCTGGGATTTGGTTTTCCTCTGCCCTGGGGAATTCGCCAGAATTTAAAGGGGATATATAAACAGGGTGAGAATAAAAGAGGATATTTTATCCTGGATGGTCGACTCTGTAAAACCCTGGGGCAGTTAGAGTTTCACTTAGGGGCTACCAATCTCCTGGACGTTTCCTACGAGGAGATACCGGGAGTGGTTATGCCCGGAAGTTCGCTTGATTGCGGAATTAAGTTACAGTTTTGAGAATATTATGATTTAACAAGAGATTCTTTGCTTTTCCGGAGGGGAAATGAAACTGAAAACAGATGGAATGATTCTCTGTGCTTTATTTGCAGCATTGACTGGAGTGGGAGGATTGATTGCTATCCCTTTACCTTTTACTCCTGTTCCTATTACTCTTCAGACATTTTTCACTTTCTTGGCGGGGGCCATACTGGGAAAGTATCTGGGGTCCTTAAGTCAACTGATTTATCTTCTCCTGGGGATTATTGGGCTTCCGGTTTTTGCTAAGGGTTCAAGTGGACTTGGCGTCCTTCTGGGACCCACTGGCGGGTACCTGGTGGGGTTTGTCCCCGCTGCTTTCCTTATTGGGTGGATATTAGAGAAAAAAGAGAAGCCTCCTTATGCATTAATATTTCTCGCTATGGTGGTGGGACTTCTGGCGATATATCTTCCGGGAGTGGGCTGGTTGATGTGGGTGGCCAGGATGAATCTGGTAAAGGCGCTCTTTTTGGGAGCTTTGCCTTTCTTGCCCGGGGATGTAGTTAAGATTGTGGTGGGCGCATTGATTGTGGGGAGGGCAATGCGACTAAGGAAAGCGATAAGAGTTTGAAAGAAAAAGTAGCCTGTCCCCTTTTTCCTTGACAGAAGGATACAATTCTTATAAGATAACTTAAAAATATTCTCCGAGCCGTTTTACCTAAGTCTGAAAGATAGGGTGATTGGCCGATAGAGTGCGCTGAGAAATCGGTGCGCTTTCCGTGCTTGAGAAGGAGAGACTAAATCCAGTATTTTGCAAGTGCGGAATGCTGGATTTTTTGTTTTTAAGGCGGATATGAAAAAAGCACCTGTCACCTTTTTTTTAATAGTTCTGGTGGGAATGGCAGTATCTTATCTTATCTTTTCCGGGATTATTCTCATATTAGCCGGAAGAGGAAAGAGACCACAATTGACTTTAGCTACTACTACCAGCGTTCAGGACTCAGGGCTTCTGGATGCTTTAATTCCACCATTTGAGACGGAAAATAAGTGTAGAGTCAAGGTTATTGCTGTGGGGACAGGGCAGGCGATTCGCCTGGCTGAAGAGGGCAATGTAGATATAATTTTGGTCCATGCCCCGGCACAAGAGGAGATGTTTGTGGAAGAGGGTTATGGGGTGAGAAGATATAGTATTATGTATAATTACTTTGCGATTGTGGGGCCAGAAGAGGACGCTGCTGGTATCAAAGGTGAGAGGAAAGGAGTTAAAGCGCTTAAGAAGATTGCAGTATCAGAATCTACTTTCATTTCTCGAGGAGACGATTCAGGAACACACAGAAAGGAGAGAGAACTGTGGAGCGCTGCGGGAGTTGAGCCTTCGGGAGGCTGGTACACTGAAGCGGGCACAGGGATGGTAGGAACTTTGAGGATTGCCAATGAGAGGAGAGCATATACATTGACTGATAGAGGGACTTATCTTGCCCACAGAAAAGAACTGGATTTAACTATTTTGGTAGAGGAAGATGAAAATCTATATAACCCTTACAGCATAATTCCTGTTTCTAAAGAGAAGTATCCGCACATAAATTATCAACTGGTAATGAAGTTTGTAGAGTTCATTACCGGCGTTAAGGGACAAAATATTATCAGGGCTTATGGCGAAAAGGAGTACGGAGTGCCTCTCTTTTTTCCCTTGGCAATTTCTGGACTTAGTGAGGACAAATAATGGAGAATATTCTTGGTGCCTTAACTAGAGCTCTGGGCCTAATTATCTCTTTGGATAGAGAAGTCTTCAGTATTGTTTTACTCTCCTTCTCCGTCTCGCTGACTGCCGTATTTTTCTCTTCCTTGATCAGCCTCCCTTTAAGCCTCTTACTTGCTCTGAAAAAATTTCCCGGGCACAGGTTCATTGTGAATACTATAAATAGCTTGATGGCAGTGCCGGCAGTGGCCATTGGGCTGGTCATCTATCTTGTCATCAGCCGGCGAGGGCCGTTAGGGGCTCTGGAGCTCCTTTATACGCCGTGGGCTATGATTATTGCCCAGGCGGTTCTGGTTACTCCGATTATCACCAGCCTTTCCCTTCAAACTCTCAAAAGAGTCGGTTCTATGGTTAAGGAGACAGCAGTAAGTTTGGGTGCCAGTGGCTGGCAGTTGATTATTACTGTGGTCAAAGAAGCGAAGAGTTCCCTTATGGCTGCATTTATTGTCGGTTTTGCCCGGGTGATTGGAGAGACCGGTATGACGATGATGGTGGGAGGAAATATCAAGGGAGTCACCAGAGTAATGACTACTGCTATTGCTCTGGAGACGATGAAAGGCGATTTTGAACTGGCGGTTGCTCTGGGGATTATTCTTTTAATTGTCGCTTTTGGGGTCAATATTATTTTGCAAACAATGCAAGGAGCGGGCAGGTGAATATTGAAACGAAAAAGGTTTATAAGAGTTTTGATGGCAAGGACGTTTTAAGAAATATCAATATGAGGATTGTAGAGAATAGAATCAACTGCGTGATTGGACCAAATGGCGCAGGGAAGACGACACTATTCAAGATTCTAACCCTCCTGGATAGAGCCAACTCGGGAGAGGTCTATTTTGACGGTTCTCCCTCATCTTCGTTATCAGCAGAGGAGAAACTTAAGCTCCGCAGGAAGATTGGCTTGGTAATGCACAATCCATTTATGTTCAATACTTCCGTGTGGAAAAATGTTGCCTATGGACTAAAATTGAGAGGGGATAGCGATATTGCGAAAAAAGCTGAGGAAGGACTAAAGATTGTCGAGCTTTTGCGCATCAAGGACCAATCTGCTCTGACCTTGTCCAGTGGAGAGGCCCAGAGAGTGGCACTGGCAAGGGCAATGGTTCTGGAGCCAGAGATTCTTTTTTTGGATGAGCCGATGGTCAATCTTGACCCTTTGAGCACGAAAATTATGGAGGATTTAGTCTTTAAGATGCGGAGTGAGTACAATGTAACCGTTGTTATGGCGACCCATAATTTATTGCAGGCGCGAAGATTTGGCGAGAGGGTGTTTGTACTAAGGCAGGGCGAAATTATACAACGGGGAACGGCTGAAGAAGTGTTTCATTATCCTAACTCTTCTTTTGCTGCTGAGTTTGTGGAAGTGGGGAATCTGTTCAGGGGCAAGGTGATTATTGAACAAGGCGCGCAGAAGTTAGATTTAGGGAAGATAAAAATTGAGATTGTTCCTCACCCAGAATTTGGGGAAACAGGAACTGCTGTCTTTGCTACTCTTCGTCCGGAAGATATTTTGCTTTCCCTGGAACCACTACATTCCAGCGCCCGAAATAGCTTCTTAGGTGAGATAATGAATATGCAGGATAGAGGTGGAATTATCTGGGTTACTCTGGAGCCAGTTCCCGGGTTATCGAGTGCAAAAACTGAATCAGGTTCTATTCCATTTGTCGCTGTTATTACCAGGAGGTCGAAAGAGGAGATGGGGTTGAAAGTTGGCATGCGGGTATATTTTACCTTTAAGGCCTCCTGCGTTAATCTTTTTGAGTGATGCTCGCTACACCAAATCCGTTCGCATTAGGATGTGAGGAAAGTCACGTTGATTGTGTGACGAAGGTCACAGACGGAGTTTAATTTTGAGGTTATAATTAGAATGGAAAATGGATTAATCGATAGGTATAACCGGAAGATGGATTATTTAAGAATTTCGGTTACTGACAGATGTAACCTGAGATGTTTCTATTGTATGCCTGCGTCGGGAATTAGAAAGCTCTCTTCTCAGGAGATTTTGAAATATGAGGAGTTAATTGAAATTATCAAATGTGCCCGTGAGCTGTGTATTGGTAAATTCAGGATTACTGGCGGAGAGCCCTTGGTTCGGAAAGGAATTATTGGTTTTATTGAAAAGTTAGCGGGAATGGGCATAGATTTTTCGCTGACTACTAATGGTATGCTTTTGAAAACCTATGGGCGGGATCTATTTAATGCCGGGCTTTCACGAATCAATATCAGTCTGGATACTTTAAAGGAGATTAGATTTAATCGGATTACTGGTGGCGGGGACATAAGAGAGGTCTTTTCGGGAATTGATGCGGCGAGGAAGTTAAACTTTTCTCCCATTAAGATTAATGTGGTGGTAATGAGAGGAATAAATGATGATGAAATTATTGACTTCATTGAGTGGGGGAAGAAGGAATTTTTGAACGTACGCTTCATTGAGTTTATGTCTTTATCTGGAGAAGACTACTTTTATCCCCTTAAAAGGGCTATGGATAAGATCATAAGAGAGAGGAAGCTGGTTTCTGTTGAGATTTCCGGTTCTGGCCCGGCGAGGAATTTTAAGTCCGCGGATGGTAATAATATTATTGGATTCATCCTGTCTCGCTCGGAACCTTTTTGTAACGAGTGTAATCGCTTGCGGTTGACATCTAACGGTATGCTTCTTCCCTGTCTATTTTCCAGCGAGGGTGTCGATTTGAAAAGAGTTTTGCGAGAGGGCGGGGATATACGAGGTCCTTTTTATGAGGCGGTTTATGGGAAGCCTGAGAAGCACAATTTGAATGGTATTGTACAGTATCAGTATATGAATCAGATTGGAGGCTAAGATGAAGGGATTCACCCATTTTGACCGTGAAGGAAGAGCTAAGATGGTCGATGTTACGGAAAAGAGAATGACCAAAAGGAGTGCCACTGCCACGGGAACAATCTTTATGAAACAGGAGACCCTGAACCTGATTGAGAAGAATAGAATTGCTAAGGGTGATGTGGTAACCGTAGCTAAAATTGCAGGAATTATGGCAGGGAAAAGAGTTAGCGAGACGATTCCTCTCACGCACCCGATAAGAATTACTGGTTGCGATGTGGATTTCCAATTTTTGAGACCGGCCATGTCCCGGCAGAAGGGGAAGGCTGGAGTCAAGATAACTGCCAGGATGAAGACAAGGGATGCCACAGGATGCGAAATGGAGGCCTTGTTCGCTGTTAGTTGCGCAGCTTTAACCGTTTATGATATGTGTAAAGCAGTGGAGAAAGAAATGGTGATTGGCGATATATGTTTATTGGAAAAGAGTGGGGGGAGGGGCGGAAAATACATTAAAAGATAGCTCGGGATTTGGTTCGCTCGCTGATAATTTTTTGCTCTTCGAGCACCACCAAAAATCTTCCCGTAAAACTTACGGGATCTTCGCGGGGCTAAACTCTAAGCTTCGATTTTTGGCTAAAAATTCTGATGCTCGCTACACCAAATCCCCTCGCATCAAAGAATAGGCTGTGCTTGTTTTTTGGCTAAAATTCCAGAAGTTCTTCACAAACTATCTTTTGATACCACTAAGTGGTTAGGGGGAAGAAATGAAGGTTTTGGTGGGGATTTTGACTGTTAGTGATAAGGGATCGAAAGGCGAGAGGATTGATGAAAGTGGCGGAGTGATTAAGAAAATTGTTGAGGAGAAATTGGAGGCACGGGTTAAGAAATATGAAGTTGTTCCTGACGAGAAAGGAACTATAATTAAGAAATTGAAAGAGATGGTGAATGAGAGGATAGATTTAATTTTTACCACCGGAGGAACTGGCTTATCCCCCAGGGACGTAACGCCTGAGGCAACAAGGGAAGTTATTGATAAGGAGGTGCCGGGCATAGAAGAAGCGATGAGAATGAAAGGCCTGGAGAAGACTTCCCACTCGATGCTTTCCCGGGGAGTAGCGGGAATAAAGGAAAAGAGCCTTATTATTAATCTACCTGGTAGCCCTAAGGCAGTAAGAGAGTCTCTGGAAGTGGTTCTCCCGGTAATACCGCATGCTCTCGATATTATAGCGGGTCGTGGTGAGGAGTGTGGGAGGCAGTAATCAAAAGATAGTTTGTTTATCGCTGAGGAATTTCTTGACGCCAAAAAACTTCGGACTCTCCAGGGCGCAAATCAAAACTCTCCCGATTCATCGGGATCAAACAATGATTTGCTGGGAAGAACATCAGCCGTCCTCAGTTTTTGGCTAAAATTCCTGAAACTCTTCTCAAACTATCTTTTAAATATTGGTAATATGGGAGTGATACCGAGGGTGGAATACCGCTTGACGCTATTATTAATTTGTGGTATACTTCATTATTGGGGTTAATAAGGTTATGATAAGATTCAATAATAATAAAGGTTTTACCTATATAGAACTGGCAATAGCCATGGCGATTATTGCTTTTATTATTCTGGCTTTTAGTCAACTTTTCATTAACACTACTGTTTCCGTTAAAAGCATGCAGTTTCAGACTCTGGCTTACAATTATGCAGGCGATAAGATAGAAGAGATAAGGAATCAGACTTTCGCTGCCATTGGTAATCCCTGGGCTCCTGCTATCTGGCAGACGGAATCACAGGTGCAGTCAGGGACGAATTTCACTCGCAACGTAAGGGTAAGTGCGTTGGCAGCTTCATTAAAACGCATAGATATTGAGGTAATCTGGACTGAGGGAGGCCAAAACGAAAATATTAACGTTAGTACATTAATTACCGATAAATGGTAGGAGGTAATAAAAATGTTAAAAATAAAAGAGGAAAAAGGAATCGCCCTTGTTCTGGCGCTTGTCCTGTTAGTCGTCTTATCTATTCTGGCTGTGGGAATGGTTTTCTTGAGTAGATATGAGACGACTTTTTCCGTCAAGGAGAGGTTATCAGATTCGGCCTTGTATATTGCTGATGGCGGGGTAGAGTTTGCAATTAACGAATTGCAGGAAGATATAAGCTATCGCGGGCCAACAACTTACTCCGTCGCTAATGTAGGTGAGTTCAGCGTTAGCGTCTCCACTCAGGGGCAACCTGCCGACCATTATGAAATCACTTCTACCGGCTTTGTGCCCGATTCTACTAATCCTCGGGAGACGCGCACGGTAAGATCCGTAGTTAATATAGTTCCGGGCACGCCTACCTATGCTATAGGAGCAAAGGAAGGGATAACTGTTGCTGCCAACATTACTATTAAAGGGGACTTGAGGAGCGACGGTCAGATAACACTGGGTAATAATGTGTACATTGAACCGAGCGAACCCGGGGCCAGCGATGGCTCTATATATACGAGCACAGGTATGGCCAGTGGCGTCAATATTACGGGCAACCTGCATATGCAGCCTGGTAGAGAAATAAAATCCAGGGGTCCCACCAATGCAGAGATGGGAGGGGACACTGCTGAAACCGGCATATACCGGGAGAGTAGAATAGCGGCTGGGGATCCATTGATTGTGGAAGGAGATACTTCTTCTGATACAAATCCATTAGGGTCGTATAACTCCGTAGATTTGGTTGCGCTGGATGCTATGGTTGAACCAGAATATACGTATTCTGAGTTTATGGTTATTGATGCGGCCACGTTCGATCTTGCAGGTAAAATACACAAATTTGAACAGGGAGTCAAGTTTGCCTCCAACGTTGAGTTTTTGGGAGATGGTGCAATCTGGGTAAGTGGCGGGTCCGGGCGCGATTATGGATTGGAACTTGCCTCCAACGTGTATGGCGAGGGTGGTGGTTATGCGGATGTGAATCTTATTTGTTCGGGAGGGACCTGGAATCAGGCCGATATCAAGATAAACTCTAACGTTAAGATTAACGGTCTCATTTCTGGCAGCACGGAAGTGGAAGCTAATGCAAATGTTCAAATAAATGGGGTTATAGAATCTGGTGGAACCATTGACGTAGACGCAAATGTGACCATACAATGGGCACCACTTGGTTTCCAGATTCCTGTAACGGGGTCTCCAGCGGCGACTATCGTCAGGTCCTGGCAAGAGATGTGATAGCTTGAGAATAGTCTGGTCTAAATATTAAATGGGAAAAAGGCCTTATTTTTTTATATTTACCCTAGTCATTTTTTTCTTCTGTCACGCCACATTAATCTGCTTCGCCGCTGGCACAAGCGGAGCCATAATTCTGAAGCAGACCAGTGGCGCCCGCCCTCTGGGAATGGGAGAAGCGTTCGTTGCTCTGGCTGATGATGTGAATGCTCTCAATTTTAATCCCGCCGGATTGGTTCAGATTAAAAGCCATGAAATTAGTGTGATGTACCTGGATAGTTTGGTAGATACCTGGTTTGGATTCATTGGTTACGCATATCCCATAGGAGGGAAAGTAGAAAGGCAGCGGGGCAGGAGGTTTAAGTCAATTCAGGCGCGGACAAACAGGGGAACAATTGCACTGGGAATCTCTTCTTTGCAGGCGGGAAAGATGGTTCTCGAGCCTGAAGGTAACACTGTACGTGCCGAGGAAGACTATTTAGCGAATTTAGGTTTTGGCTACATCATATGGAGAAGTGAAGAAAAAGTTGAGAAAAGAAGGCGCAGGGCAATGGCTATTGGTGAAAGGAGAAATGAAGTATCTTTAGGATTGGGCGTCAAGTTTGTATATTCAACTTTGGTACAGAAGTATTCGGCTATGGCCTATGCGGTTGATGTGGGATTACTGGGAAAGTTCATAGTGGGAAAGAACAGACTGCAACTGGGAGTTGCCGGACAGAACCTGGGGACGAAGATTAAGTTTGAAGAAGAAGGGGACAGTTTGCCTTTGACAGTTAGAGCGGGAGCTGCCTACCTGATGGACTTTAAACAGGAACATAGACTTATCGTAAGCGGGGAAGCAGTAAAACCAAATGATGGTGATTTCAGAGGGAGTGGGGGCATGGAGTACTGGTATAGGGAAATTTTTGCCTTGAGGGCTGGCTATAAGGTTGGCTACGATTTGGACTCGTTTACTTGCGGAGTCGGTTTCGTATGGGGGAATTTTCAACTCGATTATGGCTGGGGGATGAGTGGTAGTAAAATGGGCGATAACCACCGATTTTCTTTAACTACGAGGTTCTGAATTTGAATAGAAAAAAATTTCTTATTCTTCTCATGGTTTTGGTAGGTCTTGGTAGTATTATTAAGATTGCCGAGTCTGGCACGCTTGGTGATTCGGGAATGGACCTGACCGATCTGGACAATAGTTCTGTTGCCTGGGGAGACGTAGATAACGATGGAGACTTTGACCTGGCTATGATGGGCTGGGATGGAACAAACAGGCATTTCCAGATTTACAAGAATGGAGCGAATAATAGGTTGACTCTTTCGCAGAGTCTGACAGGAGTGAGCAACGGTTATCTATCCTTTGGTGATTATGACAGGGATGGCGACCTTGACCTGGCAATAACGGGCAAGGTAATAGAGTATGGCACTACTAAGATTTACCAGAATGATGGAAATGGGACTTTTAGCGATAGTGGCATAGAGCTGATAGATGTATATAATAGTGCTCTTGCCTGGGGAGATTATGACAACGATGGCGATTTAGACCTCGTGGTCGTAGGATTTCGTATGGGGATAGGAAACACTGCCAAAATATATAAAAATAAAGGAGATGGCACTTTTGAAGATAGTGGCATAACAGATTTGATGGCTGTAGCCAGTGGCTTTGTCGCCTGGGGAGACTATGATAATGATGGCGATTTAGATATAGCCCTAAGTGGCGAAAAAGGCGTAGGAGAGTATATCTGCAAGATTTATGAGAATGACTACACAAATGAACCTGATAATCCCTTTTCCGTAAAGGAGAGTTTAACCGGTGTTATGAACAGCTTTTTAGCCTGGGGAGACTATGACAACGATGGATGGTTAGATATAGCGATTTGTGGACAAGCGACTAGCGGGTATAAATGTGAGATCTGGAAGAACGATGGAGATGGAACTTTTACCAAGACCTACGATTTAACCGGGGTTTACAACAGTTCTTTAGCATGGGGAGACTATGATAATAATGGATACCTTGACCTGGTCGTGATAGGATTAACCAGTGGAGAACCGGAGACGCCTAGTTCAAAAATATATGAGAATAATGGTACCACTTTTAGCGATGCCGGACAAAGTTTAGAAAATGTAGAGAAAGGAAGTGTTGCCTGGTGCGACTATGATGGAGATAAGGATATCGACCTGGCTCTGACAGGTTCCTCGGATAGTGGTGCAGTCACGAAAATTTATAAGAACGATGAATCTGACGAAGACGACCTACCCGATCCTCCTGACAGCAGCCAGTTTAAAACAACTTATAATTCTACTACTCAGGAACTTACCATAAGCTGGCCTGCTGGCAATGACACCGAAACTACTCCGCCATCTGGTCTGTATTATAACTTTCGCATTGGTTCAGAATCGGGGAAAGACGACCTTGTGGCAGCAAGATATGGGAGCCCTCTTTTAGGGAATTTTCTTTCTAAAAGTACTGCCACTGTGGACGGTCAACAGATGCATACTCGCACTTTCAACATTTACGCTAAGGGGTACTACTGGAATGTTCAGGTAATAGATACCGCCCTGGGGTACAGCTGGTCTCAAGAGCAAACAGAAAATGGCTGGTCCGGAGAGGTCCATTACGAAGATACCACACCTCCACCAGCGCCAGAGACGCCTACTGATGAGGGCGAGTATACATACAATACTACAATTCGCTTCAGGTGGACTCAAAATAATCCTGACCCTGAAACAGCAATCTATAACTATAGATTAAAGGTGAGATGTCAAGAAGATGGAGAAGTGAAATTTGATGGTAGCGTAGGTAATGTTAAGAGTTACAATATTTCAGGATGTGAATATAATAAGACATACGAAGCTCAAGTGAAAGCACAGAGTGGCGGTGGCTGGAGTGGCTGGTCTTTCTGGAGCGATGGTATAATGGTTGTCCGCCTACTCGATATATCCAACAACTTGATTCATCCCAAGAAAGCAGACAATGAAGCAACCATTAAGTACTTTATAATAAATCCAGGAAAAGTTAATCTAAAAATCTATAACCTGATGGGTGAACTGGTGATGAGTTTAGTGGATAATGAAAATAAAGACATGGGGATGCATGAAGAACCCTGGTCGGCAAATAACGATAAGGGTTCAACTGTGGCCAGTGGAGTTTACTTAGTGCATATAGAGGTGGGGGGAGAGAACGCAACAGAGAAAATATGCGTGGTAAAATGAGGAGGGTGAAATGGAAAAACAGAAAGGATTCACTCTTATAGAACTGGCGATCGTTATTGCTTTGCTCGGTATTTTAGGGTATGCGATAGTAACCTTTTTCACCAATACGTATAGAAGCTGGTGGCAGACAAGCCAGCAGATTGACGCGCAGCAGAAGGCGCGTGCAGCTTTGGACGAGATGACCAGGTTCATCAGGCAGGCAAGGCCGGTGACTGCGCTGGTGGTTGGCGAGCAGGCTGGTGAAGATGACGATACAATGATAACCTTCACCCATATTGATGGCAGGCAGTTCCAGTACTATCAATCTGGTGACAGTCTGCAACGGGTAGTTGATGGAGCTACTACTGAGGTGATATCAGAAGACCTTGCCTCTATCTTTTTTATCCTCGATTCCACGTCCAGTCCCACTCAGGTGGATATCTCGAACTTGACTGTCCAGACTCCGGTAACCGGTGGCCAGCAGGGTAGCATAACCTTCCCCAGAAAGAGAATTTTTTTGCGCAATCGTTAATCCCCTCAAGTAGGAATGTTCCTTCCTTTTGGAGAAAAGGTTGGAAAGTCCCGGTAAATATCCCCTTCCCTGGGGATGAAAGGAAGATTTGTGAACAAGAAGAAGAAAAAAGGTCTTTTCATTACGCTGGAAGGACCTGATGGCTCGGGAAAAAGCACACAGTCTCTATTGCTTGCTAAATACCTAAAGAGGAAAGGCCATAAGGTGGTGCGCACCAGGGAGCCGGGGGGGACGAGTATTGCCGAGGCTCTGCGCAGGATAATTCTGAATCCCAGGAACAGAATTTCAAAAGTTACGGAAGTTTTTCTTTATGAGGCTGGCAGGGCTCAGCATACGTCCGAACTTATTCTTCCCGCACTGCGAGAGGGAAAAACGGTCATCTGTGAACGTTATGCTGATGCTACTCTTGCCTATCAGGGTTACGGAAGAAAGCTGGATATCCAAATGGTTAAGGAGTTGAATAGGATTGGCTCGTTTGGTTTGAAGCCCGATTTAACCATCCTTCTCGACCTTGACGTGAGAGAAGGTTTAAAAAGGGTGAGGAAAACCCCCGGCAGAAGGATGGACAGGATGGAGCGGGAGTCGATAAGGTTTCATGAGAGAGTGAGAAAAGGGTATCTGGAGATTGCTTCCCGGGAGCCTGGTCGGGTTAAAATAATTAAGGTAAAGAAGACTCCGGAAAAAACGCATTTAGAGGTTGTAAAAGTTATTGAAAAATTGGTAAAATGATGGCGTACTCCCGAAAGGGAGGATGGGTGGGAATCGAGAAACCAGTCATAGTTTGGAAAGTTACAAGATGAAGTTTTCTGAAATTGTTGGCCAGGAAGTGGCTGTTAACATATTGAGGAAGTCGATAGAGAATAAGAGGTCTCATCACGCCTATCTATTTGTGGGACCTGATGGTGTTGGTAAACGGACTACTGCTATTGCCTTTGCCAAGGGGTTGAATTGCCGCTCGTCTTGCTCAGACGGGTGTGACCTGTGCGATTCCTGTAAGAAGATTGAAAATGGAACACATCCAGATGTGGAGTTAATCGGTCCCCGCGAGGGTGGGCTGACAATTTCCATTGACCAGATTAGAAAGCTTCAGAGAAGGGTCTCCTATAAACCCCTGGAGGGAAACCGGAAAGTATATATTATAGATGACGCTGCCAGTGCTACCGAAGAGGCCGCCAATTGTCTATTGAAAACTTTAGAGGAGCCACCTCCGCAAGTAATTCTCATCCTCATAACTGAGAACATTTACCGTCTTCTCTCCACCGTTCGCTCTCGCTGCCAACTGATACTATTCAGACAGATCCCCCGCACTCTAATAGAAAAGATACTGAGAGACCGATACGAAGTCGCGCCTGAAGAAGCACGCTCTTTAGCCTGGCTTTCTTCTGGAAGTATTGGCCGGGCGCTTTACTATCTGGAGAGAGAGACTCCTGAGTTTGTGGAACGGTTGGGGGAGATTTTTGAAAGGGAAGGTTCTATAATCGGAGATTACGGTAGTCTATTTCAATTTTCGTCTGAAATTTCCCGGGATAGAGAATCTGCACTGGAGTTATTGAATTTTCTATTAGGGGATTTAGGTAGGGAATTTGTAGAGGATCCATCCATGCTAAAGCAGAAAAAGATAGAAATCGTTATGGAGACAGTCGATTTAATTAAGAGAAATGTTAATGTGAATTTGGCAATAGATGGAATGCTGTTGAAATTGCAAGAACTGTTCACAAACTATTTTTAGATTTTAGGAAAGAAAAGGATTCGTATAAGGAGGGGAAAATGCCAATTGTTGTCGGGGTGCAAATAAGAAGGACAAAAGATGTTTTCGATTTCCTCCCGGAGGGAATAGACCTGACTATGGGTGATAAGTGTCTGGTGGAGACAGAGAATGGGATGGAAGTGGGAGAGGTTGTTTCGCCGGAGAAGATGATTGAGCACAGTAAGAAGAAACTTCATCGGGTAATAAAAAAGATGGACTCTGCTGATTGCGATGTGATAAGGAAAAATGTCAGGAAGGAAAGAGAAGCATTCCAAAAGGTAATGCAGAAAGTAGAAGAACATGAATTAAAGATGAAACTGACCTGCGTGGACTATACTTTTGATTGCAACAAATTGTTTGTCTATTATACTGCTGAAGGAAGAGTAGATTTCCGTGAACTTATTAAAGACCTAGGGTACCTGTTGAAAACCCGCATCCAGATGGTGCAGATTGGAGTGCGGGACGAAGCTAAGATGCTGGGCGGATTTGGACCTTGCGGACTTCCCATCTGCTGTGGCTCATTTCTGAAAAGTTTCCGACCTGTTTCCATTGATATGGCTAAAGAGCAGGAGTTGTCTTTGAACCCGGCAAAGATTTCAGGAGTTTGTGGTAGATTGATGTGTTGCCTGGCGTATGAGAACGATTTTTATCATGAATCGAGAAAGAACTTCCCCAAAGTAAATTCTAAAGTAGCTACTGAAAATGGAATAGGAGTGGTTAAAGCGGTCAATATTTTACAGGGAGAAGTCACTGTTGAATTTGCGGACGGAATATCGAAGAAGTTGTCTCGGAAGGAAGTATCCCCGGCAGGATTTTTTGGAAAGTTCAAGTTTAGAAAATCGGAAAGCTAAGAATTTCTATGGCTAATAAATTTTATATTACCACTCCCATATTTTATGTGAATGACCTGCTGCATATTGGACACGCTTATTGCACCATAGCCTGCGATGTGGTGGCCCGCTTCAGGCGCTTGCTGGGGGATGAAGTTCTGTTTCTTACTGGCACTGATGAACACGGACAGAAGATAGCCCAGGCAGCCAGTTTGAAAGGAAAGACTCCTTTAGAATGGGCAGATTATATTGTTTCCCAGGACAAAAAACTGTGGGAGAAACTAAACATTTCTCACGATGATTTTATTAGAACCACAGAAGACAGACATGAAAGGACAGTGCAGGCAATTTTCACAAAACTCTACCAGAAGGGTGTCATTTACAAGGGGGAGTATGAAGGATGGTATTGCACTTCCTGCGAGACTTTTTATTTAGAGGGACAGCTTGATGAAGGTAAATGCCCTGAATGCGGGAAAGTGGCGGAGAAGCTGAAAGAGGAGAGTTACTTCTTCAGGTTATCCAAATATCAAAATAGGCTTCTCAACTATTTTGCAGAAAACCCTGAGTTCATGCAGCCCTCTTTCCGCAAAGCGGAAATGGTAAATTTTGTTAAAGAAGGCCTGAAAGATTTGAGCGTGAGCCGCACGGCTGTGAAGTGGGGAATACCAGTACCCTTTGATGAGAAACATACTGTCTATGTCTGGTTTGACGCTCTGACAAATTACCTTACTGCTAGTGGATATTTGGACGATAAAGTAAAATTTAGTAAGTTCTGGCCGGCTGATGTTCACCTGGTGGGTAAGGAGATTTTCAAGTTCCATACTATTATCTGGCCGGCAATTTTGATGGCTCTGGAGATACCACTTCCCAAAAAGGTTTTTGGCCATGGCTGGTGGACTGTGGAGGGAAAGAAGATGTCCAAATCTCGAGGGAATGTGGTTGACCCTGTTGAAGTTTCTGAGGAGTTCGGGGTGGACGCATTCCGTTACTTCCTGATGAGGGAGGTGCCCTTTGGTCAGGATGGAGATTTTTCCAAAAAAGCACTCATCAGACGTTATAACGCTGACCTGGCCAATAACTTAGGGAATCTTCTAAGTCGTACCCTGACAATGGTGGAAAAGTATCTTCAGGGTAAGGTGCCTGAACCGGGCAGAGATAAGAAAGAGGGTAGAGAGCTAATTCAAAAAGTTAAGGGACTTTCTGAGAAAATGGTCAGATATTATGATAAGCTGGAATTGAACAATGTCCTGGGAGCCATCTGGGAAGTTATAGACTACGCTAATAGATACATTGAGAAGACATCTCCCTGGAAGCTGGAAAAAACTGATAGAAAGAGACTGGAAACTGTATTATATAATCTTTTAGAGACTTTGAGAATAGTCGCCTTGTATATTCTTCCCTTTATGCCCCGGACAGCGGAAAGAATCTGGGAGCGGCTGGGGATGAAAGAGAAAATATATAATCAAAAAATTAAACAAGCAGAGTGGGGAAGGCTCAAATCCGGGATAAGAATTAAAACAGGGAAACCGTTATTCCCCAGGATAAAAGACTGATTTGTGAAGAACGGAGTTTGGTCTTCCTCTCCCCTGGGGGAGAGGATAAAGGTGAGGGGGAGAGGATTGAGGTGAGGGGGTGTCAGTGATTGGGATAATCTCTGATGACTTAACCGGGTGCGGCGATGTGGGATTACATTTTGTACAGAGGGGTTTAAGAACAATTGTCCTTGTTTCTGACTCAGAGCGCCTGTTTAAAGATCTGAAGCCCGATGCTGAATGGGATGTTCTTGTGGTGAATACTGAAAGCAGGTTTGATGAACCGCAAACAGCCTATGAGAAGGTTAAACGCGTCTTGAGATTCTTCAGGAAATTAAACATAGAACGGATTTACAAAAAAATAGATTCTACGTTGAGGGGAAACATCGGTTCGGAGATCGACGCCCTTTTCGATGAGTTGAATATAGAAGAACTTCCTTTTTGTGCTGCTTTTCCCGGGGCAGGAAGGACTACAATAGAAGGTAGCCAATATGTCCGGGGAAAGCTGGTTACCAGAACAGAGTTTGCCCGGGACCCGAGAAATCGAGTTAATGAAGCTCACATACCCACTTTGCTGAAAGACACATCGAAATATTCTGAAAAGATTAAAGTATATAATGCAAAGACGCAAAAAGATTTAGAAAATATCGCCAGCGAAATCCCGGATTACGCGACTGTATGTGGGGCCAGCGGTCTGGCCGGGGAGTTGGTCAAATATTGGGGGAAGGCAAGATCAAGCAGGGATGTTAGGTCTAAGACAGTAACTGGTGGCCCAAAACCTGTGCTGATTGTTTCCGGGAGTGTCCAGTCAGTTACCTACGAACAGATTGAAGAATTGGAGGGATGGAAGGGTCTCCTGGCTGTGCCTATAGATTTCGAGCGAGATCGGGTAGAAATACCGGATGCAAAAAATGCTAAACACATATTAATATATCCTCAAAAGAGTGTTTATAAACAGGATGCAGAGAAGATTATTAAAACGCTTGTTTATTTAACCACAGGACTCTGCAAAGGGGGGTTCTTTCGTAATCTAATTCTTATCGGCGGAGATACCGCTTTTAATATCTGCCAGGCATTAAAGATAGATACCTTTCAAATTATTTCGTCTGTATCTCCCGGGATTGCTTTCTGTCGGACTTTAGATGGGAAGTACAACTTCATTCTGAAGCCAGGAGGGTTGGGGTACAAAGAAACATTGATTAGGTGCCTGCAATTTTTTGAACGTAGCAGGTCTCCGTAGGCATTTGGCTTACTCCTGGCTGTGCCTATCGCACAACTCTCCAGATAGGTATCCCCTGCACCATTTTCACTTGCCTTCTACCTTTGGGCGAGGAGGTAGAAAAAGTAGCCTGTCCCCTTTTTAGTAGGAATTTCCGTCTTTGTCCTTTACAATTCAAAATAATTTTTAGTATAATAAATAGTTGTCTATTGCATAGAAAGAAGCAAATTTTTAAAAAATGAAAAAGATTTTGAGTCTACTTACTATATACTCCTTATCAACTCTTCTTCTTTTTCTTTTGGGCTGCGCGGGTGTGCCGCCAGCAGAAAGAGAAGTGGAAAGAGTGCCTCTGAAGCCGCCGGAAGTTCCCCGGCAGCTCCTCTGCCTTGCTCTTATCTGGGATGGGGAGATGCCACGGGCAGGGGAGGCTAATTCACAAACGATAACAAATCTTTTGGCTTTGTTAGAACGTTATCCCCAGATAAACATGACTTTCAATTTGTCTCCGGAAGTGATTCAACGTATGAGTTATGGAGCTGTAAATAGTTGTAGACGACTTCAGGACCTGGGTCGGATTGTAGTGGCAATGGTGCCTCCTGGCCGTCCCATTCTTCCGCTTCTTTACGATACAGATTTAGCCAGCGTGTCGATGCCAGAGGCTTCATTGCCTGCTAAGAAATATGAACATCCGGAAGATGTTAGAGCGAGAATAATGGAGGGAGTAAGCTTTTATCGGAAATATTTTGGTAAGTTGCCTCGAGGGATCTGGCTTCCTGAAGGCGCGGTGGCTCGGGAAGTATTAGACGTGGTTGGCGATTGTCGATTGGAATGGATGGCTTCTGGCGAGGAAGTGCTGGAAGGTTCGGTGAACATTGAATTGACCAGAAATGACCAGGGCCGGCTCCTGAATCCTGAGTTCCTCTATCGGCCTTATATTGTGTCCGGGGAAAAAAGAAAGGTAACAATGATTTTCCCCGACAACATGCTCAGCGATAGAATCAATCTTGTCTATCCATTAATGAGCGGAGGAGAGGCGGTGGGAGATTTTACGGAACGTATCTATTCCATTCAACAGAAATGGAGACAGAAATCGCCTCCTCTGGTGACCATAATCATAGATAATGATGAGAGCATATATTTTTTGAGTCAGCTTTTCAATCAACTTGAAGAAGACCCCTTAATTAAAACTGTTACGGTGCAGGAGTATCTGGAAGAATATCCTGCGAAAGCGAGCATAAAAAAATTATGGCCGGGTTCTATGGTCAATGCAAATTTTGATAGTTGGATTGGCGAAGAAGAAGAGAATATCGCCTGGGAACTTTTGGCTGAAGCAAGGTCGGATTTGGAAAAATACAAAAATAGCGGTAGAGCAAAAATTGAGAAACTGGACGAGGCGTTTGCAACAATTTCAAAAGCTTCCGATAGTAAGTGGTTCTGGTGGTATGGCCAGGACCGGAATTCCGGTAAGGATGAGATTTTTGACCAGGAGTACAGGAGCTTATTGATTAAAATCTATCAGACTATCGGCATGGAACCGCCAGGGAGACTGTTCCAGCCAATTGTTGCTCAGAAGGAGTTTATCCCTGAGAGAGAAATTGTAGACTTGGTTACTCCCCAGGTTGATGGCATAATAGATGAAGGAGAATGGGATAATGCCGGTTACTATCGGGCTGAGAATTGCGAGTTATTCGATAAAATCTATTACGGATATGATAGATCCAATCTCTATCTCCGGGTGGATACGAAAGATTTGCTCACTGAAAGAAAGGGGACGGAATTCTTCATCGGATTCTATATAGGGACGCCGGGAGCGGGGAAGTATAACCTATCTACTCGCTACGTAGAACCAAGTGCAGGGAGAACATTAGGATTTGGACTATCTAACGAAGCAGCAATCTGGTTTGACCAATTTACTCTGGATTCTGAGGCGGGAAGGGGAAGAGCAGTCCTTTCCAGCGCAACAGGGAAAGATACCTGGCAACCTGTCACTGATCTCTATTCTATGGCAGTGGGAGCATATTCATTAGAAATTGCGATACCTCTTAAATACCTTAATGTTTCAGGTGGAGAAGCATTGAGAATTATTGCCGTGGCCGTAGAGGAAAGTGTGGAATTGGAGAGCATGCCACCTTTTGGACCTATTAGCGTGATTCTTCCCGAGCTTTTTTATGAGCGGGCTGGTATTTCAAAGATTATCGACCCTGTTGGTGATGATTACGGGCCAGGCACGTATACTTATCCTGCCGATGCCATGTTTAAGCCCGGTTCATTCGATATTCGTGAGTTTTCCGTGGGTGAAGGGCCTGAATATGTGATTTTGAAGGTTAAATTGGGGATAATTGAAAATCCCTGGAATTCTCCTTCTGGACTAAGTTTACAGATTGTTGACGTTTACATTGACCTGAATAACAGGATAGGAGCTGGCTCGATGCAACTTCTTCCCGGAAGGAACGCTTATACCAGGGCTGAAGATGCCTGGGAATATGCAATCTCCGTGGATGGCTGGCAGCAGACAATGTATAAGATAGATTCGGCTGGCAAGCCGGTTAAACTAACAGACCTGGAAGTGAGGGTCAATTCTACCACGGGAGAAGTGACCATTTATGTTCCCCGAAAACTAATTCGTGGAGATCCTCGGAATTGGGGATATTTGCCAATAGTCTTGGCTTACGATGGAGAAGCGCCGCCAAGAAATTGGAAGGTGAGAGAGGTTAAGCAAACAAACGATGAGTTCTCTTTTGGTGGTGCCTACCTGTCCTTAAATAATAATGCAAAAGGTAGCCCGAATATTATTGACCTTGTTCTGCCTCGAGGAGAAAATCAGAAAAATTTGCTTGGTGTTTACCGGAAAGGTAAGGCGGTAGAAATTCCTGCAATAAGAGCAAAGTAACGGCTTGATTAAAAGATAGTTTGTTCATCGGTGTGTTAACAACTGTCTTTTAAATGCTAGTAAAGGAGAGTGAGGAAAATGAAAAAGTCTAGGTTGTGGATTTTGATGCTGGCGCTGGTTTTGTCTGTTTCGTTGTTTTTGGGACTTAGGTGTAAGGGAAAAATGGCAGGAGAAGAGATACTGCTAGCCGAGAAGGAGACGTCTTCTGAAGAAGCTGTATCTATCCCCAATGGTGTACTTGAGCTTCAAGAAGCTTTCACCAATGTGGCTCAGGCGGTAAAGCCGGCGGTGGTAAATATCTCTGCCGTGCAAATTCTGAAGGCAGAGGTTCCTTATTATGAATTCTACTTCGGCGATCCTTTCGAGGATTTTTTTGATGAGTTTTTTGGAAGACCGAGAGAGAGGAGACCGGAGCCTGAGAAAAGAGAATTCAGACGCCGGCTGGAAGGAACAGGCTCGGGAGTAATTATCGACCCCCAGGGCTATATATTGACGAATTACCACGTAATTGCCAGAGCAGAGGAAATTAAGGTTACATTATCTAATGGCAAGGAGAAAAAATACGATGGTGAGGTAGTCGGTAAAGACCCGAAAACTGACCTGGCTGTAATTAGAATAAAAGCAAAGGAGAAATTTCCTGCAGCTAAACTTGGCGATTCGGACAAGATAAGGATTGGAGATTGGGCGATAGCCATTGGCTCTCCGTTTGGACTAAAGCAGACGTTAACCGTGGGCGTGATTAGCGCCAAGAGGCAATCGCTATTCGTTGAAGGGAGAGAGTATAGAGATATGATTCAGACTGATGCTTCCATTAACCGCGGTAACAGCGGTGGCCCGCTAGTCAATATTAAAGGAGAGGTTATCGGGATAAACACGGCTATCTACGCCCCCACGGGAGTTTTTGCAGGTGTAGGATTTGCCATTCCCATTAATGACGCTAAAGAGATACTTGATGAGTTAATCGAGAAGGGAAGGGTTGTGCGTGGCTGGTTGGGGATAGAGATAAGGGAAGTGGACGAAGTTATAGCTAAACAATTTAACCTTTCCGATGAAAAAGGAGTTCTGGTTAATAGAGTAATGGAAGGCTCTGCTGCGGAGAAAGGCGGGATGAAAAGGGGAGACGTGATTGTAAAGATTGAAGAGCGCAAGGTTGAAGGGGTGAGAGACCTCCAGGAAGTAGTAACCAGAACAAAACCGGGAAAGAAGGTAAAAATTGCGGTAATTAGGGAGAAAAAGAAAGTCACGCTCACCGTAAAACTGGGAGAAATGCCGGAGACGATTGAAGAGGCAAAAGTAAAAGAAGAAGAAAAAGAAAAAATAGAGCAAGGGGAAGTTGAAGAGTGGCTGGGCATGAAGGTAGAGCCATTAACTCCTGCTTTGGCCAGAAACTATCGTATTGAAGATGGAAAAGGGGTAGTAATTGTGGAAATTGAAATCGGGAGCAAGGCGGAAGAGATGGGTCTGGTGGAAGGTGACTTGATAAGAAGTATAAATCGGCAATCCACAGGAGATTGTAAACAGTTTAAGAAAGCGGTTAAGCAAGTAGACCTTTCACAGGGAGTAGTTTTTGATATTGTGCGTCGGGGTCGTCCAGCATACATAACTTATATGGAGCCAAAGTGAGAAAGCGTAGCTTGTCTACTGAAAGGGCCAGTACTCATAGACAATCGAATCTTTCTTTAATATTAACGGGTTATTTAGAAAAAATTATCCTGGGAATATTCATATTTTTTGTGCTCTTCTCTGCCTTGGCGATCGACGTTAAACTTACCCGCTATAAGCTGTTTGCGATGCAACTATCTGTTATCCTGCTTCTGGTGTTCTGGATAGCGAGGATGATGCTTGAGGGGCGGATAGTTGTCAAAAGCAATCTTCTTAATTTACCCATCCTGTTTTATGGCCTGGCCATTTCTCTCTATTACATATTTTCCAGAGATAAGGTAGTGGCCAGGAATGAATTCCAGAGAATGCTAATTTGTGTATTCGTTTTCTTTGTCGTTGCCAACAACATTCGTGATAGAAAAAACCTGAATTACATACTTTCTGCCTGGCTATTGGGAAGTATCTTTGTCTCGCTGAATGGAATTAGCTCTTTCTGGGCAGTTAAGAATCCTGCAAATGTTTTGACTTCATTCTTTTCCTGGCTGGCTGGAATTTTCTCAAGCCTGGATAAGTCGCTCCACCTTCCAGTAAGAGAATTCCTGGGCGTCGCGTATTATGGGCCTAACCAGCGTCCTTTTGCCACTTTTGGTAATCCCAATTTCTTTGCCGGCTATATAATAATTTGTTTACCGATATTTTTCTCTATGTTTTTAACTGAAAGGAAAGGATGGAGACTCCTATTTGGTATTTGTGTTTTGTTTTTGCTTCTAAATTTATACTTTACAGCCACGCGGGGAGCATGGGGTGGCTTCATCATTTCCCTTGCGATTTTTGCAATACTTTATAGTAAACAGGTTGCACGGGAGCGCTGGCAGAATTTCTGGAAGGGGAAGCTGAAATTTCTTATCCCTTTGTTTCTCATTCTTGTTCTACATTTTGGCTTAATGTCCACCAGCCAGAGATATAAGAAGACTATTGAAGCAGGTGCTGGCAAACTTCACCAGATAATCGCCCGGCGCACCGAGCGTTTACTAATCTGGAGAGATACGCTGGTAATGGGCCTCAATAACCCTGCGGGCGTAGGGATTGGAGCATTTCACATATATTTCCCTCGCTATGCCTCAGCGGAGCTTCTGAAAATTCTGCCACAAGATAGGTTCATTGTCAATTATGCTCACAACGAATTCCTGGAAATCTGGTCGGAAACAGGTCTTATTGGAATTGGTATCTTTATCTGGACGATTTTTGCCTTCTTTGCTCAAGGGAGACTATTGCTGAAAGAAAATTCAGGAGCAGAGTCTCAGAAAATTTTGACTGTAGGATGGCTTGCCTCAAGCGCTGCAATTCTTGCCCACAGCTTTGTTTCAGTTAATATGCGGTTTATCATAACTGCAGTCTATTTCTATTTTGTGCTGGGCCTCTTGGCTTCCCAGTGTAAGAGAGAGATAGTGATGCCCATAGATTGGCCAAGAACTTTAAAGCTAACTATTATCGGCCTTGTCTTCTGTGTGGGAATCTTATCCATAAAGGAGATAATCGAACCTTTTCGCGCCCACAAACTATTGACGGAAGAAATCGGTTTCTTTGAAGAGAAAGAAGCCGATCCCCAGAAGACAATTGCAGCACTTGAGGAGACTATTAAAACCAATCCTAATCAGGCTTTGGCTTACTACAGGCTGGGATGGGTTTACGCAAAGGAGAAGAACTGGGGGGAGGCTGTCAGGAATTTTGAGATAGCCTGCAGATTGAACCCTAAACTGGTGGGTGCAAGGAATAATCTGGGAAATATCTATTTTACTTTGGGAAATAAACAGAAGGCGATTGAGAATTATGAGAAGGCGATTGCCATCAATCCCGATATGGTCGACGCCCATTTCAATTTAGGATATTGTTATTATACAGTGGGAAGACTTAAAGAAGCCGCTGATGAATTCAAGAGGGTTCTGCAGCTTGACCCGGATAATTATAAAGCCAAGATAATGATTGAGAAAATGGTGCAATAGGGAGGAAAATTTAAAAGATGGTTCGTTCATCGCTTAAGGAATTTCTTAACGTCAAAAAACTTTGGACTCTGCAGGGCGCACATCAAAACTCCCCCCGATTTCATCGGGGGTCAAACAATGATTTGCTTGAAAGATAAAGGTCGTCCTCGTTTTTTGACTGGAATTCCTGAGACTCTTTACAAACCATCTTTTAAATATTGTAGAAGCAAAGGTGTTAAGAAAGAGCAAAGCTTGTGATTTGCTGTCACAATCATGTTCATTTGGGCGGTTAGGGAAAAAGGAGTTTTAGTGCATGGAAAAGAGGACCAAAGGCTATAATATACTGGATGACCTCAACCCTTCACAGAGGGAAGCGGTGGAGCATATTCAAGGACCTCTTCTGATTCTGGCGGGAGCGGGTTCGGGAAAGACCAGAGTAATTACTTATCGTATAGCATATCTAATTGAGAAGCACATCTCTCCCTGGAATATCCTGGCGGTTACTTTTACCAACAAAGCAGCAGGAGAGATGCGGGGAAGGGTAGACCGCTTGGTGGGAGGTAAGGGGAGGAGTGTCTGGATTTCCACTTTCCATTCGTTTGCGGCACGCCTTCTGCGTGAAGAGATTGATAAGATTGGCGGGAGTAGACACTTTGTCATCTATGATGAGATGGACCAGTTGAACTTAATTAAAGAGTGTACGAAAGAATTGGATATTGATGAGAAAAGATTTAAGATAGCAGTAGCTCAAGCGCTGATAAATAGGGCTAAGGATAATCTGGTCGATGTGGAGTCTTTTTCCATTTATGCTCAAGCTTCTGGAGACTACTACCGTAAAGTTATAGCCGATATTTACCAACTTTACCAGAGGAAGCTTAAGGAAAGTTCTGCTTTAGATTTCGCTGACCTGTTGATGGAGGCGGTTAGACTTTTTAAACAAAGAAAAGAGATATTAGAGAAGTATCAGGAGCGGTTCCGATATATTATGGTTGACGAGTATCAAGATACCAATCACGCTCAGTATCTATTGACCAAGCTTTTAGCTTCGAAACATAAGAATATATGCGTAGTTGGTGACGATGACCAATCTATTTATTCATTCAGGGGGGCTGACCTGCGCAACATCTTACATTTCGAAAGGGACTATAAAGATGTTAAAGTTATGAAATTGGAGCAAAATTACCGGTCTACAAAAAACATTCTTGATATGGCCTGGAAGGTGGTCAAGAACAACAGATATCGAAAGAAAAAGAAACTGTGGACAAATCGGGAAGAAGGTATGCCTGTGGAGTATGCCCTGGTGAATAGCGAAATCGACGAGGCTAATCTCGTGGTAGAAGAAGTAATCAGATTGATGGAAGAAAGGCACATTCTTAAGGACTTTGCTGTGTTCTATCGGACGAACGCCCAGTCGAGAGTTCTGGAAGATGCCCTCAGGAAAGCTAAAATAAATTATGCCATTGTGGGAGGTGTCAGATTCTATGAGCGGAAGGAGATAAAGGACATTCTGGCCTACTTGAGGGTTATAGTCAATCCCCTGGATTCTCTTAATTTGAAAAGGATACTTAACGTACCGCGTCGTGGCATAGGCAAGAAAACCTTGAATTACCTGGAACAATATGCCAGTAGACACCAGAAAGCGCTCTTTGAAACTCTCACCAAAATTCGCGAGATTAAGGCGGTTCCTGGCCATAGCTCTTCTCGTGTCGAAGGTTTTATGGACTTAATTGGACAATTACGAGAAAAGAGTAGAAACATAACGGCAAAAGAGTTAACGCGAATGGTAATAGAGACCACAGGTTATTTGAGCGAACTTGCCAGCGAGGATACTATTGAGGCCGAGAGCAGAATTGAGAATGTAAAAGAATTGGTCTCTGCAGTGGGAGAATTTGAAGAACAGTCGGAAGATAAGACTATAGAAGCTTTTCTGGAGCAGGTGTCTTTGATTACTGACATAGATACCTGGGATGAGGAAAACGACAGGGTAACCCTGATGACTTTACATTTAGCCAAGGGTCTGGAATTTCCTGTGGTCTTCGTTACCGGTTTGGAAGAGGGGCTTTTCCCCCACTCCGATGCCCTTTATGATGAGGCAGAGATGGAAGAGGAGAGGAGACTATGTTATGTGGGAATGACCAGAGCCAAGGAGAGGCTTTATATGACTTCGGCAAGCCAGAGGCGACTTTACGGACAGTGGAGGTGGAATACGCCTTCCCGTTTTGTGGTAGAGGCTGGCCTACTGGGAGAGAAGGTAGGTCTCTGGGGAGGAGAAATTTCTCCGGATGAGGCTAAAGGCAAAGACGTTCGGGCCTCTCTCTTCAGCCAGGTTCAAGTTGATGAGTGGCAGGTTGGTGCGCGGGTGAAGCATGAGGAGTTTGGTTTGGGTAGAATATTGGAACGGACTGGTTCTGGTAAAGATACAAAGATTGTCGTTCTTTTCGAAAATGGTCAGTGGAGGAAATTTTTGGTAAAATATGCACGTATAAAGAAAATATGAAATAAGGGAGAAAAGGAATGATTACTAAAAAGGAAGTTGAATATGTTGCCCGGTTAGCGCGATTGAAACTGACTGAAGAGGAAAAAGAAAAATATACAAAGCAACTGGGAGACATTTTAGAATATATTAATAAACTTAATGAGCTGGATACAGAAAAAGTAGAGCCCACTTCCCACGTTTTACGTTTATCGAATGTTTTCCGTGAGGACAAGGTTAGACCGTCATTGAAGCAGGAAGAGATTTTGGCCAATGCTCCGGAAGTGGAAGCCAGCCACTTTAAAGTGAAAAAAGTAATAGAATAGTGTGCTCGGGATTTGGTTCGCTCGCTGAGAATTTTTTGCTCTTTGAGCATCGCCAAAAATCTCAGGAGTTTCCCCCGTCTTCGCGGGGTTAAACTCTGATCTTCGATTTTTGACTAAAAATTCTAATGCTCGCCACACCAAATCCCTTCGCTTTAGAAATGACAAAGAAGATCAACATAAAAACAGAAAAGGTTAGTATGGAAGCAGAACTCCTGGAGACAAAGACGGCAAAGGCTATCTGGGATGCTCTTCCTATTGAGGCAAAAGTTAATACCTGGGGAGAAGAAATATATTTTGCTATTCCAGTAGAGGAGGGTCCAGAAGAAGCCGTGGATGTTGTCCAGGAAGGAGATTTGGGTTACTGGCCTGAAGGAAACGGTTTCTGTATTTTCTTCGGCAAGACTCCTGTTTCTACAGAGTCAGAGATACGGCCAGCCAGCCCGGTAAATATTATCGGTAGACTTCTGGGAAATCCAAAGGATTGGAAAAAAGTAAAAGATGGCGAGAAAATAACCATTCACAGGAGAACGTGATGGAACTATGTGAACTGACTGGAAACGAATTATTGAAAAAGATGGAGAAGAAAGAGATTTCTTCTGAGGAGATTGTGAGGTCCGTTTATAATAGAATAAATCAGGTAGAGAATAAACTTCATAGTTTTGTTACATTAACCGAGGAAGAAGCTTCACTCCAGGCAAGAAACATCGACGGGAATATGAGGAAAGGCGAATCCCGGGGCCTGTTGGCAGGCATTCCTGTAGCCATAAAGGATAATATGTGTATCAAGAACGTGAAGACAACTTGCTCCTCTCACATATTGGAAAATTTTATCTCCCCTTATGAGGCAACGGTGGTTAAGAAATTAAGAGACGCAGGAGCAGTGTTCATAGGCAAGACAAATATGGACGAATTTGCTATGGGTTCCTCAACCGAGAATTCTTATTTTGGCATAACTCGTAACCCCTGGGACCTGGACTATATTCCCGGTGGTTCTTCCGGTGGCTCGGCAACGGCAGTGGCTTCTGATGAAACAATTTTAGCGATAGGGTCTGATACGGGAGGTTCTATTCGCCAGCCAGCGGCCTGCTGTGGGGTAGTGGGATTGAAACCTACTTATGGTAGGGTTTCCCGTTATGGATTGGTTGCTTTTGCCTCTTCACTGGACCAGATAGGTCCTTTTGGCAAAGATGTGGAAGACGTAGCCCTTCTGATGAATGTTATTTCTGGCTATGATGAAAATGATTCCACTTCAGTTAATGTGGAGGTGCCCGATTTCACCAAATCTTTAATAGAAAACGTTAAAGGCGCTAAGATAGGAATTCCTAGGGAATATTTCGTGGAGGGTTTGGATGGGGAAGTAGAAAGGGCAGTGAAAGAGGCGATAGAGCTTCTGGAAAAGCTGGGAGCAAAAACTTTGCAGATATCTCTTCCCCATACCGAGTATGGGGTGGCGGTCTATTATCTGATTGCTCCCTCTGAGGCCAGCGCTAATCTGGCCAGGTATGA
>JABAOF010015693.1_pt1 | contig 44664 bp, 42 predicted proteins | sample 7062171 | NCBI WGS metagenome assembly JABAOF01 (sample SAMN14538628, study PRJNA623070) | marine sediment metagenome | biome: marine biome [ENVO:00000428]; feature: marine pelagic biome [ENVO:01000023]; material: deep marine sediment [ENVO:00002113] | place: India: Gulf of Khambhat ... | reverse complement strand
AGGAGATCGAGGTCAAGGTGCTCGACATCGACTGGGACCGGGAGCGCATTTCGCTCGGCCTCAAGCAGCTGCATGCCTACCCGTGGGAGAACGTGCAGGAGAAGTACCCGGTAGGCGCACGGGTTCAGGGCAAGGTTGTGAGCATCACCAACTACGGCGCGTTCGTGGAGCTGGAGCCGGGCATCGAGGGGCTGGTACACATCAGCGAGATGAGCTGGACGCGCAACGTGCGGCACCCATCGAAGGTGGTGTCGATCGGTGAGACGATCGAGGCGGTCGTACTCAAGGTGGACCCGCAGGAGGAGAAGATCTCGCTCGGCATGAAGCAGACCGAGCAGGATCCGTGGATGATGCTCCCCATGAAGTACCCGGTAGGCACGCGGATCACCGGCAAGGTCCGCAACCTTACCTCGTTCGGGGCATTCGTGGAGATCGAGCCCGGCATCGACGGGCTGATTCACATCTCCGACATGTCGTGGACCAAGCGGGTGCAGCACCCCTCGGAGATCGTGAAGAAGGGCGACACGGTCGAGGTCTCCATCCTCAACATCGATCCGGAGAACAAGCGGATCTCCCTCGGCCTCAAGCAGCTACAGGAAGATCCGTGGCTCAGTATCGCGGAGACCCACCCTGTCGGCATGGAGCTCGAGGGGAAGATCGTGCGCTACCAGGACAGCGGGATCGTAGTTGATCTGGGCGGCGACCTCGAGGGCTTTGTGCCCCAATCCCAGCTCCCCCTGGCCAACGGGAAGTCGGCCGAGCAGGTGACCAAGCTCGGGCAGGGAGTCGCGCTGAAGGTGCTGGAGGTCGACCCAATCCACCATCGCGTCATCCTCGCGGCCACCGAGTTCCTGGAGGCACCGCCCGAGGAGCCCAAGCCCCAGCTCGAGGCAGAGGAGGCGGAGCTGCAGCAAGAGGCCGAGGTTCGGCCTGAGCCTGAGGCTGAGGCCCAGGCCGACGCCGAGACCGAGACGCAGGCCACCGAGGTGCAGGCTCAGCCGGTCGAGGCCGAGGGGGAAGCGGCGCCCGAGGCGGCAACCGAGGAGGCCGAGCCCGAGGCGTCGAGCGCCGAGGCTGCGGAGGAGCCGACGGGGAAGTCGGATTCATCCGCCGAGTGAGCCAATGCCCCCGGCGACACCCACAACCCGCCGTGTCCCGGAACGCTCGTGACGATCCAACAGAGACTCGATACCCTCCATCGCCTCCGCTCCGAGTCGGAACAGGGCGGGGGCGAGGAGCGTGTCGGACAACAGCATGCTAAGGGCAAACTGACCGCCCGGGAGCGACTCGACCTGCTGCTTGACCCGGGTTCGTTCGTGGAGCTCGATCGCTTCGTCACCCACCGCTCCACCGATTTCGGCCTCGACAAGAAGAAGATCCTGGGAGACGGTGTCGTCACCGGCTACGGCCGGATCGACGGGCGCCTGGTGTACGTCTTCTCTCAGGATTTCACTGTGTTCGGCGGATCACTCGCTGAGGCGCATGCGGAGAAGATCTGCAAGGTGATGGACCTCGCCGTGCAGAATGGGGCACCGGTTGTCGGGCTGAATGACTCGGGTGGCGCCCGGATCCAAGAGGGAGTGGTCTCGCTCGGCGGCTACGCCGACATCTTCCTGCGCAACACGCTGACCTCCGGTGTCGTGCCGCAGATCAGCGCGATCCTCGGGCCCTGCGCGGGCGGAGCGGTCTACAGCCCTGCGATCACCGACTTCGTCTTCATGGTGCGGGGGATCTCGTACATGTTCGTCACCGGGCCCAACGTGGTGAAGACGGTGACGCACGAGGACGTGACCCATGAGGAGTTGGGTGGCGCGGATGTGCACGCGTCCGTCTCCGGCGTGGCGCACTTCGCGCACGACTCGGAAGTGGAGTGTCTTACCGAGGTGCGCCGCCTGTTGAGCTACGTTCCGAGCAACAACGTCGACAGCCCACCGTTTCGGCCCACTGACGATCCGCCCGACCGGCGCGATGAGGAGCTCCTCACCATCGTGCCGGAGAATCCGAATAAGCCGTACGACATGCACGACGTCATCCGCCGTGTCGTGGACGAAGGGGAACTCCTGGAGGTGCACCGCGAGTTCGCTACGAACATCATCGTCGGCTTCGCACGGCTGGGGGGGCATCCGGTAGGGGTGATCGCCAACCAGCCGGCAGTCCTGGCGGGTGTGCTGGACATCAAGGCGTCGGCCAAGGGGGGTCGGTTCATCCGGTTCTGCGACGCATTCAACATCCCACTGCTCACCTTCGAGGATGTACCCGGCTTTCTGCCGGGCGTAGATCAAGAGCACGGCGGGATCATCAAGCAGGGTGCCAAGCTCCTCTATGCCTACGCGGAAGCGACGGTGCCCAAGCTCACGGTGATCACGCGCAAGGCCTACGGCGGGGCGTACGACGTGATGAGCTCGAAGCACGTCCGGGGGGACTTCAACATCGGTTGGCCCACCTCCGAGATCGCAGTGATGGGCCCCAAAGGCGCGGCGGAGATCCTGTTCAAGCGGGACATCGCTGCGGCGGACGACTCCGACGCGAAGCTCGACGAGTTGGTAGCCGAGTACCGTGAGAAGTTCGCCCATCCCTACCTGGCGGCGGCCCGGGGGTATCTGGACGACGTAATCGACCCGCGAGAGACGCGGCCACGGCTCATCTCAGCGCTGCAGACTCTGTTGACCAAGCGGCAGAGCGTGCATCCGCGCAAACACGGGAACATCCCGCTGTGACGGATGCTGCTGGCTCGCTCGGAACCCCGCCTTCGCGAGCTGCAGAGCCGGCCGATCCACCATGTCTGAGGCTCGCTCCGGCGGGATTCGGACCTCGCCAGCCCGGCTCGGGCAACCCGCGCTTGGCGCGTTGATCCTCCCATGAACCGCGTCCTCGTCGCAAACCGGGGCGAGATCGCCCTCCGCATCATCCGCGCCTGCCACGAGGAGAACATCGAAGCGGTCGCAGTCTACTCCGAGGCCGACCGGCTGAACCCGCACGTCAAGGCCGCCGACGCGGCATTCGAGTTGGGACCCGCCCCTGCCAGGGAGTCCTACCTCCACGTGGAGCGCCTGCTCGAGGCCGCCCGGCGGACCGCCGCCGACGCGGTGCACCCGGGCTACGGCTTCCTGGCCGAGCAGGCCCACTTCGCGGAGGCTGTCGAGCAGGCCGGGCTCGTGTTCATCGGTCCGCCGGCGGCGGCGATCCGGGCCATGGGGGAGAAGACCGAGGCCCGGCGCCGCATGGAGCAGGCGGGGGTGCCCATCGTGCCGGGGACCACGGAGCCGCTGGGGGATGGGGAGGCGGCGGTGCGGGCGGCGCGCGAGATCGGCTATCCGGTGCTGCTCAAGGCGGCGGCAGGGGGCGGCGGCAAGGGCATGCGCGTGGCCGGCTCGCCCGAGGAGGTGCGCAAGGGCTTCACGCAGGCGGCTTCGGAGGCGAAGTCGGCCTTCGGGGACGATTCGATCTACCTGGAGAAGTTCGTGGACCGGCCCCGCCACGTGGAGATCCAGGTGCTCGCCGACCGGTTCGGCAACACGATCCACCTCGGCGAGCGCGAGTGCTCGGTGCAGCGCCGCCACCAGAAGCTCATCGAGGAATCGCCGTCCGCGGCGGTGGACCTGGACCTGCGGCTGCGGATGGGCGAGGCGGCGGTCAAGGCAGCGCAGGCGGTGGGCTACCTCAGCGCCGGAACTGTTGAGTTCCTGCTCGATCCTGAGGGGAAGTTCTACTTCCTAGAGATGAACACCCGTCTGCAAGTCGAGCACCCCGTGACCGAGATGGTCTACGGAGTGGACATCGTGCGCGAGCAGCTTCGCATCGCGGCCGGCGATCCGATGAGCTGCCCCACTCGACCGATGCGTCCCCGGGGCCATGCCATCGAGTGCCGCATCACGGCGGAGGATCCGTTCGCCAACTTCCTGCCGGCCATCGGGCGAATCGAGTACCTGCACGCGCCCTCAGGTCCGGGGGTGCGATGGGACGCCGGGGTGGAGACCGGCAGTGAGATCACGCTGTTCTACGACTCGCTCCTGGGAAAGCTCATCGTGTGGGGCGAGAGCCGTGAGCGGGCGGTGTGGCGCATGCGGCGCGCGCTGGAGGAGCTCGTAGTCGTTGGGGTGCCGACCTCCCAGCCGTTCCACCGGCGGGTGATGGACGAGCCCACCTTCCTCAGCGGCGCGTACGACATCGGCTACCTCGAGCGGCTCGGGGACGTGGTCCTCAGCCCCGAGCTCAGCGATGAGGATCTGGAGCAGATCGCGGTGGCGGCGGCGCTCGCCGAGGACGAGGCCCGCAGCGCCATGGTGCCGGTGGCCGAGGATACCAGGCCCGCCCACCACGAGAGCCCCTGGTTGCGCGTGGCGCGGCTCCGGGGGCTCCGGTGACGGCCGTGACGATCGAGCGCATCGCCGCAGGGGGCGATGGCGTGGGACACCTGGAAGACGGGAATGACGGTGTTCGTGCCGCGCACCGCCCCCGGCGACCGCGTGGAGCTCGAGATCGTGGAGCGCAAGCGCCGCTTCGCGCGGGCTCGCGTGCGGCACCAGGCGGCGGCGAGCGACGAGCGGGTGCAGCCGCAGTGCCGCCACTACGTGGAGGACGCGTGCGGTGGCTGCCAGCTGCAGCACCTCGCTCCCGAGGCCCAGCTGGAGGCCAAGCGCCGTATCGTGGGCGACGCAGTGCGGAGGATCGGTGGATATGAGCTCTCCGATCCGGCCATCGTTCCCGCTCCCGACATGTGGCGCTACCGCACCCGGATCACGTTGGCGGCGCGGGGCGGGCGGGTCGGGTTCCACCGCTTCGACCAGCCGGGGAAGGTATTCGACCTCGAGGACTGCCCCATCACGCGGGAGCGGGTGATGCAGCTCTGGGCCCGGGTGCGGGCCGAGCGGGATCTGCTGCCGCGCTCGCTCCAGCAGCTGACCCTGCGCGAGGACCGCACGGGCGGACTCCACGTCGTGGTGGAGACGCTGGCGGAGGAGCGCTGGGATGCGGCCCCCATGGCGGCGGCGCTCCACGAGCCACGGTGCTTGATCTGGTGGCGGCCGGCGCGGGGCGCACCGCGGGTGGTAGTGGGGAGCGAGAGGGGCTTCCCCGTGGTGGCCTTTGAGCAGGTCTTCCCGCAGTTCGCGGCGCAGATAAGACAGGATGCGGTGGATGGGCTGGGTGCAGTGCGGGCCAAGGTGGTCTGGGACCTGTACGGCGGTGTGGGGGAGGCCGCCGACCTGTTGGCGCGGCGGGGTGCCCGCGTCTGGAGCGTCGACGCCGACCGGCGTGCGATCGAGTGGGCCAGGGGGCGGGAGCGCTTCGGCGGTGGGCAGGAAGCGGTGCAGCGCATCGCGGCGCGAGTCGAAGAGTCGCTGCACCGGCTCCCCGAGCCCGATGCGGTGGTGGTGAACCCCCCGCGCACTGGCATGTCCCAGCCAGCGAGCGCGGCGCTAGAGGCCTGGGCGGGCAGGCGGCCCGGCGGGCGCCTGAGTTACGTCTCGTGCGACCCGGCTACCCTGGCCAGGGACCTGGCCCGGATGCCGAGCCTGCGGCTCAGGGCCCTCACGGCGTACGATCTGTTTCCCCAGACGAGCCACGTGGAGACGCTGGCGCTGCTGGAGGCGGCGTGAAGTACACGGTGACGGTGGGCGATCGAACGATGCCGGTGGAGGTGCAGGGCGACACCGTGCGCCTCGACGGCCGGCCCGTGCGAGCGGCCCTCGTGGGGATTCCCCGGACGCCGCTCAAGCAGCTCGTGCTCAACGGCAGGGCACGCACGTTCGCCATGATCCGGGGCCCGGACGGCTGGACGATCCAGTCCGCCGGCCGGTCGTGGCCGGTGGACGTGCTGGACGAGCGCACCCAGGCCCTGCGGGAGCTCACCGGCCGGCGGGCCGGACACGCCGCCGCGGGCCTGATTCGGGCGCCGATGCCGGGCCTGGTGGTGCGGGTCGAAGTCCAGGAGGGGCAGAGGGTTGAGACCGGTAGCGGTGTGGTCGTCCTCGAGGCGATGAAGATGGAGAACGAGATTACGACCCCGGGCCCAGGCGTGGTACGGGCGGTGCACGTGAAGGCGGGAGAGGCGGTAGAGAGGGGCGCACCGCTGGTAGAAATGGTGGAGGCGGAGGGTTGACCACTGGGCGGTCGCCCGCTAGCATTCGTGACTGTGTTAATTCGCGCACTCACACGGGGTTACGAGGTTTCTCGGAGCGATGAAGACGTACTCGCCGACAGCTGCTGAGCTGGAGCACCGCTGGTATGTGGTGGACGCCGATGGCGTCGTGCTGGGCCGGCTCGCCAGCAAGGTGGCGCAGATCATTCGCGGCAAGCACAAGCCGACCTTCGCGCCGCACATGGATGTCGGTGACTACGTGGTCGTGGTGAACGCCGAGAAGGTACGGCTCACGGGCAAGAAGCTGGAGCAGAAGCAGTACTTCCGGCATACTGGATACGTGGGGCACGAGAAGTTCGTGCCCGTTGCGCAGATGTTGCAGCAGCACCCCGAGCGCGTGATCGAGAAAGCAGTGTTCGGCATGCTGCCTAAGGGCACCCTGGGACGGCAGGTGCTGCGCAACAAGCTCAAGGTCTACGCCGGACCGGAGCATCCGCACCAGGGGCAGAGCCCCACACCCATCGACCTGAAGTAGGGAACTGGATATGTCGACTGCAGTGGAACCCGAACTCCGGTGGCACGCCGTGGGGCGTCGTAAGACGTCGGTGGCTCGGGTGTACCTCACGCCGGGCTCGGGCAAGTGGGACGTCAACGGGCGCACCCTGGGTGATTACTTCCCCCGGCGCTCGCTGATCCAGCATATCCAGCAGCCCTTCACCGTGACCGACACGCTGGGGGCATTCGATGTGAAGGCACGCGTGGCGGGTGGGGGCTCCACGGGCCAGTCGGGCGCGCTGCGCCTGGCGATCGCCCGGGCGCTGGTCAAGGCGGACGAGACGCACCGGCGCAAGCTGCGCGAGCACGGGCTACTCACGCGCGACCCCCGCGCGGTGGAGCGCAAGAAGCCGGGACAGCCGGGGGCGCGGAAGCGCTTCCAGTTCTCGAAGCGGTAAATACCCACACCGCTGGATCCCGCACGGGGTGTTCGCCGGCGTGGCGAATCGGCGCGGGAGCGGAAGGCGGTGGACGACGAACCCTGAGGAACGAGCTACATGAGTGAACCGCAGCTGCAGGATCTGCTAGAGGCCGGTGTGCACTTCGGGCACCAGACGAGACGCTGGAACCCGAAGATGCGCCGGTTCATCTTCGCCGAGCGCTCCGGCATCTACCTGATCGATCTACAAAAGACGCTGCGCCAGCTGAGGGCGGCACAGGACCTGTTGCGCGAGGTGGTGCTGCGCGGCGAGAACGTGCTGTTCGTCTGCACTAAGCGCCAGCTCAACCAGATCGTGAAGGCCGAAGCCGAGCGGTGTGGAGCGTACTACGTGACCGAGCGTTGGCTGGGAGGCACGCTCACCAACTTCCAGACCATCAAGCGCCAGATCCGGCGCCTGCGGGAGCTTGAGCAGGGACAGGACGAGGGCGCGTTCGAGTTCTTCACCAAGAAGGAGCGGCTGCACTTCGAGCGGGAGCGGCAAAAGCTGAACCGGAACCTCGAGGGCATTAAGAACATGTCCCGGCTGCCCGGCGCCGTCTTCGTGGTGGATGCCAGGAAAGAGCGCATCGCGATCGCCGAGGCCAACAAGCTGGGCATCCCGGTTGTGGCCATCGTCGATACGAACGCGGACCCGGATTTGATCACCGTACCGATCCCGGGCAACGACGACGCCATCCGCTCGGTGTCGCTGATCACGGGCGCCCTGGTGGACGTGGTCGGCGAGGCGCGGAAGCAGGTGCCGGTGCGGGAGGCCGCCAGTGACTCCGAGGCCTACTCGACGTACAGCACCGAGTCGAGTGCGGCGGACGAGGAAGAGACCCGCCGCCGCCGTCGCCCGCGGCGCAAGCGCCGGCCGAAGCCGGAAGCGATCGCGGCGCGGCTCAAGGACGAGGAGCAGGGCGCGGAGCCCGAGGCCGGCGCCGCGGAGGCCGATGCACCACCGCCACCGAGTGACGATCAAGGAGAGCAGCCCGCGCAGGCGGCAGACGAGAAGCAGGGGTAGGCCGGCAGGCTTGAAGCAGACTGGAGCCGACCGCCGCTGATCGAGCTGCTCGCAGCCCGAGGCGGCGGTTTTCACAGGGAGTCAGGACAGGCCAGGAACATGACGACAACGATCAATGCGAAAGACGTGGGCGCGCTCCGCGGCCGCACCGGCGCGGGGATGATGGATTGCAAGAAAGCGCTCCAGGAGACCGGCGGGGACCTGGACAAGGCCGTGGAGCTGCTGCGCAAGAAGGGAATCGCCAAGGCCGAGAAGCGAGCGGGTCGGGCGGCCACGGAGGGCGCCATCGGCAACTACCTGCACTTCAACGGCAAGGTAGCCGTGCTCGTCGAGGTGAGCTGCGAAACCGACTTCGTGGCGCGGACCGAGGACTTCCAGGGGCTGGTGAAGGACCTCGCCCTGCACATCGCCTCGGCCAGGCCGTTGGCCGTGACCGAGGAGGAGGTACCGGCAGAGATCGTCGAGCGCGAGCGTGCGATCTTCGAGGCCCAGGTTGCGGAGTCCGGCAAGCCGGAGCACGTTCGAGGGAAGATCGTGGACGGGAAGATGAAGAAGTTCTACAAGGAGAACGTGCTGCTGAACCAGGCCTTCGTGAAGGACGACAAGAAATCGGTCCGTGACCTGGTAAAGGAGGTCTCCGGGAAGCTCGGCGAGAACGTGGTGGTGCGGCGCTTCGTCCGCTACGAACTGGGAGAGGAGTGATGGTGGAGCTCGCCTACCGGCGGGCACTTCTCAAGCTCTCCGGCGAGGCCCTCGCCGGAGACCGTGACTACGGTCTCGATTTCGGGGTCATCGACCGCCTCACCGATGAGATCCGTGGGGTACACAGCCTCGGCGGCGACCTGGGGCTCGTCATAGGCGGCGGCAACATCATCCGCGGAGCGGTGGCGAGCCAGCAGGGGCTCGACCGGGTGTCGGCCGACTACATGGGCATGCTCGCGACGGTCATCAATGCCCTCGCGCTGCAGGACGTGCTGGAGCGCAAGGAGGTCCAGACGCGGGTGATGACCGCGATCCGGATGGAGGAGTTGGCCGAGCCCTACATACGGCGCCGTGCCCAACGGCACCTGGAGAAGGGCCGGGTCGTGCTATTTGCGGGCGGGACCGGGAACCCGTATTTCTCCACCGACACCGCGGCCGTGCTCCGAGCGCTGGAGATCGAGGCGGATGTCCTGATCAAGGCCACGAGCGTGGACGGTGTGTACACCGCGGACCCGAAGCAGGACCCGGCGGCGGAGTTCATTCCGGAGTNNAGGCGCTGGTGAAGGGCCTGCGAGTCATGGATGCCAATGCCTTCGGGCTGTGCCAGGAGAATGGTCTTCCGATCGTCGTCATGAACGTCAACAACCGAGGTGCGGTCGCCCGGGTGCTCCAGGGCGAGCGCGTCGGGACCATCGTCAAATGAGCGCGCCAGACAACCTGCCCGACATCAAGAAGCAAACGAAACAGCACATGCAGAAGGCGGTGGACAACACCAAGCGGGAGCTGGCCACCATCCGCAGCGGGAAGGCCACGACCAGCCTGCTGGACACGGTGAAGGTGGAGGCGTACGGCCAGCAGATGCCGCTCAACCAGGTGGGCACTGTAGCCGCGCCGGAGGCCCGCCTCCTCACGGTGCAACCGTGGGACAAGACGCTGATCGGGGCTGTGGAGAAAGCGATCCTGACTGCCGACCTCGGGCTCAATCCAGCGAACGACGGCACCATCATCCGGATCCCGCTGCCGCCGCTAACCGAAGAGCGCCGCAAGGAACTGGTGAAGATCGTCCACAAGCTCGCCGAGGAAGGGCGCATCGCGGTGCGCCACGCTCGCGAGGAAGCTCGGACCGGCATCAAGAAGGTCGAGCACGTGTCGGACGACGACAAGCACCGCGCCGAGGGCGACATCCAGAAGCTGCATGACGACGCGATCGGACAGCTCGAGACCCTCGTGCAGGCCAAAGAAGAAGAGATCATGGAGGTCTGAGGCGGACGCCGGTCCGCCCGCGACTTCGCCCTCTCTGCGAGGCTGAGCCCCCACGATGTCTCCCAATATGGTCCGCCGCGTTGCGGTCGCGGCCGTCGGCATTCCGGCGGCGTTGGGGATCGTGTACCTGGGAGGATGGGTGCTGGCGGGGCTGCTAGCCGTGTTCGGCGTGGCCGGGGCGGCGGAGTTCTACCGCCTCGGGTCGAGGGCCGGCGTACGGTCGCTGGTCCATGTGGGGTACTTGGGGGCGGCGGCGCTCCCGCTCCTGGGCTTCGCGCTGGCGCCGGGCGGGGCCGGGCTCGACGCTCGCTGGGCGGTCTATGGGGTCGTGGGCTGGTTCCTTGTCACCGTGGCGCTGGCGGTGGCCACCCGGAGGCCCGCCGACCGGCCGCTGGAGTCGGTCGCGCTAACCGTCTTCGCCGCGCTCTACGCCGGTGGGCTCCCGGCCTTTCTGCTCCTGATCCGGCACGCCGAGCCGCTGGCGTCGCGCTGGGCGGCCACCTGGCTGGTGTTCCTTCCCCTCGCCGTCACCTGGGTGAGCGACTCCCTCGCCATGGGCGGTGGCTCCCTGGTCGGCGGCCCGAAGCTGGCACCCGTGCTGAGCCCCAACAAGACGTGGGCGGGAGCGATCTCGGGCACCCTCGGTGCGGTGCTGCTCGCTCCGCTCTACGGGCTGCTGCTGCTCCGGCCGTCGGGCATCGAGATCGCGTGGTGGCTGTTGGGCCTCTTTGGCCTGGCGATCTCGCTCATGGGGCAAGTGGGCGACGTGGCCGAGTCCCTGTTCAAGCGCCAGGTCGGTGTGAAGGACTCCGGGAGCTTTTTCCCGGGGCACGGCGGTGTGCTGGATCGGTTCGACTCCCTCTACTGGGCGATTCCCACGGCAGCTGCTCTGCTGTCGGTGTTCGGCACCATATGACGACGGGCGTCGCCCTGCTCGGCTCCACCGGGTCCATCGGCACCTCCACCTTGCGTGTGCTGGAGCGCCACCGGGACCGGTTCCACGTGGTGGCCCTAACGGCCCACGGGTCGGGTGACCTGCTATGCGAGCAGGCGGCGGCGACGCGGGCCCAGTACGTCGGCCTGGTGAACGGCAGCCGGGAAGCGTGCGAGCGCGGTGGCATACCGGTGTCCGCCGGACCGGGGTGCCTCATCGAGGCCGCGACGCATCCCGAGGCCGACATCGTGGTCAACGCCGTCGTGGGTGCTGCCGGGCTGGAGGCTACCCTTGCGGCGCTCGGGGCCGGGAAGCGCGTCGCGCTGGCCAACAAGGAGACCCTGGTGATGGCGGGCGAGCTGGTGTTGGCGGCCGCCGCCAACGGGGGCGGCGAGATCATACCGGTGGACTCCGAGCACAGCGCAGTGCTGCAATGCGTCGCCGGACATGCATCCACCGAGCTCCGCAGGCTTATCCTCACGGCCTCCGGCGGGCCGTTTCGGGAGTGGGAAACGGAGCGGCTCCGGGATGCCACCGCCGCGGAGGCCCTGCGCCATCCGACTTGGGAGATGGGACCGAAGATCACGGTGGACAGTGCCACCCTGGCCAACAAGGGCCTGGAAGTGATCGAGGCGCACCACCTGTTCGGCCTGGGGTACGATGCCATTGAGGTGGTCGTGCACCCGCAGTCGATCGTGCATGCGCTCACCGAGTTCGTGGACGGTTCGGTGTTGGCCCAGATCGGCTTTCCCACGATGGAGCTGCCCATTCTATACGCACTGACGCACCCGGAGCGCGTGACGGACGCGGGAGCCCGGTGGTTCGACCCGGTGACCGCTGGTGCGCTGACGTTTGAGCCGCTCAGGGAGGCCGACTTCCCGGCCTTCCGGTTGGGGGTGGCAGCGGGACGGGAAGGCGGCACCGCCCCGGCGGTGTACAACGCCGCGAACGAGGTGGCGGTCCAGGCCTTCCTCGAGGGCCGGATCGCGTTCGGGGCGATTGGTGAACTGATCGAGAGCGTGTTGGAGAGTCATGACGTGCAATCGGTGACCGAGCTTGCGACGGTCCTCGAGGCCGACCGGTGGGCGCGGGAACGAGGGGAGGCACTATGCTGCTCTCGCTAGCAGCCTTCGTCTTCGTTCTCGGGGTCCTCATCTTCGTGCACGAGCTAGGGCACTTTCTGGCGGCCAAGGCCGTGGGGATCGGCGTGCCGCGCTTCTCGATCGGATTCGGGCGCGCCACCCCGCTGCGGTTCCGGCGCGGCGAGACGGAGTACGTGGTGGCGTGGTTCCCCCTGGGTGGCTACGTGAAGATGGCGAGCAAGGAGGAGCAGGAGGCCATGGCCGCCATCGAGGGCGGTGAGCTCGAGACGGAATATCCGGAGGACAAGCTGTTCGAGAGCAAGTCGCTGCCCGCCCGCATTTTCGTCATCACTGCGGGCGTAGTGATGAACATGTTGTTTGCCTGGCTGGCATACGCGGGACTCGCAGCGGCACTGGGACGGACGGAAGACCCCACCACGGCCATCGGGTGGATCGAGGCCGAGAGACTCCCCCCAGACGCCGCGGCGCTGGGGGATGTGCCCCTCGGTACCGAAATCCTGCGGGTGAACGGGGACACCGTGGCGTCGTGGCAGCAGATCATACAGCGCGTGATCGACCCGACGTCGGATCGCCTGCGCTTCGACTTCGCCGGGGATGTGGACCCGGTGGTCCTCCCCATTCCGGGCACCGAGGCCCTTGCCCGGGCTGCCGTCGCGGTGGCGCTGGAGCCGGCGTGGGGGCCCAGGGTAGGAGGCGTCGCGCCCGGGTATTCAGCCGCTGAGGCCGGACTCGAGCGGGGCGACCAGGTCCTGGCGGTGGACGGCGACACGGTGCGCACCTTCCACGACATCCGGCGAGCCGTGGAGGGGCACGCCGGTGACACCCTGCAGTTCGCCCTGTTGCGTGACGACTCGGTGTTCGTAGCTCCACTGCTGCCGGCGCAGCAGACCGAGCCGGATCCGCTGACCGGCGAGCCGGTCCAGGTAGTGCGGGTCGGGATCGTCCCCTACGTGGAGCCTCTGCGCACGGAGTACGGCGCGGTGGGAGCCGTGATCGAAGGGTGGGACCGCACCTGGTCCAACGTGGAGTTGGTGCTGTTCACCCTCAAGGGGATCGTGTTCGGCGACATTTCCGCCCGGGAGATCGGCGGCCCCGTGCTGATCGGACAGATGTCGGGGCAGTTCGCCCGCAGGGGTATGGTGGCGCTGATCTCCTTCATGGCGCTCCTGTCGGTCAATCTGGCGATCCTCAACCTGCTCCCCATCCCGGTGCTCGACGGGGGGCACCTGGTGTTCCTCCTCATCGAGGGGATCAGGGGTAAGCCGCTGAGCCTCAACGCCCGGCTGCGGCTGACGCAGCTGGGAATGGTGCTGCTGATCGGCCTCATGGTGCTGGTGTTCACCAACGACATCGCGAGGATATTCGGGGGATAGCCGCAGCCCCCCAACCCCTACCTCCCGACCAACACCACCAGTACCGCCACCACAGCGATCACGATCACGGCCACCACCGGCAGCACCCATCGCGGGATGCGCTTCTCGGCCAGCAGGGCCGCGAGCTCGTCGGTGGCCCGGGGCGCCATCCCAAACGTCTCCGTCTTGCGCCTGGCGTCGTCGAGCTGGTCCAGCTCGTCACGCATCGCCTGGGCCGACTCGTAACGGTCGTCGGGGTGCTTGGCCAGACACTTGAGGATGATGCGCTCGAGCCGCTTGGAGATGTCGGCGCGCTTCTTGTGTGGCGCGGCGGGCTGCTCCTCCACATGCATCCTGGCGAGCTCGAACCAGTCGCTGGAACGGAACGGCACGGTGCCGGTGGCCGCCTTGTAGAGCGTGACCCCAAGAGCGTAGAGGTCGCTGCGCCCGTCCAGCTGCCGACCCTGGGCCTGCTCCGGTGAGATGTACTGCGGTGTACCGATGGTCATGTTGACCCCGGTTGCGGAGACGTAGCCCGAAACGGCGCGCGCGATCCCGAAGTCGGCGATCACCGCCGAGCCGTCCTCCCTGAGCAGCACATTGTGGGGCTTGATGTCACGGTGGACGAAGCCGGCGTCGTGGGCGAAGGCCAGCCCGGCGGTCACGTCGCATGCGATCCGGACCAAGTGATCCTCAGGAAGGGTCTCCTCCCGCTCCAACAGGGAGGCCAGCGAATCGGGGTAGATGTCCATTGCGAAGTAGGTGAACCCGTCCGCCTGGCCCACTTCCAGGATCCGGATGACGTTGGGGTGGTGTAGCTCGGCAGCCACGCCGGATTCGTTGCGGAAACGGTACTCGAACTGCTCGTCCCCTGCGTACCGTGGCTTGAGGATCTTCACCGCCACGGGTTGGCCGTCGGTGGTGCGGTGGCCGGCGAAGACCCAGGCGAAGCCTCCCTGGCCGAGCATGTCGTCGAGGGTATAGGGGCCGACGCTTCGGCCGATCAGGGTCTCGGGATCGATGGTCACCAGCGGGCTTTACAGTGTCAGCAGGGGCGGCTAAATTGGTGTGCTGTTGTAAAATACGGGCACGACACGCTCTCCGTGCCCGCGCCATTGGAGGATACACTTTTCATGAGCTTTGACAAGCAAGCCGTGGTCGAGAGGTACGCGAAGCACCCCCAGGACAGCGGGTCCGCGCGGGTGCAGATCGCGCTGCTGACCGAGCGGATCAACCATCTCACGGAGCACTTCCGCGCCCACAAGAAGGACCACCATGGGAGGCAGGGCCTGCTTATGATGGTGAGCAGGCGCCGTCGCCTGCTGGACTACCTCAAGCGGACCGACCTCGAAGGCTACCGTCAGCTCGTTGATGAGCTCGGTCTCCGCCACTAGTCGCTCCGGCGCGGGCAAAGGGGCGCCCGAGATGAGCACCTCGGGCGCCTCGACGTATTCTCAGGTGCTCAACAAGGAATAGCACAGTGCAGCACGTGGAACGGCCTTTCTCCGGTCGGAACCTCCGAATGGAGACCGGGCGATTGGCGAAGCAGGCGGCGGGAAGCGCCGTCGTGCAGTTTGGTGAAACGATGGTCCTCGCGGCCGTGACGGTCGCAGACTCGGAATCCTCCCTCCCGTTCTTCCCCCTCACCGTCGAGTACCGCGAGAAGAGCTACGCGGCCGGCAAGATCCCGGGCGGGTTCTTCAAGCGCGAGGGGCGGCCGACTGAGGAGGAGATTCTGGCGGGACGGCTGATAGACCGCTCGCTGCGGCCCCTCTTCCCCAAGGGTTTCAAGAACGAAGTCCAGGTCTTCGTCTATGTCCTCTCCGCCGACCAGGAGAACGACGCGGACGTTCTGGGCATCACGGCTGCGTCGCTGGCGCTGTCTATCTCCAGGGTGCCCTGGAGTGGACCCATTGCCGGTGTGCGGGTGGGCCGCGTGGAGGGGGAGTGGGTGCTGAATCCGACATTCCAGCAGCTGGAGTTCAGCGACCTGGACATGGTCGTGTCCGGTCACGCCGACTCCATCGCCATGGTGGAGGGCGGCGCCCTGGAGGTCTCCGAGGAGGACATCGCCGACGCGCTTGCTACCGCGCAAGGGGGCATCGCCGAGCAGGTAGCGATGCAGGGACAGATCGTCGCCGAGGTAGGCGCGCCCAAGATGGAGTGGACCAAGACGGAGCCGCCCGCGGAGGCGGTGGGTCGGGTGCACGAGCTTGCGGCCGGGCGCATCGAGGAGGCCCTCAACCTCCCCGAGAAGACCGAGCGGATCCAGGCCCTGGCCTCGGTGCGCTCGGATGTTGCCGACGCTCTGGCCGAGGAGCTGCCAGAAAGCGGCCCGGACGTCAGGAAGGTGCTCGACGAACTCGAGGCAGCCACGATGCGCCAGCAGGTGTTGCAGCGGGGCGAGCGCGTCGACGGCCGCGACCTGGACACCGTTCGGCCGATCAGCTGTGACGTGGGGCTGCTTCCCCGGGCCCACGGGTCGGCCCTGTTCACGCGCGGCCAGACCCAGGGGCTGGTGAGCACCACTCTCGGCACGGTATCCGATGAGCAGCGGATCGACAACATCGACGTGCCGCAGGAAACCACCAAGAGCTTCATGCTGCACTACAATTTCCCGCCGTTCTCGGTGGGTGAGGTGCGGCCCGTGCGAGGCGTTTCCCGGCGTGAGATAGGGCACGGTCACTTGGCTGAGCGGGCACTGCAGGCGCTGCTGCCTCCGTACGACGAGTTCCCCTACACTATCCGCCTGGTGTCCGACATTCTGGAATCGAACGGCTCGTCCTCCATGGCGACGGTGTGCGGCGGCTCGCTCGCCCTGATGGATGCAGGTGTGCCCATGAAGGCGCCGTGCGCCGGGGTGGCGATGGGCCTCATCACGGAGGACGACCAGGTCGCGGTGCTCACCGACATCCTCGGCACCGAGGATCACCTCGGTGACATGGACTTCAAGGTCGCGGGAACGCGGGACGGGGTCACCGCGGTGCAGATGGACATCAAGATCCAGGGGCTCAGCCTCGAGATCGTCGGCCAGGCGCTCAACAAGGCGCGGGCGGCGCGGCTACACATCCTCGACGTGATGGCCCAGACGCTCTCCGAGCCGCGCTCCACGCTCTCGAAGTACGCGCCGCGCATCATCACCATCCAGATCGATCCGGAGAAGATCGGGGACATCATCGGCCCCAAGGGCAAGATCATCCGCGGCATCCAGGATGAGACCGGCGCGGAGATCAACGTGGACGACTCTGGGCTGGTCACCGTTTCCTCGGTGGACGGCGCCGCCGGTGAGCGTGCGCGCAATATGATCGAGGCGATCGTGGCGGAGCCGGAAGTGGGGGCCGTGTACGAGGGTACGGTCAAGAGCACGACGGCCTTCGGTGCGTTCGTGGAGATCTTGCCGGGGAAGGAAGGCCTGCTACATATCTCCGAGCTCCAGCACGAGCGCACCAACAAGACGGAGGACGTCGTCAAGAAGGGCGACCTGGTGCGCGTAAAGCTGTTGGAGATCGACGACCGCGGCAAGATGCGGCTCTCCCGCAAGGCACTGTTGAAGAAGGAGCCGTCGGCAGAGAAGGCCGCCAGAAGGCGCTGAACGCCGCGATGCAGACCGTCAAGCTCGACGAGCGGCTGTATCGGACCGACGCCGAGAATGGGGTCACCGTAATCTCGGAGGTGCTCCCTGAGGTTCGGTCGGTAGCGGTCGGTATCTGGGTCAAGACGGCGTCGGTGCACGAAGAGGTGGGCAAGATGGGTGTTTCCCACCTCCTCGAGCACATGGTTTTCAAGGGTACCGAGCGGCGCAGCGCCCGCGATATAGCGCTCGAGTTGGAGGTCCGGGGCGGCGCGCTCGACGCCTTTACTTCTCGAGAGCACACCTCCTACCAGGCGCGGGTCCTCGACGAGGACCTGCCGCGCGCGCTGGACGTCCTCACCGACCTGGTGCGCAATCCCGTACTACGCCCCGACGATCTGGAGCTCGAGCGCAAGGTGGTGCTGGAGGAAATCAGCACCGTGGAAGACACGCCTGACGACCTGGTCTTCGAGCTGCACTCGCAGGCCCTCTGGCCCGGGCATCCGTACGGCTTCTCCATTCTCGGTACGCGCGACACGGTGTCGAGAATCAGCGCGGGCGACCTGAGGGAGTTGCACGGCCGCGCGTACCATCCCCGGCACGTGGTGATCACCGCGGCCGGGAACCTGAACCACGACCTCCTGCTCAAACTCGTGGCGAAGTGCGGGTGGTTCACCTACGAGGCGGGTCCCGAGCCGCCGTCGGTGGCCCCTGTTCCTCCAGCCGTGCAGGCCACGCGGCGGGTGCAGCGTGACACCGTGCAGACGCACATCGTGGTGGGGACGGATACGTTCCCCCACCGCGACCAGCGGCGGGAGCCGCTGTTGCTGCTGAACACGGTGTTGGGCGGCGGCATGTCGAGTCGTCTGTTCCAGCGGGTGCGTGAGGAGCTGGGGCTGGCGTACGCCGTGTCCACGTATCAGTCCTTTTATCACGAGACTGGCGTGACCGGTGTCTACGTGGGTACTCATCCAGCGACGGCGGACAAGGCCGTCGAGGTGATTCTCGATGAGCTGAAGACCCTGGCAACCGAGGGGTTGTCAGGTGGCGCGTTGGCCGAGGCCAAGCAGCAGCTCAAGGGGCAGGTGACCCTGTCCCTCGAGAGCCCTACGGCGCGGATGTATCGGCTCGCTACGGTGGAGCTCTACGGCGAGCCGTACCGCACCATCGATCAGGTGCTGGCCGGGGTCGATGGGATCAGTGCCGAGGAGGTCGGGGCGGTTGCGGCGGAGTTCCTCGATCCGGCGCGCCAGACGATAGTCTGGCTGGGGCCGAGCTAGGCCCCGTACTCACTGACGAGGTTGCGATGATCATTGGCGTCCCAAAGGAGATCAAGACCGCCGAGAACCGCATCGCGTTGGTGCCCGCCGGGGCCGAGTCCCTGCGGGCCCTCGGGCAGACGGTGCTTGTCGAGCGGGGAGCGGGTGAGGGCAGTGGGTTTGCCGACGACGCCTACGAAGCCGTCGGCGCGACGATCGTCCCGGCTGCGAAGGACGTCTGGGCCCAAGCCGATATGATCGTCAAGGTGAAGGAGCCGATCGAGCAGGAGTGGCCCCACATGCGCGAGGGGCAAGTGGTGTTCACGTATTACCACTTCGCCGCCAGTGAGGAGCTCACGCGTGCGGTGATGGATTCTGGCATCATTGCCATCGCATACGAGACGGTCCAGCTCGACAGCGGTGAGCTGCCGTTGCTCACGCCGATGAGCGAGGTGGCCGGCCGGATGGCGATTCAGGAAGGGGCCAAGTACCTGGAGCGCTTCTATGGCGGCCGCGGGATCCTGCTGGGTGGCGTGCCGGGCGTGCTGCCGGCCGAGGTTGTGATCCTGGGCGGCGGCGTCGTGGGGACCAACGCGGCGAAGATGGCGGCGGGCCTCGGGGCGCACGTGACGATCCTGGACGTCTCGCTCGAGCGGCTGCGCTATCTCTCAGACGTCATGCCGGCGAACGTGGACCTGGTCTACTCGAACCGGCACAACATCCTGGAGGCCATCGCCAAGGCCGACCTCCTGGTGGGGGCCGTGCTGCTGCCCGGGGCGAAGGCGCCGCACTTGGTGACGCGGGCCGACCTCAAGCGCATGAAGTCGGGCGCGGTCATCGTGGACGTCGCGGTGGACCAGGGAGGCTGTGTGGAGACCATCGAGCCCACGACGCACGAGCAGCCGACGTATGTCGTGGACGACGTGGTGCACTACGCGGTGGCGAACATGCCGGGCGGAGTGCCCCGGACCTCAACGCTGGCGCTCACCAACGCCACGTTCCCCTACGCGGTGGCGCTGGCGGAGCAGGGCTGGCGCGCGGCCTGTAAGGCAGATCGCAGTCTCTTCCTCGGTCTCAACGTGATCGACGGGAAGGTGGTGTATCCCGGGGTCGCCGAGGCCTTCGGGCTGGACCTCGCGAAGCCGGAGAAGCTGGTCTGACGGCCGGGTGGCCCGGCGGTTCCCGATGCGGTAAGTCCGCAGGTTGTCAACACTTAGGGGGGCCATTATGTTAGGGCGCCCGAATCGTCGGGGGCGGCCCAACGTTGCGCCCCCTTTCCATGTTCACCCGAACCGATGCCGATGCGCTGGGGCAAGCTCCGTCTAGGCAACTTCCTGCCGGCGAACGAGATCGCGGTCGATCTCGGGACCTCGAATACCCTGATCTACGTCCGCGGCCAGGGGATCGTCCTGAACGAGCCGTCCGTGGTCGCCGTGGAGAAGAGCAGCGGCAAGGTCACGGGCATCGGGCTCGAGGCCAAGCGCATGCTGGGGCGCACACCGGAGGGAATCATCGCGGTGCGCCCGCTCAAGGACGGGGTGATCGCGGACTTCGACGTCACCGAGAAGATGCTGCGCTACTTCCTGTCAGCCATCATCCAGAAGCACTTCTTCCGGGTTAAGCCCCTGGTGGTGGTATGCGTGCCCAGCGGCATCACCGAAGTGGAGCGCCGCGCGGTACGGGACAGCGCACATTCGGCCGGCGCCAAGGAGGTTTACATGGTGGCCGAGCCGATGGCCGCGGCCATCGGCGTGGGGCTTCCCGTGGAGACCCCCACGGGAAACATGGCGATCGACATCGGCGGAGGCACGACGGAGATCGCCGTGATCGCCCTGTCGGGCATCGTGAGCGACACCTCGATCCGCACGGGCGGCGACGAGATGGACCAGGCCATCGTCCAGTTCATGCGGAAGAACTACAACCTGCTCATCGGTGAGCCGACGGCCGAGGCGATCAAGATCCAGATCGGAAGCGCGGTCCCCATGAAGGAAGAGAAGGAAATGGAGGCCAAGGGCCGCGACCTGGTTTCCGGGATCCCCAAGGTCGTGCGGGTCCACTCCAGCGAGATCCGGGAGGCGATGCAGGAGCCGATCCAGCAGATCCTCGACGCCATGCGCCGGTCGCTGGAGATCACGCCGCCCGAGCTGGCCAGCGACATCGTGGATCGGGGCATCGTGATGGCGGGCGGGGGCTCTCTGATTCGCGGCGTGGATGTGCTCCTGTCCCAAGAGACGGCGCTGCCGGTCAGGGTGGACGAGGATCCGCTCACCTGTGTGGTGCGGGGCACGGGGCGCATTCTCGAGGACCCGCAGAAGTACCGCTCCGTGCTCACCACTTAGCCTGCCGTGACCTTCGCGCCCGACCGGTTCTCGTCGCGCCGCGATAACCTCGCCTTCATCGTCTGCCTCCTGCTCTCGATCGCCGCCCGGGTGGCGCCCCCGACCGTGCAGGACTCCGTCTCCCGGACCATCACCGGGACGGCGCTCGCTCCGTTTCTCGCAGTGCAGCACCAAGCCGAACTCGTCAAAGCCTCCCGCAGTCGCTACGAGGGGATCGCACGGCTGCGTGACTCCGCGCTGGTGAGCGCCTTCGCGGCGCAGGCGCTGGAGGAGGAGAACGCCCGGCTTAGGGAGATCCTGCAGCTGACGGCCCGGTTGCCGATGCGCCACGTGGCGGCGGAGGTACTCCACCAATCGGGGCCGGCCAGCGGGCTGATGGTAGTGCTATCGGCGGGGAGCAACGACGGCGTGGTCCCACGGGCGCCAGTGGTTGTCTCCGGAGGCTTGGTCGGTGTAGTGCACAGCGTGACGCCACTGTCGTCGGTGGCCCTCCTGTGGACCCATCCTGACTTCCGCGTGAGCGCCATGGCTCTCGACGGCTCCGTGTTCGGGATCGTGGCCCCGCGCCGCGCCGCGGGACCCAACACGATGATGCTCGAGCTGTCGGGCGTCCCCTACGAGGAGCGGGTGCCCACGGGAACGCTGATCTATACCTCGGGCCTGGGCGGCGCCCGCGGCGTCTATCCGCGAGGTATTCCCATCGGGCGGATCGTCGCGGTGGGTGAGGAGCGGGAGGGGTGGTCCCGCACCTACGTGGTGCAGCCGGCGGTGCACCCGGCCGCCGTGTCCCACGTGGTAGTCTTGACCGGGCCGGCCATCGACCTGCGTGAGGCCTTCGCCGAGTACCGCCCATGAGCCGGCGCCGCGAGCGGTATCGCCTCGCCGCCGTGCTGCTGCTCCTGGCTGTGCTGCACTTTGCGCTGCGCCCGTTCATGGGCGACTTCCGCAGCAGCCCGGACCTGCTCCTCCTCGCGCTCCTGGTGTACGCGATTCGCGCCCGGCCGGGGCAGGGGGCGATCGCCGGCTTCCTGGTCGGCCTCGTCGTGGACTCCCTCACCCCGGTAGCGTTCGGCGCCGGAATGCTGGCTCACACGGTCGTGGGCTACCTCGCCGCCTGGGGGAAGGCGGTGTTCTTCGCGGAGAACCTGCTCGTCAACGCCGGCTTCTTCTTCGTCGGTACCTGGGTGCGGGACCTCCTGGTGTTGGTCGCCGGACGGCACCTGGATCTGCGGGCCATGGCGTGGCAGCTCGTCTTCTGGTCACCCATCAAGGCACTCACGACCGCGATCGTCGGTGTGCTGGTGCTCATGCTGTTCCGCCGCTGGCTCCAGATTAGAATTACTGAGTGACCTGGCAGCATCCCTACGATCTGGCGCGGCGGGCCGGGACGGTGCGGCACGCGACAGTGGCTCTGTTCCTGGTGCTGGGCCTGGCCTTCTTCCGGGTGCAGGTGCTGAGCTCGCACCGCTACGAGGTCCAGTCGCAGGAGAACCGGTTGCGACCGGTGTCCCTGCCGGCACCGCGGGGCCTGCTAACCGACCGGAACGGTGTCGTGCTAGCCGACAACGTCCCGGGGTACTCCGTCGCACTGCTTGCCTCGTCGGCGGACTCGCTCCTGGCCAGGCTGGAGCGGCTGTCACCGCTGCTCCCGCTCGACTCGGAACGCGTGGACGGCATCCTGCGTCGCTACCTCGGCGCGCCCACCGAGCCGGTCACGGTCCTGCGGGACGCGCCGTTCGACGTCGTCTCTGCGCTGGAGGAGCAGCGGGCCTGGAACCCCGGGCTGGTGATCCAGAGTGATCCGAAGCGCCGCTACCCCTACGCTGAGACCACGGCGCACGTGGTGGGGTACGTCGGGGAGGTGACCGAGGACGAACTCCAGGCCAGGCGGTATCGCGGCGCTCGCGGCGGAACGCTGGTAGGCCGAGACGGTCTGGAGCAGGTGTACGACGACCTGCTACGCGGTCGCGACGGGGTGAAGTTCGCCGAAGTGGACGCTCTCGGGCGTACCGTGCGGGAAGCGAGCGAGGTGGAGACGCTCGCGCCCGAGCAGGGGCAGACGGTGCGCAGCACGATCGATATCGAGCTGCAGCAGTACATTGCCGAGGTGTTCCCCGCCGGCCGTCGTGGGGCCGTGGTGGCGATGGAGCCGCGGAGCGGTGAGGTGCTGGCCCTCTACTCCGCCCCGAGCTACGACCCCAACGCCTTCATTGGCGGCTACGATCCGGAGGCGTGGCGCCGGCTCTCCGAGTCGGAGGAGTTTCCCTTATTCAACCGCGCCACGCAGGCGCGCTACGCGCCGGCGTCTCCCTGGAAGCTGGCGGTGGCTGCCATGGCGCTCGAGCGTGGCATCGTCACGATGGACAGCAAGATGGCGATGCCCTGCTCAGGGGGCATGCGGTACTACAACCGCTACTTCCGCTGCTGGCGCACCGACGGTCACGGCCAGCTCACGCTGTTCGAGGCCATCCAGCACTCGTGCGACGTCTTCTTCTACCAGCTCGGCCTCACGCTTGGGCTCACCAACCTGCTGCACGACGGTGTGGCACTGGGGTTTCGGGAGCGATCGGGAATCGACCTCCCCAACGAGTACCGTTCGGAGTTCCCGCCCTCCACGGAATACTACAACCAGCGCTACGGCCCCAGCGGTTGGACCAACGCGGTGACACTGAACTTGGCGATCGGTCAGGGTGAGAACGCCCAGACCCTGATCAACATGGCGCGGTTCTACGCCATGATCGCTAACCGGGCGGGCCTGGCGCCTGAGCCACGCCTGGTTGCGGCCGAGCGCGGGGAGATCCGGGCGCTGGGGCTCGATGAGCTGGCGCTCGGCGGATTGCGGGAGGCACTCGTGGCCGTGGTGAACCGCGGGACCGCAGCAGGTGCGCAGATCGCGGATCTCAGAATCGCCGGCAAGACCGGCACGGCCCAGAACCCCCAAGGGCCCGACCACGGATGGTTCGTGGCCTTCGCGCCCGTGGAGGATCCTCAGATCCTCGTGGGCTCGATCATCGAGTTCGCCGAGCACGGCTCGTCGGTGGCGCCCATGGTCACGCGGATCATCGCCAGGCGCTTGCTCGGCCCCGACGCAGTGCCGGTGCCCGCCGCCGCCACGGGACTCGAGGTACCGGCGGACTCGGCGCCGGAGCCGGTTCCCATCCTGCCCGACACGTCGCTGATCCGTGGTGGGACGCCTAGGCCTCGATAGGCCGCTCCTGGGGGCGACCGGGCTCCTGCTGGCGCTCGGCCTGCTGAGCCTCTACTCGGCGGGGCAGACCGACTTCCCCTCTCTAATGACAGACATCTGGAAGCGCCAGCTGATCTGGCTGGCCCTCGGCACGGCGGCGGCGGTGATCGCTTTCCGGGTCTCTCCGAGGATCATGGAGTGGGTGACGCCGTTCGTGTACGGCATCGCGCTGTTGCTCCTAGTGCTGGTGCTCTTCTTCGGCGTGGGCGCCGGGACGGCGGCGGGCGCGAACTCGTGGTTGGCCGTGGGCGGCGTGCGCGTGGGACAGCCTGCGGAGCTCGCCAAGCTCGCCACGATCCTCATGCTGGCGCGCCACTTCGGCACGAAGCGCGAGCCCCCCACGACGCTGGGGGAGCTGGTGCCGCCGCTGCTCATCGTGGGCGTTCCCTTCGTGCTGGTTGGGGCCCAGCCGGACCTGGGGAGCGCCATGGTCTTCCTGGGGATCCTGTTCGCGGTGCTCTACTGGGTGGGGGTGAAGCCCCGCCTGCTGTTGCTGCTCGCCTCGCCGCTTGTCAGCCTGCTGCTCGCCTTCTCCACGGTCTCGTGGGGCGCATGGATCGTTGTGCTCACGCTGCTTCTGCTGTGGGTCCGACCCTACGTGCTGGAGGGGCTCGTCGTGTGGCTCACGAACGTGGCCATGGGCGTGATCGCGTTGGAGCTGTGGGAGAAGCTCGCGCCGTACCAGCAGAATCGGCTGCTCTCGTTCCTGAACCCCGAGGTGGATCCCCGCGCCACCGGCTGGCACATCATCCAATCCAAGGTGGCGATCGGGTCGGGCGGGATCTTCGGCAAGGGGTTCACCCAGGGCACCCAGAAGCGCCTGGCGTTCCTGCCCGAGCAGCACACCGACTTCATCTTCTCCGTGGTAGGCGAGGAGTTAGGCTTCGTGGGGGTGCTGGTGGCGCTGGGGTTCTTCATCGCCCTGCTGCTGGTGCTCCTCCGCATCGCGCGGCGCGCCACAGAGCCGTACTCTTCGATGCTGGTGGTGGGAGTCGGCGGCATGCTGGTCACGCACGTAATGGTGAACGTGGGCATGACTGTCGGCCTCATGCCGATCGTGGGGATCCCGCTGCCGTTCTTCTCCTACGGTGGCTCCTTCCTGATTATCTGTCTCGTGGGGATCGGCCTGGCGCTACGGGTCGCCTGGGAGTCGCGGCGCTCCGGCTATATCGAGATCACCGGTGAGTGGCGGCGGGTCTAGCGTGGGAGCCACGCGCCGGCGAGATTGACGCATGGCGTGGTTCCGCAAGGAGCGTAAGTCCCGTACGCCGTCCCGCGAGCGGCTGGAGATTCCGGCGGACACGTGGGACAAGTGCGAGAAGTGCGGGCATGTAGATATTCGCGACAACTTCGAGCGCGCCCTCCAGGTCTGTCCCGAGTGCGGGCACCACCGGCGCATCACGGCGCGACGCTACATCGAGTTGCTCACCGACCCCGGCAGCTTCGAGGAGCTGTTCGCCGAGCTGCGCTCCGCCGACGCGTTGCAGTTCGAGGGTTACCCCGACCGGCTGGCGCGGGCGAATCGGAAGACCGGCATCCACGAGGCGATGATCGCGGGACACGCTGCCGTGACGGGAGCGGAGCTGAGCCTCGGCGTGATGGAGTTCGGGTTCATGGGAGGGTCAATGGGCTCGGTGGTGGGTGAGAAGGTGGCACGGCTGGTGGACCGTTCGCTGGAGCGTGAGGTCCCACTCGTGCTCGTCTCCGCCTCCGGGGGTGCCCGCATGCAGGAGGGCGTGCTGAGCCTCATGCAGATGGCGAAGACGTCGGCCCTCATGGCACAGCTGAGAGAAGCGGGGCTCCCCTACATATCCATTCTGACCAACCCCACCACGGGCGGTGTGTCGGCGTCATACGCCATGCAGGGCGACGTGAACATCGCGGAGCCGGGGGCGGTCATAGGCTTCGCTGGGCCCCGGGTGATCAAGCAGACCATCGGCCAGGACCTGCCCGAGGGGTTCCAGACGGCGGAGTTCCTCGTGGAGAAGGGGATGATCGATGCGGTGGTACCGCGCCACGAGATGCGTAGCACTGTGTCGCGCCTGCTGCGCATGATGCAGGGGCTCGAAGTGGCGGAGGCCGCGACCTGACACTCACCTACGAGGAAGCCGTCCGCTTCCTCTTTCCGCGTTTGTCCGGCGGCGAGAAGTGGTCCCTGGGGCCCACCCGGCAGCTCTTGGAACGCCTGGGGCACCCGGAGCGGCACTATCCTGCAATCCACATCGGCGGCACGAACGGCAAGGGCTCGGTGGCGGTTCTGGTCTACCGGGCCTTACAGGCGCAGGGGATGCGCGCCGCGCTCTACACCTCTCCCCACCTGGTCGACGCGCGTGAGCGGATGATCGTGGACGGCCGGCCCATCACGCCCGAGGCGTTCGCGCGCTGGGCCGAGGTGCTCGCGGGCCCCGTGGAGGATACCGGGGCGAGCTTCTTCGAGGCCACGACCGCCATTGCCTTCGCGGACTTCGCAGCCCGGGGCGCCGATGTCGCGGTGGTGGAGGTGGGATTGGGCGGACGCCTCGACAGCACCAACGTGCTAGACCCGTTGGTGAGCGCAGTCACCCACGTGACCCGCGACCATGCCGCTTTCCTGGGAGACTCCCTGAGCGGCATTGCCGCCGAGAAGGCGGGGATCGCGAAGGCGGGCAGGCCATTCGTCGTGGGTGAGACCGATCCCGCCCTGCTGCGGGTGCTCGCCGCTCGAGCCGCCGAAGCCGGGGCACCGGTGGTAGTCGTTCCCGCGGGTGTGGAATATCGTGGGGCGCTCGGCCTCGCGGGGCGGCACCAGCGGCGCAATGCGGCCGTGGCGGAGTGGGTGCTGCGCGAGCTGCCCGGCGACCTGCGCCCGAGCAGCGAGAACCTGCGCCGTGGTTTCGCCGCCGCGCAACTGCCAGGGCGGTTCGACCGGCGTGGCAAGTGGATTCTCGACGTGGCCCACAACCCAGCGGGCATTGCGGCCATGGTTGAGGCACTCGAAGAACTGGCGCCGCCGCGCCCGCGACACGCGCTGGTCGGCGTCATGGTGGACAAGGATTGGGAAGGGATGCTCGCCCAGTTGCAGGGTGTCGTGGACGCCACGTGGGTCACGGTCCCGCCTTCGGCACCGCCCGAGCGCTGCTGGGAGCTCGACTCAGTGCAGCGGCGCTTCCCGAGCGTGACCGCGCAGCCAGACTTCGACAGCGCGCTGGTCGGAGTTCAGCAAGGCGCCGCGACAATCGTCGTGGCAGGCTCGTTTCACACCGTAGGCGACGCGATGGCCCGGTTGCCCGGATTCCCTCCGCTCGGGTAGATTGGTGCGATGCAAGCCCAGTCGCTGCCCGGTTTTCGCGACTTCTACCCCGACGACACCGCTCTCCGCAATCACATCTTCCATGTGTGGCGCAGTGTGGCGGCGCGGTACGGCTTCGAGGAGTACGACGGGCCACCGCTGGAGCCGCTGGAGCTCTACACCCGTAAGAGCGGGGACGAGATCGTCGAGCAGCTCTATTCTTTCGAGGACAAGGGCGGCCGCGCGGTCAGCTTGCGGCCGGAGATGACGCCGACGCTGGCACGCATGGTGGCCGCACGGGCGCGGGCACTCAAGAAGCCCATTCGCTGGTACTCGATGCCGCAGCTGTTTCGCTACGAGCGGCAGCAGCGGGGGCGGCTGCGCGAGCACTTCCAGCTCAACATGGACATCCTGGGAGAGCCGGGCCCGCTGGCCGACGCGGAGCTCATCGCCGCGGCGGTGGACGTGCTCCGGATGCTGGGGTTCACCGAACAGACTGTGCGCGCCCGGGTGTCGGACCGCGGGCTGGCGCACGCCCTGCTCGTGGGGCACGGGCTGTCGGAGCGGCAGATCACCCTGGCGTACGCCCACATCGATAAGCTGGGGCGCGAGCCAAGAGACGCGCTGGTGCGGCAACTGGCCCAGGCGGCTGGCCTGGAGCCCGCCACCAGTGAGCAGGTGCTGGACCTGGGGGCGATCAAGAGCCTCGACGCGGCGCGCGCAGCGCTGGAGCAAGTCGGTGCCGACGGCGCTGCGGCCGAAGGGCTGGCCGAGTGCGTCGAGGCGCTGGAGGCGATGGGCCTCGGCGCCTATGTGGACGTGGACCTCTCCGTGGTGCGGGGGCTGGCCTACTACACGGGCGTGGTGTTCGAGCTGTTCGATGCCGGAGGATCGTTGCGGGCTATCTGCGGTGGCGGCCGCTACGACGGGTTACTCGACGCCCTGGGCGGAGTGGATCTCCCCGCGGCCGGGTTCGGCATGGGCGACGTCGTGCTCGGTGAGCTCGTGAGGGAGCACGTCGAGGTTGCGCCGCAACCTCCGCAACTGGACGTGTTCCTCGTGGCTGTGACCGGAGAGGACCTTGCCCACGTGCTGCGGCTCGCCCACGACCTGCGCGACCGGGGTGCGAGCGTGGAGTTCGCGCTCAAGCAGCAGTCGATGGCGAAGCAGCTGAAGCTCGCCGCCGCCCGCCGGGCGAGGGTGGCGGTGCTGCTGGGTCCCGATGAGCGGGCCGTCGGTGAGGCGGTCGTGCGCGACCTCGGAACCGGCCGGGAGGAGCGGGTGAAGCTCGAGCAGGTGGCGGAACTCGCCTGCGGGGCAGCCGGCGGGTGGGGTACGGGTTGAGCGGGGCGCACACGGTGGACAACGAATGGAGAACGGGCAAGACGGACGGCGGATGAACGACGAGCTGCGGATTACCCCACGATCGACGGACTTCGGCGCCTGGTACAACGACGTGATCATGCGGGCGGAGCTGGCGGACTACTCGCCGGTGCGCGGCTGCATGGTGATCCGTCCGCGCGGCTACCGCATATGGGAGCTGATGCAGGGGGCGCTCGACGAGATGTTCAGGGAGACAGGGCACGAGAATGCCTACTTCCCACTGTTCATCCCGGAGGGGTTCCTGGCCCGGGAGGCCGAGCACGTCGAGGGGTTCGCACCGCAAACGGCGGTGGTGACGCGCGGCGGTGCAAAGGAGCTGGAAGAGCCGTTGGTGGTGCGGCCCACGTCCGAGACGATCATCTACGCGATGCTCTCCAAGTGGATCCAGAGCTACCGCGATCTCCCCGTGCTGCTCAATCAGTGGGCCAACGTCGTGCGCTGGGAGATGCGCACCCGCCTGTTCCTGCGCACCACCGAGTTCCTCTGGCAGGAAGGCCACACGGCCCACGCTACGTCGCAGGAAGCCGAGGAAGAGACGCTCCTGATCCTGGACGTCTACCGTCGGTTCATGGAGGAGTGGATGGCGATGCCGCCCGTCACCGGTCCGAAGACGGAGTCCGAGAAGTTTGCCGGTGCGGTCCGCACCTATGCGTGCGAGGCGATGATGCAGGACAACAAGGCCTTGCAGGCAGGAACCTCGCATTTCCTCGGCCAGAACTTCGCCAAGGCGTTCGGCACGCAGTTCCAGACGGCCGACGGCAAGCTGGACTATGTGTGGAGTTCGTCTTGGGGCGTGTCGACCCGGCTCGTCGGCGGCCTGATCATGACGCACAGTGACGATGTGGGGCTGGTCTGTCCGCCGCGCCTCGCGCCCGTCCAGGCGGCCATCGTGCCGATCTGGAAGTCCGACGCCGAGAAGAGCACAGTGCTGGAGAGCGCGCATCGGCTGGTGCAAGCGCTCGCTGCGGCCGATGTGCGGGTGAAGCTGGATGACCGTGAGGGCCTCAAGCCGGGCGCCAAGTATTACGAATGGGAGGGGCGGGGCGTGCCGGTGCGGCTCGAGGTCGGTCCGCGCGACGTGCAGCAGGAACAGGCCATGGTGGCGCGGCGCACGGGTGGCAAGGCGCCGGTGCCTGCCGGGGGCATCGCGGACGGGGTGCAGACTGCACTGACGGAGATTCAGGATGGCCTGCTGGAGGCTGCGCGGCGGCGGCGCGAGGAGTACACTGTGCGCGGGGTCACCAAGGACCAGCTGATCGAGTTGATGGAGGGTGCCGGGGGATTCGCCTACGGAGGGTTCTGTGGCGCGCAGGCCTGCGAGGATGGGGTGCAACAGGCCACCAAGGCCACCATCCGGGTACTGCCCGATGACGAGTTTCGCTCCGATCCGGCTCCCTCGAGGTGCGTGTGGTGCGACAAGAAGGCCACCGCCGAGGCGGTGTGGGCACGAGCCTACTGACCGAGCACGCGGCGGCCATCGCTGAGATTGCGGGGGCCGTCGGGACGCCCGTGTACGTGTACGACGCGGACGCCATCCGGGACCGGTACGAGGAGCTCCAGGCCGCGTTGGAGCCGATTCCCCACCGCATCCACTACTCGGTGAAGGCCAACAGCAACCTCGCCATTCTGGGGCTATTACGCCGGCTGGGCGCCGGGGCAGACGTCGTGTCGGCCGGAGAGCTGGCGCGGGCCCGCAGAGCAGGGTTCGATCCCGCGGACACCATCTTCAGCGGGGTGGGGAAGACCGCCAACGAGTTGAGCCAGGCTCTCGCCGAACGCGTGGGGCTGGTCAACGTCGAGTCGTTCCACGAACTCCGTCTGCTGCATGAGATTGCCCGCGCGGAGGGCACGGTGGCGCCGTTCGGGATTCGGGTGAACCCCGACGTGGTGACGACCACCCACCCCTACACGCAGACGGGCGATGCGGAGAAGAAGTTCGGCGCCCCGCTCGATGACGTGCTTCCGATGGTGCGCTGGTCCCTCGAAGAGCTCGGGCTGGAGTTGCTCTCGGTCGGGATGCACATCGGATCGCAGATCTGCGAGGCGGAGCACTACCGCGAGGGAGCGGAAAAGCTGGCGCACCTGGTGTGCCAGCTCCTGGCCGAGGGGGTCACGAGCCTGCGCGCCGTGGATGTGGGTGGCGGACTCGGCATCAGGTACCGCTCGGAGCGCCCCCTGGCACCGCAGGCGTTCGCGGCAGCGGTGCGCCCGCTGCATGAGTCGACCGGGCTTCCCCTGGTCGTGGAGCCGGGGCGGTACCTGGTGGGGAACGCCGGCGTGCTGCTCACTCGCTGCCTCTATCGCAAAGAGACCGGTGAGAAGGAGTATGTGATCGTCGATGCGGCGATGAACGACCTGCTGCGCCCGAGCCTGTACGGCGCGGAGCACGATGTCGCGGTGGTCTCATCGGAGGGGGTGGGGGATGGGGCGCTCCCCGGTCCTCGTTCCCCGGGGCGGGACAGGGTGGACGTGGTGGGCCCCATCTGTGAGACCGGCGACTTTCTCGCGCTCGATCGGGAGCTGCCCGACGCAGTGCCGGGCACCCTGCTTGCAGTGCTCGGGGCGGGCGCCTACGGCTTCACCATGAGCTCGAGCTACAACTCGCGGCCGCGGGCGGCGGAGGTAATGCTGGAGGGCGGCCGCTGGGCAGTGGTGCGGCGGAGGGAAACGTTCGAGGACCTGATCCGTGGGGAGCGGCTCCTGGAGGACGTGGAGCGCGACTTGACCGAGCAGACATGACGGACCTGTCTAACGGCATCTTGATTCTGGACTACGGCTCGCAGTACACGCAGCTCATCGCCCGGCGCGTGCGTGAGTCGCACGTCTACTGCGAGATCCACCCACCGCCCGACACGGTGGGCGAGATTGTGGCACGCCGTCCCAAGGGAATCGTGTTGTCGGGTGGGCCCAGCTCAGTCTACGACGAAGGGGCACCGCAGCTCCCCGCCGGGGCATTGCAGCTCGACATCCCGATTCTCGGTGTCTGCTACGGCATGGGATTGCTGCACCTGGCAGCCGGGGGGGAGGTCGAGCCGGCGGGCGAGCGGGAATACGGACGCGCCGAGATCGTGATCCAGGACCCCGGTACTCTGTTCGCCGGCTTCGCCCGCGGTGAGCGGTCACACGTGTGGATGAGTCATGGCGATCGCATGACCGCTCTGCCCGATGGGTTCCAGGTCAACGCGTCGAGCGCCAATAGCCCAATCGCGGCCTTCGCGCACCCCAAACGGCAGCTGTTCGGTGTGCAGTTCCATCCCGAGGTGCACCACACGCCGCGCGGCGGGGAGATCCTCAACAACTTCCTGTTCCAGATCTGTCGCTGCACCCCCGACTGGACGGCGGGCCACTTCATCGCCGAGCAGGTGGAGGCGATTCGTGAGCGCGTGGGCCCCGAACAGCGGGCCATCTGTGGACTTTCCGGGGGAGTGGACTCGGCGGTGGCGGCCGCGCTGGTGCACCGCGCCCTGGGCGATCGGCTTACCTGCATCTTCGTGGATCACGGCCTGTTGCGGCTGCACGAGGCGGACTACGTGGAGCGGATGTTCGGAGCCAACCTGGGAATCGACCTGCGGCTGGTCGACGCCTCGCAGCAGTTCCTGCGCCGCCTGGAGAACGTCGAGGATCCGGAGGAGAAGCGCCGCATCATCGGTCACACGTTCATCGACGTCTTCGAGGAGGCCGCAAAGGAGGTGGGCGAGGACGTGCGGTACCTGGTGCAGGGAACGCTCTATCCCGACGTGATCGAGTCGGTGTCGCCCCGAGGCGGTCCCTCCGTCACCATCAAGACGCACCACAACGTTGGTGGACTGCGGCCCGATCTGCCGTTCGAGCTGATCGAGCCGCTCCGCGAGCTATTCAAGGACGAGGTGCGCCAGGTGGGACGGGAGCTCGGCCTGCCCGAGGAGATCGTGGGACGCCATCCGTTTCCCGGTCCCGGGCTGGCGGTGCGCATACTGGGCCCGGTCACCGAGGAGCGGCTCCGGGTGCTGCGGGAGGCAGACGCGATCTATCTGGAGGAGATCTGGGAGGCCGGCTGCTACGACGAGATCTGGCAGGCCTTTGCCGTACTCCTCCCGGCGCAGGCCGTCGGGGTCATGGGCGACTCCCGGACCTACGAGAACGTGGTCGCTCTCCGTGCCGTCACCAGCACCGACGGGATGACGGCTGATTGGTATCCGTTCGCGCCGGGAGTGATCGGCCGGGTCGCGAGCCGGATCATCAACGAGGTGAGCGGGGTCAACCGGGTGGTCTACGACGTGAGCTCGAAGCCGCCGGCGACGATCGAATGGGAGTGACAGGCCCGCCCTGAGGACGCGTCACCCGGGAAGCGGGAAGGGGGAAGGGTGCTACACGCTGGCCGTTTCGGGTGCTAGCGAGCACCCCGGTGAGCGCCGGTCGTACGTTTCCCGTTTCCCGGGCTGCTACACGCCCTTCTCGTCCAGCAGCTGGAGGAACTCGTCGGGCGTCTCGAGCCCCGTCAACCGGTCGGGCACGTCTGGCTCCTTGGCGAACTGGGCGATCTTCCCCAGCACCGGTAGATACTGGTTCGAGACTTCCAGCGGCGGCGCGACGATGAGGAAGAAGTTGTACACCGGCTTGTCGTCGATCGCCTTGAAGTCCACACCCTCGGTCTTGCGACCGAAGGCCACGCGCAGCCGGTTCACTACCAGGGAGCGACAGTGGGGAATTGCGATACCCCGACCGATGCCCGTCGACCCCAGGTTCTCCCGTCGCTTGAGCATCTTGTACAGCATCGCCTCGGACTTCTCATCCAGCTTGAACAGCCCGATCAGTTCCTTCAGGATCTCGTCCTTCTCCGAGCCCTCCAGCTTCAGCGAGATGGCGTCTACAGAGAAGAATTCTCTCAAGTGCATGGTAGTCGTAGTCGACAGTCGGAAACCGGCGAAACGTAACGGCGGGTCGGCGAAGCTGTCAAACGGTCTGGTTGCCGGCCGCACAGGGGCTCGTTAAGTTCGCTCTACGATGGCATTTCCGTATCCCGTGCCCGTGAGTGTGCCGCTCTTTCTGGCGCCCATGGCCGGCGTGTCGGAGCCCCCGTTCCGGCGGCTGTGCCGCTCATTCGGCGCCGACGTAGTCGTCTCCGAGTTCCTGTCCTCCGAGGGACTGCGCCGCGGGATCAAGAGCGTGCACGACGGCGCGTATTTCACCCCTGAGGAGCACCCCATAGGGATCCAGCTCTACGGCGCCGACCCGCACGCGATGGCCGAGGCTGCTGGGCTCGTCGAGCAGCACTACGGGCCCGACTTCATCGACATCAACTTCGGGTGCCCCGTGAAGAAGGTGGTGAAGCGCAACGGCGGGTCGGGATGTCTGAAGGACCTCGACCTGGTGCAGCGCATCATCCGTGCGGTACGGGGCGCCGTGCGCGGTCCGGTCACGGTGAAGACGCGGAGCGGGTGGGACGAGGCTACCCGCAATCCGGTGGAGATAGCGCTGCGCTGCCAGGACGCCGGGGCCCAGGCGCTCGCCCTCCACCCGCGCACGCGCACGCAGATGTACGACGGGACGGCACGGTGGGAGGAGATCGCCGCCGTAAAGCAGGCTCTCGAGATCCCCGTCGTCGGCAATGGGGACATCAAGACGGCGGAGGATGCGCTGCGGATGCGGCGCGAGACCGGGTGTGACGGGATCATGATGGCACGGGGGGCCTTCGGCAACCCGTGGCTGTTCCAGCAGGTCCGTGACCTGCTGGAGGGGCGGCAGCCCCGCGCGGCACCTACCGCCGCGGAGCGCTTCGCCGTAGCCCTGCGCCACGCCAGGCTCCAGGTGGAGATCCAGGGCGACGACCGGCGCACCGCCATCGAGTTCCGCAAGCACCTGGGCTGGTACGTGCGGGGTCTCCCCGGAGCGGCTGCCCTGCGCCGGCGGCTGCACCAGATCGAGTCGATGGCCCAGATCGAGCGCGTCTTCCAGGAGTACCTGGAGCCCTACCAGGCCGTCGGGTGAGCGAGGAACGACTGCGCGCCCTGGTGGAGCAGGTCGCCCGCGGAGAGATCTCCTCGGATGAGGCCCTGCGCCAGCTAGCGCGATTCCCCGTCGATGAGCTCCCCTATGCACAGGTCGACCACCTCAGGCCCTTGATTCAGGGATACCCGGAGGTCGTGTTCTGCGAGGGCAAGGGCATCGACCAGGTCATCGGCATCTGCGAGTCCCTGGAGGCGGCCTCGGGGAGCTTCCTCGCCACCCGGGCCGACGCCGCGGTGCGGGATGCGCTGCTGCAGCGGTTCCCCCGGGCCGAGGCGAACGAGCTGGCGAGGACGGTCGACCTCGCGCCCGATCCCCCCCGGCCCGTGACGGGAAGAGGCATGATCCTCGTCGTGACGGCGGGGACCAGCGATCTGCCGGTGGCCGAGGAGGCAGCCGTCGTGGCCCGGGCCATGGGAAACAGGGTCGAGGTCCTGGCCGACGTGGGGGTGGCCGGGATCCACCGCATCCTGCGCCAGTCGGAGTTGCTCAATGAGGCGTCAGTCCTCATAGTAGTCGCTGGGATGGACGGTGCCCTGGCCAGCGTCGTTGGCGGCATGGTCCGGGTGCCGGTCGTCGCGGTGCCGACCAGCGTGGGCTACGGAGCGGCTTTCGGAGGGATCTCGGCCTTGCTCGCCATGCTCAACTCGTGTGCCTCCGGCGTAGTCGTGGTGAACATCGACAACGGCTTCGGTGCCGCGGTCGCGGCATCCCGCATCAACCACCTGCCCGCATGACCGTCTGGCCCTTCTTGGCGGGACTCGCCATCGGCCTCCTGCTCGGCGCGGCAGCATACGCCGCGTGGCAGCGCCGCCGGATCCGGTACGTGGGTGCCGAGCTCATGCCGGCCGATGTCCCTCACGTGGTGGACCTCCTGCGGCGTGCGCACCGGGCCGCGGCCGCCTGCCTCGTCGTGCCCGACGGGGAGCCAGTGCTATCGGTCGGCGAGCCGCGACCACCCGACACCCTGATCGACCGGGCCGTCGCTACGGCGCGGCTGTCCCTGGCCGATGGGCGCGAGCACGTGCTGCGCGAGGGGAACATCATCGTGGCGGTGGGTGATGGGCAGATCGGCAGCGCCGTGGTGCTCGCGTTCGACTCGGCCGGTCCCGACGACGTGCGTGCGGTGGCGGAAGACCTGCGGAAGTTCCTCGCCGAGATCAAGGTGGAGCGCCTGCGGGAGTTCCGCGCCTACGGGGATCCGGCCTCGGCGGCGGACTGGATGGTGACCAGCGCGGAGTCGGTCGAGGCCATCACGTTCGGCCTCTGCGAATCGGTCCGAGCGCTCACCGGACGGAACACGGCGGTCGTGGTGCGGGATCCCACGGCCCTGGTTGCTTCAGTCGTGGCGGTCTCCCGCAAGTCCGACCGGCGCCTGCTCGGCCTCACCGCCACTCCCGAGTCCGCGGTGGGCCGTGCCTGCTCCGGTGACATCCCGGTGGTCGGGGGCTCGCCCGACGAGCTGTTCGGCAGATCGCGGACCGACCGGCGCAGCCGCACGGAGTCGGGCATCGCGTTTCCGCTGCATGACGGGGCGGAAGGGTGCGGCGCCCTCGTGGTCTTTGGCCCCCCGCACACGCTCGAGCCGGGCGTGCAGGAGCGGATTGCGTTCATGGCAGTGGATGCCGGGCCCCGCCTCAACACGGCCGTCAAGATCAGGGCGGCCGAGACGCAGGCCAAGACCGACCGACTGACCCAGCTCCCCAACCGGGCAGCCCTGGAAGAGGCCATCAAGAGCTGGGGCGACGACCCCGCAGCGCTGCTCTGCGTGGACATCGACCGGTTCAAGCAGGTGAACGACAGTCATGGGCACGCGGCTGGAGACGCCGCGCTCAAGCACATGGCCCGCATCTTCCGCGAGGCCCTACGCGAGGACGACGTGGCAGCGCGGATCGGGGGTGAGGAGTTCGCGATCTGGCTGCCCCACACCCCCCTGGAGCCCGCCCTGGACGTGGCCGAACGCATCCGCCGGTCCGTGGAGAGCACGGCTCTGCGGTGGGGCGGGGGCGAGCTCGCGCTCACTTGCTCGGTGGGGGTGAGTGCCTATCCCCAGATCGTGGGCGACGTCAAGAACCTCATCGAGACGGCCGACTCAGCCCTCTACCAGGCCAAGCAGAGGGGCCGCAACCGGGTAGAGGCCGCGGGTGGCACCGGGAGCCGGTCACCTTCGACCTAGGGCCTGCGAGCCCCTCCCGACACGGATCGGACCCGCTTGCTGGCTCCTCCCAGCGGTGGGTATGTTTGAGTATCACATCGAGCAAGGGGGCGACTGGCTTCGACGGGTTTGGTGAAGGTTTCGCAGCGTGCCCAGGATTCCCGGTGTCCTGGTCAAACCACTGGGAAACACACAACTGCCAATACTGACTTGGCTCTGGCTGCGTAAGCTTCGCTTACTGCACCTGCCCGCGAGGTAGCCCGCCCGAGGCGGCGCGCGGGTATCGCAAATTCGGGCTGGCGCGGCGTGACGCCTCCGCACGCGGCGTGAGATTCTGAGGGGGCTAGTCCGCCGATTTGGCCGGCTGGGCGCCAGTCGACGGAGACCTCAAGCGCAGCCTACGCACGTAGAAGCGGATCCGGATCGAGGCTCGGACCGGGGTTCGATTCCCCGCGCCTCCATGAGGTGACCGGTGGCCCAGGCGCTGTGGCGTCTGGGCCGCCGTTTTGCCCATGTGGATGGGTGTGAATATCTCGCTTGAAGTGATCCCTCGCCTTGAGCGTCACGTGTGTAACAGGCTGCCATACATGTAGATAACTACGGGCGCTAAAGTGGTCTATTAGATTCTGCAAGTGATGCAGCACCCGTAGGTTTCCCAATGTGGAAAGCTGGAAACTGGGCCAGCCGCAGCACGCCTCGCCGGCAGGAGCCGGCGGGCCCCGGTCTGCCATGTCCTGCAAGCCCACTGGGAACCGGGGGCAGGGAATCTGGAGGAAATGGGCTCGAGGTGCGGTCATTCCGGCAGGCGCTTCAGATGGCGGGAACGTCGTACCGTTCGCCGTTCCCCCTTCCCCCTGCACCAGGGGTGGTGGGGGGCAGGGGGGCTACTCCAGTGCCGCCTGAGCGGCTGCGAGGCGGGCGATAGGGACTCGGAACGGGGAGCAGGAAACGTAGTTGAGACCCTGCTGGTGGCAGAATGCGACCGACCTGGGATCGCCCCCGTGCTCGCCGCAGATACCGATCTTGAGCTGGGGCTTGGTACGGCGGCCCAGCTCCACGGCCATCTGGACCATGCAACCCACACCGACCCGATCCAGGGTCTGGAATGGGTCGTCCGGCAGGATGCCCCGCTCGGCATAGAGAGCGAGGAAGCGTGCCGCGTCGTCGCGTGACACCCCCAGCGTGGTCTGCGTGAGGTCGTTGGTCCCGAAGGAGAAGAACTCGGCCACCTGAGCGACCTCGTTGGCGGTGACGCAGGCCCGGGGGATTTCGATCATCGTGCCCACCAGGAAGTCCACGCGCCGCCCCCGCTCGCGAAACACCTCCTCCGCGGTCCCGCGCACCAGGTCGGCCTGGTGCCGGAGCTCCTCGACGTGGCCTACGAGCGGCACCATCACCTCGGGGTGGACCTCGATCCCCGCTTCATCCACCTCGCAGGCAGCCTCCAGAATCGCCCGCGCCTGCATCTCGGTGATCTCGGGATAGGCGATCCCCAGGCGGCACCCCCGGTGGCCCAGCATCGGGTTGGTCTCGCCGAGTGCGTCTACGGTGCGCCGCAACCGCTCGACGGGTACGTCCATGGTGGCTGCCAGCTGGGTGATCTCCTCTTCCTCACGCGGCAGGAACTCGTGGAGCGGGGGATCGAGCAGCCGGATCGTCACGGGGAGGCCGTCCATGGCCCGGAAGATCCCGGCGAAGTCCTCACGTTGCATGGGGAGAAGCTTGGCCAGGGCCTTGCGCCGCCCCTCCTCGCTGTCGGCCAAGATCATCTCCCGCATGGCCCGGATGCGGTCGCCCTCGAAGAACATGTGCTCGGTGCGGCACAGCCCGATGCCCTCGGCGCCGAACTGGCGGGCGCGCGCGGCATCCCCGGGGGTGTCGGCGTTGGTGCGCACCCTCAGCCGGCGGAACTCATCCGCCCAGCCCATGAGTCGCAGGAAGTCATCGCCCGGTGTGGGCTCGACGAGCGCGGTCTCCCCCAGGATCACTCGCCCTGTGCTTCCGTCGAGCGTGAGCCAGTCGCCCTCCTCGACCCTGACCCCGTCGACCTGGAAGCGCCGGCCGACCTCGTCGACCTCCACCTCCTTGGCCCCCGCCACGCAGCACTTTCCCATGCCGCGGGCAACCACCGCTGCATGGCTCGTCATGCCTCCTCTGGACGTCAGGATGCCGCTTGCCGCGGCCATCCCGTGGAAGTCGTCGGGGCTGGTCTCGCGCCGGACGAGGATCACGGCCTCGCCGGTTTCCGCCTGACTGGCCGCACGGTCAGCATCGAAAACCGCCCGTCCCACGGCCGCTCCGGGGGAGGCAGGCAGGCCAGTCGCGATCACGGTGACCTCGGCGTCCGGGTCCACCGTAGGGTGCAGCAGCTGGTCGAGCTGGGCCGGGTCCACCCGCAGCACGGCGGTCCGCTCATCGATCAGACCCTCACCGACCATGTCCACGGCCACTCGCACCGCGGCGCGCGCGGTCCGCTTGCCGGTGCGAGTCTGCAGGACGTAGAGCTTGCGCCGCTCCACCGTGAACTCCAGGTCCTGCACGTCGGTGTAATGGTCCTCTAGCGTGCGGCAGTAGCGCTCGAACTCGTCCGCGATCTCAGGCAGCCAGTCCCGCATCTTGGCGATCGGCTCGGGATCCCTGATCCCCGCAACCACGTCCTCCCCCTGGGCGTTGATCAGGAACTCCCCGAACACCTGCCGGTCCCCCGTGGAGGGATCGCGGGTGAACGCCACACCCGTGCCGGAATCCTCGCTCACGTTGCCGAACACCATGGCCTGGACGTTCACGGCAGTGCCCAGATCGTCAGGGATGTGGTGGACCCGGCGATAATCCACCGCCCGGCGCCCGTTCCAGGACCGGAACACGCCCTCGATGGCGCCCCACAGCTGCTCCCAGGGGTCGTCCGGGAAGTCGCGGCCCGTCTCCTGCCGCACGATGTCCTTGAAGGTGCCGACCAGAGCCTCCAGATCCGGGGCCGCGAGGTCGATGTCCCGCTCCACGCCGCGCTCCCGCTTGACGGCCTCCAGGGCATGCTCGAAGGGATCGCCGGTGTCACCCGAGATCCCGTACACCACGCTGCCGTACATCTGCACCAGGCGGCGGTAGGAATCGAACGCGAAACGCGGATTGCCAGATTCCTCGGCGAGGGCCCGAGCGCTGCCGTCGTTCAGCCCCAGGTTGAGGATCGTCTCCATCATGCCCGGCATCGATACCTTCCCGCCCGAGCGGACCGAGACCAGAAGGGGCTCCGAGTCGGCCCCGAAAGCCCGACCCATGGCGTCCTCGACGCCTTTCATGGCCGCCTCGACCTCACCGGACAGGGTGGACGGGAACTCGCCCTTCTCGAGATACGCGATGCAGAGCTGGGCCGAGATGGTGAACCCCGGGGGAACGGGAATGCCGAGATTGGTCATCTCGGCGAGGTTGGCACCCTTGCCGCCGAGGACGTCCTTCATGCCGGCGTGCCCGTCGGCCTTCCCGTTTCGGAACGAGTAGACGTCCGCCATGGTCCTGCCCTTTACCTGATCTGCACGTCCCGTAGCCTGGTGGCCGGGCGTGAAGTCGCTTTGGAGTCTCAGTCGATCAGCGCGGTTACTTGCTCGCCCGACGTGGACCGGCTCTGCCCTTCATGCTGCGGCACCTGCGTCGGGTAGTCGCCCGAGAAACAGGCGTGGCAGAAACGGGACGTGCTGCCGGCCGCCGTCAGCATTCCCTCGAGTGACAGGTATCCGAGGCTGTCTACGCCGAGGTGTCTGCGGATCTCCTCTACGGAGTGGGTCGCGGCGATCAGTTCGTCCCGCGTCGGGGTATCGATGCCGTAGAGGCAGGGACCCGTAATGGGGTGGGACGCGACCCGCATGTGCACCTCGCGGGCCCCCGCCTGGCGGATCATCTGGATCAGCAGGCGCGAGGTGGTCCCACGAACGATGGAATCGTCCACCACCACCACGCTCTTGCCGGCGATCACGTCCCGTACCGGGTTGAACTTGATGCGCACCTTGGCCATGCGACTCGTCTGCCCGGGATTGATGAACGTGCGTCCGACGTAGTGGTTGCGAATGAGCCCGTGCTCGAGCTCGATCCCGCTCTGGTCCGCGTACCCCAGCGCCATTGCGTTCGCCGAGTCGGGCACGGAGAACACGCAGTCGGCACCGGGCGCGGGATGCTCCCGGGCCAGCTGCCGCCCCAGCTCACGCCGCACGCGATCCACNNGGCGCGAGAAGTATATGAGCTCGAACACACAGCGGCGGTGCGGCTTGGCTGGCAATCGCGGTAGGTCGATCACCTCGCCGTTCTCGATCTTGAGCCACTCACCCGGCTCCAGCTCCCGCACCCGTGTGGCTCCCACGATGTCGAGGGCGCAGGTCTCCGAGGCGAGCACCCAGCCATCCCCCACCCGCCCGATGACGAGCGGGCGGAAGCCGCGGGGGTCCACGATCGCGTACATGGTCGTGCCGATGCTGAGCAGCAGCGTGTATGCCCCCTCCACCCGCTCGAGCGCGTCGAGGATCTGGTTCTCGGGCTCGCGCGCGTCGGACCGCGCGATGAGGTGAATCAGCACCTCCGAGTCCGACGACGACTGGAAGATCGAGCCCTTCCGCACCAGGTCGTCCCGCAGCTGCCGGGCGTTGGTGAGGTTGCCGTTGTGTGCGAGGGCGAGGGCGCCGTGGTGGTAGTTGACCACGGCCGGCTGGGCATTGGCGAGCACCGAGCTCCCCGTCGTGGAGTAGCGCGTGTGGCCGATCGCGATGGGGCCGGGCAGCTGGCGTATCACTTCGGGCGGGAAGATCTCCGAGACCAGACCCATCTCACGGCGTACGTGGGCGTGCCCGTCCGCGTCGACGCTAACGATGCCGGCTGACTCCTGGCCGCGGTGCTGCAACGCGTAGAGACCCAGGTAGGAGAGCTCGGCCGCGTTCTCGAGTCCGACTACGCCGAAGATGCCGCACATGGCTCGTCAGGGAGAGTCCAGGTCACGACAGGGCACACGCCCGCGTCGAGCGCGTGGTTCCACGGGGAGGGGGGCGTGGCTCCGGTTCATGGGGCGCGGCTGCCTCAGCTGCCGACGCCGCGCATGATGGACTTGAAGATGTTGATGACCCCGGCGTCCTCCCGGGCCAGAAGCTCCTCGGCCTCGCCCGCGTCGAGCCACATGCCGTCGCACTCGGAGCACCGGTCGACCTGGATGCCATGGTACTCCTCCGTGCCGAGATCGGCTCCGCACTTGGGGCACTTCATGTAGTGCGACCGGCGCTGCGCCTCTTCGGCCTCGCGCTCCGCACGCACCTTGCGGGCCTTGAGGAGCTCGGCCGACTGCTTGGCGAAGTACTCGTCCTCGTTGCGGCTGGGCTTGTCCGGCATTAGTTAGCTCCCGGTACCTCCTCTCCCGTCGTGGGAGGGGTGAACTGCGCTTCGCGATCAGGAGGAGACGACGACATCCCCGCATAGGTGTGGCCCCGCCCGCGCACGATGGCGTCGACGACCTGATCGTTCTCCAGGAACACGACGTCGAAGGTGCCGCAAGTGACCTCGCACCCGTTGCGGTAGTAGAGGTACGTGCGGCTCCCGTAGATCCGCTCGGCCACTGGCTCACCCCAGATGGCGATGACCTCCATCGCGCTCATGCCGGGACGGATGGTGCCCGTGTCGGTGGGGAACCAAGGCTCATCCACCAGCGAGCTCACGCGACTCGGCGGCGGCCGCTGGGGCTCCGGCTGGGCCGGTGCCTGCGCCAGCTCCGTGGGGTCTGGTGCGGGCGCCAGCGCCGTGGTGTCGAGCCCGGGTTGCTCGACAGCGACCGCGGTATCGGCAGCTGTCGTGTCGGCCTCGTCTCGGCTCAAGAACGGCAGGGACACCCGGTCGCAGCCGATGGTAGCCACGCAGAGCGCGGCCGTGGCTGCCAGCATGGGCCATTTCATTGCGTCCCTCCTTCGCATACCTCGGCGTGGTGCACTTACTAAGATAGTGATTTTCGTGACGCCGTCACACACCGCCCCGTCGCCGATGCCGGCGCCTGCCCGTATCGACGTCTTGCACGATGTGAGGATAATCCGTCGTCGCCTCCTCTGGCTCCCGCGCCTCCTCTCCCCGCTCCAGGAAGCCGCTCACCGCCGCCCGCATGATGCCGTACGTCAGATAGGCTATGCCCAGCGGGAAGAAGAAGATGTCGCGGCTCCAGATGGCGAACCCGATGACCGTGAGGTGGAAGGTGAGACCCAACAACCCACGCCAGGACCGTACGCCGATGCGGGGTAGCCGGGCGTACTGGATGTTGCTCACCATCGCCAAGCTGAGCGCTATCACCAGGAAGATCAGGATCTGATTCCAGGGCAAGCTCGCTAGCTGCGTCTGGTAGAAGGCCGTCTGCGTGAACGGATAGTACGTCGCGAGGGTCATCCCGGCCGCCGGTGACGGCAGGCCGGTGAACGCGGTCTTGTGACCGTCGGAGGCCTGCACATTGAACCGGGCGAGGCGCAGCGACACGCATACCACGTAGGCGTACAGGAAGACCCAGGCGAACTGTCCCACGGCCGAAAAGTGCAGGAAGTAGAGGATCAGAGCCGGGGCCACCCCGAAGCTCACGAGATCCACCAAGGAGTCGAGCTCGGCACCGAACCGCGACCCCGTCTTGCTCATCCGGGCGAACATCCCGTCCATCATGTCCAGCACCCCGGCGATCACGATCCACCAGCTTGCCAGGTAGAACTCCCCCTGGCTGGCGAGCACGACGGCCCAGATGCCGAACAGCAGGTTCGCCAGCGTGAAGATGCTGGGTACCACGATGATGGCGCGCCGCACGCGGCGGCGGCGCCGCGGTGTCCGTCTCATGCCGACCACTCCGCTATGATGGTCACGCCCGCCCTGGTCCGGTCGCCGATCCGGACGCGCACGTGAGCCGCCTCCGGCACGATGGTGTCCACGCGCGAGCCGAACCGGATGAGCCCCAAGCGCTCCCCCTGGCACACAGCGTCGCCCACCCGTGGGTCAGTCACGATGCGTCGTGCGATGAGCCCGGCGATCTGCCGCACCAACACGGGACCACGGGAACTCCGAATGCCGAGGGACATCTGCTCATTGTCCTCGCTCGCCTTGTCGAGCGTCGCGTTCACGAACTTGCCCGGCCGGTACTCGCGGTAGTTGACCGTGCCGTCCACCGGATGTCGATTGACATGGACGTCGAACACGTTCATGAACACCGACACCCGCGTCGCCTTTCCCCGGACGAACTCGGCGTCGGGCAGCTCGACCACGCCCACGACCCTACCGTCGGCCGGGGCCAATATCAGGTCCGTGCCGCGGGGGCCTTCCCGCACCGGATCCCGGAAGAACCACGGGACCCAGAGGGCCACCGGCACCCACGCGACGGCCGGTGCTGCCCACCAGCCTCCCAACCACGCGCCCAACACCCCCAGGACGATGAGGACTAGCAGGCCGGCCGCGATGAACGGCCGGCCCTCAGGGGCGACGCTCACGGCGCGGGCGCCAGGGCCTCACCGGTGATCCGAAGGTAGGCATCCAGATAGCGGGTGCTTGTGGCCTGGATCACTTCGGGCGGCAGCGGGGGCGGCGGCGGATTGCCGTCCCACTCCCCGCGCTCGCGGTACCCGTCGAGGAAGTCCCGCAGGGGCTGCTTGTCGAAGCTCGGCTGCGTGCGGCCCGGCTCGTAGCGGTCCAGCGGCCAGAACCTCGAGGAGTCGGGTGTGAGCACCTCGTCGATCAGCAGCAGCTCGCCGTCGGCCGTGTGGCCGAACTCGAACTTGGTGTCGGCGATGATGATCCCGCGCCCTATGCTCTCCTCGGCCGCCGCCGTGTAGACCGCGAGCGAGAGGTGCCGCAGTCGCTCGGCCAGCTCGGGCCCGAGCGCGTCCCGCATGCGGCCGAAGGTGATGTTCTCGTCGTGCCCCGTCTCGGCCTTCGTGGCGGGCGAGAAGATGGCGGGCTCCAGCTTCTGGCTCTCCACCAGACCGGTGGGCAGCGGTTCGCCCGCCAGGGTGCCCGCCTGGCGGTACTCCTTCCACGCCGAG